>Ga0185320_10343083_pt1 | contig 41538 bp, 35 predicted proteins | sample OV2TP2_FD_128023 | JGI IMG/M metagenome (GOLD analysis project Ga0185320, IMG submission 128023) | Hot spring microbial communities from Beatty, Nevada to study Microbial Dark Matter (Phase II) - OV2 TP2 (SPADES assembly) (version 2) | ecosystem: Environmental > Aquatic > Thermal springs > Hot...
GGTTAAGCCGGTTTCCACCGGTACCGGTCTTTCCTCAATTGGATAAACTGGTTTCCCCGTTGTTCTTTCAAATAAAAAAATAAAGCCCGACTTGGTGGGCTGTGCAATTGCTTCCATGTTCCTGCCGTCTTTTTTTATTGTAACCAATGCTGGCGGTGTAGGCACATCCCGGTCCCACACGTCGTGGTGTACGGTTTGAAAATGCCAGATTCTTTTACCGGTGTTCGCATCCAGGGCAATCACACAGTTGGCAAAAAGATTATTACCGGTTCTTTTGCCGCCATAAAAATCATAGGAAGCAGAACCGGTAGGTGCAAACAAAATTCCTTTTTCTTCATCGAGGCTAAACCCTGACCAGCAATTGGCGCCGCCGATATTTTTCCATGCATCCTTATCATCCCATGTTTCATAACCCACTTCGCCCGGCTGAGGAATTGTGTGAAATATCCAGCGCAGCCTGCCTGTGCGCACATCATAAGCCCGGATATGCCCCGGCGCTGCTGCGGCGGCTTCATCCACTCTTGAACCGAGAATATAAAGGTCTTTGTAAATAATGCCGGGGGATGTAGCGGTGATGAACATAGCCTGCACTTCACGGCCGAGGTCGTTGTGCAGGTCAACCAGGCCGCTGTCGCCAAAGTTTTTTACCAGTTGCCCGGTAGTGGCATTAATACAATGCAGGTAGGAACCGGCTACAAAGAAAATCCGCTTGTCAGCTTTACCATCCGTCCAGTACGTAACGCCGCGGTTATTGTTCAGGATAAAATGATAAAACTCCCTGTTGCGGAAAACTGAATCCGGATTAAACTCCCAGATTTTTCTGCCCGTGCCTGCATGCAAAGCAAACAACCGAAGGGTGGGGGAGGTGACGTACATCACCGTATCAATGATGATGGGGTTGCATTGTATCTGCGAAAACTTTGCCGTGTCTGCATCGCCGGTATTGAAAATCCAGGCTGGCTGCAACCGGCTTACATTACTGGTATCAATTTGCGTTAATGAAGAGTAATGAATATTTTCTTTGCAGCCGTGATAAACCTCCCAGGTAGAATATTTTTTTTCTGACAAAGTGCAGGCAGCCAGCAGCAAAACGAGAATTGAAACTCTGAAAATTTTCAACTTTTATGACTTTTTACTTTTTACTTTATCCCTTCAATTACCCACGCCTGCAACGGACTTTTCAATGGCTGGTCCCCGAATTTTTCTGCCAGCACCCGTTGTACATGTTCTTCAATCGGCTTTACCAGCGCCGGATCTCTTTCACAGATAGAAAGATAAATGGGATTACCTTCCACCATACCGGTAGCCAGGTCAGCGGCGGAAGCACTGATTCCTTCTTTTTTTACCAGCGTTACTTTTACATCACTGAATCCGGCGCTGCCGGTAAGAGTTTTCAATTCTTTTTCTTCAAACATTGAAAACGGAATGTTGTAAAATACCGGCGGGTTGCCTTCAAAATAACTTTCTATAATCTTCCGGCCTTCGTGAATGGCAGGATTGTTTTCTACTTTATCCCATGTATTATAAATCAGCTTACCGCCTGGCCGCAATACACGGTAAGCTTCACTCAATCCTTTTTCCTTATCAGGAAAAAACATCACGCCAAACTGGATTACTATCAAATCAAAAGAGTTGTCGGCAAAAGGAAGTTCAAGTGCATCAGCTGTCATCCACTTAATGTGATTACCGGTCACTATCTTCCTGGCCGTTTCAATCATGTCCGGGTTTAAGTCGGTGGCGGTAAGGGAATCATGCTTTAGCGATTTTGCCAAGTGAGCTGTCACCCGCCCGGTGCCGCAGGCTATCTCCAGTATGTCATTGTATTTATTATCCTGCAGCCGTGCAACAAGGTCGAGTGCATAAGGCTCAAATAAAAATGGACCGAGATAACGTTCATAATTGGCGGGAATGCTTCCTGCAAAAGAAACGGTTTGTTCCATGGTTTGCTGGTTTAAAAAGATTAAGAGATTTAAGGAGTTTAACAGGTTTCAGAGGTTTTAAGCACAATTAACCATTGTACTTTTTAAACCATTTAAACCCCTGGAAACTTTTGAACTTATTAGTCAGTCAACCACCTTCTCCGTAATCTTCCCTGATTTTTTGTTTTTCAAAATCACTTTTTTAGCACCGTAGTGCGTTACTTCTTCTTTCACTAAAAAGTTTTCTGCATCGTAGTCTGTCAAATGACTTTCCTTCTTCACACCGGTTTTACCTCTCCAGGTATCGAGTTTCACCGGTTCCCATTGCTTTGAACTGGCAGAACGATAAGCTGCATCCAGGATACAGTTCACCACGTAGCCATCATAAAAACTTTCCTTTGGATGTTTACCCTGCTCCATCGAATTGAACATATCCATGAACATATGGTTATAGCCAAGCTCGTTCAGTTCATCGCCTACAGGAAAGAGCCATCCCGTGTTGCTTTCTGCTTTTTCAGCCACATAATCCGCTCCTTTGCCGGTAGTGAAAATTTCAAATCCTGTTCGCAAAAAACTGTTTATCCAGATGGTTCCTTCGGTTCCCATTACTTCATCACGCAGATCGAGCCCGCCGCGGAAGGTCCAGCTTACTTCAAACTGGCCAATGGCACCGTTCTCATATTTTACCAAACCGATGGCATGGTCTTCCGCTTCAATCGGTTTTACCTGTGTGTCGGCCCAGCACATTACTTCCACTGGCCGTATATCTTTCCCGATATAGCTTCTTGTTATTTCCACGCAATGACAGCCGAGGTCGAGAATACATCCGCCTCCTGCCTGTTCCATGTCCCAGAACCAGTCGCTGTGCGGGCCGGGATGTGTTTCCCTCGATTTGGCCCACAATATTCTGCCCAAGGCTCCTTTCTTTACACTCTCATAGGCTTTTAAAAATTTGGGAGTATAAACAAGGTCTTCAAGATAACCATTGAAGATGCCGGCTGTCTCCACTGCTTCCAGCATCCGTTTGGCTTCATCACCGTTGCGGCCAAGCGGTTTGGTAGTGATGACAGCTTTTTTGTGTTTGCAGCAAAGCATTACAGCAGGCTCGTGCAGGTTGTTGGGCAGCGAAATGCAAACCACATCCACATCCGGATGCGCTATGGCCTCTTCCATATTTGTTGTCCAGTGTTCGCAATTGTAATCTTTCGAAAATTTTTTTGCCGATTCTTCGCGGCGGGAGTACACACTGACTATTTTGTCTTTGCTGCGATAGCCCTGCAGCGAATCAGCATAAAACCTGCCGATAAATCCGGAGCCAAGCATGGCGATACGTTTCATAGTCGTTTTATTTATTAGTTTGTTTTTACTTCATTTTCCCAGCCGGTTTCTTTCAGCGCCGGGTCTTTTTCTTTTTTAAGAAAATCGCCACCCGCTGAAGCGCCAGTAGTTTCCGATTTCAGCAAAGCATCATCAGGCACCATCTGCACCGGCTGCCGCCACGAGACCGAATCATCGTTGTAGGCGGGGTTGGAAAGCGAATTGTAGCACGAAATAATCGACCAGCGTGGTTTGTCACTCAAATTTGCTTCGCTGCGGTGCAGCAGATTGCTATGAAAAAACAGGGCATCACCGGGTTGCAGCTCCACATACACTTGTTCCATTGTTTCCAGGCAATGGTTTACCATCACCGTATCGGCGCCCACCTGCTCGCCGGCAAAACCATGATTTACCCTGCCCAGTTTATGCGAGCCTTTGATTACCTGCAGGCAACCGTTTTCTTTTGATGCTTCAGTCAGCGCAATCATTACACTTACCAGCTGGTCGGGAAACAGGAATTGGTTTTTGTACCAGTAGCCATAATCCTGGTGCCATTCCCAGGCGCCGCCCACCCGCGGTTCTTTTTGCATCAGCTTGGTATGAAAATGACAAACAGGGCTTTCACTGTCGAGTAGCCGGGCAACTGATTTTACCATCCTTTCGCTGCGCAGCATCAGGCTGTATATGTCATTGCCGGGAGTAAACCAGAGTGTGAGCTTTGTTTTGCGGCCGCTCTGGTCGTTCAGGTCAAGTGCATTTTCTTTCATCACAACATCACCAACAGCCAGCCCGTACAGTTTATCAATCTCTTCGTGACTGAAAAATTTATCCCGGATAACATAGCCGTCCCGGCGAAAAGCATTTACTTCCGCATCGGAGAGCACATAATTCATAGGCAGCAATTTTTTTTGAAAAGTACGAAAGAATATTGAACGAGGAGCAAGGGAAGAGAATATAGAACAAGGAATGAAGAAGGATGAAGGAATGAGCAGAGTTCCGACTTCTGACTTCCGGCTTCTGACTTCAGCATCCTCCACCTTTTTTTCTCCTTTTCTCTTTTAAACTCTTCGCCCTAAATTGCACCCCGATTATGCGACCGACAGAAGATACTTACCGCCACAAAGGACTGCGCAAAAAACTGGTGGATGGCATTCGCAGCAAGGGCATAACGGATGAAAAAATACTGGACGCTATCAATAAAATTCCCCGGCATTTTTTTCTCGACTCGGCATTTGATGATGTGGCTTACGAAGACCGTGCCTTTCCCATTGGCGAAGGACAAACTATATCGCAACCTTACACTGTGGCTTACCAGACGCAGCTTTTACAGATTAAGCCATTTGAAAAAGTGCTGGAGATAGGAACCGGCAGCGGCTACCAGGCCTGTGTGCTGGCCGAGCTGGGGGTGCAGGTTTTTACCATCGAACGGCAAAAAAAATTATTTGACAGCAACAAAGAATTTTACTACCTGAAAAGATATCCTGGTATAAAATTTTTTTATGGCGACGGGTATGATGGCCTTCCCACCTTTGCCCCATTTGACAAAATACTCATCACGGCCGCCGCTCCTGAAATTCCGCCAAAGCTTATTGAGCAGTTAAAGCCCGGCGGCATGCTGGTGCTGCCGCTTGGCGCCGGCGAAGTGCAGCAGATGCGCCGCATTACCAAACTGGAAAGCAACGCTATTAAAGAAGAAGTGTTTGACCATTTTTCTTTTGTGCCGATGGTGGAGGGGAAGAAGTAAGGACGGAGGTCGGAGGACAGAACACAGGATTCGGGATTCAGTAGTCAGAAGACTAACTCCGACATCAGACATCAGACTTCAGACTTCAGACATCAGATATCCGGTTTCTAAAATTTCACTTTCGGCGGTTCTTCCATCATCTCTCTACTGGCCACACCCAAATCAAACATCACTGCCCGGCGAAAACCAAAATTAATTGCAAGCAGGTTTGAAGGAAAAGTTTCCACAGCATTGTTATATTTCATTGTGGCGCTGTTAAAATAATTGCGTGTAGCAGCCAGGCGGTTTTCAATTTCATCCAGCTTCTGCTGCAGCTGAAGAAAATTCTGATTGGCTTTCAAATCAGGATATGCTTCCAGTTGCACATGCAGGCCCTGCAGAGCAGCGGATAGTTTTTTTTCGGCTTCAATTTTATCATCAATGGTTTTGGCGGCAGCGGCAGCCGACCGGGCTTCGGTTACTTTTGTCAGTGTTTCTCTTTCATGTCCTGCATATCCTTTCACCGTTTCCACCAGTTGCGGCACCAGGTCGTGGCGCAGGCGAAGCTGCACATCCATATCGGCAAAGGCCGTTTCCCTCCTGTTGCGCAAGCTCACCAACCGGTTGAAAAGAATGACGGTCCAGGTGACAAGCATGCCGAGAACAACAAGAAAAATGATAAATCCCATGGTCTTATTTTGAAATGAAATTAATAAAATTCATTTCACCACGGGAGTAATTATTTCCTGGTGTTTTGTTCAATGTCTATTAAAACTTTAATTATTCCGGCCTGGGCCAGCATACCAATCACAATTAATAAGGCTGCATACATATAAAGCAGAATTACAACTGCTGACATACCGCCAGAACCACCATACCGGCTGGATGCGGCTGAAGCCAGGCCGATGCCGGCAATTAAAATGAGTCCGCCGGTAACCCATCCGATAATAGCGATGATGCCGGCGAGCTTTTTCAGGTAATCATATTTATCCGGCTTTGCATTGCCGCCGGGTTGTTGCGGGTTGGGAGAAATTCCCAGGGCTTCGTTGATGTCGTTGCTCATAAGCTTAATTTTTTGATTGTTTCTGGTATAAGTAAATAAAGAACACCAGTAAACCGATGTTAGATAAAAGATAAAGTGGCCTGATAAGCCGGGCAAGTGATTCATTATATTCCAAAGCACGGAAATCTACTAATTGCCAGTACAGGCTCGCCAGTGTGTCGAGCGCCATGGCAATAATGGCAACAAGTGTAACTGTTTTCATTTGCAGTTGGTTTTAGGTTAAAAATAAACTTGTCATATCCCATAAAATACAGGACTGGATGTTGCAGATAAAAAGAATGGTGTGCATACATTAATGAGAAGAATGCACGATGGGAATATTCACTGTTTTCAGTGGCCCTATGCCGGTAATATCCATCACGGTTCGCTCGGTGAACCACTCGAAGTGCGGTTGTTGAGCCGGTATGATTATAAAGCTTCCGGGCCCGTACACTTTAGCCACGGCAGTAGAATCGGGGTCGCTGCTAAACGCCAGGTTGAATGACCCGGATATAACCGTAATATTCAAATCACCCGGGTGGGTATGAGGGTTTGATTTATAACCTGACGGAAAGATGGCCCTTTCCACAAACAACCCGGGCAGTTCCCGGCGACTTACAAGAAAAATATTTCGCCGGCCGTTGGCCAGTAAAGTGTCGGGTGATTCGGGTATGATCAGTGGTGCTGAAGCTGAGGTAGTGTTTGTATCGGCCATGCCGGCAGATTCTTTTTGATTGCAGGAAAGCATCAAAACCCCTGCAATCACTATTACCGGAAAGAATTGATGTTTCATAATAAACAGTTGAGGTGAGTAAATAAAGAACTGAAGTAAAACGGTTGGCTTCTTAAAATTACTGATATTTCTTTCCGGTTGTAATGATTCTTATCAACTTTATTGAATTGCCTGTTTTTTATTACTTTCCCGGAATATTTAAAACAACCATGAGAATTGCACCCTTCCTTGTTTCGGCAATCATTACCGGCGTGTTGATTTTTGTTCTGGATAAAAAATGGGGCAGCATTCCCCCGATGGGCAAGTTCCTGAGCCCTCAATTTGGTGTTTGGCAAAACGCCGAACCTGCCGACCAGGATTTTAATGCAGAAATAAAACTCGATGGCCTGAAAGGAAAAGCCGAAGTGTTTATTGACCACAGGCTGGTGCCCCATGTATTTGCCGGTGATGATGGTGATGCCTGCTTTGTACAGGGGTGGCTGCATGCAAAATTCAGGCTCTGGCAAATGGAGTTTCAAACCCACGCTGCAGCTGGCAGGGTAAGTGAAATTATCGGGGAGAGGGCAATTAATTACGACCGGGCCAAGCGAAGGCTGGGAATGCTGTATGCCGCTGAAAATTTGCTGAAAGAAGTGGAAGCAAATCCATTGACAAAATCGGCCGTAGATAATTATACGGCCGGGGTAAATGCCTATATCAGTACTTTAAAAGAAAGCCAGCTGCCGATAGAATACAAGCTTCTCGCTTACAAACCCGAACCGTGGACTAATTTGAAAACAGCTTTGTTTATAAAACAAATGACCGAAACGCTGGCCGGTTCAGTTGATGACCTGCCCCTCAGCAATGCACGCAGTTTTTTCAGCGATGAAGAATTGAAGGTTCTTTTTCCCCAAATACCCGATTCGTTGAGCCCCATTGTGCCGGGAGGAACTGTTTTCCCCACGCCATCGATAGTGCCTGTAAAACCGGCAACAGCAGATTCGGTTTACCTGGAAAAAAAAGATACGGTTCACTATGCTGATTTGTACAGGCCCAATGCTGACAACGGAAGCAATAACTGGGCTGTGGCAGGCCGTAAAACGCATAGCGGTGCCCCCATCCTTTGCAACGATCCTCATCTTGAATTATCGCTGCCTTCTATCTGGTACGAAATGCAGATGAGCACCCCCACCATGAATGCTTACGGCGTAAGTTTTCCCGGCATTCCCGGCATTGTCATTGGCTTTAACGACAGCATTGCCTTCGGCTTTACCAATTCGCAGCGTGATGTGCGGGATTATTATGAAATCCGGTTCAAAGACGACAGTAAAAAGCAGTACTGGTTTGACAGTGCGTGGAAGGACAGCCGCATAAAAATTGATACAATTAAGGTGAGGGGTAAAGCCCCCATTTATGACACGATTGCTTACACCGTTTTTGGCCCGGTGATGTATGATAAAAGTTTTCCGGCTGATACCAATTCTTTAAAAGAAAAAAATCTTGCTGTACGATGGGCGGCGCATGATGCTTCCAACGAGCTGCTGATGTGGTACTATCTGGACCGGGCAAAAAACTATGAGGACTATTATCATGCCATCCAGCACTTCACCTGCCCGGCGCAGAATATGATTTTTGCTTCGGCAAAAGGTGATATTGCCATCTGGCAGCAGGGCCGTTTGCCAGCCTTGTGGGAGCGGCAGGGTATATATATCATGCCCGGCTTCGACAGCAGCTATATGTGGCAGGGCTTTATTCCAAGAGACGAAAATCCGCATGCAATAAACCCTGAAAGAGGATTTGTAAGCAGCGCCAACCAGCGGCCGGCCGACAGCGCTTACCCGTATTTTATTCCCGGCACTTACGATCTGTACCGCGGCTACACCATCAATAAAAAACTCAGCGAAATGCAGGGTGTGACAGTGGAGGACATGATGAACCTTCAGCGGGAAAACTTCAATGCCCCGGCTTCCATGCTGCGGCCCCTGCTTATAAAATACATTGAGGAAAGCCGCCTGGGTGAAGATGAAAAGAAAATGCTGGAACTGGTAACAAACTGGAATCTGATAAATGATTTTAATGAAAAAGGTGCAACGGTTTATCAAACCTGGTTCGACAGCCTTGAAGCTTTTATTTGGAATGATGAATTTGCCAATGTCCCCGGCATTTTGCCGTCGGAGAGAACACTGGTGGAAGCCCTGCTCCGCGACAGTGCCTTTAAATATGTTGACAATATTTCCACGCCGCAAAAAGAAACCATTGCCGATGCAGTAACTGTGGCTTTGCAGCGGGCAGTACCGGAACTGGTAAAAATGGAAAAAGAAAACAAGCTGGAGTGGGGTAAATTCAAAAACACAACTATTTACCATTTGATGCGCAATGCCGTAATGCCCTTTGCAAGAACCGGCCTGCCGATTGGCGGGGGAAAACACATTGTAAATGCCACACAGCACAGCCACGGCCCCAGTTGGAGAATGATTGTTCATATGACGGATAAAATAGAAGCCTACGCTGTGTATCCCGGCGGGCAGAGCGGAAACCCCGGCAGCCGGTACTACGATTCATTTGTGGACCATTGGGCCGCCGGAAAATATTACAATCTTTGGTTTATGCACAATGGGGATAAAGCAGACGCAGGAGTGAAGTGGAAAATGACTTTTGAATAATGACGAAATAAAAATATGACTGATTGTCTTATCATAAGAATTACAAATAATATCCTGAGCCTGCCAGTAAATTAATGTTATGAAATTTTTTACCGCCACAGTTTTAACTGCTCTCCTAAGTTTTGTTGCCGGAATTTATGTTCCGTTCTGGTGGTTTTTTGCCGTCGTTTCGTTTTTAGTGGCCGTGCTCGTTCATCAGAAAGGGGCTAAAGCTTTTTTTTCAGGCTTCCTTGGTCTATTTATTCTGTGGGGTGTGCTGGCCTTCTGGATTGACGTAAAGAATGAAGGAATTCTTTCATCAAAAATTGCCGGGCTTTTGCCGCTTGGCGGCTCATCGTTTTTATTAATTATAGTGACAGGCATTGCAGGTGGACTGGTGGCCGGTTTTGCCGCCACGAGTGGCAGCTACCTGAGAACTTCAAAATTGAAATCATCATGACAATAGCTGTTCACATAATCTTGCAAACTAAAAACCGGGAACTATTCGTTTTTACAACGGGACTATGAAAATATATTTCTTTTACCTGCTGTTTTTCATGACACCCGCTTGGGCGTTTTCGCAAAGAATATCGGGTGTGGTCAGGGACGATAAGGGAAATGCCCTGCCCAATGCATCCATACTTATCAAAGGCAGAACCGGCGGCACTGCCTGCAACAGCGAAGGAAATTATTTCCTTAATCTATCACCCGGCAGCTACACACTCATTGCCCAGCACGTAGGTTATAAACGAGATGTGAGAAACATCACTGTGACCGATGCGGACATCACGCTTGACTTCCAACTCAGCCTTGTTGACTTTACCATGCAGGAGGTGATAGTCCGCTCCGGGCAGAATCCTGCCAATGAAATTATCCGCAATGCCATCCGCATGCGGCCCATTTACCAGGAGCAACTGAAAGAATTTACCTGCGAAGTGTATACCAAAGGGCAGCTGCGCCTGCGTGATTACCCCAAAAAAATTATGGGACAAAAAGTGGATTTTGAAGACGGCGATACCACGAAGAACCGGATTATTTATTTATCGGAAACCATTTCCACCTACTCACTGCAAAAGCCGGATAAGAGGAAAGTAGAAGTGCATTCTTCAAGGGTGAGCGGCAACAGCGACAGCTACGGGCTGGCCGCCCCACAGTTTTATTCGCTCTATGATAATAATATCCGCATCGGCAACAACCTGAACCCGCGGGGGTTTATTTCACCCATTTCGGATAATGCACTCAGTTTTTACAAGTATAAATATGAAGGCGCTTTTTTTGAAGACGGCCGGCAGATACACAACATCAAAGTAACTCCAAAAAGAAAATTTGAGCCGTTGTTCTCAGGTCATATCAATATTACCGACAATGACTGGCGCATTCATTCGGTAAAGCTGGAACTGCTCAGGGAATCACAAATGGAGTTTCTTGATACGCTGCGGCTGGAGCAAATCTATGTTCCATACAGCGACAGCCTGTGGGTCATCCACAACCAGGTGATTTACCCGGCCATAAAAATTTTCGGCATAGACGCTTATGGAAGTTTTGTAAATGTGTATTCAAAATTTGATCCGCAGCCTGCATTCAGGAAAAAGTATTTTGATAATACGGTTTTGAAATATACCGACAGCGCCAACCGTAAAACTGAAAGTTTTTGGGATGATGCCCGGCCCATGAAGCTGCTGGATGAAGAAATAAGGGATTACAGGAAAAAAGACAGCCTGGAGCAGGTGAGCAAGAATCCCACTTATCTTGATTCGGTGGACCGGAAACGAAATAAACTGACAGTGGCAGGCGTGCTGCTCTTTGGCGAATCATTCAGCCGGGAAAAGAAGAGAGAAACGTATAGTTTCCGATCGCTGACCGAGCAGCTCAGTTTTAATATCGTAGAAGGGCTGGTGATAAACATGGGCGGCACATACACTAAAAGATTAGATACTACTGTGGGCAGAAGAAGGCTGAACATTTCGCCTGCGCTGCGTTATGGTTTCAGCAATAAGCATTTCAATGCATGGGTAAATGCTTCTTATGTATTCGGGAAAAAATATGTATCGTCACTTGAGCTTTCCGGCGGAAAACGTGTTTTCCAGTTCAACAACAGCAGCCCTATCAGTGTCCGCAGCAACACCATCGCTTCGCTGCTGGGACGAAGAAATCTGCTGAAACTATACGAAGCATGGTACCTGCAGGGTTCTTTTTCAAAAGGTATCGGCGAAGGATTTACCTGGAGCGCCGGGTTTGAATTTCAAAACAGGAGGCCGCTTGAAAACACTACTGACTTTTCATTTGCCGGAAGAAAAGTAAGAGACTACACGCCCAATTATCCCACCGAACTGATGAATGATAACATTCAGCGTCACCAGGCCTTCATTCTGAATTTTGGTATTACCTGGCAACCGGGCGCAAGGTATATTGAACTGCCCGGCCAGAAAATAAATATTGGCACCAAATGGCCTACAATGACGCTTGGTTATACCCGCTCTTTCGATGAGTTTACCGGCAGCGATGTGGACTACAGCAAATGGCGCTTTTCTCTCACCGATATTGTGAGTTTGAAATTGCTTGGCTTATTTAACTATCGCATCGGCATGGGTGGTTTCATCGGTAACCAGAAAGTGCAGGTGCCCGATTTCCAGCATTTCAACGGAAATATTTCGCGGCTGGCCACACCTTACCTGAACAGTTTCCAGATACTCCCGATTTATCAATTCAGCAATACGTCTAAATATTATGCCCTGGCTCATGTGGAGCATCACTTCAATGGATTTCTTACCAATAAAATCCCCGGCTTCCGCCGGCTGAACTGGTACCTGGTAAGCGGCGCCAATATGTTTCACTTCAATCGCACCGATTACCTGGAGTTTTTTGTGGGGCTGGAAAACCTGCTGAAATTTCCCGGTATCAATTTCCGGTTTGATTATTACTGGTCGTACAAAGACGGAAAGAAATTTGATAACAATTTCCGCATCGGCCTGGTAAGGGATATTGGAAACAGATAAAAATTTTTCTTAGAACAACCTGGTATCATTTCAGTGTTTCGCTATGTTTTAGTGGATTTGTAATTAGACATAACTTAACCTGAATTTTCCATGGGCAATTCTGCAACACCGGGTTTTTATTTACTGCCGCCGTGTTTATCTTTGCACTGCTTTAGAATTTTGCCCAACCTGCAATTGGGGTTCTGTAAGCCGGAATTAAAATTCAAACAGCATGGCAGCACTTCACAACCGCATCTCCCGCCGGGAGCTGAAAGAACGCATTAAAAACGACCCTACACCACGAACTACCATTTCGTTTTACTGTTATTTTAAAATTGACGGGCCGCAGCTATTCAGAAATGAATTGTACCGACGCCTGAAACCCATGGGTGTCCTGGGCCGCATTTACGTTGCGCATGAAGGCATCAATGCACAAATCAGTGTGCCTTCGGCAAATTTTGAAGCGTTCAAATCTCATCTCTACTCCATTGAGCCGCTCGATGGGTTGCGGCTGAATTTGGCCGTGGATGACGATGGTAAAAGTTTTTATGTGCTGGATATAAAAGTGCGAAAGAAAATTGTGGCCGATGGCATTGTTGACCCCACATTTGACATGGCCAACAAGGGCTGGTATGTTAATGCGGAACAGTACAACCTGCTGACTAATGACCCGGCCACCATTGTGATTGACATGCGCAATCATTACGAGTACGAAGTGGGCCATTTTGAAAACGCCATTGAAATACCCAGCGATACATTCCGCGAGCAACTGCCCATGGCGGTGGAGATGATGAAGGGCCATGAAGAAAAAAACATCATTATGTACTGCACAGGCGGCATCCGCTGCGAGAAAGCATCGGCTTACATGAAGCACCGGGGTTTTAAAAATGTTTTTCACCTTGAGGGCGGCATCATTCATTATGTGAACCAGGCAAAAGATAAAAGCCTGCCGCTGAAATTTCATGGAAAAAATTTTGTGTTTGACCAGCGGCTGGGAGAGAGGGTAACGGAGGAAATCATTTCGCAATGCCACCAATGCGGCAAACCGGCCGATACGCATGTGAACTGCGCCAACGATGCCTGTCACCTGCTCTTTATCCAGTGCGAAGAATGCAAAGAAAAATATGAAGGCACTTGCAGCAGGGAATGCCAGGATTTAATTCACCTGCCTGCCGGAGAGCAAAAGAAACGCAGGAGCGGGGTTGATAAAGGGAGGAACATATTTAATAAGGCAAAAAGGAGGCTGGATAAATTACATACCAGCAGAAAATAATTGATGTAAATTTACTTTATGGAACTACAGGAACCCGCTTTGGCATACAACCGGAAAAATTATACCATAGAAGAGTACCTGGAGATGGAACAAAACGCTGAGGTAAAACATGAATATTACCAGGGTGAAATCTTTGCTATGTCCGGTTCAAAGGTTCCGCACAATATAATTGCAACTAATTTAACTGGTATATTAACTCAAAAATTAAAAGGCAAATCATGCAGACCTTTTAAGAGTGACCAGCGAATACATATCCCGGTAAACAGTTTTTTTACCTACCCGGATATTTCAATTGTATGCGGCGAAATACAAACATTGAATGACGACAATTGGAATATTATAAACCCCTCGGTTATTTTTGAGGTGCTTCCCAAAACTACCCGCGATTATGATTTGGGCGGAAAATTTTCACTATACCGGGAAATTCCATCTTTAAAGGAATATTTACTGATTGAATCAGAATTTTTAAAAGTGCTTGCCTTTCGAATTAATAAAGCCGGGCATTGGGAACTGGAAGAATACAGCAACATGAATGATGAACTGACCATAGAAACAATCGGGATAAGCCTTCTGCTTACCGACATTTATGAAGGAGTAAATTTTTCCTGAGCCAACGAATTATGTGAAGTCAAAACCATTCCCCCAGCCGTTTCAGTTCCACATTGCCGCCGCTGAAAATTATTCCGACCCGTTTACCTGCAAACTGTTCTCTATTCTTCAGCAAAGCGGCTAAAGGTACGACGCCGCTTGGCTCCACCACAATTTTCATTCTTTCAAACACCAGTCGCATGGCTTCAATGATTTCTTCATCGCTTACCGTAAAAATATCTTTTACAAACCGGCAGATGATGGGAAAAGTTTTATCGCCAAGCGTGGTGAGCAGTCCGTCGGCAATGGTTTTTACATAAGGCGCAGTTTCAATCTTGCCGCTTTTTATAGAAAGCACGGCATCGGCGGCACCTTCGGGCTCGCCGGCATACACTTCTGCAGCGGGTGAAAAATAATGAGCACTCAATGACGTGCCACTTATCAAACCGCCGCCGCCAACCGGAGCTATGATGGCGTCGAGAGAAGAAATTTCTTCAACCAGTTCCTTTGCGCAGGTAGCCTGGCCGGTAATCACGGCGTAATCGTTGTAAGGATGAATAAACTCTGCACCGGTTCGGTCTACAACTTCCTGCAAGGTTCTTTCTCTTGCCTGCTGGTTGGGCTCGCAAAAAAATATTTCAGCACCATACCCGCGAACGGCTTCCACTTTCACCGGCGGCGAAGTGGATGGCATTACGATATAAGCTTTTGTTCCCACTTCTCTTGCCACACAGGCAATGGCCTGTGCATGGTTTCCGGATGAATGCGTGGCAATACCCTGCTGCTGTTTTTCCTTTGGCAGTGATAAAACTGCATTCATCGCTCCGCGGATTTTGAAGGCTCCGATTTTCTGGAAATTCTCACACTTGAAAAACACTTCAGCGCCGGCCAGCCGGTTGATGGTGCTGCTGGTAAGTACCGGCGTATGATGAATAAAAGGCTTTACTCTTTTATGCGCTTCCTGAATATGATGACGTGTGATTTCCATCAGAAAATTTATTCAGCCGGAATCCATTTAATGCAAACCGGCTTTGGCACACGAACTCTTGTACCGGTATCGGTGAGCAGTCCTGTTTTATGGTCAATTTTAAAAATTACAATCTCATCGTCGTCCTGGTTGGCCACCAGCAGAAAGTTGCCGGAAGGATCGAAATTGAAATTGCGGGGCTTTTTACCCAGCGTGGATTGATAATTTACCCAGCTCAGTTCACCGGTTGCCGCATTCACACTAAAAATTCCAATCGTGTTACTTTCGCCGCGGTTGCTGCAGTATAAAAATTTCCCGTCGGGCGACACATGAATGTCGGCGCTGCCTACATCGCCCATATAATCACGCGGCAGGCCGGAAATATTTTGCAGCAGGCTGAGATAGCCGTCCTTTTCTATTTTATAAACAGAAACAGAGCCGGTGAGTTCTTCCATGAGGTAGGCAAATTTTCCATTAGGATGAATATCGAGATGGCGGGGCCCTGCGCCTGCCTCTGTCATCACAAACGGCATGGCCGCCTCTTTCAGTTTCCCGGTTTTACTGTCAAAAGAATAAATCATCACTTTATCCATGCCAAGGTCGGGCACATACAAAGTTTTATTGTTTTTGCCCAGCACAGTGGCATGCACATGAGCAGCCTCCTGCCGATCGGTATTCACACTGCTGCCTTCATGTAACACCGTATCGGTGGCTTTGCCCAGCGAGCCGTCCTGCAGCACGGGGTACACAGCTATTGTACCACTGCTGTAATTTCCCACTATCACCCATTTCCCGGTTTTATCAACTGTGATATAGCAGGGATGCCTGCCATGCGATGGCTGCTGGTTTAATTGCTTAAGCCTGCCATCGGTTTTATTGAATGAGAAAGATGTCACCTCTCCGGGATCATCTTCATTCACAGCATATACAAATTTTTTATCAGGCGAAACAGCAAGAAAGGAGGGGTTGGATGATTTTGCCGTGCTGATAAAACGGCACTCGCCGGTTTCGGAGTTGAATTTATAAACATACACAGCTTCGCTGTTGCCGGAAGTGTATGTGCCAATCAGCAGGTACTGCTCTTTGCTGCTTTGTGCAAACAAAAAAACAGTGGCCTGGACCAGCAACAGGGTAAAACTTGTTTTTATCATGTAAAATAATTCTACGGTTTTAGTGATGCAGCATATTGTGCCAGGGTAGTGGTGGGTTTGCCCAAATCAAGCCAGGTTTTTTTACTTTCAAATTTTTCGGGATACCTGTTCAGGGCTTCCATTATATGCCACACATAATTCATGCGCTGGTTCAGCAGGCCCAGGAGTTTCAGCGGCGCCAGCGGCGCCTTCATTATTTTCAACGGGCTTTTATAATTTTCACAAAAAACTTTTGCTGCTTCGGCAAAAGTGAATGGCTCCGGTCCCTGTACGGTATATTCCTGGTTATTATCTCCGGCTTTTTTCATGGCCCATGCCACCTGCATGCCATAATCTTTGCCGGCAATAAACCACATTGGCGCTTCTGATTTACCCGCCAGCATCATGCGGTTGCCCTGCAGCATCTGCCTGTCCAGGGTTTCCATAAAGGTGGATGGATAAAAAATGCTGTACAGCAAACCCGACGTTTTAATCATGTCCACTGCCTGTTGCCGTACATCAAATGCCCACCATTGAAAACCGTTCATGCCCTGGTAGTTTTTTATTAGCGAAGAAAGAAAAACAATGCGGCGGATGCCGGTGTTATTAGCTGCCGTGATTATATTTTGTAATCCTTCTCTTTCGGTTAATGGCTGGCCGGGCTTTGCTGTTTGAGTAATATTTAGATTCAGGTACACAATTTCATTTTCCTGCATGGCCTGTTGAAGCGAGGCGGAATCAAACACATCACCTTTTATTACAGGGGAATTCGGAAAAAGTTTTTTGAGTTTTTCAGTATCCCTGCCCAATAGCGATACATCAAATCCCGCCCTGATAAGCTCAAGTGTTACCGGCTTGCCCAGCATGCCTGATGCTCCGATGACCAGAATCTTATTCATGAGATTTTTTTTTGAGGAGAAATATTACCTTCCGGCTTCGAAAGCTCTAAGTTAAGTATCGGCAAGGAGTTATGAGCCAATATTTTCACCGGTGGTCATTTTCAACAGGTGTTTTTCAATACCGGCAAATTCGCAGTAATCTGCTTGTGTTTTCCCCTAAAAATTTCTATTTTGTCTTTTGCTTTTACCCGGTTGCCGGGCCAATATCATGAAAATCCATCCACAAGGTCCACGTCCGACCAGCACAGGTGAAAAATCGCCTCACCTTTCAACAGGTGGCGGAATTTTTGCAAAACAAATCCCCAGTAATGCTTCAGGCAAAGGCAACGATCAATTTACTTCCGGCAACACTGTTGTTTACAATTATGCCGGTCTTTTGCCTGCACTAAAATTAAAAATTCTTTCATTGACTGCTGCGGTTCGCAACCATTGTTTCAGATTTATTGAAATTATCAGGACGCTGGGGTTTACCGCCGGTATGGATGAATATGAAAAAAGAAAACTGGGCATCTTCAACCAGGTAAATCTTTTCCAGTTTTGCGCCGGTTTGCTGGTGCCGGTTATTTTAATTGTAAATGAAGCCAGGCTGGATTTCTTTTCAGCATTTGTCATCATTTCGCCGCCGCTCATCAGCCTGCTGGTGCTGTATCTTAACTCGATGTGGCGGCAGGCAGCAGCGCTGATTTCTTATTTTGTCTTATATCCCTTTTTTACCAGCCTGGCCTATATCAATGGGCTTGATATGGGTGTGGAGCTCTTCTTTGTGCTTTATGGCATCCTGTCGGTGTTTTTTCTGAAAGATTTAAGCCATATCATTTTCAGCATTGCTTTTAATATGGTCAATTACTTTATGCTTGCCGTGGTGCTGAGCACTTACCGATACTCACTTGAAACCAATTTCAGGTTCTTTTACCTGTTCAACCAGTTGCTGGCTATCGGTTTTATTTTTTACGGACTGTACCTGATAAAAAAAGAAAATGCCGATTACCAGTATGGTATCCTGCATACCAATGAAGAACTGAAACGGATGAATGATGAAATAATCCGCCAGAAAGAGGAGATAGCTGAAAAAGCCCGGCAACTGGAGCAGCAGGCTATCCGGCTGAATGAAATGGATGCTTTTAAAAACAGGCTCTTTTCCATTGTATCACACGACCTGAAAGCGCCGCTGTATGCCATGCGCAATTTGTTTACCGATATACAGGAAAACAGGATTCCGGCCACAGTAATGAGTAACCTGCTTCCGCAGGTGGTAAAAGATATGAACTATGTGACGGGTCTTACCGACAACCTGCTTCACTGGGCAAAAAGCCAGATGCAAACTGCAAGCATTAATCCGCAATTGCTTGATTTGTCAGCATTGATTGATGAAACGGTAAAGCAGCAGCGGTTGCAGGCGGAATTAAAAGAAATAAAAATCAGCGGCAATGTTTCAGAAGGTCTGTTTGTGATTGCCGACAGGGATATGATAAGCCTGGTGCTTCGTAACCTGCTGTCCAATGCCATAAAATTTTCTCCGCATAACAGCGGTATTACTGTTGGTGCAAATGAAATGGACAGTAACGTAGAAGTATTTGTAACCGATTCAGGGGCGGGCATCAGCCCCGAAGCGCTGGAAAAAATAAGGAGCCATAATTATTACAGCACAAAAGGCACAGCCAATGAATCGGGCACAGGGCTTGGCCTGATGCTGGTAAAAGAATTCCTGGAGAAAAACGAAGGGCAGCTGCACATTGAAAGCCGGTCGGGCCAGGGAAGCATTTTTTCCTTCACACTTCCCAAAGCGTAAATTTAAAAGCCTGTATGTTTTTTCAACGACGTGGTAATGTTTGTATACGTTTCTTCTTCACTTAATCTTTGCGGAACAAATTTTTCACCCGTCACTTTTTCATACAGCTCAATATACCGCAGCGAAATCTGCTGCACCCATTCAGCTGTCATCTGCGGCACGGTTTGTCCTTCTTTACCCATAAAATTATTGGCAATGAGCCATTCCCTGACAAACTCCTTGCTGAGCTGTTGCTGTCTTTCGCCTTTTGCCTGCCGCTCCTCAAAACCATCAGCATAAAAGTAGCGTGACGAATCGGGTGTATGCACTTCATCCATCAGGTAAATGGTATTGCCGATTTTTCCAAACTCATACTTGGTATCGGCCAGTATCAACCCCCTTTTGGCTGCTATGGCTTTACCCCTTTCAAATAGCTGCAATGCATAGCGGCAGAGCGTTTCCCACTCGGTTTGTGTAGCCAACCCTTTTGCAATGATTTCTTCGGGAGAAATATCTTCATCATGCCCGCCTTCAGCTTTGGTGGAAGGAGTGATAATAGGCGTGGGGAAAAAATCATTTTCTTTTAATCCATCCGGCATATCCCCGCCACAAAGTTGCCGCTTACCGGCGCTGTATGTTCGCCATGCATGACCCACCAGGTTGCCACGAACCACCATTTCAATTCTGAAGGGTGAACATCTTTTTCCCAGTGAAGCATCAGGCGCAGGCACATCCACCAGCCAGTTGGGGCAAATATCTTTTGTTTCATTCAGCATATAGGCGGCCACCTGGTTCAGCACTTGCCCTTTATATGGAATCGGACGGGGAAGTATAACATCGAAAGCGGAAATGCGGTCAGAAGCAATCATCAGCACCCATTGGCTTCCGATATAATAAACATCCCTTACTTTTCCCCGGTAAAAACCGGTTTGACCGGGAAACTGATAATCTGCCATTGCCCGAAAGTATTATGCAAAAAAAAAATTACCCAATCAGCGGCTGGTCAAGATTTCAACAACTTATCCTTAGAGTCTAAAAATTAGATTTTTAGAAACAAATTACAATTCTTATTTTTCCGTTACATTTTAAAACCAAAATTATCTTGTATGAGAAAAAGCCTGCGCTTTACAGCTGCTTGCCTGTTAACTATTTTGTTATCACTTTATGTAAAGGCACAGACTGTAACTATAAGCGGAACTGTCCGAAATGCCACTTCGAAGGAAGGCGTACCCGCTGTATCAGTTACCATCAAGGGAACCGTACTGGGTACTTATACTGATGATAAAGGATCTTTTTCCATAACTACTTCCACCAAATTACCATTTACTTTAGTATTCAGCTCAATAGGGTTTGAAACTAAAGAAGTAAATGTAACAGGCACCACCGAATCATTGGAAGTAGAACTTGTGTCTGTATCAACCCTTGGCCAGGAGGTGGTAGTGGCTGCAGCCCGCACACAGCAGCGCATAATTGATGCACCGGTAACCGTGGAAAGATTAAGCTCTTCGGCGCTCCGCAATTCGCCTCTCCCTAATTATTATGAAGCGCTGGCTAACCTCAAAGGCGTGGATATGCATACTGCAAGTCTTACTTTCCGCACCGTTACCACCCGCGGTTTTGTAAGCAGTGGCAATACCCGTTTCAATCAATTGATTGATGGCATGGATAACCAGGCGCCGGGTCTTAATTTCTCGGTAGGTAATATTGTTGGCCTTACCGAACTGGATGTTGATAACATGGAGTTGCTGTCGGGTGCATCGTCGGCGTTATATGGTTCAGGCGGCATGAACGGCACGCTCCTCATCACCAGTAAAAATCCATTTAAATACCAGGGGCTGAGTTTTACTGCCAAGCAGGGCATTATGCATGCCAATGACAAGGAAATGGGCGTATCGCCATATTATGATTGGACCATGCGCTGGGCCAAGGCAATAAACAATAAAGTAGCTTTTAAATTTACCTGGCAACTGGTAAAAGCGAATGATTGGGAAGCCAATGACTACCGCAATGTAAGCCGGACAAGCGTACTCAGCCAGCTGAAAGGCGGCGACCGCACTACCGATCCGAATTATGACGGCATCAACGTGTATGGCGATGAAACCAGCGCCAATATTTTCCTCGTGGCAAACCTGATACAGGAAAATTTCAGGCAGGGAATAGCCACAGCCACGGGTGGTGCAATACCGAACATTGTGGCTCTTCTTAATTCTGCCATACCGGCCAATGCCACACAGGCAATGCGAAATGCCGTGTATGCTACATTCCCTTCGGCATTGCAACCCACTCTTGCCCAACTGGATCCTTTTTACTGGGGTTTGCGACAAAACTGGATTTCGCAAACCGCTACCGTTTCAAGAACCGGCTATAAAGAAAGAGACCTGGTAGATTATGGTACACTGAATTTTAAATTTACTGCTGCTGCGCATTACAAAATCACACCGGGCATTGAAGCATCATGGAATACTTACTGGGGCACAGGAACCACCGTGTACACAGGCGCCGACCGTTATTCTTTACGCAATTTTAAAATGGCACAGCACCGCGTTGAAATCAAACATAAGAACTGGTTCGTACGCGGCTACACTACTCAGGAAAATGCCGGCGAAGCCTACCAGGCCACCGCACTCGGCCGGCTGATGCAGGAAGCCTTCAGCCCCAGCGCCACTGTATGGTACCCTACTTATATCGGCAATTACCTGGGTTATAAAAATACACTGGTAAATTCCGGCCAGGCTCCTAATGATGCCAATGCACATGATTTTGCAAGAGCGGCCGCCGATGCCAACAGGCCATTGCCGGGTTCAGCTGCTTTCAATGCCTCAAAAGAAGCCTTACGAAAGGCAGCTATTGGCCAGGGAGGTTCAAAATTTCTTGACCGCTCAGACCTATGGTCGGGTGAAGGTCAATTGAACTTTTCCGATGTACTCGATTTCTCAGATAAACTGGAAGTGATTACCGGCGTACAGTGGAAACAATGGGTGATGAATTCATCAGGAACCATTTTTGCTGACAGCGCCGGCACTATCAACATAAGCGAAGCAGGCGGATATGTGCAACTAAAGAAAAAATTCTTTGATGATTTTCTTACCCTCACCGGTGCCGTGCGGTATGACAAGCAGACAAACTTCGACGGCCGCTGGACGCCCCGGTTTACCGCCACTTTGCGGGTAGCAAAAGACAATAATATCCGGCTTTCATTCCAGACCGCTTACCGCTTCCCCACCAACCAGGACCAGTACATTGACCTGTTTACCGGCTCAGTTACTTTAATTGGCGCATTACCGGAGTTTATCACCCGTTATGGATTAAATACCGGTACTTATACGGCTGAGTCAGTAACTGCAGCAAGAGCAGCCTTCAATCCCAGCCTGCTGGCGCCTTCAGTTTTCAGAACGGTAAAGCCGGAAACCGTTGCTTCGGGTGAAATCGGGTATAAGGGAGTAATTGCAAAAAGACTGTTTGTTGATGTTTACGGTTATTACAGCCGCTACAAAGATTTCTTTGCAAGGGTGGCTGTGGTAAAAGCGGCCACGCCAACCGCAGCGCTGAATCCGTTTACTTCATCTAACTATTCATATATTCAAAACAGTACTGACGAAGTAAAGGCCATTGGCTGGGGCCTCAGCGCCGAATACCAGCTGCCGAGAGGATTTGTGGCCGGCGGCAATTTATTTTCTGATAAATTGCGAGACCTTAGCCCGGGCTTTATCAGCTTTTTTAATGCCCCCGAATACCGCTGGAACCTGAGCCTTCGAAACGATAATGTGTGGAAGAACATCGGGTTTAATGTTATAGTGAAATGGCAGGATCATAACTATTACGAAGGAACTTTCGTAACCGGGACATTGCCTTCTTTTACATGGGTAGATGGTCAGATTTCATACCGCATACCAAAAACAAAAAGCATTTTCAGAATCGGCGGCAGCAACCTGGGCAATGCCTACTACAGAACCGGCTTTGGAAGCCCCTATGTGGGCGGCCTGTACTATGTAAGCTATGGGTATAATATTTATTAAACCAAAACTGGCTGACGGAAAAACGGCTCCAACATAAAGGAGCCGTTTTTGTTTTTAATAATATTAACTGAGCTTGCAGCTGGCTGTGCCTATGCGGATGCCATTATGATAAATGATGAGTTTATAAATTCCTTTTTCAAAAATATCCGGCTCCAGGTTGAAATTTAATCGGAGGGCTTCACCTTTGTGGTATTGGAAACGAATCTTCCGGGTATATTTTTTCTTTCCTTCAAGGCGGGTATCGAAGCTGCCGGTGTCCCATTGGTCGGCGCTCAATGTTTTTCCTGAAGGATCAGTAACAACAACTATTACTTCAGCATTTTGAAAATCATACAGGTTGTTCTTTACAATTAATGATGCTGCCAGTTTTTCTGCCAGTTGCTGATTTGTGGTTGCCACCTCCCTGTTATCCGGAAGACGGTAATAGGCGGCGAATTTTATTTCAGAGGCAATAAAGGGTGGCGGTTCGGTTGGCTTTTTCGGTTCAGGCGTTTTTTTCTCTTTTTCAGTCTGCAATTTTTGCCTGCGCAAGTTTACTTCAGCGTTTAACCCCGTTACAATATCGCTCAACACTCTTTTTTCATAAGCAAAAGCGGTATCCTTAGTTTCAAAGCTTTCGATTTTATCCTGTAGTATTTTAAGCTTTTGGTTTATCCTGGCTATATCAGCCTGTGAAAGGTTTTTGTTTTTCAGCAGGCCGCTTATTTCACTTCGAAGATTGCTTAGCTCCGACAGTTGGTTTCTCATGGCACTTTCACCGGTCGTGCCTGCAGAGTCCTTCAACGCTTTTTCCTTGTCAAGTTGCTCCAGCGTATGCAAATAGAACCTGCGCAATGAATCAGCAATGGCTTCGGCAATTGCCACAGAATCATTTGCTGCCTCCCGGTTATTCACTGATGAATAACGGCTTTTGTCATAAATGTGAAAAATCCAGGTAATCACAAGGCCAGCGGCAAGCACTAACAACAACAACGATTTGCTATCCCTCATGGCATACAAGCTAAATAATTATTGAAAGCAGATAACCGGTATAAAACAAATTGTGGAAAACCTGTAAAATAAAAAAACCGCCCGGTAATGCCGAAGCGGTTTTTTTTGACGGATGAAAAATATTTTTTTAGCTGAACAATCCGCCTTTCTTCAGGGATCTTACACCTTCGCCAATTTTGAAGCCATTATGATAAACCTGGATTTTATAATCACCGGTCTGGTATTTTTCAAGATACAGGGGTAACTGCACATTTTGGCGGGTGCCGGGTTCATAATTCACTGTAAGCTTGGAGGTAAATGTTTTATCGCCATCCACACGGGTGGCAAGTGTACCGCCACCTGTAGTTTCATTGGAAATCACTTTTCCGTCAGGAGCAGTAACCATGATATACATATCGGCCGGGCCGCTTTTTGCAATCCTGTTTTCCACATCAAATGATACAACAAGTTTATCCACCCTTTTGGCTGTAGAAGTTTCTTTTTCTTTACCGTTTTTCTTTTCATTCACTGGTACAATCTGGATATTGCTGGCGCTGAATGTAGAGCCTACATCCACCGTCTCTTCCAGCACTTTTTTCTCTGATTGAGTTGTAGCAAGGTTGGTTTCCAGGGTTTGTTTTTCCGTGGTAAGCTGGGTGTTAGCCGCTGTCAGTTGCTGATTTTCACCAGTAAGCCGGGCTACTTCTGCTTCCAGGTTGCTGATTTTATCACTTAGCTCAGCAATTTTTTGCTTGGCAAGGTTCAGTTCTTCCTGGCTTGCATTCCTCTTTTTCAGTATGGAGCCAATTTCGCCTTTCAGTTTTGAAATTTCTGTTTGCTTGCCTGTCAGTTTTCCCTGCAGGTCATTGTTGGCAACGGTAACCGAGTCGTAATTCTTAAGGGCAAAATCGTAAAGCACCTGGATAGAATCACGCTGGCTCATATAATGAACTCCCTCCTCGGTTTTTTGTGCGATTTCTTTGTCGGTTTTGTTTTTGTTCAGTAGCAAATAAGCCCAGGTGCCAAGCAGGGCCACGGCCAGCAGGCCGATAACGATGTTTTTTGAATTACTTCTTGGTGCCTGGTTTTCGGGAGATGCCGAAGGATAATTAGTGTTTGTCATTTTAGTGTTTTTTAAATATCAGATTTTTAAAAACTGAATAAGTACAAAAATAGATTAGCTTACAGGTTGAGAAAGGTAATTGTTAATCACATGTCCACATCAAAGAAAAATCATGCCAAAATAATTCACCAGGGCGGCGAAAAATTGTCAATAACTAATCTTGCAGAAGCTCTGAAGGCCTGTAATTTAGCAGCTTATGTCGTACGAAAAAATAATCGCTGATTGGGAAAAAAAAGTTTTCAAACCTGTGTACTGGCTCGAAGGGGATGAGGAATACTTTATAGACAAAGTAATGAAGTATGCCGAGCAGCGGATTTTGAGTGAAAGCGAGGCCGGTTTTAACCTGACTATTTTTTACGGTAAAGATGCCGCCTGGCCCGATGTTATTAATGCATGCAGGCGTTATCCCATGTTTTCCGAACGACAGGTTGTATTGCTGAAGGAAGCCCAGCAGATGAAAGACCTCGATAAGCTGGAGCCCTATGTTGAAAACCCGCTTACTTCCACGGTGCTGGTGGTGGCCTATAAAGAAAAAAAGGTGGATGGCCGTACAAAATTTGCCCGGTTACTGAAAGAAAAGGGAGTAGTACTGACTACCAAAAAAATTTATGATGACAAACTGCCGCAATGGACGGATGAGATGATTAAAAACCGGGGTTTTGAAATCACCCGAAAAGCATTGATGCTGCTGGTAGATCATATTGGCAACGACCTGAACCGGATTGAAAACGAAGTGGAGAAAATACTGGTTAACCTGGGAAAGCGAACCACCATTAATGAAACCGACATTGAAGAATACATCGGCATCAGCAAAGATTTTAATGTGTTTGAGCTTCAAAAAGCCCTGGCTGAAAAAAACCTGGCCCGCTGTGCCCGCATCATCCAGTATTTTGAAGCCAACCCGAAAGCGGCGCCTATCCAGTACATACTACCTTCGCTGTATGGTTTTTTCAGCAAGCTGTATATGATATATGGTATTAGCAGCCGTAATGACAAAACAGTGGCTGCAACACTGAATATTAACCCGTATTTTGTAAATGATTACCTGCAGGCAGCCCAGCTCTATAGTTTTCCTGAAGTAGAAAAAGCGCTGTTATTGTTGAATCACTATAACCTGCGTTCGGTTGGAGTTAATGACACTGGTACGGAAGATGCCTCCCTGCTGAAAGAAATGGTGTTTAAAATACTGAATAACTAAACCCGCAGATTGCACCAAAAAGCTTTTCTTTGCGTTCCTAATATTAAAAGCAATTCCAGCCTGGTAAAAGGCATCTCATTTTAAACTTTATTTCATGAAAAAAATCACCTTCTTTTTTTGCTTATTCATTTTAGTGTTTGTTTCCGGCTGTTTCGATATCACACAGGAGTCTACCATAAATGAAGATGGAAGTGGTGTGATTGTAAATAAAACTGACATGAGCGGCCTGCTCGGAATGATGAAAATGATGGGTGGCGACGATATGAATAAGAAAGATGACATTATAAAAGATTCCATCATTTCACTTTCATTTCTGAAAGACAGCCTGCCGGGGCTTGATGAAAAAGAAAAGGCCCTGCTGGAAATCGCCACGCTGAACACAATACTGAATACCGCCGATGAAAAGCTTGAAATTATTTTCCGTTTCCCTTACAATGAGCCAGCCGACATGCAGCGGGTAACTGGTTTGCTGGCAAAAGCATGGCCGAAAGCCTTAGAATCGCAAATACAGGCGCTGGTACCTGATGAAGGCGCCGGTAATCCCCTGGACTTAGGTGGCCCCGGCTACAAAGAAGCAGAATCGAATATGGAAAATTACTTTATTAATATAAATGAAAACGGAAAGCTGAGCCGGAAAATAAATAAGGAAAAATATGAACAGCTGAAAGATGACCGGGGAATGAAAGCCCTGCAGGAAATAAGCCAGATGGGCTCTCCCATGACCCTGCAAACCATTTACAACCTGCCCCGCCCGGTAATAAAAGCGGAAGGTAAAGGAGTGAAACTATCTGATGATAAGAAAAAGGTGACCATCAGCGCCACGATTGATGATCTTTTTGATGATCCCTCGAAATTTGAATACGAGATTGAATATTGATGACAGGCGGTTGATATCTTATAGTACTTTCAGGCTTTCTTCCCTGTCTTTGCCAATCTGCGTAGCCAGTTCTGCAAGCGAATTGAATTTCGCTTCGGCCCTGAGAAATTTTTTTACATACACACGAAGCGACTGCCCGTACAATTCCCTTTCAAAATCAAAAATATTTACCTCAATTACTCTTTTTTTCCCATCCACCGTGGGGCGAAAGCCAATGCTCATCATGCCTTTTAGAACTAAAGCCGGAAGCCGGAAGCCTGATGCCGGATTGTTAATATCCAAAGCCTGATACTTTATCCCTGACTCCGGATTTCCGATTTCCAACTTCTGACCTCTGACTTCCGGTTTCTTACCTCTGACCTCCACATATACAGCATAAATACCGTCGCCGGGTATAATTTTTTCATCATGGCTGATTTTAAGATTGGCGGTAGGGTAGCCGAGCTGTCGTCCCATTTTATTGCCATGCACCACTTCGCCTTCAAAAAAAAATTCATAGCCCAGCAGCTTGTTGGCAGTTTCAATATCGTGATGAAGGATGGCCTGGCGGACATTGGTAGAACTGATGGCAATTTCATGCAGGATGTGTTTGGGAATTTCTTTCAGCTGGAAGTTATAAAGAGGCGCCAGTTTTTCAAGCAGGCGGTAATCGCCCATCCGTTCCCTGCCAAAGCGGTGATCGTAACCGATAATGACGGTATGCGGATGAAACTTCTCCACCAGGAAATCCCGCACATAATCTTCGGCGGGCTGGTTGGCAAAGGCATCCGTAAATGGAACCACCACAAGGTGATCAATGCCCAGCCCGGCCAGCAGGGCGGTTTTTTCTTCCAGCGTATTGATGAGCCGCACTCCAAGAATGGCCGAAGAAATCACTTTTCGTGGATGCGGATGAAAAGTAATGATGACCGATTCGCCGCTGATGCGCCAGGCTTCGTCACGCAGCTTTTTTATTATTTGCCGGTGGCCCATATGCACGCCATCAAAAGTGCCGATGGTGACCACGGCGTTGTGAAAGCGGGGTAGTCGTTCAATGTCGGTATGGACTTGCATAATGTCGTGCAAATATAAACCCCCATCCCCTAAAGGGTGAGGGTAAATTCAAAATGCTTCCATGTTCATCACTTACATTTGTGCAGGCTAAAAAAGAAAAATGAAAGAAATCAAAGTTTACAACTCCCTTTCAGGAGACGGTGGTAAGGGTTTATATTCCAAACGGGGCGTATCTGCTCAGAAAGAAGAAGTGCATGCAGCCACCAAAAATCTCGACAAGGGGCTTTACCCAAATGCTTTTTGTAAAATTTATCCTGACATTTTGTGCGGCGATACCGATTGGGTAAATGTAATGCATGCTGACGGCGCCGGCACCAAATCGGCGCTTGCTTACCTGTACTGGAAAGAAACCGGCGACGTGAATGTATGGAAAGGAATAGCGCAGGATGCCATTGTGATGAACCTTGATGACCTGCTTTGTGTGGGCATTTACAATACACTGCTTTTTTCCTCCACCATTGACAGAAATAAAAATCTCATCCCGGCAGAAGTACTGGAAGCTGTCATCAGTGGCACACAGGAGTTTTTTGATAAAATGAAAAACTTTGGTGTAAACATTACTTACATGGGTGGCGAAACCGCCGATGTGGGTGATGTGGTGCGAACCATAGCCGTGAATGGAACCATGACAGCCCGCTGGCCCAACGCAAAACTGGTAACCAATGAAAAGATAATACCCGGCAATGTGATTGTGGGCCTCGCAGGCTTTGGGCAGGCGGGTTATGAAACGCAATACAACAGCGGCATAGCCAGCAACGGGCTCACCAGTGCAAGACACGATATGCTGGAGAAAAAGTATAGCCTGGATTTTCCGGAGTCGTTTGACAATTCATTGGAAGAATCGGTTGTGTACATGGGCCCATACCGGTTGAATGAAAATGTTCAATGTTCAATGAATAATGTTCAATTTTCAAGTACTGTTGGAAAGCTGCTTCTTAGTCCTACCCGAACTTTTGCGCCGGTAATGAAAGAACTGCTGGAAAATCATTTTGAAAAAATTCACGGGCTGGTGCATTGCAGCGGCGGCGGGCAAACCAAGTGCATGAAATATGTACCGGACAACGTACGCATAGTAAAAGACAATTTATTTGAGCCGCCGGTAGTATTCAAACTTATTCAGGCAGCCAGTGGTGCCGATGACCGGGAGATGTACCAGGTTTTCAATATGGGCACCCGGCTGGAGATTTATACTAATGAACCAAATGCCGCTTCCATCATCAGCGTGGCAAAAAGTTTTGGTGTGGATGCACGGGTTATCGGCAGGGTGGAGGCTGGTGTAAAGAAGGAACTGGTGATAAAAACTGAAAGAGGGCAACTCGTTTATTAAAGCTTTACTTGATTTGCGTATTTGAATTTGGAATCTCAGTTTTTTGGGGGCTCTTTCACATCAAATATAGCGGCGCCGATTTCTTTCGCACCTCTTTTACGGTAAATAGTAATAATTACTCTTCGCGGCTTATTTACTTTCACTGCGTATTCATTGCCGTCGATATAAGTTATCGTTCCCTGGCTGATGCTTACATCAAGATTTTCGTTTTTTATTTTATCCACTTTTATCACCACATAAGTTTCTCTGCCTGTATAAAACACATGATCATTTTTGAGTGAAATTTCAAAACCATCGGCTGCAACAACAAAGGTGACGGGTTGTTTTCGATAAGCTTTTACGGTACGGCCGTTTTGGCTGGCCGGTACCCATTGCGGACCTTTACTAATAATTTTGATTACTTCTTCTTCCATACCATAGCCATGATTGGTCAATGCCTTTACATTGGAAATATTTCCTTCCTTATCCACTATAAATTGTATAAATACAGTATAAGTTCCTGCCGGGGCGCCATGATCAACCGGAACATTTGCATTCAGTTTTTTTTCAAGGTATTTTCTCCATTCTCTATCGCCGCCGGGAAATCTGGCTTCAATATCTACCTTTTCAAAAATCCTTTCAACACCGCTGCTGTCAACCGCAACTACCGTTCCCTGGCCAGCTGCATTTTGAAAAAACAAAAACCCAAAGGCGAGTATGATAATAATTTTCATGGGAGAAAAATTTTATGCCGCGATAAAATTATCCTTTTTTTTGATTTTTTAATCTTCTCCACAATACTTTCCCTTATTTTGCATCAAACCCCGTTGGAATGGCCGATAACATTATAGAACTGAGCCACGCAAATATTTACCAGGGTGATAACCCGATACTGCAGGATGTAAACCTGTCGGTGAAGAAAGGAGAATTTGTTTACCTGGTGGGCAAAACCGGCACCGGCAAATCAAGCCTGTTGAAAACGCTTTATGGTGAGTTGCCGCTGAAAGAAGGTGAAGGCCTGGTGAATGGTTTTGATTTGCGCAAGCTCGACTGGAAAAAAGTACCTTACCTGCGCCGCACCCTCGGTGTGGTGTTCCAGGATTTTCAACTGCTTACCGACCGCAACGTAAATGAAAACCTCCGCTTTGTGCTTACAGCCACCGGCTGGAAGGATAAAAAGCTGATGGATGAAAAAATAATGGATGTGCTGGACAAAGTGGGACTGAAAGCCAAAGGTTTTAAAATGCCCTTTGAACTGAGCGGTGGCGAACAGCAGCGGGTGGATATTGCAAGAGCATTGCTCAACTCACCTAAAGTGATACTGGCCGATGAACCGACGGGCAACCTTGACCCTGAAACATCGGATGAAATTATGAACCTGCTGATTCATATTGCCAGAGATTTTGGAACCACCGTGGTAATGGCCTCGCATGATTATATCGTAGTGCAGAAATTTCCCGCCCGCATGATACGCACCGAAAGAGGGCGGGTGATAGACAACGCTACCATATCCATTGAATAAGCCGGCGGGCATTTTTCCTGTTGTCAAAAATCTGCGGTAACAGGTTTTTTCTCAAAACAATTTCTTCTTCTGAAAAAAGTTGGCGATAAAGCTGTGCGGTGAGGGATGCAAAAGATGCGGCATTGGTACCGATGTGACAGGCCGGCTCCATACCCGTACCCTGTACAGCCGCATCGTTTACCACGCAATGCCTGCCGTTGTACAGCGCATTAATGAGTTTTAGTTTTACACCCGTTGTGTTAAATGAAGGCAGCACATGCACCTGCGCACTTGCAATCAGTTCATCCAGTTGCTCATCATCGGGGTTGGCAACCAGGGTGCAGTTTTTATGCTTTTGAATTTTTGATATCAATCTCTTTGTCGGGTTTTTGCCGGCAATAAAAAAAGGAAGCCCGTTCAGGGAAAAAACTTTTTCCGTCAGCCATGCAGCGGCTTTTTCATTTTCTGCTACAGACAAATTTCCGTGATAAAGACAATAAGTGCCCAACCCTTCCCGGCATTTAATTTCCGTATGCGGAATGAAAACCGGCAGGTAGCGGGTATCGGTTTTATCAAATTCCATTTTATAATAAACAGCATCATTGGCTGAAACGGCAATCACCGGCAGGTTGGCAGGCAGCTTTTTTTCATAGCTCTGCAGAAAAATACTTTCATTCAGGAAATAAATTTTCCTGAACAGGTTGCGTTCACGCTGAAAAAGCTGGCTGTAGTAGAGGGACTCGACATTATGCAACCGCAGAAAAACTTTACGGCCGGCAGCAAGCAATGGCTTTAGAAAAGCAGTACAATGAATGCCCTCCATCAATACCGGGTGTTCATCCTTCAACAGGTTTTCCAGCAGCAAAGGATTGTTTCTCGATTTCACAATGTAAGGCATGTTGAGTGATAATCCCTGCCAGCCCCTGAAGCGTTTGTAATAGTTTACTTCTTCACAGTATTTATCCAGTTCTGGTTGAAATCCCCTGCCGTATTCGAAACAATGCAGTTTGATACTGATGCCTTCCGCATGAAGGGCTTTCAGTTTGTAAAATAAATCCACCACGCCGCCGTAATCGGCAGGCCACGGTACATCATGACTGATGATATGAAGTTTTTTCCCGTTATTCATTTCTCAGTTTGCTGTAAAAATCCAGCAGCCTTTGTTTTTCTTTTTGCCAGCATAATTCCTGTCTTGCTCTCAGGCAGTTTTGTCTTAGCCGGTCATAAAGCAATGTATTGTTAAGAAGTTTGCTGAGAGCTCCTGCAATTGTTCCGGGTTCAAGGTCATCAATCAGCTCTGCGACTTCAAACTGTTTATTTATTTTCCGGTACTCAGGGTAATTCATCGTCACCTGCGGTGTGCCGGAATGGATGTAGTCAAAAAATTTGTTTGACAAAGAAAGGTACTGGTTCAGCCCTCTTTTATCAAAAGGATTCACAGCAATCATTGCTGCTTCCGTTTTTGCCCTCAAAGCTTCCGGCGCCAGCATACCAAAAAATTTCACTTTATCCGAAACACTATTTATTGCCACGGCAGTTTTCATTTCATCCATGAAATTTCCATCGCCACAAACCCACAGCAGGGCGTTTACATCTTTCATAGCTGCCGCCAGGTATTCCAAACCTCTTCCTTTGTTGACGGCACCCTGGTAAAGAACAATGCCCGGTGATTTGCTATGCGTATCTGTTTCCTGCAACACAGGCACATTCCTGATGACTTCATAGCTGGCTCCGTAATATTTTTTAAACTCCGCCGCCAGACTTTCACTTACCGTATAACCATACCTGAAGCGGTGAATCATTTTTCTTTCCACCCAATGCCAAAACCGGTAAATGGCCGGGCGGCTTACCACTTCATCCAGCTGCGAAAAAAATTCGTGTGCATCATAAACCCTCTTTGTCCTTTTCAAAACTGAAGCAAAATAAACAGGCAGGATAGTATCCAGGTCAATGGCGCAAATACAATCTGTTTTTTTAATCAGGAGGTAAAAAAATAAACGGATATTGTATTCTGCATAAAAAAATTTGCCTTTTACAAACCAGCAGCCAAGCCGCCGCTGCCGGTAAGATGCAGGCGGAAAAGGAGGGGAGTGTTTCAGCCGTCTGCCCACCAGGAGCACATCATAACCCGCCGAAGCAAGTGTGCTGCAGATGCGCTGCATCCGCTGATCGTAAGTAAGATCATTTGTTACAGTAAAAATTATCTTTTTCAAACCGGTTCAAATATAAACGAAAAGCCCCGACCATGTGACCGGGGCTTACAACAGGAAAAGAATTTATCAGAAGTTCATATCCGTATTGTTCATGCTTTCTCTTTCGCCTCTCATGTTTTTGCGTTTGAAAAGATTGGGGTCGAATTTTCCGAAACGCCAGCTAAAGTTCAGGCGAAGCATCTGCGGATCGCGGCGGCGGAATACATCCTGCACAAAATAGAGCGACTCGGAATGAATGTACGAACGGCGGGTTCTGAGTATATCGTTTATATTAAGTGAAATGGATGCAGCACGGTTTTTCAGGAACTCATATCTAAACCCAAGATCAACAAAATAATTTGACCGCACATAACCCTGCGCTGAGGACTGCGGACCAAACATGGGGCCCATGCCAAAGCGCTGGCCACCGCCGCTGCCGCCGGGTGGCAAAATGGTTTTTGAATTGTATTCACCTGTAAGCTGGATGGAGAAATTCTTTGGCAGCTTAAAAGTGTTGTTCAGTTTGCCAAACCAGCTTGCAAACTGGTCAGGTTGCGGCTGGGCAGCATCTTCCAGTTTTATTTTCGAGGTATAAAGATTCAGGTTTGAAGTCAGGTCCCACCACTTGGCCACTTTGTTTTTCATCGTCAGCTCCAGGCCAGTTACATAACTTGAATTAGCATTGATGTACGTATTAATCACATACTCTTTGGCATTCACCGGGCTGGTAAATTTTTCCTGGAAGCTGGTGATAAGGTCATTGGTGTTTTTATAGTACAGCGTGGCCAGGAAGTTGTCTTTGTTTTTGAAAACCTTCTGGTACGAAACTTCGACGGAGTTGGTAAACTCCGGTGTCAGGTCTGGATTGCCTTTGCGCAGGTTCAGAAAATCCGACGAATCGGTGAACGGCGTCAGCTGGAAAAAGTTGGGCCGGTTGATTCGTCTGGTGTAATTCAGCTGCAGTTCCTGGTCATTCTTCAGTTTCTGGCTCAGGAAAACGCTGGGGAAGAAACTCACCGGGAAATCGTTGGTGAATTTTTCACCCGTTTTCAGCAGCTTGCCTGTATAGCTTGAACTTTCCACCCGCAGACCAAGCTGGTAGCCGAAATTTTTTATTTGATTTGAATATGTGGTGTAAGCTGCCAGCACATGATCATCACTTTCATAATCCACCTGCGATGCCGGTTGCAAAATCAGTTCGCCGGTATTGGGATTTACAATATAAAACGCATTGGTGCTGCTCGACCGGTTGAAGGCTGCACGCAGTCCCATCTCCACTTTTGATTTATCGTTTATAGGGTTGGTGAAATCGGTTTGCAAAACAAGGCTTTCGCCGCTGCCGGTTGCTTTTTGCTGCTGCAAAAAACTGTTAGTAACAGTACCACCGGGTGAATTGAAATAATCTGACTGAATTAAACTGTTGTTTTTATTGGTTCGCTTGTTATAGGTAACATCGGCCGTCCAGTCTCTGCCTGCTTTAGGAAAATTGTGTTTGAAACTAAGCTGTGCACCACGGAACCGGAATTTGCCTTCAGAATTTGTTAATCGTTCGCTGTATGAACTTGTTTTTACCGTGTATAAAGAATCAACCAGCAATTCGCTGAAATTTTCAGGATTAAAATTGCCGCCGCCATAACTGCCGCTTGCAGAAAGCGTATTTCTGTTATTGATAAAATAATCAATACCGCCCCTGAAAAACCTGAAATTCCCTTTGTTTTCATTCCTGTCATCCTGGTGAAGGATGGTGTTGGGCTGATCCAAAATATTGTATCGTTCAGTAAAGCCGGTGCCGATGGATTTGCGCTGGTTATAATTGGCGCTTCCAAACAGGTTCACTTTATTCTGGCGGAGGTTAAAATCGCCGCCGAGGCCCACTCTTGCTCTTGAATCAATGTTGCTGCGTATGCTTCCGTTATAGCCCACTTTTTTGTTTTTCTTCAAAACAATATTCAGAATGCCGGCGGTGCCGCCTGATGCATCATACTTGGCCGAAGGATTGGTAATGATTTCAACCGATTCGATGGCATCAGCCGGAATCTGGTCTAGCTGCATGGTAGTTGGACGTCCGTCAACAAAAATCTGGGGTGCATTGTTGCGCATGGTCACATTGCCGTCAAGGTCCACTGAAACCGAAGGCACATTCTTCATCACATCCACGGCGGTGCCGCCGGCCGAAACCACATCTTTTTCTACATTATAAACCTTCCTGTCTATGCCAAGCTGAAAAAGCGGTTTTGAGGAAGTGACGGTGACGGTACCAAGCACCTTTGCATCAATTTCCAGTTTTATATTTCCAAGATCTTTATCAATTGCATTCAGCATGGCGCTCATATCAGCATTGCCGGGTTGCATTTTTATTTCGAAACTTACATTCTGTTCCAACGTTTGAAATCCGATGGCAGATATTTTCAGTTTTGACTGGCCAAAAAGAGGAACATTTTCTATACTGAATTCGCCATTGGCTTTGGTCAGCATGCCGCCAATAATCACATCCTTTCTTTTTTTGGTGGCGGTATCAAACCTGCTTTGAATCAGTTGAACCGAGGCCGCATCTACCGGCTTCCCGGATTGTGTTTCCACAATCTTGCCATACATACGACCACTCATTTGCTGGCCGTTTCCAAATCCGCCGCGGTTGCCATTGCCACCCGGCGAAGATGGTATTTGTGCGAATAATCCAAACCCGATAAGGCTTAATAGTAAACTGAAAACTAATTTGTTCATTTTGTGAATTTTAGTTTTAGACGTGCAAAGGTGTAATAACCTTCCCTCAATTCATTTTTTTAATGATAAATGGCAAAGGCAACTCATAAATGGAGAATGCTACTGACGGAAAAAAGAATACGAACGACCCTACGTACTGAGCAGTGTGATAAGCACCTGGACCAGGCCGATGATAAACCCAATAACCCCGCCAAGAATTTCCACAAACCGGAATTCTTTGCTCATAATCTGGTAGAGGATGGATTCAAGTTTATCAGTAGAAAATGCAGCCACTTTTTCCGTCACTATTTTTTCCAGGTCCAGCTCTTTCTGCAGGTGACCGGCGTAGTTTTTCATTACCTGCGGAAAAAGAGTTTCGAGCTCCTGCATAAAAATTCTTTTAAGCGAATTGATGGTTCGGTCGCCAATAAACAGGCTCAGGAAAGGCATTTCATCGCCGAGTTTTATGCGCAGAAAATTGTCCACATGCTTTTCTATCATCGGCAGCAGCTTCTGAAGGTTTTGCGGGCTGGCAATTTTTTGCTCGATATCTTCAAACGAAAGGAACTCGGCACTTACCATCCTGCCAAGTTTTTCGGCAAAAATTTGCTGTCGCTTAGGAAAAACACCCTGAAAGCTGAATCCTAAAAACCGTTTCGGCTCTCTAGGGTGAAAAAGCATTTTAATCGCAATCCAGTTTGTCACCCAACCGATGAACGCAGAGATAAAAGGAATAAGAAGGAGCCAGTAGTTCATTTAAAAAGTTGGACAAAGAAACAGAATCAAGCGGGTGGTTCAAAATCTCATTTTGGCTGCAAAAGCTATTTATTTATTTTTGCGGTTACAAAAAACGGTGGCTGTAGCTCAGTTGGTTAGAGCATCAGATTGTGGTTCTGAGGGTCGTGGGTTCGAGCCCCATCAGCCACCCGAAACAAAAAATAAAACTTCCGTGTTGCGGAGGTTTTTTCATTTACAATCTTTCCACCAGTCATCAAAAAGCCTTGTTAAATACCCTTGCGGGTAAGAAAACCCGTGATTTTGCGTTATTTTTACTGCCATGTTAAAGCTGGTTAAGTATATGACAAATCTGAAACGACTTCCCTTGCTTATCCTGTTGATTATTACAGGCGCCTTTCTTGCAGCTTCGGTAAATAAAAACAATGACCCCGGCGGCAAGTATGAAAAAATACTTCACAACGTGACGGAGATGCTGAAAGAAGCACACTACAGCCCGAAGATGATTGACGATAGTCTTTCAAAAAAGATTTACTTCCGGTACTTTGAAAACCTTGACCCCAATAACAACATTTTTCTGAACGAAGACATTGAGGCATTAAAAAAATACCAGTACCGGATTGACGATGAAATGAAGGGCGCCAATGTGGAATTTTTCAAAGCGGCAGGGCAAGTTTTTAATAAAAGAATGGAAGAAGCCGCTTCGTTTTACAAGGAAATACTAAGCCAGCCTTTTGACTTTTCAGTTGATGAAAATTTTATAAATGACCGGGCTAAAATTTCTTTTGCTGCCAGCGAAACTGAACGGCGTGAATACTGGAGAAAATGGCTCAAGTTCCAGAGCCTTGAACGATATTTCGACCTGGTGGAAACCCGGGAAAAAAATAAAGACCGCAATGATTTCGTGGTAAAACCGGATGCAGCACTTGAAAAAGAAGCACGGGAAAAGGTAAGTAAAGTGATGGAAAGAACCTTTGAGCGCTATCGTTTCAAGTTTTCTGAAGATGACAAGTTCAACCTGTTTGTAGGCACCATCACCAACATTATGGATCCCCACACTGAATTTTTCCCCCCGGTTGATAAAAGATATTTTGATGAACAGATGAGCGGCCGTTTTTTCGGCATCGGCGCATCGCTTGTTTATGATGAAGGAAATATTAAAATCAATACGCTGATTGCCGGCAGTCCTGCCTGGAAGAGCGGCGAAGTGCAGGTAGGAGATGTGATTCTAAAAGTGGGGCAGGGGAAAGAAGACCCGGTAGAATTAACCGGGTTTGTGGTAGAAGATGCGGTAAAACTTATCCGTGGAAAAAAAGGAACTGAAGTAAAACTTACACTCAAAAAACAGGATGGCACTGTAAAAACTATCAGCCTGGTACGTGATGAAATTGTGCAGGACGAAACCTTTGCCCGCAGCGCAGTAATTAAAAACGGAACTACAAAACTGGGCTATATCTACCTGCCGGAATTTTATGCCGATTTTGACCGGCCAAACGGTAACCGGTGCTATGTGGATGTGGCTAAAGAAATTCAGAAGCTGAAAGAAGAAAAAGTGGATGGCATCATCATGGACCTGCGAAACAACGGCGGCGGTTCGCTTTATGATGTGGTACAGATGGTGGGCTTGTTTATTGAAAAAGGACCGGTAGTGCAGGTAAAAGACCGCGACGGAAAACCCAACATACTGGAAGATAAAAACCGTGAAGTGCTGTATGACGGCCCGCTCACGGTGATGGTAAATGAATTCAGCGCATCTGCATCGGAAATATTTGCTGCTGCCATACAGGACTATGGCCGTGGCATTGTTATTGGCAGCACATCCACTTATGGAAAAGGAACGGTGCAACGTAATATTGGCCTTGATCCCGGGTCAGGATTCCTGAGCGCCAATTCTGATTTGGGAACCGTAAAACTGACTTTACAAAAATTTTACCGGGTCAACGGTGGCTCCACGCAACAGAAAGGTGTGGCTTCAGATATTGTGCTGCCCGATAATTATGAGTACCTGAAACTGCGGGAAAAAGATGATCCCGATGCGCTGCCCTGGGATGAAATAAGCAAAGCACCCATTAAAAACTGGACACCCGGTTATGATATTTCCTCACTTCAGACACTTAGCGAAACCAGGCTTCAATCAAACATTGCTTTTAAACTGATTAAGGATAATACCGACTGGCTGGCAAAACAGAATGACAAAGATTATCCGCTGAATTACGAGAAATACAAAAAAGAACAGGCAACCATCAAGGCCACCATTCGCCAGATTGAAGCCCTTAAAAAGCTCCAGGATGAAATGGATATTACCGCCCTGCCGCAGGATGCCAATCGCTTCAGCTATGATAAAGGCAAACAGGAACGATTCGAACAGTGGATAAAAAACCTGCGTAAGGATATTTATATTGACCAGGTATCGAAAATAACCGATGACATGGTGGTGCAGCGTAATATGGCGCTTGGTAAAAAAAATGAAGACGCCAAAAAGGCGTTCTGAAAATTGAATATTCCCGCTAAAAAACATCCTGCCGGCTGGCAGGATTTTTTTTACAGGTATCTTTCTTCAATTACCTGCCGGTGATGATTGACATGACCTGCGCAGATAAACCCGATACCGAGCACATAAACCGGTTTGCCGCTGGCTATACCTTCCGCCTCCAGCTGCTCTTTATCAAAAGAAGCAAACATCAGCATGGTTGCATTTCTTAAGGAAGTAAATTCATCAATTAAATCATTCCAGTTCCTGTTTTCAATTTTGGCATTTTGAGCAAACAGATTTTCATCAAAGGAAGGAAGGGGAGCCGGGTCTTTTCGTGAAAAACGCAGAGCACGGTAACTGAAAACCCGCTCCGAATCAATGACATGCTGTACTACTTCCTTAATGGTCCATTTACCTTCGGCATACCGGTAGTTTTGCTTTTCTGCCGGAATGGTATGCAGCAAAGAAATAAAAGAAGACCCGCTGTTTCTTAAAGCAGTCACCAGGTCATCTTCCTTCACTTTATTGATATAGCCGTGATAAAATTCCGGCACACGGTTCAGATCAGGGCGGGGCATAGGTATTTTATTTTAATAAAAATAAAGATGGCGATTTTTTTTCAGTAAAAAACCTCTGCTGTAAAAAGCAGAAGCCAAAATTTTCATTCTTTACTTTTTCAAAAAGGTTTCAGCATCGTACCCGCACCTCTTTCACCTTTCAAGGTTGACGCAAGTTTCAGCGCCTCATAAGCGTTCACCACACCTCCCGTTTTACTGATGTCTGAAAGATTCACTTTGCTTTCCGTACCGGGCACATTTACCTGGTAAGCAGGAGGCACCACCGATTTTTCAATAACAAATTTTACCTGTTCGGCGCTCAGGTTGGGAAAATACTGAAGTATGAGAGCGGCAATACCGGCTACCACCGGGCTGGCAAAGCTGGTACCCTGTAGATTGCCATAGGTATTGCCGCCGGGAATGGTGGAATAAATTTTCATACCCGGAGCGAAAACATCCACTTCATTTTTACCATAATTGGAAAAGCCGGCAGTCAGCGAAAAATATTTTGAGCCATCAGTGGGTAATGTCTGGTCAATAGACAAATCGCCGCTGGCGCCAACCGTTATCCAGTTGCCGGCTCTTGTACCATTTGTTTTGTATACCGGGTTGGGAAAATTCCACGTGCTATCAATATTCTTATGGTCATTCCCGGCAGCATGTACCAGCAATACTCCTTTTGACCTGGCATATTCCACGGCTTCATCTACCCAATGTTTTTCAGGTGAAAAACTTTTTCCAAAACTCATATTGATTACCTGTGCGCCATTATCCACCGCATAGCGTATGGCAAGAGCAATATCCTTATCATGCTCATCGCCATCGGGCACGGCTCTTATCATCATGATTTTTACATTATCGGCAATTCCATCCACACCAATATTGTTGTTTCTTTTGGCCCCGATAATACCAGCTACATGGGTGCCATGGTGAGCCGATTTGTTGTCAACAAACACATTGTTGTTTCCATAAAAGCGGTCGGAAAAATCATAATAATTATCCTTCACCACTTCGTCACGGAAGTTTTTGGGCGCCTTTTCTTTGGCATCGGCTTTTCTTTGTTCACCATCCAGGTAATCCTTAAAGCCCTCCATAAATTCCTTATTAGTGACATCAAGGGCATCGTTGGCCTTCATCAGGCCATACAAGGCGGTTTTGGCATTTTTAGTTTTATTGTCGGGAAATTCTGCGCTTTCAAGCTCTTTACCTGTAAACTCTGTTTTACCCAAGGCCGCCTGCAAAATGCTGTCGCTTCTTGAAAGATTCAGATAAGCCATTTTCAGTATGGCTAAATCAATGCTTTCCTCACCACCCGATCCGTAAAGTTCTTCTCTTGTTTTACTCCACATTTCATACTCAGCCGCTTCATCTTTTGACAGTGTTGCAGGATTGATTTCTTTTCCTTCATATTTTTCTTTGTATTTGTGATAAACCCGGTCTCTTTCATAAGAGTCCACAGTCACATTCTTACCGTCCTTGCCGCCAATAAAATTCCATCCGTAAATGTCATCCACGTAGCCGTTTTTATCATCATCTATCCCGTTGCCGGGTATTTCTTTGGGGTTTCGCCAAAGCACTTCTTTCAGGTCTTCGTGCAGGGTATCAATGCCGGAATCAATAACTGCTACTATCACCGTTTTACTCTTTTTCCCTTTCATAAACTGGTAAGCCTTGTCAAGACTGATTCCATAAGTACCGGTTTCCTTCAGGTCAAGCAGGTGCCATCCATTGGGCAGAGGTTCTTTTACTCCTGTTTGGGCAAAGGTACCTATGCTTAAAAATCCGAAGACCATTGTCACTATTCCCGCAAAGATTCTATTCATAAATTTTTAATTTTAAATGCAAAAATTAAGAATTGGTAAAAATAATTGAAACCTTCC
>Ga0185320_10816670_pt1 | contig 37165 bp, 31 predicted proteins | sample OV2TP2_FD_128023 | JGI IMG/M metagenome (GOLD analysis project Ga0185320, IMG submission 128023) | Hot spring microbial communities from Beatty, Nevada to study Microbial Dark Matter (Phase II) - OV2 TP2 (SPADES assembly) (version 2) | ecosystem: Environmental > Aquatic > Thermal springs > Hot...
TGGGCACAAGAGATGACACGCCGTTCAACCTGCGTCAATCGAAAATTCATTTCGGGTTTGTGAATTATTTCTGACGAACTTTATAGCATAAAATACCACGAAAGTGGTATTGACTTTCCTTGTTCAGTTATTGTATCTTAATGGTATTGTTGACCATTTAAAAAACTACTATGAAAAAATTGTTTTTCATCCCCCTCCCAAGCGAGGGGTATCTGCGTCGTTTCACTTCTGCTTTTACTTGTGCTTTCATGTAAAAAACTTTCGCTGGAAAAAGAAATAATACTGGAGGAATTTCCAACCGGGTCGCCAATAGGAAGAGGGTCACCGGCTTTTGCATGGAACCTTTGGAAAATGACAATAATTATGATTCTGTAGAATATCAAACCATTTTGGGAAATCAGTTAATTGGCAATCCTTATTCAGTAAGTGTAATGCAGCAGGCTTCAATAAATCTTTATGGACACGCTTCAGGAATTTCGGTAAATAAAAAATATATCAGGTTTCGGCCAATGGATGAGGATCAAATGGATTTATTACTTAATCTTGATATTGAGTTGTTTGATTATCCTCTTAATTATGATGTAATAATAGAAGGTGACTTTTATAAAGATCCCAACATTGGATCGAATGAAAACCCTTGGTTCTATACCGTCGTTGCCCCAGATTTTCAACCGCCAGCAGGAATAATTTATGAATGGCTTGCCGATTTATATGTTCCGGGTCAAGATTTATGGCTTGAGGAAGAAGCTTTTAGGATTACAGGAAATCCAACGACAGATACCTGCAATGGTGTAGAATACAGAATTCCACCATGCCAAAATCCTTTGGACCCGAACTGCGATACAACCAGTACAGGTGGTGGTGGTGGAAATCCTATAAACTTGAGAAGACCGGCAGGTATAATCACAGTATGGGATTCAAACATAGATCAAAATGTACCTGTTAGAAGAGTTAGAGTTGTTGCAAGACGCTGGTTTAGAATTGAAACAGTTTATACGGATGATCAAGGACATTTTCAATGCAATCAACAGTTCAGCAATAGGGTAAATATATTTGTGAAGTTTATTAATAATCATCTTCGTGCAAGTGGTTTGTTTGGAAATTCACTACTTAAGGCATTGTGGCCGATAAAAAGAGGTCTGGGAGTGTTTGCAGGAGATCTTACACGAATTAATCATGTATTCCAAAGGGGCGATAATCCGCCAAGAAGGATTTATCGTCATTGGTGGGCAGCCCAGTTTATGAATGCTTATTTGGAGTTTAATGAAATGGCTGCCGGTCAATTAACAGGCGGTTTGCCAACACAAAAAATGAAAGTTGTATTTACCAGGTTGGGTCTTGCAGGAAGTTCTGGCGTGACGACAATGAGCTCACAACGTCTTAATGCAGGAATGCCCTCCGGTGAGTTTTTTAGATTTTACTTAGCCGAACCGCTGACAAGTATGGGAGCATTTTATTACAACTTACTTTTAAATGGGTTATTATTTAGAAAAATCGATATGGGTTTCGGCTACAGGACAGAAAGCGTTTGGGCCAGTAACCGCGTAAAAGATCTTATGTATCATGAGTTAGCTCATGCAGCTCATTTTAATAAAGTGGGAGATAACTGGTGGAATGATCTTGTCATGGCAGAATCATTCACAATAGTTGCTAATTTTGGAGTTAACAATCCATATGGGGACGGTACAGACGGTCCGCATTCTGAAATAATCAGTGTGGCGGAAAGCTGGGCAGAACATGTGGCGCAGGTATTTTGTGATATCAGGTATACCGGATTCCCAACTTTTAAATTTAATCAGGGAATAACATTTAGTGATGGTCTTCCAACAGGTTTTACAAGCCATTTGAATGCTATGGAAGAATTTGATCCAAGTAGTAATACGGATCCCCATCGATGGATACCTGAAGGGCTTTTTAATGATTTATTTGATGCAAGAAATGAATTCAATCCCATTACTGATGCTGTTAACGGGTATACCAATCAACAGTTCTTTAATGCAATGGATATTGATATCAGGTCAATGCCACAATACCGTGTAAGGCTTCTTGCAGAAAATAATAATAACCAGGCAGCGCAGGTAATAGCATTATTTGGACAATATAATTATTAAGATTATGGTTCGGATTTTCATGCTGGTATGCTTTGGGTATCTTTCAATTTATTCTACATGCAATAAGAGATTAAATTGCAATGTTACCATTTATTCCTTTGAAACAAACATAAAAGCATTTCCTGATTTAGACAGTATTAATATTGGCGATACTATTTGGTTTGAACTAATTTGCCCTACAAAGCTGCGGGATGCTATTTCAGGCACTATGATTGATTATAGGGGCGCTGAAAATTTTGGAATTGCAATAAGAATTTTTGAATTAACAGGCGGAACAGTAAGTGTTCCAGGTGGAGTAGGTGCTGTTTTTGATTTCGACTATAAATTAGTTTTTGGTGAATTCATACCAGATAACCTTTTGCCGAATGAAAATAGGGATTACAAGTTTGTTGAGGTTGGAAATGAATATCGTTTCAAATTGGGAGTAATTCCGAAAAAAAGTGGAATTTTTTCAATTTCTCCAGGGAATGCGGCCAATGTTTATACAAAAAGAAACAAATGCGACAAAGCAAGCTTTTCAATCACTTTTGCCAATACCAATCAGCACTTATATTTTTATGAACAGAACCGACCGGGATATACACCAAGTGAGTATGAGCGAACACATATGTATTGTTTCAAAGTAAAATAAACTTCTATCTAATTTAAAGCACCCAACCGGGTGCTTTGTTTTTTTTTTGCGTACCTCGGCTTTAATACATTTGTACCCTGCATGAAGCACTGCTACCTGATTTTGTTTTGCTGCTTATTCACGGCAGCAATTTTTGCCCAGGCCGGTTCGGCTGTGGCAAAAAAAGACAGTATTAGGAAAGATAACATTCCGGGTAAACTGGATTCATTAAGGATAAAAGATTTCACAGCTATGGCAGATTCTTTATCCTCTATAACAGATAGTTTGCTGCCGAATGATTCGCAGCGGGCATTACTGTCGCCCCATTCGCTGCAGGAAAAAAAGGAAATTAAGGTGTCGGCAATTGATTTTACAAAGGAGGGGGAAAAGAAAAGCTTTACCGGCAAAGAACTTCTTTTTTATTACCTGGTTTTTCTTTTCCTGCTGTTTGGCCTGCTGCGCCGGGCATTTGAAAAATATTTTACCGACCTGTTCCGGGTATTCTTCCGCACCACGCTGAAGCAGAAACAGGTGAGGGAACAGTTGCTTCAGTCGCCACTGCCATCTGTATTTATGAATGGCTTTTTTGTTTTATCAGCCGGGTTGTACATTAATTTCCTGCTGCAGCATTTTCAAATCCCGGTCACAGAAAATTTCTGGCTGCAATACCTTTGGTGTGCCGGCGGGTTAAGTACCATTTATTTGGTAAAATTTATCGGGCTGAAAATTACCGGCTGGCTTTTTAATCTCAAAGAAGCCACCGATTCTTACATCTTTATTGTTTTTATCATCAACAAAATGCTGGGAATAATGCTGCTGCCTTTCCTTTTGCTGCTTGCATTTGCCCGGGAACCCTTGTATAGCGGAGTTCTCGTTTTATCATGGGTTGCTATTGCGTTACTGCTCATTTACCGGTTTATTTTATCGTACCAGGCAGTACGTAAAGAGGTAAAGCTCAACTCTTTTCATTTCATTTTGTATGTATTTGCATTTGAGTTGATACCCCTGCTGCTGATTTACAAGTTGTTAATGGTAATTTTTTAAAAGAACTTATTAACTTTGCGCTCAACTTTAGCCGAACCAGTATGGTAAAAAACGGGAAAGCTGAGACATCAGCCAAGCAAGTGAAAAGGATTCTGATTACCCAACCAAGGCCAGAAAGCGATAAATCGCCGTACTACGAATTATCAAGAAAGTATAATCTCGAACTTGAATTCCACCCCTTCATTCGACTTGAACCGATTCCGGGAAAAGAATTCCGCCGCCAGAAAATTGAAATCCAGAATTACACTGGTGTCATCTTTACCAGCCGCAACGCTATTGACCATTTCTTCCGCACCTGCGAAGAACTGAAAGTGAATGTATCGCAGGATACCAAGTATTTCTGCATCACCGAAGCAGTGGCTCTTTACCTTCAGAAATTTATTTTGTACCGGAAAAGAAAAGTTTTCTACGGCGCCGACGGTACAAACAAAAGCCTTTTTGAAGTAATCAATAAGCACAAGAGCAACGAAAAATTTCTGTATGTGTGCTCCGAAAACCAGCAGGACAACGAAATCTGCAACTGGCTGAAGGCAAACAACTGCGAATTTGTGCTGGGCTTTATGTACCGCACCCTCAGCAACGATGTGAAAGAAATACTGGCCGGCAAAGAATATGATGTCATTTGTTTCTTTACTCCCAGCGGCGTAAAGAGTCTTTTTGACAATCTGCCCAAGTTTAAACAAAACGGAGCAGTAATAGGCGCTTTTGGCAGCAATACAATGCGGGCAGTGGAGGAGGCAGGACTTACTCTTGACATTAAAGCTCCGCAACCGCAGGCGCCCAGCATGGTGGCAGCCCTGGAACAATACATCCTGGCAAGCAAGAAAAAATAAAATTATTACTGAAAAAACCTGGGGCGCCGAAATGGGCGCCTTTTCTTTTTGCTGAAAGTTAATTGTGCGAACTTCACCGGCAATATGCATCGGTTTACCAATAAACTAATTGCAGAAACAAGCCCCTACCTGCTACAGCATGCCCACAACCCGGTGAGCTGGTACCCATGGGGTGAGGAAGCGCTGGAACTTGCACGAAAAGAAAACAAACCCTTGCTGGTTAGCATCGGTTATTCGGCATGCCACTGGTGTCATGTTATGGAAAAAGAAAGCTTTGAAGACGAAGCTACAGCCCGCATCATGAACGATTATTTTGTAAACATTAAAGTTGACCGTGAAGAAAGACCCGACCTTGACCATGTGTACATGGATGCAGTGCAGGCCATGACCGGCAGTGGCGGCTGGCCGCTGAATGTTTTTTTAACTCCCGAATGCAAACCTTTTTACGGCGGTACTTATTTTCCGCCCCGCAGAGCATTCAACCGCCCTTCGTGGCAGGAAGTGCTGCTGGGCGTAAGCCAGGCTTTTCGTGAACGACGACATGAAATAGATGCACAGGCAGAAAATCTAACTGAACATCTTATTCAATCCAACGCTTTCGGATTGACGCAGGCGCCTGAAACAAATTTTTTTACAAAAGAAAAAACCGATGAAACCTTCCAAAACATAATGAAGACTGCTGATAGAGTGTGGGGAGGTTTTGGCCGGGCGCCCAAGTTCCCGCAGACATTCGTTATTCAATATTTGCTGCGGTATTTTCATGTTAGTGAAAACAGGGAAGCCCTTCAGCAGGCGCTGCTCAGTATTGATAAAATGATTGACGGCGGTATTTACGACCAGGCGGGTGGCGGCTTTGCCCGCTACTCTACTGATACCGAATGGCTGGTTCCACATTTTGAAAAAATGCTTTATGATAATGCGCTGCTTTTATCCGTCATCAGTGAAGCATACCAGGTTACCGGCAGGCAACGGTACAAAGAAGTGATTGATGAAACCGTTCAGTTTGTCAGACGGGAGATGATGAATGATGAATCAGGATTTTATTCAGCACTTGATGCCGACAGCGAAGGCGAGGAAGGGAAATTTTATGTGTGGGATTTTGAAGAATTATATAAGCTGCTGCAGCAAGATGCCGCTATCTTTTGCCAGTTCTTCGATATCACCGCCAAAGGAAACTGGGAAGGGAAAAACATTCCCTGGAGAAAAATGAGTGAAGAAGTTTTTTGCCGGGAAAAAAATATACCGGCCGGTGAGCTGCGTAGAATCATCAGCCAGGGCAAAAAAATTTTGCTTGAAAACCGCAGCCGGAGAGTAAGACCGCAAACCGATGATAAAATTCTGCTCGGCTGGAATGCCCTGATGAATACAGCGCTCAGCAAGGCTTTTGCCGCCACCGGTAATGAAGCGTACCTGCAACTGGCCAAAAGCAATATGGAGTTTTTGCTCAGCAAATTTTCAAAAACCGGCTCAGATGATTTTTTTCACAGCTGGAAGAATAATACAGCAAAACAGCCAGCCTTTCTTGATGATTATGCTTTTCTCATCCAGGCTTTGATTCAACTACAGGAGGTTACGGGTGAAACACGGTATCTGGATCAAGCCAAAAAAATATCTGAGTATGTGCTTGAGCAGTTCAGTGACCCGGAAACAAATCTTTTTTTTTACACCAACAAAACCCAGGGCGATATCCTGCTGAGGAAAAAAGAAGTTTATGATGGGGCCCAACCTTCGGGCAATGCCGTGATGGCTGATAATCTTTACCGCCTATCGCTTTATTTTGACTTGCCCGGATGGAAAGAAAAAAGTTTGAAGGCTGTCAGTTCATTGGCAAAAGCCATCTCCCGGTACCCCACTTCATTTGGCGCCTGGGCCGGCCTGCTGCTCGAAATAACAGAAGGTACTTTTGAGATTGCCATTGTAGCCCGACAGCCAGCCCCTGTACTTTCGCAGGTACTTAACCACTACATTCCGCATAAAATAATAATGGCCGGCTACGATGAAAGCAGCCCTTTTCCACTTTTGTACGGTAAGAAAGCAGGCGATGAAGTTGGCATTTATTTATGCCGGAATTATGCCTGCCACAAGCCTGTTTCAGGCGTTGCAGAATTGATGCGGCTAATTGGGTCTAAATAATTAAAAATTAGTTGGTAGGATATACAATAACGAAGCCCGAAACCCGTTAGAACTTTTACCTCGTAAATGAGGCTTTGGTTTAATAAAAATAAATACTATCCTTGTGTTTGCGTTATTTTCAAAATCTTATATTTGTCCTTTACCCTTTAAGTGTATGAAAATGAAAAACCTTTACAGTTCCCTCCTGCTTTTGGCTGCCATCAGTGTGCTTGCCGGTTGCGGTATATTGGGGAAGAAAAAAGATAAAGGCACAAGCCTTCCCAACGATGGCCAGGTGCATGGTGTATCGCTGGGAGGCAGGTATGTTTTACCAAAGCCCCCGGGCATGGTTTATATTCCGCAGGGAACTTTTCATATGGGCCCCAGTGACGAAGACCCCGCCTATGCTTTCAGCGCAAGAAACCGTTCCATTTCTATCAGTGGTTTCTGGATGGATGCCACTGAGATTACCAACAACGAATACCGCCAGTTTGTACACTGGGTTCGTGATTCAGTAGTCGCCACCGAACTTAAATATATTAAGACCGGGAAAGACGGGAATGAATACGTGGATTGGGCAAAAATGAAAACAGTAAAATGGAATGACCCGAAATTCCTTGAGCAAATTGGACAGACTCCCCTGGTACTGCCGCCCGATGACAGAATTTTCAATACGGTAGAGCTGGATCCCCGGAAACTGGTTTACTTCCAGAAAGTTTTCAACCTGAAAGAAGCTGCTAAACGTGAAAATGCCAATAAGCCGAGATCCATGTTTATTGACACAATCAAGGTGGCTATTTACCCCGATACTCTTGTTTGGATTCGTGACTTTGCCTACTCCTACAACGAGCCGATGACCAAACGTTATTTCAATCACCCTGCTTTCGGCAATTACCCGGTGGTTGGTGTCGACTGGAAAATGGCCAATGCATTTTGTGCATGGAGCACTCATTTGCTTAATTCATTTCTTTATTCCAAAAACAGGTCGCAGGAATCTGATTTCCGTTTGCCCACCGAAGCCCAATGGGAATACGCAGCCCGTGGTGGTCGTTCGCAATCCATGTTTCCCTGGGGTAATTATTACCTGAGAAATAAGAAAGGTTGCCTGATGGCCAATTTCAAACCCGGCCGTGGTAATTATCCTGAAGACGGAGGTTTTTACACTGTTCGTGCCGATGCCTACTGGCCTAATGATTTCGGACTGTACAATATGGCAGGCAATGTAGCCGAATGGACCTCTTCCATTTTCTATGAAGGTTCATTTACCTTCCAGCACGACCTGAACCCCGATGTTCGCTGGAATGCCAAGGATACTGATCCTCCCCTGATGAAGCGAAAAGTAATCCGCGGCGGAAGCTGGAAAGACGTAGGCTATTACCTGCAGACAGGAACCAGGACTTACGAATATCAGGATTCAACCAAATCTTATATCGGTTTCCGCAGGGTAATTGACTTACCTGCTGCTCCTCAAAAAGGACGCAAAAGATAATTGAAGCGCAGATCAGCTTGTTAATTCAGATACTTACCAGTAACTAACTTGCCGGATATTTAAAATCTTTTATAACCTATAAAACGAACCCGTTATGCTGTTCTTTAAAACACACAGAGGTCAGGTAGTCCTCAACTTTATTTTTGCATTTTTTGCTGCCGTGGTAATTCTCGGGGCATTGTTTAAAATCCGTCACTGGCCTGCAGCCGACTTCATGATTACATTGGGTCTGGGTGCTGAGGTCGTTGTTTTTTGTGTGATGGCCTTCATGGTACCTCCTCCTGAGGAGCCGCACTGGCAGCGTTATTTTCCGGATATCAATGTACACCCGGATCTTGATCCCAACTTTAAGCCCACTCCGCTTACTTTACCCGGGGCCAATGGTAACCCGGCCCTTACCAAGCTGGAAGATATGCTTACCGCAGCGGACATCACACCGGCCAACCTCGGCCGCCTGAGTGAAAATTTTAAAAAGCTCGGCATCACCGTGGATAAAATGAGTGATGTGGGTGATGCCATATCGGCAACCAACGATTATACGGCCAAAACCCGCGAAGCTGCCCAGGCAATAATGCAAATGAAAGAAGCTTATGCCAGCGCATCCAATACGGTTCAGCATTTCAATAATGCGGCCGAAGACACCAGGCATTTTCATGAACAGGTGCAGACGCTTACCAAAAATCTTTCTTCGCTCAATACCATTTATGAACTGGAGCTGCAGGATACTAATAATCACCTGAAGGCCATGAACAGGTTTTACAACAACCTGGTACAGGCTTCTGAGGCCATGTCGGGCAGTGTGGATGATGCCAAGAAAGCCCACGACCAGATTGCTGCACTGGCAGGCAACCTGGGCCGCCTGAACCAGATATACGGTAACATGCTCAGCGCTATGCAGGGCAGGGCATAAAAAGGGTTAACAAGATTTCGTTTTAAAGAACACGAAATCCGTATCCGTGATTTTTTTTGACACCATTAGTTAATCGTTCCGCCACAGGCGGAGCATCAAAACCATAAACATCATGGCTTTACCACGTGAACCACGGCAAAAGATGATCAATATGATGTACCTGGTACTGACAGCGCTGCTAGCACTGAACGTATCATCGGAGATCCTCAATGCCTTTAAAACGGTAAATAACAGTCTGGAAAAGACGAATGAAGTTGTCGCTGCTTCTACGCAGGAAGTAATGACTTCGCTAAAAGAAAAGATGACGGAACCGGGAACCGCTGATCGGGCTAAAATATGGTACCCCAAAGCTCAGCAGGTACAGAATTATTCTAAAGAATTGTATGAATATATCGACGGGCTGAAAAAAAGAATTGCATCTATTGCAAAATATGACGCGGCTTCCGGCAAGGACCGGGGAGTGGATAACCTGGAGGCAGCCACCCATGTAATGGTGGAAAAAGGAGCAGGGAAGGAACTCAAGCAGAAGCTGGAGGAATATAAAAAGAATATTTTCAATATCGATCCGGATGTAGCTAAGTATTTTGCCATTTCACTGCCCATAAACACGGACATGCCTAAAACAAGAACCAAGAGCAACAGAACGTGGGATGCAGCTTATTTTCATATGGTACCAACTGTGGCAGCGCTTACCATTCTCAGCAAGTTTCAAAATGATGTAAAGACTTCGGAAAATAAGGTTGTTACTTTTTGTCATGAGCAGGTTGGGAAAGTTAAATTGGTACCAGATGCATTGGCAGCATTAGCAGTAGCAAATTCAACCAATGTGTTACCTGGGCAGGAAATAGAGATAATTGCTGGCGTAGGGGGATTCAGCAAAGCTGTTGCTCCTACAATTACAATTGGCGGTCAAAAAATTCAACTAAGTGAAGATGGAGCGGCGCATTATAAGTTCAAAGCTGAGGGGGTAGGAGATCGCTCTATTCCCGTAGTCATCACCTATACTGACCAGGACGGTAACAAAAAAGAAATACCCAAAACGATTCAATACACAGTTGGTCAATCCAACGCTGCCGTGCAGCTTGATAAAATGAATGTATTGTTTATCGGGGTTGACAACCCGGTAACCATTTCAGGAAGTGGTGATGTAAACCGCCTTAAAGTAGGTATTTCAGGTGGCGGCGGTACATTGACTAAAAACGGCGGCGGGTATATTGCCCGTGTAAACCAGGAGACAGACAATTGCATTATCAGTGTAACTACTCCTGACGGCAAAACTACACCGGTACGATTCCGTGTCCGCTCAATTCCCGACCCCACACCGATGATTGGCCAGATTGAAAGCGGCGACATACCTGCCAATTATTTCAGAACTCAGGCAGGCGTCAGGGCTTATGTAAAGAATTTCTTTTACGAAACACAGTTCAATGTTACCAGTTTCCGCATCACCGGCGATGGAAACGGCTTTGAAGAAGGCATTGACGAAGCCAGCAACACCGGCGCAGTTTGGAACGAAGCAAAGCGCATCATTAATAAAAGCCGCCCGGGTTCTTACATTTATATTGACAATATTTATGCAATAGGTCCGGATGGCAGAAGAAGAAAGCTGACACCGCTAATTTATAATCTGAAATAAAAGAGCAATGAGATACACGTTTTTTAAATGTATAATGCTGGCCGCAGTGCTGCTGTCCGCAGTAAGTGCCGATGCCCAGCGCCGTGGAAGAGGAAGAACGACAACACAGCAACCCCAGGATACCGTCCCTGTTCAGAATGTTCAGCAGGTAACCAACCCGGCAGAAACGGGGAAATATAACCCCTATGGCAACATTCCCATAAAAATGGCGCCGGCAGTAGGAGGATTTAATGATACAACCAAAATATCGTTGCGCAATGACGGGGCTACAATAAAGGATGTATTTAAAGAACGAATTCCGCTTACCTATGAATTTTTGCGGGCCGACGATGCCCTGTATACACAACGGGTGTGGAGAGAAATAGATATACGTGAAAAAATAAACCTGCCGTTCCGCTACCAGGCCAATGATGATAACGGCGACCAGCGCTTTGTAAGCATACTGGTAAATGCAGTAAGACAGGAATTGAAAAAAGGAAACGCCATTGCTTTCAGCGCCGAAGATGACCGCTTTACCACTTTTCTTGATTCAGCCGCGTTTGAAAAAGCACTGGGTGGCGATAATGTGTGCGATACGCTGCCCGTGTACAACATTTATGACCCCACAAAGATTGACAGCTTTGTAGTTACCTGCCCCAAGCTTAACCCTGATGATATTGTAAAGTTCAGGATAAAAGAAGAATGGGTATTTGACCGTGAAGCCAGCCGTATGTTTGTAAGAATATTGGGCATTGCTCCCTGCAAAACCCAGTTTGCACCGGATGGCAAAACTGAAAGAGGCGTTTCCCCTTTGTTCTGGATTTATTACCCCGATCTCAGGGGCGTGCTTGCCCGGCACGAAGTGTATAATCCGAAAAATATGGGTATCAGCCGCATGACATGGGAAGAATTATTAGAAGCAAGAATGTTCAGCAGCTACGTTGTAAAATCTACTCTTGACAACCCGATGAATAAGTTTTTAAGAACACTTATTAACGATCCGATTCTTCGCCTGCTTGAAGGTGAAAACATTAAGGATAGGATTTTCAATTACGAGCAGAATCTCTGGTCGTACTAATATTATTAATCGTAAATCTACTAACAACAGTCCCGGTTTAACCGGGGCTGTTTTTTTTATGTTGCAATAGAACTGAATCTTGAAAAACAGAGTAAAAAATACCCTGTAGCGGGTATAGGAATTGTCAATATTTGTTGTACTTTTATTTCGGTTTTTCATAGGATATTGGATTTTAAAAACGGGGCTGGATTTCTATCCGGGCCCCATTTTTTTACCCCCTGTCCTTAAAGGGGATTCGGAACATGCCTGAGAATTTATGCCTGCCTACTTCGTTCGAAATAATCTTTCAGAATCTTTGCTTTTGATTTTCCGACTATAGACGCTAATGCCTCCCTGGTTTGTTGTTTGATATTATTAACAGACCGGAATTGCTTCAACAACTGGTTCGCCGTTTCTTTGCTGATACCTTTTATTTCTTCCAGTTCGTTTTTAAAAGTGCCTTTGCTTCTTTTCCTGCGGTGAAAGCTGATGCCAAAGCGGTGCACCTCATCCCTGATGCGCCTGATAAGTTTCAGGCTATCGCTTTTGAAAGGCAGCTTTATGGATTCTTTATCACCGGTAAAGAAAATCTCTTCTTCATTTTTAGCCAGCCCTATGAGGGTAGTTTTATTTGAAGCATTCAATTCATGCAACGCTTCCGATGCAGCGCTTAGCTGGCCTTTTCCTCCGTCAATAATCACCAGTTGCGGCCAGGGAAGATTTTCTTCCAGCACTCGTTTATACCGGCGGTAAACGGCTTCCTTCATCGTGGCAAAATCATTTATTCCTTCTACCGTTTTTACATTGAAATGCCTGTAATCTTTTTTACTTGGCTCCCCGTTTTTAAAACAAACCATGGCCGACACCGGGTAGGAGCCCTGGAAATTTGAATTGTCAAAGCACTCGATATGTAAAGGCACGTGCGGCAATAATAAATCAGCCTGAATCTTTTTCAGCAAATCCAGTTTATCCTCCTCTTTTTTATCCAGCTTCAGTCTTTGTTTCTGCCCCAGTTCTTCAATAAAATAGCGGGCATTTTTTTCGGAAAGCTCCAGCAGTTTTTTTTTGTCGCCGCCTTTGGGTACGGTGATGGTGATTTCTTTTTCAGGGTAATCAATGGAAAAAGGAAGAATGATTTCTTTGGCCGTGCTGTGAAAGGAGCTGCGCAGCTGCCCTACTGCAAACGCAAGAATCTCTGCCTCGGTTTCGTCAAGAAAATTTTCAGTAAGAATGGTTTTGGTTTGCACAATGGTGCCGTTTTGTACCATCAGGTAATTGATATAAGCTTTGTCATCGGATTTTACAACGGAAAACACATCCAGCTCCGATAGCCGGGGATTGGCCACCACCGATTTTGCCTGGTAATTTTTCAGAAAATCAATTTTCTTTTTTATCACTCCTGCTTTTTCAAACTCCAGCTTTTCGGACAGTTGTTTCATTTCTTCTTTGAAATGACTAATGACAGGATTCAGGTTCCCTTTCAACAGGTTTTTTAGCTGTTCAATGCCTTCCCTGTAATCTTCCGCTGTCTGCAAGCCCTCGCAGGGGCCCTTGCAGTTGCCAAGATGGTATTCAAGGCAAACCTTGAATTTCTTTTTTTCAATATTTCGTTGCGTAAGGTTCAGCGTGCAGGTACGCAGGGGAATTGTGAGCCTGATGAAACCCAGCAGCTCCCTTACTTTTTGCACCGAGGTATAAGGACCGAGGTATTCAGAACCGTCATCAATCAGCCTGCGGGTGAGAAACACTCTCGGGAACGGTTCATTTTTTATAATAATAAAAGGATACGACTTATCATCTTTGAGATTAATATTAAAACGGGGCTGGAATTTTTTTATCAGCGAATTTTCCAGGAAGAATGCATCCTGCTCCGAATTGACAATGGTAAACTCGATGTGGTGAATGCGCCTGACCAGTTCATGGGTTTTGTAGCTCACCATGTTTTTATTGAAATAAGAGCTTACCCGCTTGCGCAGATCTTTTGCCTTGCCCACATACAGCAGTTCCCGGTTGCTGTCGTAGTATTTATAAATGCCCGGTTGCCGGGGAATTGTTTGAACAATATTTTGAAACTCAGTTGCTGTCATTTCTTGTACAATAGTAGCTGCACACAGTAATTATTGCCATTCCACCTTGATGATTTTTGATTTTTCCACTACCTTCTCCGATCGGGAAATATAAGCTACCTGGAAAAACCTGTCCACCTGCCAGAACAACCGCTGCTGCGACAAGCTATCATTACCTGTCAAATAGCGGTCAATGTAGATACTTTGCACCTTGCCGTTATTTATATCGTCGAGGCCCACAATGATAATTTGCTTTTGTATTTCCGCATCTTCATCTTTGGCGGTGCTGGTAATGCTAAGGATATTTTGCTCTGCATCCAGCAGGCGTTCTTCTTCATAGCTGTTTCTGAATTTATCTTCAGCAATATCGGGCAATGAGAGAAAAACAGAAGCATAATACCTGATATCTTCCCTCTGTAGCCAGGTAGTATCGGCATGTCCGTTTTCCATTTCATATTTGGTTACCTGGTAAAGCGAAGTGTCAAGATGATTCAGCTGGCCTTTGATGATGGATAGGGCTGATATAGCCGGCTCTTCCGGTTTTTTACTTTTCATTTTGCAGGCAGCAAGAGAAAATAAAATGACAATCACCGGGTACAATTCTTTTTTCATGCCATAAATTTAAATGAAAACAGTTCCCAAAAGCAATTATCCCGGCAGTTGAATGCAGCCGGGATAATTTGTGAAAACAGCACAGTTAGTATCGGTTACTGTTTTTTGTTGAGGGTAGCTCCCACTTTTAGCCCGATGGCAAATAAATTCTCTTTTACAGGATACCCGCTTACAAAACTTGAAAGGTGCTGGTAACGAAGATGCGGGCCGGCCTGCCATTTTATTCTGCCGGTACTGTACGAAACAAATGTTCCTATGCCGGTGCTAATGTTCCAGCGGCGCATCAGGTCAGGAAATTTTGCATAGTTTTTATAATCGCTTGAAATCAGGTAGGCCCTGTCACCGATAACATATGTTGGCTGCACGGTGCCGCTGATTCCCCAGGTGATATTCTTTTTCTCAGCAAGAATAATTTCGGCGCCTACCGGGAAAGCTACCTGGAAATAAAAGTTCTCCAGCCAGTTGGGTGTATTGCCGTTGAAGTTCCGGTAGTTGGTTAATGCGGCCAGAGAATCCGTATAGTACCCGCTGCTGATTGCTACAGTTGCAATCTCTGTGGGATGGGTGTATGCCCGTATGCCGTACCGGTTGATATTGAATTGGAAACCGGTTTTCAGAGAAAACCTGTTATTGACACTGTAACGGCCTTCAATACCCAACTCAAGACCCATGGCTGGTTTGTGTGTCACTACATTGTTTACATCAATGTACTGTGAGTAGCTAAAAGCGCCATACCCGTTTGAGTTTTTATTTTCTGAGAGCTTCCTGTAACTTATGCTTGGTGTAAAGTAAACCTGGGCTGTAAACCGGGCCTGCTTTTTCGTAACTATAACCGGCGCATTTTGCGAAGCCAGCGCCAGCAGAGTTTCAGTTATCTTCTTTTGCGTTTCTTCATCCACAACCGATTGCCCAGCCAGTGGGGTTTCAATTACTACATCGGGAACTGTTGTTTCTATTGTCAACTGGCTTTTTGAATCGTGAGCTGCGAGATTGAGTGTTGATTGTTCTGTGTCAACCGGGTAATTTCCATCATCTGTATTTTCAACCGCTTCACCCGTTTCAGTTGTCAGATTATTTTTTATTAAAGTTTCATCAGCCTGTGCATTTAATGAGGCGATGGAAACTGTTTTCGGGCGGGTCAATGAATTTTTATTTCCGGAAACGGGTGCAGATGTTTCTTCTGCCTGGCGAATAACACCTGTCATGTCATGCTGTATGATTGACGGGGTAAGCCGGGTGTTGTTTTCCGCTGAAGAAATTGACTTTTTATCAGTGGAATTATTAAATACTATTAAGAAAACTACCGAGGCAGTCAGCAGCAACAGCAATGTGGTAAAGCCATACCAGATACGGCGGGTATGCAGTGCAGAGTGAATTCCTTTCCAAACCTTTTCGGAGGGATACATCCGGTATTGGTTGGCATTCTCTCTCAGCAGTTTCTCAAATTCTCCATTGTTGTATTGTCTCTCCATAAACCAGTCGGTGATTCAGGATCGGATTAATAAATTTTTACCGGCTGCCTGCCAATGCCGCCCAATCAGGTTGCGGCTTCGGCTTCTGCAGTATTTTTTTTCTAATCAGTATTTCTTCCAGCATTGCTTTGGCCCTCGTGTACTGGCTGCGGCTGGTGCTTTCCTCAATATCCAGCAACATTGCAATCTCACGATGGGTGTAGCCTTCAATAGCGTATAAATTAAGAACTGTGCGATAACCCAGCGGCAGCAACCGGATGCATTCCACCACCTGCTTGGCTTGTATGATGGAGGGCACCATTTCTTCTCTTACCTGCAAGCCGCTTGCATGAATGATGTCCACGCTTTCATTGAACTTCTTGTTTCTCTTCAGGATATTGATGCAGGTATGTACGATGATTCTTCTTATCCACCCTTCAAAAGCTCCCCTGTTTTCGAATGTGTGTATTTGCAGAAAAACTTTGATGAAACCTTCCTGCAACATGTCTTCAGCATCTTCACGGTTATGAGCGAAGCGATAGCAAACTGCCAGCATCTTTGGGCTGTACCGATTGTACAGTTCCCGTTGAGCTGTGGCATCATTTTTTAAACAGCCTTGTAAAATGGCTTCCTCGGTCATAACCGCCGTTTGGTTGCCTGTAAATTAGACAATTTTTACATTCAAAAGCTGCACAAAAATGTAAATTTTAAGGCTATAAATTCCCCGCCCCCCCCCTTTACTGACATTAAAAAGCGTGGTGGGGATAATTAGTTGTTTAAAAGGATGCCCGCAGGGCAATAATGTAGTTCCTGCCCGGGGCAGAAATACCCGAGGCAAAATGCCGGTAGTTGCGATCCAATATATTTTCTATGGCAAACTGGAGCCGGAGTATTTTGCTTATAGAAAAACTATTTCGCCAGTTCAGTGTAAACCAGGATGGCGAGCCATCGGGTGTGGCATACTGCTGGTTGTCTTCACCATCAGGGTTATAGTTTTTTATTCTTTTCCACCCGTTGAACAGCGAATAAACCTCGGTTTCAAATTTCGGATGCCCGTATTTCAGGCTGGTTTTGCCATACACCGGTGGTATATGATCCTGCGGAGTCTTGCTGCCGTTGTCATTTTTAAACCGGCCGTAGGTATATGTTATCGTTGCAAAAAAAGAAAGCTTTTTGGTGAAATCAACCTGGATGTTTGAGTTAAAACCATAGGTGTAAGCTTTTTTTACATTTCGGTTAGCATACACGGCAGCGGTTACGCCGTTGTATTGTATTGAATCATGGCCATTGAGCTGAAAAGGCGCCAACCCGATTGCATTCCGGAACAACGTATAAAAACCGGTGAATTCGAATTTTATTCTTTGAGCAATTAATTGTGTGACCCCAAGGTCAATGTTATAGGTGTATTCGGGTTTTATACCGGGGTTAGGGATAATTACTCTTTTTAATGCTGTGTTTGATTCAAATATTCTTGCCAGGTCGTCAATATTCGGATTGCGGAAACCGGAAGAAAGACCTGCCGTAAAACGGAATTCTTCCGAAGGCAGGTAAACGAGCCCCAGGTTGCCGGTAACAGCCACATTGTTTTGTTTTATTTCAGTAAATGGCAGATTAAAGAAAGAATTATCAGCAATGGTTGAATGCAGGAAAACTGCATTTATCCTGACGCCGTCGTTCAGAATGATTTTACCATCATTCAGTTTTACCAGGTGCTGGGCATACACCCCGAAATAATTCATTTTGTTTTTTCCATTGGGATACCGGCTGTCAAGCGCTGACACAGTGCCTGTTTGCAGGTTGGTTCTGCCGGCAGTTGATTTAACATCATTCAGCTGCCCATCGGCTCCGATGGTGATTTCGTGGTTCTTCCATTTTTTTCTGGCATCAAAAATAAACCCCCATATTTCCAGCTGCTCTTTTCTTTTATCAAAGCGGTCGTAGCGACGGTACTCCCGCTGGTGCCTGCTTTCTTCAATGTTCTGGTAGTGGACATTCATCCGCAATTGGTTAAAAAAGCCGGTTGAAATGACATTCATTTCATAAGCAGCCATCCACCTGGTTTGCGGACCGTAGTACCATTCTGCAAAGCGAAGTGTTCTGTTTCGTTCCTCCTGCAGCCGGTCGTACCGCGGCACGCGGGATGAATGGGAGTGCTGCAGGTTGAGTGAATGTGAAATCTTTTCCGATTGCCTGAACAGGAATTTCTGGGTTAAATCCCATTGTTTATAGCCGGAAAATTTCTGTACCCGGTCGTCCGGATTATTTACAATAGAATCCATTCCATTGATGCCGGCAATGTACCGGATGCGCCTGCCGAAGCCCGGGTACTTATCAGGGTAATTGTTTCCCATTTTCAAATCGCCGAAATAACTGTAGGTATAGGATTGCAGCCAGCCGAATCTTTTTCCCCCGGTACTTAAATTGAAATGAACGGTCTTTTCGTTGTTTGCCGAGCTGAAGCGGCCTAACAACATACCGGCAGTACGTATTTTACCGGTGGTTGAAAGCAGCGGCGATTTTGTACGCAGGTGGATCACCCCGCCAAGGGCATCGCTGCCATAAAGCGTGGAAGCAGGGCCATACAACACTTCCACTCTTTCCAGCATGTTTTGATCCACCGTGATTACATTTTGCAAATGACCGGCACGGTAAATGGCATTGTTCATACGGATGCCGTCAATCACCAGCAGCACACGGCTGGCCTCAAAGCCGCGCAGTACCGGGCTGCTGCCGCCCTGCTGGCTTTTTTGTACAAATACATTACCCGAACTGCTGAGCAGGTCACCTGTACTTTGCGCATTGGCAGTGGCAATGGCCCTTGCCGTGATAATGTCTATTTTCTGGTTTACATTTTTTTTCCGCTCGGCAAATTTGTTGGCAGAAACCACCACTTCGCCAAGTGTCTTTTCGCTCAGGGTATCTTCCTGTGCATAGATAAATGAAGAAGCAAGCAGCAAGGCTGCAGGCAGTAAATATTTTTTCATAAACTGTATTGCAGTTACAGTGAAGAAATAATTAATCTTGAAAAAAATATTATAAAGCCTGCGGCGGCGGGGTAAGAATATTGATAAAGGGAGAAGGAATATGCAGAAGGATAAGTATCCCCGTATTATCTGACTTAAGATGTAAAAGACAGGTTTCATCACCCTGTTCGGTGCAGGCCGATTGCAGGCATTGGTAAAGTTGTGCGATTAAATTGCCGCCTTCTTTCTTTTTTTGGTTAATATCATTTTCCAGGCATTGATGCAAAGCCGTTTCTTCCTCATCGAAAAGCCCGGTAAAGGTGTAGTACCCCTTATCGAAACTGTAAGACGTTATGTCGAACATTTTTCCCTGCACCCTGATTTCTTTATGATATTTCACCCACAGCACATCCTTCTCTGCCACCACGATACTGTGCAGCAGCTGCTTTTCCAGCTTTTCTTTCATGGCATGGCGTATGGCCTGTTGTTTCAGCAGGAAAAAAAGACTGAAAGCCACCGGCATAATGCCGGCCAGCAGCAGTAAGGAGGTTATTATTTTTCTGAAAATAAATTTCACGAAATAAATTATTGACCCGGTTGTTTTCTTTTCAGGCTGTCCATAGGGTACATTGATTCCATTGTGACTATTACCGATTGTGCCCAGTCCATCAATTTTGTTTTTTCCGCTTCTGATAGAATGGCATCCTTATGTATCCAGGTGTAAGAGTTCAGCGGCATTTCGCCTTCTTTCACCTGCTCTATCACTTCTTCCAGCTTATGATACTGCACCCGCAAACGCTTATCGGTATATTCTGAAAAATTCAGGTGCTTTTTGCCTTCCAAAATATGTCTGTTCATCCATATGCCCACCGGCTGAATGTTAAAGTACCAGGGATAAACCGAGTTGTTGGAATGACAATCGTAACAGGCTTTTTTCAAAATTGTATTTACATCCTCCGGTATGGAAAATTTTGTGGCAATATGAGTGACGGGTATTCCGGCCTGCAGGTTTTTGGCCGGGGGAAAAAATTGAATAGCTACCAGTGCAATCAGCAATAACCATCCGGTCGTTTTCAGTACTTTTTTCATTCTTGTTTTTATTTTGTTGCTAAATTAATATTTCCCCGGTCATTTCTTTTGGCAGCGGAAGTTGCATCATGGAAAGTATAGTGGGAGCAATATCGCCCAGCTTGCCCGGTTTTATTTTGCCCCGCCACTTATTATCTATAATAAAGAACGGCACAGGATTCATGGTATGCGCCGTATTGGGCGAGCCGTCTTCATTTATCATAAAATCCGAATTGCCGTGATCGGCAGTAAGAAATATGGTGTAACCATTCGCCAACGCGGCGGTTACTATTTTTTCTACACACTGGTCAACGGTTTCTACTGCTTTGATGGCCGCTTCCCATACACCGGTATGCCCCACCATATCAGCATTGGCATAGTTCAGGCAAATGAAATCAGCAGCCCCTTCCGAACCTCCCCCTTCAGGGGTGGCTCTCGAAATCTCCTTTAACAAGGCTTCGGTTACTTCGTAAGCACTCATTTCGGGCTGCTGGTCATAGGTAGCCACTTTGGGTGAAGCGATGAGAATTCTTTTTTCACCGTCAAAAGGTTTTTCCCTGCCGCCGCTGAAAAAGAAAGTGACGTGCGGGTATTTCTCCGTTTCGGCAATGCGAATCTGCTTCAATCCGTGCTGCTGCAGTATTTCGCCCAGTGTATTGTTCAGGTTATCGGTTTCAAAAATTACGTTTACGTTTTTAAATGTTTTATCGTACTCGGTCATGGTGCTGTAGTGCAGCGAAAGTTTTTTCATACCATGCTCCGGCATATCGGTTTGCGTAAGCACCTGCGTGATTTCGCGGCAGCGGTCGGTACGGAAGTTGAAACAGATGACCACATCGCCCTCTTTAACCAGGCCCGGCGGCTGTTGAGCTTCATTCACTATTACTGTAGGTATAATAAACTCATCCGTAATATTTTTTTTATATGAGTTTTCAACCGCCTTCGCTGCATCGCTGGCTTTTTCACCTGCGCCATTCACCAAAACATCATACGCCAGCTTCACTCTTTCCCATCTTTTGTCGCGGTCCATGGCATAGTAGCGGCCGCTTACTGAAGCAATTTTTCCGACCGAATTCTTCATGTGCTGCTGCAGTTCTTTTATAAAACCGAGCCCGCTTTTCGGGTCACAGTCTCTTCCGTCAGTAAAAGCATGCACAAAAACTTCTGTAAGATTTTCTTTTTTGCACACATCCAGCAAAGCTTTCAGGTGATTGATGTGTGAATGCACACCGCCATCGCTTACCAGGCCAAGAAGATGCAGCGGCTTGTTAATTGTTTTTGCATGGCGGATGGCTGAAAGCAGTGTTTCATTTGAAGCAAAAGTGCAGTTGCGAATGGCTACATTTATCCGCTGCAGTTCCTGGTACACTATGCGGCCGGCGCCCAGGTTCAGGTGGCCCACTTCGGAATTCCCCATTTGACCCTCCGGCAAGCCGACTGCTTCGCCACAGGTAACCAGTGTTGTATTGGGATATTTTGAATACAGCGAAGAAACAAATGGAGTGTTTGCATGCTGAATGGCATCGGCTGATGCCACTTTTCCCAGCCCCCAGCCGTCCATGATGATAAGAATTACTTTTTTTGCTGCCATGTAAGTGATTTAACTGCCAGAAAACCGTTTTCCTGCGGGATGCATTTCGCACTTTTTCAGCGTAAAAACGGCAACAAAACTAAGTCTTTTACCGTTATTGCACTTTAAAAACACGGGTATGCAGTAACTTAGCAGCCGCTAAGTTTTTTAACGGACTGTGGCATGTTTTTCGATAAACAACTATGAAAACTTACCAATCATGAAAAAGACCCTGATCCTGGTTTCAATTTTATTCTGCAGCATTTTATCCTTTGCGCAGGGCGGGATTGATGAAGTGATTTCTGCCATGAAGAATGGCAATGCCTCCGCCGTGGCAAAATATTTTGATAATTATATTGACATCACCCTGCCCGATAAGAGCAGCAACTACAGCAAAAGCCAGGGTGAATTGATTATAAAAGATTTTTTTTCCAGCAACGGCGTGAAAAATTTTGATGTAAAACACAAAGGCAACAACGACAACGGCGATTACTGCATCGGCACGCTGCTAACCAAAAACGGCAATTACCGGGCAACGGTTTATATGCGGGTAAAAGGAAACAAGCAGGTGATACAGGATATCCGCATCCAGCAGTTATAAATAATAAACCCTGGCTGATATAAAAAGCCCTGCCGGATTCTGGCGGGGCTTTTTTAGTTTTGGGCAATGAAGTACAATGCTGCATTTTATCATTTCGTGGATGAAGCGCTGAAAGAAGATGTGGGCGACGGCGATCACTCTACGCTGAGCTCCATACCGGCCGATGCAAGAGGAAAGGCTGTGCTGAAAATAAAACAGCAGGGAATACTGGCAGGAAGAGAGGTGGCGGAAAAAATTTTCCTTTACAAAGATACTGCGGCGGTTTTCAATGCATACAAGCATGACGGCGATGAAATGCAACCCGGCGAGCTGGCCTTCGAGGTGGAAGCATCAGTGCACAGCATACTGCAATGCGAACGGCTTGTGCTGAACTGCATGCAGCGCATGAGCGGCATTGCCACCCTTACCCGCCAGTACACCGACAGGCTTTATGGTTATAAAACAAAACTGCTCGACACACGAAAGACCACGCCCAATTTCCGCTTGCTGGAAAAAGAAGCGGTACGCACCGGCGGCGGCATGAACCACCGCTTTGGTTTGTACGACATGATTATACTGAAGGATAACCATATTGACTACTGCGGCGGTATTGAAAAAGCCATCAGCAAGGCGTGGGACTATGTGCAGGAAAAAAAACCGGCGCTGAAAATAGAAGTGGAAGCACGGAGTATGGATGATGTAAAAAAAATAACAGCTGTTGGAAAAGGAAAAGTGTTCCGCATCATGCTGGATAATTTTTTGCCGGAGCAGATTACAAAAGCGCTGCAGTTAACCGGCAGCGACTTTGAAACCGAAGCCAGCGGCGGCATCAATCTTGACAACATTGAAGAATATGCAAAGACCGGCGTGGATTATGTGAGTGTAGGTGCCGTAATACACCAGGCGAGGAGCCTCGATTTGAGTTTGAAGGCCGTTCTTGTTTGAAGCATTGTTACATTGCTGAATTGTTAAATGGTTGTGCTGACAACAATTGAACAATTTAGCCATTTAACCGTTTAACATGTGAGGACTAAACTCTATGTCAAAGAAACATAAACCCGATGCAAGAGGATTTGTTTACAGCACCAATCCTGATTTTAAGTTTGAAGAGGAGAAAACTCGTGTTGAAACTTTGCTGCCTGCGCAGCAACAGCTTAAAGTGAAACTGGACACCCGTCACCGTGCAGGCAAAGCCGTTACATTGATTGAAGGTTTTATTGGAAAAGCAGGAGACCTTGAAGTGCTGGGCAAGCAACTGAAAGCTTTTTGCGGCACGGGCGGCTCGGTAAAAGACGACGCCATCATCATACAGGGCGACCAGCGGGATAAAGTGATGCAGTGGCTGGGGAAGAACGGGTACGGGAGGGTGAAGAGGGGGTGAGTTTGCACCAGGTTATACATGTACTTCTTTATTCAAAAGATAACTCAATGCCCCACTCGGGCATTTTTTTACCTGCTCAATAATCTTTTTTGTTGTAGAACCTCCTGGTGTTATCCATGGTTTTTCTCCCGATAACTATCGGGACGGCCTAAAAACTTCAGGCAGACCGCGGGCACAGTTGCCGGAATGAATGCAAAGTCCGGGCTTCCACACTATGGTCACTTCGCCGTTGGAGTATTTGAACGTTTTCTATGCCATGTTAAAAGTTAATACTTTCTCTCTTCAATCGAATCCAGGATATTGCAATAGCTGATGTAGCGTTCGATATTTATTTCCTGGTTATCCAGCGCTTTTTTTACTGCACAGCCGGGTTCATTTATATGAAGGCAATTGTTGAACTGGCAATCATTCAACCTGTCACGCATTTCGGGAAAATAGTGGGAGAGTTCCTGCCGGGTGATATCCACCAAACCAAATTCCCGCATGCCCGGTGTGTCAATAATCTTTCCGCCGTTCCGATGGTTGTCGTCCCGATAGCTATCGGGAGGAAGGTCAAACATTTCTGCAAAGGTGGTGGTGTGTAGCCCTTTGCCGCTCCATCCGCTTATATCCTGGGTTTTCAGATTCAGTTCAGGGCAAATGACATTAATAAATGATGATTTGCCCACACCGCTATGACCGCTCAGCAGCGAGATTTTGTTTTTCAATATCGCCTTTACTTCATCCACTCCCAGTCCTGTTTTTACACTGGCAAGAATTAATTTGTACCCGACGGCTTCATACATCTGTTTCCATTCTTCGTACTGCTGCAGTTCTTTCTTTTTGTACAGGTCAGCTTTGTTTAAAACAATCGCGGCCGGTACATGATACATTTCGCAGGCCACGAGGAAGCGGTCAATAAACCCCTGCGAGGTACGTGGCTCTTTCAGCGTGGCAAACATCACCGATTGGTCAATATTGGCGGCAATGATATGATGCTGGAGCTTTTGCCTCGGCGATTGGCGGTTTACATAATTTCTTCGCGGCAAAATAGCAGTGATGATGGCTGAGGTTTCGCCCCGGTAACTATCGGTGTTATTCTCGGGTTCTATTTCCACTACGTCGCCCACTGCCACCGGGTTGGTGCTGGTGATTTCATCAATTTTAAACACACCCTTCATGCGGGCATGATGCACCCGCCCGCTGTCATCTTTCACCGTGTACCAGCTGCCGGTAGATTTATAAACGAGTGCCCGCATGATGAACAGGATTTAAACCAGGATTTTCCAGATTAAAAAAAAGATTGGGAGGAAAGATAGGAACAAAATAACTTTCAAGTAAACCCGAAGGAGATAAGTGCAGGATAATTATGACTAAATCATATTTTGTCACACAAATCCTATGACGGGACAATGTGTTTGTTGTTAATTAATGCAGGTGTTTAAATCACGTTTGCAAATATCGTTTGGAGAATAATAAAGGCCAGTATGGCTGATAGTATGGTAGCAATAAGAATTGCGTGTATCGAAAAAGCCCCGTAGGGGCGACATTCTTTCCTATCGTCAGGCAGTTTCTAACCATATTAATCATAAAACTCAAAAAGATATTTATCCTGGTATTCCACTTCGAAATCATTCAGCATTTTTATATATTCCTCTTTGAATGTTTTGAATTTGTGATGCTCTTCCTGGGTCATAATGTAATTTATGACTCTATTTCTTTGACTCCTCGAGTGAGAAAAAGCTCCATAACCAGACTGCCATAAAAACTTTCCTTTTACAAATCCCTGTTCATTTATCCACTTGCTGCTGCTTGCTTTGAAAATACTCATGAAATCGGCGATACATGTTGTTACAGGCATTCCAAAAAAGATCTGTACATGATCTTTCCACCCTCCCACAGCTAAAGACTTGGCGCCGTTTCCTGTAATTATACCAGATACATATCTGTGCAATTCATCACGCCAGTCACGGGTGATAAAATTCTCTCTGCTTTTAACGGCAAATACGCAATGAATAGAAATCTGGGAATAAGTATTGGCCATAGCAAAATGTTTTAATGTAGAAGTGACTTAATGTCGCCCCTTTGGGGCTTGTGTATAATATTTAAATTTTTCAGCTACCAAAAGGTTGCCCCACCGGGGCAATAGCATCTATCCATAGGAATCTTCTCACATATATCCGAACATCTTTCTAATGGAATCTCCTGTGCCTTTCGGAGAAAACATTTGGCTTGTAAAACTATGATTTAACCTGAATTGGAAACATGTTTTTATTACCTGCGAAACTTTGAGTACTTTACAAAACAAAAATCTGAACCATGAACAGACTGTTAACCTTAGCCGCCGGCAGCTTTGCTGCATTAATACTGATGTCGGGCAACTGTGATAAAAATGACAATCCCGCACCTTCCAATACCGATTATCTTACCCGCTCGCCGTGGAAATTCAGTAAGGCAACGGCTTCCGGCATTGATATTTCGGCGCAGATACCCGCCTGCTTCAAAGACAATACAATTTCATTTGCCATAAACGGAACCGGCACCATAAGTGAAGGCACCCTTGCCTGTGTGCCTCCGGCGCCACCCACATTTACGTGGACATTTCAGAACAACGGCACGCAGCTCAATCTTTCCACTCCGCTGCTCAGCGGCGGCTCAGGCACTTTCAATATCGTAACTTTAAATGATGTGAACCTGGTGATTTCGCAAAGCGTAACCATTCCCCCGGCTACTACACCTGTCACCGTGGAGATTACTTTTATACATTAAGCTTTGTGAATGTAATTCAATACTCCGGTAATTTCCTTGAAGCAGATTCATGCAGTTTATATATAAACATGAGCATAGTTAGGTTATTTTTCTGCAACTCAATAACAAGGCTGAGGTTGAAGAAAAAGCCAGGTTAATTTCGTTCCGTAGGAACGAAAGGTGGGTAGAGAGTGAATACAAGGTGTTTTATTGACGTTCCGTAGGAACGTTTGGTGCCCAGAACAACAAGCACCCGGCGTTCCGATGGAACGCATGAATCATCACTTTTAACATATTCTACCCACTCCCGGTTGTGACCGGGATCCCTGCGGGACAATAGAAGGATTAAAATATAACCGGACTATTGTAATTAAAGTAAGTCTAAGTTAAAACAGCAGAAACTCAGGACAGGTATTTCCCTACCACCGGCATTCTTCGGCCCACGCCAAATGCCTTGCAGCTGATGCGAAGAATGGGACAAAACTGTTTTCGCTTGTATTCATTGGTGTTTACCAGTTTCAGTACCCGGTCCACCAGCGCCGGATCATACCCTTTTGCTTTTATTTCTTTAGGGCCGTTGTGCAATTCAATGTATTCATACAATACCCTGTCGAGAATGTGATACTCCGGCAGGCTGTCGGCATCTACCTGGCCCGGCCGCAATTCGGCCGAAGGCGCTTTAGTAAAAATATGAGCGGGGATGATTTCTTTTTCCCGGTTGATGTAACGGGCCAGGGCATACACCTGCGTTTTATATAAATCGCCCAGCACACTCAACCCGCCGGCCATGTCGCCATACAATGTGCCGTAACCGGTGGCCAGTTCGCTTTTATTGGATGTGTTGAGCAGTATGTAACCAAACTTATTGGCCACCGACATCAGCAGGTTGCCGCGGACCCTTGCCTGTATGTTTTCTTCCGCCACGCCAAAAGGCAAATTATTGAACAGCGGGTGCAGCTCGTTCAGAAATTCATCGAATATATTTTTTATGGGAACTGTATCGTAGAGGCTGTCAAGATTTTTACTCAGCAGCTCTGCATCAGCAATAGAATGGGCAGATGAAAATTGCGACGGCATCAGCAGCACCCGTACATTTTCTTTTCCCAGCGCATGCACGGCCAGCGCCTGGGTGACGGCGCTGTCAATACCGCCGCTGGCGCCGAGGATGGCTTTGCTGAAACCCATTTTGCGGAAGTAATCCCTGATGCCAAGAATCAGCGCATGATAAATTTCATCAATGTTTTTATCGTTGGCCAGCCAGGCCAGGATGTCTTCGCCTTTTCCCACCTCAGCAGCCGAATAAAAATATTTTTCATCTTTTGAATTCTGAAACGAATGGTCTCTTTTTGACAGTTCATTCAAATCGAATATTTCAAAATCCTCTTCGAAATATTTCATCTCTTTTACCTTGTTGCCGTTGATGTCGTACACCAGGCTGCCGCCGTCGTAAATGATTTCGGTTTGCGAGCCGATGGCATTACAGTAAAGCATCGGCAATTTATATTTGAGCGTATGGGCCTTGATGATGCTGTTGCGCACCACATCCTGCGCATAGTTGTACGGCGATGCAGACAGGTTGATCATCACATCCGGACTGAAGGGCATCAGTTTCTCCATGGGCGTAATGCGGTACAGTGGGTTGTCGCCCATGTTCCAGATGTCTTCGCAAATAGTGACGGCCAGTTTTTTCCCTTTAAACTCCAGCACCTTCCAGTCATAAGCCGGTTCAAAGAAACGGTAGTCGTCAAACACGTCGTAGTTGGGCAAAAGTGTTTTGTGCACTTCACCTTTTATTTCTTTTTCGTAAAGCAAAAACGCTGCATTGAAAAGATCTTTGCCTTCCCGCTGAAGGTTTCTTGCCGGCGAACCGATAAGCACACCAATGGTATCGGCATGTTCTTTTATACGGTCAAGGGATTGGTAACATTTGTTGATGAAATCGGGGAATTCAAGAAAATCGCCGGGGTAGTAGCCGCATACGCACAACTCGGAAAACAGCACCAGGTCGGCGCCCTGCTGTTTGGCCTTGTTGATTCCTTCAATGATCTTTCGGGAGTTGTCTTCAAAATTGCCAATATGATAATTCTGCTGCGTTAAAGCGATCTTCATGCTGCAAATGTAAGCCACCGGCAACGCCTGCCAAAGAGATGTTGCCGGTGCGGATGGGTGTAAAAATTTGTTTCAATTATCTTCGTGTGCAACATAACAGGTTATCATTCGTTTACAATTACCATGAAATCAGCATCCATAATTTTTTGCCTTGCATTGGTTTTTGCCTGTACCAGCCGCAGCAACGGCCCCGATGTTTCGAGAATAAAAGTGGAGATGACGGTGGAGCGGTTTGACCGGGATTTTTTTTCTATGGGTACCATCAGTATAGAAAAATCTATTTTGGATTTATATGTGAAGTACCCTTCGCTGATGCCGATTTTTATGAACAATATTCTCGGGCTTGATTCTGCCACGCAGTACCAGGGTCTTCCCCGCTTTACCAGGCAAAACAGGTTTCTGTATGATTCGGCCGCCAGTGTGTTTGAAAATTTTGATGATGTGAAAAAGGAATTTGAACTAGCCTTTCGCTATGTGAAATATTATTTCCCAAATTATCAAATACCGAAACTGGTAACCATCGTCGGGCCGATAGACGCACTGGCTGTAACGGCAAGTGGCGAACCGACGCCTGTTTTTATAGGGCCTGATTTCATTGGCATCAACCTGCAGTTTTATCTCGGGAAAAATTTTTCACTTTACCGCGACGGCTTTTTTATCGCCAATGTGGTGCCGGAATTCCGCAGCCGGCGGTTTGAAAAAAATTACATTGCAGCCGATGCAATGAAGCTGGTGGCTGATGATATTTATCCCGATAAAAGCAGCGGCAGGGGGCTGGTGGAGCAGATGATTGAAAAGGGAAAGCAATGGTGGCTGCTCGATAAATTTTTACCGGCTGCGCCTGATTCCATCAAGACCGGCTATACAAAGCAGCAACTGGAGTGGTGCCGGGCAAATGAGGGTATGATATGGAGCGCCATACTTGCCAATGAAAAAGATATTTTCATCCGGGAACCGGCAACCATTCAAAACTATATCGGCGAGGCGCCGTTTACACAAACACTTTCACCTGCCTCGCCCGGCAATATCGGGCAGTGGATTGGCTGGCAGATTGTGAAGAAGTTTGCAGAAAAAAATTCTTCCTTGAGCATTGATGAGGTGATGCGTGCCGAACCCAAAAAAATTCTGGATGAGGCGAAGTATAAACCTAAATAGTATGCTGATTCGCTGATTTGAAAATTTGCCGATAAGCTGATTTGAGATGTGCCGATTACTGGCGTGAAATTTTATTTATGATATTCATAATTCGGGAAAGTTGCCCTCATTATCACATCATCAAATTATCTCATTCGCCCATTTGCTAATTATTCTTAAACGGCACAAACATTTCAAAAGCGGGAATATTTACGTTGAAGAATTGTTTGCTGTTGAGGTTTTCCATCTGGTAGGTGCCATTCATGCGGCCCATTTCGCTGCGCAGGTTGCAGCCGCTCACATACTGGTATCTTTCGCCGGGCGCCAGCACGGGTTGCACACCCACCACGCCTTCACCTTCCACTTCGCGGTACAGGCCGCTGCTGTCAAAAATATGCCAGTGCCGGCGATGCAGTTTTACCGGGAATGAATTGTGATTTTCGATGGCAATACGGTAAGCAAACATATACTCCGACTGTAGCGGGTTGCTGTAATCCTGCTGGTAAAAAGTTTCCACACTCACTTTTACTCCTTCGGAAATCAGGCTCACCATCGGTTTCTTTTTGGTAAAAGTAAATAAAATAATCTTGCGGCCGGAAAGGATGCAGCCGGGCGGCCTTTTCATCTTAATTTTGCGGCCACTTCAGATAACAAAACAACTGAACATGAAAATAGCTGTTGCCAAAGGAGACGGAATAGGACCGGAAATTATGAATGCCGTGCTGAAAATTTTTGAAGCCAGTAAAGTGCCGCTGGAGTATGAGTTTGTGGAAATGGGGAAATGGGTGTTCGATAAAGGATTTTCCGCAGGCATGACGCCGGAAGCAAAACAAACCATTGAATCGCTTGGCATTTTATTCAAAGGCCCGATGGAAACCCCCAAAGGCAAAGGTGTGAAGAGCATTAATGTGACGGCACGTAAAACCTGGAATACGTATGTAAACAACAGAACTTTTCAAACCCTGCATGGCGTGGATACGGTGTTCAGCACGGCGGGCATCAATATTGACATCACCGTGCTGCGTGAAAATATTGAAGACACTTACGGCGGCGTGGAGCACATGCTTACCCACGATGTGGCGCTGAGCCGCCGCTTCATCACCCGGCCGGGCAGCATGCAGGTGATTCGCTACGCCTTTGAAATGGCCAAAAAGAAAAATGCCCGTCGCATTACCTGCGGCCATAAGGCCAACATCATGAAAATAACCGACGGGCTTTTCCTCGAATGTTTTTATGAAGTGGCAAAAGAATACCCCGGGCTGAGAGCCGATGATGTGATAGTGGATGACCTGTGTATGAAGCTCGTTACCCGGCCTGACACATTTGACGTAATAGTGCTAACCAACCTGCAGGGCGATATCGTTTCCGATTTATGTGCAGGACTGGTAGGCGGACTTGGTTTTGCTCCCTCAGCCAATATCGGCGACCACATCTGCATTTTCGAAGCCGTGCATGGTACGGCGCCTGATATTGCCGGTAAAAATATTGCCAACCCCACGGCGCTGCTGCTCAGCGGTATTGCCATGCTTCGCCATCTTGGCTTTATGGAGAATGCCGCCATCATTGAAAATGCGCTGTTGTTTACTTTGGAAAATGCAGTGCATACCGGTGACTTTGGCGATAAAAAAATTCCGCCGGTAAACACCACGCAGTTTGCCCAGGCCATCATTGATAATTTTGGCAAACAACCCGCCATTGGTGCAAAACCAATTTTACCAAACTTGCCGGTGACGCCAACCGACTTCAAACTGGAAAAAAATCCCATGCTGGTATCGGCCGAAATGGGGGAAGAAAAAATTTTCGGTGTGGACATGTTTATTGAAAGCGATGAACAACCGGCCGAGATTGCAAAAAAATGTGAACGGCATGCGGGAGTAAAATTCAGGCTCATCAGCATCAGCAACCGCGGCACTCAGGTGTGGCCCACGGGTTCGGTTTACACCAACCTGGTAAACCAGTACAATGCCCGCTTTGAATCGCTTGACGGTGAAGCGCTGAACCAGCAGGATATTATCGGGCTGTATGTAAGCCTCAGCGGCAATTTCAAAATCTGTTCCTTTGAATTGTTGAATATGTGGGATGGTAAAAAAGCCTATTCGCTGGCACAGGGGCAGTAAAGCCATATTCATTTTCCATTATTATACATACATGCCGGAAGCGAGGCTTAATGGAGAGATTTATTTTAAATGTTTTACTGCCGCCAAACTTTTTGTAAAGCCGCTCAACTGTATTTCACCACATAGAATCAAAGGCACATAGGGCCACATAATATGTCCTATGTGAAACTATGTTTCTATGTGCCTGGTGGTAAATATAATGCTAACTGAGTATCTCCTCAATCACCTTCCCTTTCACATCCGTCAGCCTGAACGGTCTTCCCTGGAACTCGTAAGTGAATTGTTCGTGGTCGAAGCCAAGCTGATTCAAAATGGTTGCCTGTATATCGAATGGCTCCACTTTACCGCTCACTACGCTGTAGCCAATTTCATCGGTTTCGCCATAAGTGACGCCGCCCTGCACACCACCGCCTGCCATCCAGATACTGAATGCTTCGGTATGGTGATCCCTTCCCTTAAACGGTAGTGGTTTGCCTTCGCGGTTTTCCTGCATCGGTGTACGGCCAAACTCACCGCCCCAAATCACCAGTGTTTGTTCCAGCATTCCTCTTTGTTTCAGATCGAGTACCAGCGCCGTCATCGCTTTATCTACCTGCCGGCATTTGTTGATGAGACCGATGTCAACTGCCGTTGCTGAATCGGTACCATGACTATCCCAGCCCCAGTCGAACAACTGCACAAAGCGAACGCCTTTTTCCACCAGCCGCCGTGCCAGCAGCACATTGTTGGCAAAAGAAATTTCACCCGGCCTGGTACCATACATTTCATGAATGTAAGCGGGCTCGTCATTTATGTTCATCACTTCCGGCGCGGCAATCTGCATTTTATACGCCATCTCGTATTGCGCAATGCGGCTCAGCGTTTCGGGGTCATTGTATTCTTCGTACTGCTGCTGGTTGATTTTATTGATGGCATCAATGGAAGCCCGGCGCAGGTCACGGTCCATGCCTTCGGGGTCATTGATGAATAAAACCGGGTCGCCGGCGCTGCGGCACTGCACACCCTGGTACACACTCGGCAAAAATCCGCTGCCCCAGGCACTTTTGCCTGCATCGGGATCGCTGCCGCCGGAAGTAAGCACCACAAAGCCTGGCAGGTTCTGATTCTCCGTTCCCAAACCATACGTCACCCATGCACCCATGCTTGGCCGCCCCAATTGCGGAGAACCGGTATGCATGAGCAACTGTGCAGGCGCATGATTAAACTGGTCGGTGGTGACTGATTTTATTATCGCCACATCATCCACGATGGTAGAAAAATGCGGCAGGTAATTGCTCACCCACAATCCGCTTTGCCCGTGCTGGCTGAATGTAGCCTGTGGACCCAGCATTTTCGGAATACCGCGGATGAATGCAAAACGTTTTCCTTCCACGAGGCTCTGCGGACAATCCTGCCCGTCGAGTTTCATCAGCGTCGGTTTGTAATCGAACAGCTCAAGCTGCGAAGGCGCCCCCGCCATGTGCAGATAAATAACCGATTTTGCTTTGCCCGCAAACACCGGCGGCCGCGGCGCCAGCGGATTCACGGGGTCGTATAAAATTTTTGCAGACGAATGCGAAGTACTTCTTCCGCAGCTATTCAGCAAACTGCCTAGCGCCAATGCACCCAGCCCCATAGCGCTTTCTTTCAGAAAATGCCGGCGGGTGTAGTGGCGAAGCACTGCGTGTTTTGCTTCTTCTAAAAGTTGTTTTTTATATTGATCATCACTTGTCATGATGTATAATATTTATGTAACCGGCTTTGGCCCCGATTGTTCGGGGACTATTTGGCTTCTGTTGCCCCTGCCCGCCGTATCCGCCAGGGGCGGAGCAGGCGGGTCGCACACTTCAACGTCCTGTAATTCTGTTCAGCTTTGCTTTACCACATAGAATCATAGGCACACAGGAACACATAGTATGCTCAATGTGAATCTATGTTTCTATGTGCCTGTGTGGTCAATCATCTTTTCAATATTTAGTAATTACCTCATCCAGGTTCAGCAGCGCATTGCACAGCACCACCAGCGATGCAGTTTCAGCATTGTTGTGTTCATTATTCACGCCATTCATCTCACAGGTTTTTTCGGGGTCGGCTTTGAATTTTTCAAATGCCTTTTTATATAATTCAAGCAATATGGCTTTGTTTTTTTCATTGACGGGATGGCCGGTAGCCAGTTCATATCCCCTGCTGATTTGTTTTGCAATATCTGTACCTGCATCCCGCTGCAGCCGGTAAGCAAAATGCCGGGCCATATCAAGATAGGCAGAATCATTCAAAGTTACCAGGGCCTGCAGCGGGGTGTTGGTTCTTATTCTCCTGGCCAGGCATACTTCTCTTTGCATGGCGTCAAACAAAATCATCGATGGATAAGCTGATGTCCGTTTCCAGTAAGTGTAAACAGCCCGGCGGTACTGGTCTTCGCCTTTGCTATGGTACCATTGTTCTGCATCATAGGGAGCACTCCACACTCCTTTTGGCTGGTAAGGCATTACACCCGGCCCATACATTTTTTTACTCAAAAGCCCGCTAATGCATAATGCCTGGTCGCGGATTTGTTCGGCTGACAATCGTACTCTCGGTCCTCTTGCATATAATTTATTGTAAGGGTCTTTCTCTTTCAACTCATCCGTTACATGTGACTGCTGCCTGTACGTGGCTGACATCACAATTGCTTTAATCATCGTCTTAACGCTCCAGTTGTACTCATGCATAAACTGCCAGGCCATCCAGTCGAGCAGTTCCGGGTGTGTGGGCGGAATGCCCTGGCTGCCGAAATCTTCCGGTGTTTCCACTATGCCAAATCCGAACAACTGCTCCCACAAGCGATTCACCATTGTTCTTGCTGTGAGCGGATTTTTTTTATCCGTTAACCACCGGGCAAGGTCCATCCTGTTTTTGTTTCCGGTTTTATTTATGGCCGGGAAAATTTTTGGCACATCGGCTTCCACTTTCTCTTCTTTCACCATCCAGTTGCCTCTTTCAAACACATGCGTCATCCGTTTCAGGTCGTGTGGATTTTCTGCCATCACGGGTGTGACGGGTACCTGTTTATTCATCAGGCGCATGAAGCGGCTGTATGTGCTGTCGTAATCCGGTTTTCCCTTGCCGGGGAATTGCTGTCCGAAGTGAAACCAATCGAGCACAAGCGAAGTGAAATCCATTTTCTCCAATTTCCTGCTGTGATAATCAAAATAGAGATCATGCACACCCGGCACTGGCTCTGTTTCCACAGCATGTATCATACTTTGGCCTTTTGTTTCCGGCACCAAAAATGATTTCCATACTGGTCCATCGGGGCTGTCGAGATGAATCGTCCACACCCCATCTTTCGGATAACCTTTGTAACGGAACATAAGCAGTGTTTTATCCGAAAGATCAATCTGCTTCAGGCGGAATCGTGTTTTCTTTCTTATGATGAGCCACTTGGTATCACGCAGCTCGCAGTTCTCATATTTATCCGTCCGCTCATACGATGTTATTGAGGGTTGCCATGTTTTGAGCAGGCGGTATATTTTATCCGCTTCTTTCGCCGAAGCATTTTGTTTTACCCAGTCTTTTATCCGCATTACTTCAAGGCTGTCGTGTTTTTCGTAATGACGGAGCAACGGGTATTCTTCAAATGAGTCTGCGTCCCGTGTGTTGTTGAAAAAAGCTAGAAATTTATAATACTCCTCGTGCCGGAAGGGGTCGTAAGGATGGCTGTGACACTGGATACACTGGAAGGTGGTTCCCAGCAAACCGGTCCAGGTGCTGTTCACCCGGTCTATCACCGCCATGGTTCTGAATTCTTCATTATCGGTGCCGCCTTCATCATTGTTCATCGTGTTGCGGTGAAAAGCAGAGGCTATAAATTCAGCATCGCCCGGTTCGGGCAGCATGTCGCCGGCCAGTTGTTCGGTTAAAAATTTATCATACGGCTTGTCGTCGTTGAAGGCACGAATTACCCAGTCGCGGTACTGCCATATCGTGCGGCCGGGGTCTTTCTCATACCCTTTTGAATCGGCATAGCGGGCAATGTCGAGCCACATGGATGTCCATTTTTCGCCGTAATGCGGGGAAGCCAGTAAATCATCAACCAGGTTTTCATAAGCCTTACCGCTGTTGTCATTTAAAAATTTCTTTGACGTTTTTTCATCAGCAGGCATGCCAATGATATCCAAACTGGCCCGGCGCAGCAGGGTATATTTATCCGCTTCCAGCGATGGTTTCAGTTTGTTTTCTTTCAGCTTTTTAAAAATAAACTGGTCAATAGGATTTTTTATCCATGCTTCCTTATAATCCGGCACTTCAGGTGGCTGCACCGGCGCATAAGCCCAATGCAATCCCCATTCAGCACCTTGTCGTATCCATTTTTTTAAAATTGAAATCTCCTGTTTCGAAAGCGGCTCATGCTTGTAGGGCATCCGTTCTTCTTCATCATTTGCCGTAATACGCCGTATCAGTTCACTTTTACCCGGATGTCCGGGCACTATGGGAATCTTTCCTGATTTGGCCGGCTTCAATGCATCTTCCCGGAACAGCAGGCTGAAGTTTGATTTGGCCTTGACACCGCCGTGGCAGGCAATGCATTTTTTGTTGAAGATGGGTTTTACCTGTGTGTTGTAATTTATTTTACCGGAGCCGGCTGAAAAATAATAAAACAACCCGCCGGTCGCAATCAGTACCAGTACAACGAGGATTCTTTTTACAGGAATCATGGATACAGCAGCATTTGAAGAAACTTAAAGTTACGAAGATTTGGAGGCAGAAACAGCAAATGACCGCATGCGGGATCAAATCCATTTATTTTTATGTGCCAGGTTGATAATCTGCGCCCGGCTGTTTACGTGCAGTTTTTCATAAATATTGGCGGTGTGCTTTCGTACCGTAAGGGGGCTGATAAAAAGTTTTTCCCCAATAGCTTTATAATTTTTTCCCGTCACCATTTCTTTTAAGATTTCCATTTCACGGTCCGTTAAAATAGATTCAGCTTCAATTTTCCCGGATGCAACCGGCGCCGGTGCATGACGTAACAGTTCCATTGTTTTTCTTGCAATGGCCGGGCTCATGGGAATTCCATTGTATTCAACCACATTCGTAATAGCATCAATTATATTTACTGCTGAATCATCTTTTAATAAATAACCGCCTGCTCCTGCTTTAATGGCTTCAAATATTTTTTCATCGTCTTCAAAAACTGTCAGCACAATGAACTTTATATCAGGATAGGCAGCAGTGGCCTGTGAAATAGTCTGGATACCATCCATGATCGGCATCTCTAAATCCATCAATACAACCTGTGGATGTTTTTCTATTGGCAAATGTTTTAATTGTTCAAGGAAATCATGGCCGTTCTTAGCTTCCAACACCAATTCAATTTCTTTGTAGGCAACAATTTTTTCCTTAACCGTGGTGCGGTTGATTTGTTTATCATCAGCTATTGCAATCCTTGTTGACATTGGCCTCACCCTCATTCCCTCTCCAAAGGAGAGGGAGGCCGGGCTTTTATTTATTTGTTTGTCAAAAGTGCTGACATATCAGCTAATTAATTCTATTCAACTTTCAGTTTGAGCAAAATTGATAAAATGGGTTATCAATAACAATACTCCCCAGCGATTATTTTTTTCGGCTTAAATTACTATTAATTT
>Ga0185320_10433319_pt1 | contig 35013 bp, 41 predicted proteins | sample OV2TP2_FD_128023 | JGI IMG/M metagenome (GOLD analysis project Ga0185320, IMG submission 128023) | Hot spring microbial communities from Beatty, Nevada to study Microbial Dark Matter (Phase II) - OV2 TP2 (SPADES assembly) (version 2) | ecosystem: Environmental > Aquatic > Thermal springs > Hot...
TTACCAATTCCTCTGCTATAGCAAAGGAGCATTGGAGGATTGTAATCTACGGACCACCGGGTCATGGCAAGACTGTACTTTCGGCGTCGTTTTCTGAGAAATTTCCGTCTTCTGAAGAATTTAAATCCAGACTTACTGCGGAAAAGAGAGAAGTGATTAAACTGACTGACATGCTGTGGATGGGGTTTGATAACGGCGCATGCAATAGCCTGGCATCATTGGGATTAGAGGTTGATGTGTTAGACTACGTCAGCTTGAGAAATAAATTTCCGAATCACTCAGCCTTAGATGTGTGCAATATGATGGTCAATGCTGCTGCGTCGGCCAAGGATAAAACAACTATTGTGGTCGATACTTTATCCAAGCAGGTAGATGAATATGAAGAATTTTGTAAAGCCTCTTGTGAAGCACTTGTTCAGGATTCTAGTTTGGAAGTATTTGAAAAGAATTCCATACGAATGTATAGGCAATTAGCCAGTCTAAATCGCAAATTTAAAGCAGATATGTTTTCTTTGAAAAAACATATAATAATGTGTTGCCATAGTCACATGCCGACTATAATGGATAAACCAGATGCAGATAAAGAGGAACTCAAAGCATTTCTCACTCTTCCAGGTGGAGCCAAGGTGGAACCACAACTTACAGGTCAGGCAAAAAAAATCTACCTCAATGACCCCTCCATGCAATTATTTCTCGTGGCTCAAAAGTCAATGCGACAGGCGGGGAAGCTCATTAGAAAGCTCTACTCATCGCCGAATCAAAAAGCGCAATGCAAGAATCGTTTTGCTGGGTTAATGCCGGAGGTAATAGAGGAACCACATCTTCGAGAGATATACAACATGGTGGTAGCAAAACTTCCAAATTAGGAGGGTAGTATGAGACGGGGTGCTAGAGAAAAGATTGTCATAAGACATGATGCCATAAAAGCTTTTTACAAGCGTATGGAGCAAGAATTTATTCTTACAGAAAAGTTAAAAAAACTTGAATGTCGATTAAGAATATGTGAGAATAAATCGAGGATAGCATACAATATATTAAATACAGCCGAGAAGTTAAAAACAATAGATTTTCATCAAAAGCTTTATGCGAAGTATGATAAGTTAGAACAAGACTATAAGTTAGAACCAGAATTTGGTGTTTTACGGCGGGAAGCCGCAGAAGGAGAAAAAGTAAATGACTGATACAGATAGTATTGATGTAACAAATGGTCTTGGTGGTTTTACCAATGAGGCAATTATTGCCAATATGGGTACGGCCGAACCTATTTTGGGGAAGGGATTTTATGCCACGGAGGTTACGCAACCAAAGTTGGTCTCTTATGTTGAAAATCGCTTGCAATTGCAGGTAATTTTGCGTCCTGTGTTGCTGACTGGGGAAGTTTGTAAAGCATCTTGGGCGAGGGTTTATGCGTTTATCACTTTACCAATTGTAATGCTGAACAAGGATGAAACAGAGGATTCTCTTACTGAGGAGGTGATTCGATCTAGAGTTCCAACTGCCCCAGAGATGGATAAGTTTTGCGAATTTGCAAGATCATTTAATCCTGATTTTCCACCTATTGATCATCGACAGGGTGGTGCATGGTGGAATAATGGGGTAAAGGTTGACACCACGATGGTAAAACAAGTACAAACTGAGAGAAATGCCGCTGCTATAATGTGGGCAGAGGAGATTAAAAACAGTCCACTAGTGGTAACAGGTTTACGTGGTGTAATTTGTGTTGGGCATTATAAATCAAAGAAAGACGATACTACTAGAGCTACAGTATCATATTTTTTAAACCCAGAATATGGTAATACCAAAGTGTTGCTAAATCCTCTAGATAGTAAGACCTTTATTGTAGAATAATAGAATATACATAGGATATTAGTCCCGTCCGGTATGAACTCTTCTCGCTCAAAAAAGTGTACCACAAAAAATATCGGACGGGACTTTTTGTATTACCTACCTGTTTATTCTGGTAAAAAAATGGTTAATTCAACTTTGGTAGACCAAGATTGGTGGAAGAGATTACATAATGTGAAGATTTATACAAATAGGGCACCTGATGGAAAACATGCCTATGCTAGGGTTGCGGTATATTTACACAGATTAATCACCAAATGCCCTGCACATTTACAGGTAGATCATTTGAATAATGATAAAATGGATAATAGACGTTGTAATCTGCAATGTGTTTCCAGACTACAAAATTTAAAACGGCGTGATGCCCGTGGCAAAAGAAAACGCTAAAGCTTTGGGATGTCTCTGTGACTCTTGCCCATTTGTAGAGCATAAATGCGTATTGCCTACCAAGCCACCAAAGAAGGTACAGTATATCATAGTTGGCGAATCTCCGGGGTTAGATGAAGCATCAGAGGGAAAATTCTTTATAGGTAGATCTGGCAGATTATTGACAAGGTTGTTGGAGACTACCGGGCTAACTAGGAATGATGTTTACACTACAAATGCAATTCTATGCGAACCATCAAAAAAGACCATATCACTAGAGGCATTAAAGGCATGTCGGGCGAGGTTATATAACGAATTATCGTATGTACAATGTAATTACATTCTTGCATTCGGCGCAAAGGCTTTAGCTACACTAACAGGCCAGCAGAAGATATTATCCCACAATGGGTATATTTTCCAGGGAAAGAATTGGAACCGCTATGGAAAGAAGGGAGATTTGTTGGAAGCTGGTGCTGATTTTTCTAAGTATCAGATATTAGCCTCTATCCATCCTGCGTTTGCCTTGCGATCACCTTCTTATACACATGTGATATTATCGAATTTGCAGAAAATGAAATTAGTAGCTAATGGCCAATTGCAGAAACGAAAATGGCCAGAGATTATTATCAACCAGGATTCCCCAGAAATGCTAGAGGCGTTAGACAAATTGTCTTCGGCTACCTCTGTGGCGATTGATGTGGAGACTTCTGGAATCAACCCTCTGGTGGATAAATTGCGGTGCTTTTGTATAACCACTAGCCAAATCGCAATATCGGTTCCTTGGCCGATTGAAAACCAAGAAGTTGCGGATAGGGTATTGGGTATTTTAAAAAATCCTGCTATTGGCAAGACATTATTAAATATGTCTTTCGATCTACAGGTATTTCATGCAAACGGGATTCAAGTAGAAAATGCGGATTGCGATTTGTTAGTCCTAGATAGCTATCTATATCCAGACACAAGACATAGTCTCGCTTGGATCGCCGCACGCGAACTGTGGTTGCCGGAATGGAAAGATAAAATCTCCACCGAAGTAAAGGACAAATCCTCTGCGAGATGGGAAAAATATCCAATTGAAGATCTAATGGTATATAACGCTAGAGATGGGATAGTTACACAAACTCTGCGTGAGATGTTAATACCTAGACTTAAGCAACTGCAAAATGGGGAGGTTATATTTAAAGATTTAATGAGATGTCATCAAATAGGCGTTAAGATGACAATCAGAGGAAATAGGATTGATTTTTCTAAAATAGACAATCTTCGCAAGGAATTGCATGAAAAGTTAAGTGCTACACAGAAAACCTTAAGTGAGTATTGCCTTGAAGCTTCAATTCCAGTTGGGAATATACAATCTATTCCTTATATAACTAAGGTATTTCAACTGTTCAACATAAAGTTTAAAAAGAAAACAGCTTCAGGAAAATTTTCATTAGATAAGTATGTATTGGTAGATATTATTGGTTCTGAAAATATCCCAGCCGCGAGGTACGCCAAAGCTCTGTTAGAGTATAGAGGGTATAAAAAACTATTATCTACCTATATCAACGGACTAAAAACTGACATGCGAGGATTTCTTCATCCAAATTGGAAACCTACCCTGTTAACTGGTAGATGGTCGTGTACCGATCCGAATATTCAAAATATTCCAAAAGCAATGAGGTCGTTGTTCAAGGCTCGTGATAATTGTTGGCTCGTGTCTGCTGATTTCAATGCCTTGGAGGTACGCATATTAGCTTTACTTGCAAAGGATAAATTGTTTCTTGAATACTTCGCTGAAGGAATTGATCCACACCTAGCTACTGCTAAGCTGATTTTAAAGACGAACAACGTTACAAAAGCGCAAAGAAATATTGTTAAAGGAATTGTCTATGGGATAATATACGGGTCATCTTCTCAAACTGCATATACCAATATTACAGCCAAGGGACTGGAAGTCACGTTAGAACAGATAGAATGGGTCAAGGCTAAGCTTTTGCAAATGCATCCAGAATTAGTCCATTTTCATACTAAAATTTACCGGCAGGTATTTAAAAACCGTTGGGTAGAAATACCATTCACTAGTAGAAGAAAGTATTTTTTAGATACCATTATTACTAGAGAACAAATAAACGAAGCGTATAATTATCCAATTCAGGGACTTGCGGCACATTTAATGAATCAGGCAGTAATTAAAATCTCTGGTCTATTAGACTGGGGGGTAGAAACTATCTTTGCACAACTACATGATGAATTAGTTCTCGAAGGGCCGGATCCAGAACGTCTAAAGGAGATATTATTGACTAATTTACAAACTTCTGCCACACTAGATGGTGTAACCATGACATTCCCGGTTGCACTTCATGTGGCCCAAAATTGGGGTGATATAGAGAAATGATTAAGGTATTGAAATATGTTTTTATTGGCTTTTTAATTGCCATTCCAATTACAGCAATTAATCTCGGGTTATCCTATCGCTTTGCTACTAGGCATTATTACATCCAAATGCACTACCATGAACCAGCTGTAGAAGAGGATATAGAAATCTTCATGAATTATATTACCTACAAGATAGGAATCTTATGTGATGCCCCCGAGGGATCGCAAATGCATTTTACTTGGTTGGAGGAATTATGAGAAAGTCTACAGATAAAAAATTAAAAAATGTTGACTATGTTAAATTGTCAGTTGTGGCTTTGGTTCTTTGTACAATAGGGTCATTAGTAACTTTGGTAATCATTCCTGCTGGTTGTCTGTTTCCAAAACCACCACCGAGAATTGCTTTGGTACCTTTACCCACCGGATGTATAATGCGTGTAGATGTAGATAAGAAGCAATGTGCGTTATCATGTACAGAAACCGCCCCACAAACATTAGACAATACTTTGTATCAGGAATTTTGTAACAAAATGTGGGGGTATCTTAATGAATATTGGGTGGAGTTAGCTAAATGATATGTTCAATATTTTTCTCTTTTTTGGGAGCATTTTCAGTCTATTCTGGGGTGCATATTGCCGAAGAAAATGGCGTTGCAATACCTGGTAGTCCATTTGCTAATGATGTTGCGGCGATTCAAGCGGCGGTGAATAGGGCGGCTGATGGAGATATTATTCAATTAAAGGCCGGGCCAGGAGGTGTACAATTTGACTTTAGTCTAGGACAAAGAAGGGTACGTTTGTATGCTAATAATCCAACTAGCGGTTCTTCTCCAGCAGCCGTCGTCCCACCACCATCTTCTGTCGGGGGAAAATCTCTCACATTTATTGGAATACCTAGTAATGGAGTTGACAAACCTGTGTTGTACAGGGGTAATCAATTTTTTGAGATAGACATGGGAGCTAGTCCGGGGGGGATGAATGGAGAAAATACCCAGCACGATATAGTTTTCGACAATCTCCATTTTGCTGAGGCCGGTGCCATAACAGCCGCGGAAAGATTGCTTTCTAGTAGACTTTCTGCTTTTATCTTCCTTCGTCGAGTTCGATCATTTATTTTGAGAAATTGTCTATTTACACACACCAATTATCAACAAGATTTAAGGGATAATCTTATTGAGGATTTTCAGACTAGAGTATTGCATTTAGATAAACAAGGATTTGTTCTCCAAAGTGCGGTCCCCGGGGGGATAGCGAATACTGTAATTGTTTCTAAATTATTGCTAATAGAAGATAATGAAGTTGATTTATGTACTTCTTGTTTACCTTCTGATGTTGCTCCACGTAATGGGCAATTATATGGGTTTAATCTCCGTAGATCTGGACCTAATGCGAAAGTAATTGCGAGAAATAATAATATAAAAAATATATCTGGTAGCGGGTTATTAAGTATAGACAATTGGGGGGATGTAAATTTTTATGATAATTATATAGAATCTACCTATTGGCAGCATAATAGGGATGATTTAGGAACCGGAAGATTTTACAGAGGGGGAAGTCCAACTAGTGGTTTTCACCTAGAACATCTTGATGGATTTATGACTGCAAATCCAAATAACTACGGTAGTCTTTCTGCCGATAGAAATATAATTAATTCTCACTTATTAGATGCCAATGGAGTTGCTATTGCCAGACTTGAAAATGGTGGTGGGGATCAGAAAGTTATAAAATTAACAGGTAATGTCATAAGTACTAAAAACGGACATTTTTCTATCGAATTATTTGGATTTAATAATGTTTACGTTGGTCATAATTATCTTCAAGGTTCTATGTTGTCACCATTAATGATTGGTAGACCAGATTTTTTAATCGATCCATCAATAACACCACATCCTTTTTCAACAGTAGGTGGTTCATATGTTGGAAACAACCTAACGCGGGCTGCTTATGTTGATGCCGCAGTAATATTTTCTATAAGTGCAACAAATAATTCTATAGTAGGTGGTGGGGTACATTTTAATGATAATAATGTTTTATTTTATTGTACTCCTGCTCCTTGTGGTAATACCTTGTCTGGATATACAGCATCCGGTGGAGTTGGGCAGGTAATTTCTAATTCTTTGAAAGCTGTTGGGGAATCTCAACCGAATTATCATTCAGAAAATTATGACCAGGAAGTCGAGTAATTCTTGGCCATATTGGCTTGTAAGCCTCTGTGACGTGTTAATAATTGTGGGTACTATATTATCTATACTTTTTCTTGCGGCTCAAATAAGCTGCGCTATTAACTACAAATTTCCAGTATTATCCTTGGCTTCTGGTAGATATGCTGTTCTGACTTGCGATCAAGCATTGAATAGAATTAAGAGATATAAAGAATGGGATGAGGTTTTAATCGGAGGTGATGAGTCACATATTGGTACTTTTGCGATTTGTAAACTTATCAATGGTGTCTGGAAACTTAGTAGTGTTCCACATATAGAGTGCTGTTAAGCTTTTCCTTTGAAATATTTCCTTCTAATTTCCGCAAGTTCCATAGAACTAGGCATTTCCGTAGCGGGGGCATCCCCACTGGGAACTGGGTATTCACCTAAATTTTCCTCCCAGACTGGGGACAGTCCTTCAGGCATAAAATATTCCCACGCCTGCAATCTTCGTAGATATTCAGTGTCCCCAAAATCGAATGTAGGTTCGGTGGAGAAGGGATTTTCGTGATACATAGGACGGGGTGGGCTGGCTGCTTCAGGCCATGATTCAGTAGGAGGCATTTGTTCTAGCAATGGGTCCAGACGGATATTCCATTCTTCTCTATCTGGGAATCTGCGGACTTCGTGAATTGCTCTTTGCCCCCAAGCTTCTGGTGTGCTATGCCAAAATGGCGTATAGTCACTTTCTACTGTAGGTAAATTACTGGGGCGGATTTCATTTTCTGGATAGAATCTGGTAGCTCTTGCGGAAAATGGTTGCCCCCTTATTTGTTTCCAGTTAAGCCCTTTTGGGATACTCAGCGGCATTAAAGAGTTACTCCTAGGGATTTAATCCATTCATCATCACGGTATTTTCCTGCTTCCCAGTTAGTTCTCGCTAGTCTCTTACAGGCGTTTAGGTCGAAAAGATCCCCAGGACATTTCTTTGATAGGTCAGCGGTAGCATATTGCATTTGCGTATGGCCGTACATTACAAATTCCGGTCTTTGCCCCATCCAGGTAGATAGAATCCCACAGAGTTTTGCAACCGCAACAAATTGTTCCATAGTAGGTTGGTGTAATTGAAAATCCCCTACTGCGGCAATGCCTATACCACGGAGACTCCATTTGCGAGCATGCGGACCTACGTCAGATAGAGCTAGTGCTTGTTCGCAGGTTCCATCTTTGCGGATGATAAATGTATACGGCATCTCTGCCCCGGTGTATGGACTAACAGTAGAGTCGTTTATAAACTTCTTTGCAATTTCTTCTGCTGTTTCGCCGATTGTTGCACCAATACGATGGATTACCAAACAGACTACCTTTGATAAATCTCTCTCTCGGATTTTTCCGTCTGCACAGAGACTAATTGAGTTTAATATCTGTGGGTATTTTGACATTTTGGCTACCTTTTTGTTTATCAAATTCTTTACGTAGAAGTTCTATTTTTTGTTCCGTGATATTTGCAATATCCTTTGCGGATTTGCATGAGGAGACAAGTAGATGGACGCATTCATTAAGATACCTTGCTCCTGACATAAATGAAGTTGTAGCATTCTCCATTTCTTTGTGCATTTCTCGTGCTAGCTCTATGCATTCAAAAAAGTTTTTATCTGGCAATTCGTTGGATAGTTTATTTATTACATTTTGTATTTTAATGTACATAGCTTGGATCATTGTTGGTATTAGGTAGATGTAATCTTGTCCCAGCTTCATTATAGAATAAACTTCTACATTATATACTACTTCACTGAGAAGTTTTTCTAGATCTTCTGTTTTTTTGTGCTCCATAAATCCTCCGTGTATTTATTATTCCATCTTTGAAAGCTCTTTCAATTTTTTTTGATCTAACTCAGAACGGAGGCTAAATGGATCGGAATAGTTTTTGCGATTTTCCTCTGAGGAAAGTTTATCTTCTTGGTGTTTCTGCAAACTTTCTTTAGAGGCATTTCCTCCGATAGCCACAAGTGTAGCCACTAAAGCAGTTGGCACTGCCAGTTTTAAGGCTACCCCAGTTGTGAGACTTAACATGAGACTACCAATTAATGAGCTACCTGCTATCAGCATCAGCCTCTTAGGTCGATTTAACGCTGACCAGGAGAATTGCGGTGCTAGTTGTTGCATAACCCGATCGAATAATTCAGTACGATAAAGCCGGATTGAGAAATAAACCAACCCTGCAAGACCCCCAATCATCCCGTGGGTTTTCCAAGAGTTTAGTAGATCCATAAATAATCCCAAAACATCTTCGTCCATATTATTATTTCCTCCACAGGTTAACAATTGCCCCAGTGAGAGCCGTGAGTATTGCCCCCACTATTGCCATTTTCATTTTTACTTCTGAGCTGTCAATACCATCAACCCGTTTTTCTAGCGTTGCGATTTGGTTTTCAACTAGCCTTGATCGCAAGAGTACTCCCGAACCGTCTGCGTCTCCACGTACAATCCCAATAAGCTCCTTCATATCCTCTTCTACTCTGGATAATTTCGTAGAGAGTTGAGCTATTTTTTCTAGAATTTCTTCTTGCACCGGCATGGTATACTATTCTAACAGCATTTTTGGGTAACCGCATGGGGTAATATCCATGCTGAGCCATTGTCCAAACACCAAGCCAGACGTTTTGAGGGAGTTGCATCGGAAATTAATGCTATACGGCCGATCGTATTAGCTGGACCTGTTTGTATACACGTCTGTGGAGTGAGGTATAGTATATTAGTTTTGGGGAGCAGTTTTAAATCACCAGCCCCGGTCTTTATTTCCCCAGATATGCCGTTATGCAACATCTCGGTCCAAAGATTTAACAACTTTGATTCGTGGTAGATAATGTTAGTAGGATTGGTTGACATTAACATACTTATTATAATTATACTCATCTGCATGAATACATTTCTAACAACAGGCTGTATCTGTCCCATCTGGTACTACCCAATTTGTACCATTATCTAAACACCAAGCCCACTTGTCTGTAACTAAAGCATCTGATATTAATGCCATTCTCCCAGCTGTACCAGCAGCACCAACTTGCGCACATGTTCGTGAATCCATCTTAAGAATATCAGTAGCTGGATTTAGATACAAGGATCCGGCCCCAGTTTGGATCAACCCATCAGTTTGATTATGTAGCATTAAAATATGTAAAGTTGTGTCTGATACATCTGCTGAATGCACACGGAACTGTGGGTTAGTCCCACCATTTATATTGTATGGAGTATCACCATTCTCTATAATTACAAGCGTCTTGCTTGGACCAAGAGCAATGTAGCCACCATCTGTGGTTAAATCAGCCACCCCAATACTCATACCAGTAGACCCGGCTAGCTCAACTACTTTCCCTAAATCTAGATTTACATCAGCAGCAGAGATATTAACATCTCCTCCAGCAGGGATTACCTTAAGATCCCCTAGGCCAGTTTCAATATTACCATCCGTCTGATCGTGATATACTTGTAACCACTGAGTAGTTGTAGTAACATCTGCGCTGTGAACACGAATAACCGGGTTTGTTGCAGCAGAACCAATAGTATACCCAGCAGAATCGGCTCCCTCTACGAAGATAAAATATCTCGATGCATTGCTGGCAAAAAAGAAGGTATCAGAAGTAGTATCCTTCTGGAAAATCTGTGGTACAGTAGCACCAGTAGACCATTGAATGGTGTTGAATGCTCCATGTACGGTGTTGCCATCCACCCAAAGAGTACCATTAACTTCTAATTCACCAGAACATGTATCTCCTGTACCAAGACTATGGTCTGTAGAACATGCTGCTCCTAGTTCAACAAAAGACGATGGTGCAGAGATAAATCCGGTTGAGAGTAAATTCGCAGTCCCTAGATTAACGTCTCCCCCAGCGGGGATTAGATTAATATCCCCCAAACCAGTCTCTATGTTCCCATCTACTTGGTCATGATAAAACTGTTCCCATTGCGTAGTAGTACCAATTGTTGCGGAATGCACCCTTATAGTGGGATTTGTCTTAGCGGCTATGGCATATCCGGCAACATCGGCATTTTCAGTTATTAGTAAAGTATTACTTGGTCCTAAAGCTAAAACTGCTCCATCGCTAGCAAAATCTTGTAAGACTAATATTGCCCCAGTAGACCCACCCAATTCCAAGCTTTTCCCTAAGGCAATATTTAAATCAGAGGCGGTTAGTGTAACGTCTGCCCCTGCCGGAGTCAAGATTAGATCCCCCAACCCTGTTTCTAAGACTGCATCGGTTTGGTTATGAGATGTTTGTATCCATTGAGTTGTGTCAGTAATATCCGCCGAATGTATTCTTAAGGTTGGATTAGTTGCGGTTCCGATAGAATACCCAGCAGAATCCGCTCGTTCGACTAAAAGTAGATATCTATTTGTGCTTGTGGTTAACACTGATTGATCAGTAGCTAAATCCCGGAGAGCAAAAATTGATCCATCCGTGACACCTACTGAGAGGTTTTGTCCCATTGGTAAAACCACCCCAGCATCAGCGTATAAAACACCATCTACTTCCGCTGCACCGCATATTAATGTGGCATTTGCCCCTAAAGCTTGGGACGTAGCACAGCTAGATCCTAATTCAATCGGTTGGGTTGCATCTGTGATATTATTCCCAGCTAAGACAATGTTTTGCCCAGTCATTGTCAATGCTGCACCAGAAACGGTAATACCCGCATCTGCCCATAGTAAACCGTTATGCTCAGCTACTCCGTTTATACATACATCATTAGCCCCTAAACCATGCCCAGTAGAACAATCAGCCCCTACTTGAATACTTCTTGTAGAATCTAGAAGATTAAACCCAGACAAGTCTATATCAGCTATAGCAGCACCACCTAAGCTTGCACTTTGTTGCGGCATTGTGGTTCTCGGCATGGGTCTTGCAAAGGCAAATGGCAGCCATGCATAAATAGCTAATATTGCGAGCACTCTACGTCTTAATTTGCGAAGCATTATGTTACCATCCTAACTGTCACAGTCGCTACGTCATCATCATCCCCGCCGGTTGCTGTTAGGGATAAAATTCTCATCACATCGGCAAAAATTCTAGAGCTTACTACGAATTTTTCACTACCAGAAACAGCATTGCTGAAGGTATAATTAGTAAGTGTAGATACTCCAGCGGAGACTGATTCTGCTTGCGGTTTGAACCAAGTTGTGCCTCCATCATTGGAACCTTCCAAGGAAAATGTTACTGCTGTTCCGGTACTGCGGGTATAGTTGATAAAAATATCCAATGTACCAAATCCATTAGTGGAAAAAGCATTGGATGTCTTAGCAGCATTAATTGCTTTAGCATTTAAATTTAATGCCGCAGCAGTAATACTTCTAGACTCTCGTTGGTTGATATTAAATCCCATTGGTCACTCTCCAGGTTCTACAGCATAGCCATATTTTCGGCCACGCTGTATTGCATCATCCACTCGTTTACTGCGGGTTTGGGCACCACTTATAAAATATTGCGCTCCCCATGGACTACCACCAGTTTCTAGATCAAATTGTCCACCCAAGCTTCTACCATTTTTGCCTAGCAATTTCAATGCCTGATTATCAAAACCAAGTAGGTGTCTCCCAACAGCATATCGCAACCGCAAGTTTAGTTGCCAATTAGGATCGTTGTATAGATTTACGGTGTCCATAAATGCCTTTGTAGGTCGTTTTGCTAGACTTTCCACTACTCCACCTAGCCTACTTTTTCTCATTCGTCCCAGGGCTTCTTCTTCGTTTGTAACTCCTGTCATATCTGCCCATATTGGTAACCCGGTAGCTTCCATCTTACTTACATCAAACCCGGTAGTTAGGGCTATTATTGCCTGCGGACCTAGAGCTAAAAGCTTGAATAAGTTCTCGTCACCATCTCCCATGACAGTAGTTGCGTAAGTAGTCAACATTGCTGGTAGATTTTCCATTAGTGTTACCACATGCTCGTTCGAGGATAGGTTTACACCCCCAGGTACTTTTGCGATTCCGACCGGCAATTGTTGCCCCATCCAATTTGGAAGTGCTGCGTCTGGTACTGCCTTAGCCTCTTCACGTTTTTTAGCCTCCCAGAGTTTACTCCAAGCGGCTACTCCCGCAGGGTTTTCCTTCATATGCCGAAAGGTTATCCCAATGATATTCTTCATCCATCCATAAAAACCCACCCAGTCTGATAGGTATCTACGTTCAAATGGTGACATACGGAAATAATTCCCAGCATAGTTGCTAACATCTTCCAAAACCTTTGCTTTAGCAGTACTAGAGGCGAAACCATATTTCTGGATTGACGAAATCGCAACTGGTAATCGTTGGTACAATTCAATCACCCTGTTGGTGTAGGAAAATGGTTGTAATAGAAAATCCATCCCCTTATTTAGTAAGATTAGAGATTTTCCGCTTCCATATTGCGTACGCATTTTCATTAGTTCTTCGAATTGATTAGTAAACCCCATATCATGCATTGCATCAATTAGCTTACGACCATCCATTATTCCATCTGGGGTTTGTATCGCAATTTGTGAGAGAATTTTACTATCCTGCCATCCGTGCTTAGCGGAGCCAAGTGAGCCAATAATTGCACCTAGTAATGAATCTGCTTGCAATTTAGGGTTTAGCACCTTAATCCCCAAAGCATGGGTAGCTAGAATTCCTGCGCCGACTGCATTGCGTTCCAAAAATGGTAAATTTGGAACAGTTGCAGCCCAGCTTACCATCTTGTTAAATGGTCTAATAAATTCCCCCAAGTTTCTCAAAATCTCCCTTGCTTGTCCGGCTTTCCCTGGGGAATCTTTAAATTCCTTAAGAATTACATCTAGTCTATCTACTACAGGCTGTGGGGCGAAATGAACCCAATCTTCTGGTGATGCTTCTCCACCAAATTTTTTGACCATATTACTAACTGAAGCCCACTTGATCTTGCTATTGCGATTTAGCTTCTCTAACATCTTCTGTGAACCAACTTCAATCATGGTTCTTTTTGCTTCCAGCAATTCCTTTTCCATTGGACCTAGAGTTCCATAGGTCACATCTTTATCTCCACGGAATACCACATCTCCTGTTGTTTTATCTTCCCACAGAATTTCCCTTTGAAGAAATTGTGTCTTCTCATCTTCTTTTTGGATAACCTTTAGGATAGATTCTTCCATTTGCGGATCGGTATGAAATTCCCTGACTAAATCATCTGGGGACATTCTACGATAAAGCCCCTCTTCTGCTGAGTATTTCTGTACTGAGGTGATTTCTAACTCTGTCTTCCGTTTTGCTAATTCTGCCAAAGCTGGGCGAATTTCTTCCTTTGGAGTGGAGGATTTTACATTCTTGTAGAATTCTATTACATCCTCTCCGTATTTCTGCGCCACTTCTGTGTCTGCTAATTTAAGTTTCAATGCTAAATTAGAGGCAGATTCGGTTCCTAGTTTTTCCAATTTCCCAGCTTGAGGCATGTATTGCAGGGTAGTTTGGATTACATCCATTGCTTTTTCTGCTGCTGGAACTTTTTTCAATGCTTGACTGGCTAGTTTAATTCCACCAGCTACGCCTTTTGCGATTGGCCCACCGAGGTAATTTAATGGATCCCCTATTGCCCCGGCCGTAAATTCAGAGATGTTATAATGCTTCAGCATTGGATCAGAATCTACCTTTTTATTAAACACACCCTCGGTCTTGGCTTCTAATGCTTCAGCAAATGCTTGAGGATTTTGATCTATCTTTGGATATTGTTCCAATAACTGCTCAAGTGCCTCTTTGATAGCCTGTTGGCGATATTGCATCCTGGTTTTTTCCAAAACCGCAAGGGTCGTTGAGGATTCTTCTCCCATTAACCCCTTGGCTGCTGCTTTTACTCCGGCGCCGGGAATTTTTAAAAGTTGACTGGGATTTTGGACAATTTGTTTTCCCAATTTCTGTAACGAAACACCACCAATTTCTATCTCCAACGGATCTGGTGTTGCGGGTGCAATTTTTCTAGCCGCCTCCAACATCCCACCTACTAATGAGCTACCTGTCCTTGCGGTTGGGCCAAATACTGTCTGAATAATCCCGGGGGTAAAATCATATGGACCAAATCGTTCTTTGGCTAATTCTTCCTGAAAACGCTTATGTAATTCCGGATCTCGAATATCCTTGAGAATAAATTCATGTAGTCTCTCATCTGGAATTCCAGACTGAATCATCTGCCTGATTGCTTGATCTTGATTGAACTTCCAAGGAAGTCCCTGTGATAAGGCCTGTTGCTGTTCTGGTGTATAGTCCAAACGAAAATTATCCAGCCCCCCTGTTTCTACCGCTCGTTTGAGCATGAGCATTTTTTGATCTCGATATTGTTTTGTTCTCTCCTTTTGTTGTTGAACCGCAATGTCTATATCAAAATCCCGCAAGGCAAAACGTGGGTCTGAGACACCCAAATCCCTCATACGCCCCCGAACAACATCAACTGCAATGTCCAAATCTGGACGAATTTCTTCTGTTTTTAATACCTCAGAGGCAAGGCGCTGCAAATCTTGTAAACCATAGCGCTCACGTTTGAGATTCCTTTGCTCTCTCAGATTTGATAATTCACTAGGGGAGAAATCTCCGTAGACCATGCTCTAGCCTACTGTTGTTTGCTTCGGTAGTATTCTTCCAAAGCTTTTACGATGTCAGATTTTTCTTGATCTGCTGGGCTTATTGGCAGAGTTTCCGATTGACCAAATTCCGGTGGACTAAGACCCATTTTACCAAATACTTGATTAAATAACGTCAAACGTTTGTTGAGTTCTGCTGCGTAACGCTGGGCATCTTGAACACCTTTTCGCGCTACCACCGGGTCCATACTGTTCGCAGCCATTTCGGCAGAATTCTTTGCTGCTTGAAAACGTGTAATTTCAGCAACAGCATTGCGGTAAAGCTTCTGACCCATATCTGACATTGAGGATAATTTTGGATCTTTAAAAACCCCCGCTTCCACTCCGCGTTTTCGAGAGGCAATATCCATTTCGCGACGTTTGCTATATTCTTTGGTCTTAAACATTTCAAGGCGTTTGCGACTTTCCTCTTGTTCTGGGAGCATTTCTGCCTTTAGCCTAGCTGCCTCTCGCGGTCCTGCTACTGCGCTTTCGATTCGTTCCGTCTGGCGGAAGTTCTCCATGCCCCCCTTACCTCGGCCTAGTTCGTAAACATGTTGAAGGCGTGGATCTGGAAATTGTATTGGTTCTTTACCAAGGCGTTCTCCGATTTGCCCCTGTAACATTACCTCTTGTTCATATGCTTTGCGTTCATTATCGAGCTTTTGGGATTTGAATTGTTCTTGTTGCTGGTTCATACTAACAGCTTGCATAAGGGCTTGAGCCGCAATATTTCGTCCTTGGGCTTCTTCAGCAGCCTTTCTGGACTTTTCTTGCAGAGCGTGAGTTATTAGGAGATTTCCTAGATCTATTGGCATAAAGGTTACTTAACTTAAAATCCGGCGCCAAACATCCCTCCGGTATAACGTTGTTTGAATAAATTCCTCCAATTATCTTGGACTCCAGGATAGTTTGACAGCATACCAGCACCTACCGCAAGACCAGGCCCTTGTGCCCCACCAAAAAGCCCAGCAGCACCACCAACCAATGCTCCTAGAGGATTACCACCACTAGCTAGAAAACCTAATCCACCACTTAACCCAACTTGTCCAACCCTGCTTAAGAATGATGGCTCGGATTCTCTTCGGATACGTTCCGCTATTGCGTGTTGTGCCAGCCCTTGCAGTTTGCTCGATTGCATCATTGTTCTGCGATAAGCATCTAATAAAGCTTGTCTGTCCATATTTTGTGCCATAATTATTTCCCGTAGTACTGATTATGTTTAGCTAAATCTGCATATGATCTAATTACCAATGGAAGGCCTGTGGCCGGATTCAGACCAGCGGCATATGCGGCGCCCGTTCCTGCTGCCTGTGCAGATATATCTGCTATTTGAATTTCAGTATCTTCTCTCTGTTCTTGTAATTCTCTTACCAACTCGCGGTCCTTAGCCTTTTCTGCTTTATTAATCATCTCGTCTAGCCAATGCATTCTATGTTGCAATTCACCCATTGTTTTCTGAATTCCAGCTTGAGTGGAAAATTCCCCATATCTTCCTTGAGCCGCTGTTCTAGCTCTAGTGTACTCTTCTCCTAATCCCATTTCCCTATCCGCGTAATCTTGTAGTAACGCGGCACGTTGTTGCTGATGGGCCTGTCTTGCACCAAGCTGTTGCCCAGTTAGATCTAACAATGCTTGATTTTGTCCAGATAAAAATCCACCGCCCAAACCACCGCCCATTGCAGCGTTCATTTCAGCTTGTCTGCGATATTGCGATTGCCCTTCTCGTTGGGCCATTTCCAACGCTAAGGCTAATTCTTTATCCTGTTCTCCTAGAGTTTCTCCTTTTAGTCTATTGAGATTTTCAAGATTTTGTCCATAACCAGCTTCCATGTCGGATATCATTTTATTAAAATTTTCACCGTATTTAGAAGTAAGATCTTCCCACCCCTTTGCATAGGCGCCTTGAGTTGTTGCATATTGGGAAGCCGCATCTTCATACCACTTTCTGTCTATGGGAGTAAGTTCCACTACTTCTGCCCCACCTGGATCTAAATCTACGTCATCAACATCCCCATTTCCACCACCACCTCCAGTATTTTTTGCCAATGCACCAATGGTTGGTGCTATATCTAAATATTCCTGGGCTTCTACTGGATCTAATCCCAGTTTATCAAGCATGTCTTCGGTTGGCATAGACTCTAATTCATATCTGTTAGTTGCAAGATTCTTATCATATCCAGTGCCTTCTAGATTTCCACTCATTTTCCAAGCATCTCCAACTGTTATAGGCCCAAATACCGGAGTGTTTGGATTTGCCCATGGGTTGATAGATACTGGGGCATCTTTAAGCAGTTTAGGTTTTGCTGGATTAATAATACCAGAATGCGTAACTTGTGGTGATGGAGGTAGAACTACTGGTGCTGGCGGGGGGCTAATTACTTCAGGTTGTTTTTGTGAAAATCCAAAAAATCTTTTAGCATCTAGCCCGAAGACTGGACCTGCTGTTGGTGGGGGGATTATATTTCCACCCCCAGAAACTCTATCTACTGCTCTATTTACAACAGACTTTGTTCTACCAGAACTTGCTCTGCCACTTAGGCTATTATAAAAGCTAGGCATTTTTATAACCTACACTTTATATCCAATACATGGTTGTTGGTGATAACTATAAACACTCTACATACGCATCTGATACATAAAATATCAACCACGGGCTAACTCCATAATTCTTTGTTAAAGAATCCCGATTAAGAACTTTTGGAATGGCTGTAACAGTTGCATTCAACGTAGCGGTTATTGGCGAAACAGAACCAGTAGACCTTAATGTAAACGCTGTTCCAGATTTATGAGCACCTAAAAAATAATCCTTATTACCCAATATCACACATGGATTAGATAGTTTTACAACCTTCCTTCCAGTAGAACTAATCGGAGAAATCATTCTGCTACCAGGAACTTCTGTTAATATTTGATAATTATCTTCCCTCGAAGCAGAGTATAATAATGTGGTTAGATTTTCTGCACCTGCTCCACTGGCTACCTCAAATACAACATTAGTGAAAACCGCATTATTCTGTAGTCTTGGAGTTTTAAATAGAACTAATCTATTTGTCACTCCTGACCCAGTAGAGGTTGATATTGTATACAATTCACCTACAGGCGATAGAAACCACTCCGAATCATCAGAGTTTAACGATTTTCGTAAGAAATTTCCTTCTTGTTGATTTTGAAAGAAATCTTCTGCTCTACGTAATCCCCTACTTCCCAGCAGGATATGTCGATCTTGAACCATTAAGGAATAATCTGCCTACGTAGTATTACGCTTACAACTAAAAACCCTGTAGTTGCTGTGAGTATATTTGCTCCAGCAGCATTTACTCTGATCGCCAAGCTTCTGGCTCCGGTAGCAAAAGCTAAAGATACAGATCCACCCTCCAACCCACGAGCATCGTTTGCCGTATCAGCAACACTATTCGCATTAGAAAGCGCAATAGCAGAAGCTACTGTAGTTGTGGTTGTCCATGTTCCAGCAGCATCATATTCTCCCCAGACTACATCGAATGTTCCGGCTCCGTTTCCACTATCTGTACAGATCCATTGGATGTCTGTGACTACCCATGCGGTATCTCCATTTGACCCAGGCAACGGTGTTGCAGCAATAATAGCATTCGCGGCTCCCCATTCATCGGCTGCTATTGTTATACAAAGTTCCTGATAAGAAGCAGATAATTTGCTCAGAGCAATCCCAGCATCGGAAGAGATATCCTCATTTATGATATTACCGAATTTATTTTGTATATTCGCAAAGCGTGTTTCAATTTCACTTTTTATAATCGGATTTGATAAAGAAACTGTATAATCGAAACTCATAAAAGCTCCTATGGCTGTAAGAGGCGTTTTAAAGTAACACTTACTGTTAAGAAACCAGTGGTGGCACTAAGAACATTTGCACCAGCAGCATTTACTTGTATCGCAATGCTATTAGGAGCAGTTGGAATTTCTGTAGTGTCGAACACCAAACTAACTGAACCACCTTCTAAGGCTCTACCATCATTTGCATCATCAGCCCCAGCAGCATTAGGCAATGCAACTGCACTTGCTATTGTAGTAGCAGTTACCCAAGTTCCAGAAGAATTATAGGCTCCATAGACTATATTGAACGTTCCTGTGCCGTCGCCTGTATCAGTACATATCCACTGTGCATCTGTAGCAACCCAATTCATATCTCCGCCACTACCTGGTAATGGTGTTGCGGCAATTATTGCATTTGCTGCTCCCCACTCATCAGCATCAATTGTGATTACCATTTCTTGGAAACTACCAGCTAGCTTTTTTATTTCTATACCAGCATTTTCACGAAAATCTATCCCTGTTATATTACCGAATAACCCATCAATTACATCATCAAAGAGGTTATCTAACTCATTTTTGACAATAGTATCAGAGAGGGTAGTTGTATAATATACTGGCATTATCTTACACCAAGAATATTCAATCCAACTTCTAGAGACTGCAAATCGAATTTTGTTTTTTTAGAATGATTAATAACAATTTCAGCTTCATCACATGTTACGCGAAAATCCATTCTACCATTTTTAACCTGTTCATCGGTATAGTTACTTACTGAATCAACATATCCTCCACTTCCCCAAACTGGATCATTTACATCTGTTAGATCGACTGTTCCTGTAGTTTCGCGAAAATTATCTCCTTCAGGTCGTATAGATACATCTATAGAGGATGTTGTATTTTTTGTTTTTACTATAACATCTCTTATACATATCTTCTCACTCCCTAGTTTATTCAAACTATGAGATACAATCTTAGAGGCAATTTCGCCACGATTGTTAGTTGGTTCTCCTGGTAGGAGTTTATATACCTCTCCAGTGATAGTCATATAGTATATCTCTTCATCATCACTGGCAGATTCATCTACAATCCAGGAATTGGCGTTTATATCATCCCAAAGCCAGAAGGAATTATTCTTATAATCATAAGCAATTACGTGATTATTCTCATGACTGCCATCTAAAGATACAGCCAATAAGTATAAGGAATATTTTCTCCAATTTGCTGCAACAGCCCACTGTCTTCTTGCTGTTGTAATTCGTCCTATAATGGAATCAATTTTATCTGATAGTTTTCGAATTGCTGGGGTGCCATTAAAGGCATAAATCCCATCTTCAGCCAAGAAGAAATGTTCTCCCCGAATTTGTTGTAAACTCGCGTTGGAAACACATCCAGTCCCAGCAACAATTTTTACAATCGAAACTGTTAATAAATTATATTGATTAACCCCAGCCGAGGGCAATAACCAAATTGAATCTTGTTTGTAAATCACCGGCGCTTCATTTAACCCAACCAATCCAGTAATTGGACTATTGTCATCTTCTATTAGATCTTCAAAAGAAATTTCTGGCCAGACTTTGTGATATGGAATCGGTGGTGTCCAACGTACTCTATGGGCATTTTCTTCTAAATTAGCAGCCCACAATCTTCCACCTATTAAAGATAAATACTTTGCCGCCGGCCAAGTAGTCAATTGTGCTATTACTGCTGTCTCGTATGGTGCTCCGGTGCCTATTGCAAAGTTTCTATTTTCAACCTGCGCCTTTTGAATATTAGTGATATCAGTATTTACTAAAGTAGAATCTTGATACTCCACATTATGATTAATCATAATATTTGTATATCCAACACAAAAATAGCTTTCTGCAAATGGAACTACAATTGCAAATGCCGGTGGAGGTATAAATTCCTTTTGCGTAATTATTGCAAGGTCGTATTCTGTAAATTTTGTAGCATTCCCAACATAGGCATTGTTGCGGTAGAAATCTGACCATACGCATATTGTAGGAAAGGCGTATCCATCAGCGGGTCCAGAATATACTAAATTATTACTTATTGATACATATCTATTCTTCGTTGGTAGTTTTACATTAAATAAGTAATGGTATAACGGGCGACCTGCATTTGGAGAAAGTTCCGATAAAGAATAAAATATCCTTGGTATAAGCTCGGTGTCTACTAGAGTAAACGATACTGTTGCATCCGTAGCAGCCTCAAGAATCGTAAATCTAATCCAATAGGCTGTAATTGAATTAACTACCGTCTTCGCCCAATCTCGGGGGGCAGCAAAGCATAATATGTTCTTATTAAAAGCTACTCCAGAAAAATCTGCAAAATGGTGCTTCAATCTTTTTGGTGATGGGTTGGCTCCTCCCACCCCTATCCCCAAATTAGACTCTATAGTCTCAACAAGGTTTAAATATTTCCAAGAAGTTCCATCATTATATTCAGCATAAAATTTGGTAGAATTAGAGTTATGGGCTGTTATAAACAAACCAATTCCTATAATATCCTTCGGTAAGGCGGTAATATTAATAGTAAAAAAATCATTTACTTTTCCTAAACTAGAAAACCCTAAATACCATCTTTTATCAACTCCTAAACTAGAAATATTCCCATTTGAAGATGTGAATGTACCTAGTGGATCTTCTTTTAGGGTAGTCTTTGTTATAGCCCCAGAGGTATCAGTGCCGTAAGTTGCGCAAGTATTTATTGAAATATACCCAGGCCTTTTCTGGATATGCCCACTTGGTGCCCACACATTCAACGCTTCAGCACATTCCGTTTTAACATCCGCAATTTCAGAATTTTCATTAATCCCCTTGTTGAAGTACAACCGGATGGATTTTTGGGTTTGTCTCGACACTATGCACCAGTTGTTACTTCCATATCTGCTTTGGCGGCCTTAGCTCTTGCGATTGCGTTTTCCTTAGCTGCCTTATTTGCTTCTTCATTTCCCAAAATTGAAATCTGAATCTTACTATCCGCCTTGGCAGAAGCAAATTCTTCTCTTGATGGCAATCCATAACGCTCATCAATCAATCGAAAGAAAATTCTTTTCCATAATTCTAACTTCGCCTCTGATAATGTTAGATAGATAATATCATTATGAGCCCTAGCAACTTGAATTCTAGCTTGTAGTCTTGACGCGTCGGCGTAGACCCCTGGGGACCAAAATGTTTCCGGCCTTATGCCTTGTCTGTCTAGTAAAAATGCATATGTCCTCAAGTCCTCATACGACCAACTATCATTCGCCTCCCATTCAGACGGTGGACGCACTTGACAAATCTGTCCGCGCAAATGCTCCTCTCTCATATTATCCCTTCGCAGTAGAAATTCCGCAACATGTTCTGGGACTGGTACTCTAATAAATGGAGGAATTTCGATCCTAATCGGAGGAAAATGCAATGAAGTTTCTCCATCTCCCTCTGGTGTTGACACAATTCGTTCCGAAGTATGCATATCTTCCATAACAACTCTTGGAACTAATAGCGGATTTGGAGATGCTACCATGTCCCAGCTGTGCTCTTTTCTATTTCGTTTGCGAATAAATACCTCGGGGGTAATGAGTGGATTACCACTAGCATTTGCGATCCAGACTGCTTTTTCATACGGCCCAAGTGGTGGTGGTATTTTTACTTCTTGATATTTCTGTATAAACCTTCCACGAAGTTGTATAAATTCCTTTGCGATATCCTCTGGTAATACCCGTAATTCTTGTGCCGGGATTTCATACCTAACCCCATCTACAAAAATATTCTGCGTAACATCCGAGATATTTCTAACCGAAACTGCGGTAGAGATATTTGTCATTTTATTTCTCCATTAAAACTCATAGGGATCACTAATTCGTATGCGTGAGGGGTTATTCATGCTAGGTTTTCCTCTGGCTAAGGTAGTATGCAACTGCTCTTGCAATTCTATGAACCGCAAAATCCACGATTCTGGGGCAAGTTCATCCGCCATGGTACGAAGTAAAATTGCGGCTTTCCAGGAGATAATATCCCTAAATCTCACTGGGATTAAAAATGGCTCATCATTATCCGATACTAAGTCTTGAGGATTTTCCAAACAAACAGCAGATATTGTAGTAATTCTAGATGGCCCAGTTGTTCCCCATCTTAGCGTCTTGCGATCTTCCCAGTGAATTGCTCCATCCACCCAGTAGTCACAGAAAACTAGTGGTGTTCCCATTTCATCATCTGTGGTATCACGTAATTCTAGAATATCCTTCCCGAGAATATCATCAGGAACTTGCTGCGTATCAGCATCGGCCGCCCAAGTGAAGGAATAAACTCTCTTAAACCAATCATACCCACATTCTAGCATCGCTTCGTTTACTACAGCCCTATAGGCTTCGTTAATTGCTTCGTCTAGATATTTATTGGTATTTCCAGTTGGGCCGATGAAATCCTGATTAGTCTGCTTTGGGTTCATGTTTAAGATGAATGATAATTTTTCCCTTAGCCCTTTGCGATCTAAAGTCCATACCATTTATTACCCTAAATCACCCTTAGGTAGCAGACTTTCTCTCATTTTGATACGATCGCGTTCCATCTTATCTCCACATAGAACATCTTTGTCTTCTTTTGTCAAGAATTTTTTTGCTACTACCTGGGGACCAAATATGGATTTTTTTGCTCTCCAATACAACTCCTCCCCCGCTGCACCTGATATTTCTGTTGCTTCTCTGTCGTACAAATTTCCCAATGTCTCACGATTTTCTCGAATACGTTTGCGAATTGGGATAATCCATTCTTTTAACTTTGTAATAACACCCCCTTGGTAAACATCTAAATGAGATAATTTCGCGATTGTTATTGGGGTATAGGTTAATCTATCAAAGTCTTTCCCGAAAATGGGACCCCGATAATTCCAATATCCAGAATATGTTTTTTCTGCATCTTTTCTGTGAAACAATTGTAGGAGATAAAATTGTCCCTCACCAGTTTGTCCAGGTTGCCATGGATCAAATCCTATTCTGGCTCGGTGGTGAATTTGTTGAACTTGATCAGTTACCCAAGAAGGAGCATGTGACATGACGTCAATATAAGCATAGCTCTACGAAACACCACCAGAGGCAGCTTGTAGAAACACGAAGTAAACTCTGAATTTTGCTCCGGAAATACTTCCACCATTTTCAACCGCAAATACCAACCTACAGGTATTATTCGCGGCACTATCAGCGGCTTTATTCCAAGAACAAGTTACTAACTCCTCAGATGTAGCTTGGGCAGTTTGAACCGGAATAACCGCAACAGGAAGCACACCCGATGGTCCACCGTGAGCAACATCCTCATCTTGATCTGTAGTAAGGGTGTTTAGCTCCTTCATAATAACTTGGATCCCTCCACCGAAATTGATAGAGCCTTCATTTACAACATTAGCAGCAGCCATAAGCTATCTCCTTAAGTAATCCTCGTTTTAATTACGTAGTACGTATTCCAATAACCACTACCTCGCAAGCGCAATTTGTAGCTTTAGTAGCAGCAATTCGCAATGTCCCACCAGCAGCAATACTCCACTGGGCATCGTCTAAAGTACCAACCCTCACTAAGGTTTTATCTACAGCATTAAGACTGATGACATTACTTATAGCATTAGTGCCGTTTTGTACAATTACCTGGTCTCCTGCTCCACCATCAGCAGCAGTTTTTACTGCATAAGCATCAATAACTCTAGTCTTATGCGTTAGCACTACGTCTGTATTTGCTGTAGCATCTGCGATGGTAATACGATGCACCACCTGTACGCCACCAATGACATTGGCATCTACAACATTTGCTAAATCTGCTCCATTGATAATCTGTGCCGCAAGTGCTACCACCCCAGCATTACTCATCGTAGCATCACCAGATAATGCCACTGGGGCCATTCTATTTGCTGTAGTACCAACCCAGATTTTAGCCTCTGCTAAGGCGGCGTCAGTAGGCATTCCCATGTTAGACAACCCTCATAAATAGAATATACACCATACAGGGCGCACCGGATACAGTTACCACTGATAATTCATCATTCACTGTTAATTGATATTTATCATCATTCAATGAAGAAAAATCAAAAATATCCTTATCCGCAAGAGTTGACACATCTGCTGTATTAGTAACTGCTGTACTACCATTTTTAATAACCACTGTATCTAATGCTCCACCAGCAGCTGTCATCACCCCCCATGCGTTGATAATTTCAATCTTAAACGGAGGTTTCTTAGATTTAAATGGATACTTCGTCGAATCACTAGCACCCATAGAGACTTTTAAAATCCCTAATCCACGACCATATCCTGTTTCAGAATCCCCAAATGCCCAGGGTGTTAATCCTCTTGCCATTTAATCCCCCAGCCTTGCTACAGCCGCGATTGTATCAACCATTAACCAAAAGCCGTGACAAATTGTTCGTCTAGATCTTTAATCTTTCCACAACGATTTCTTTGGAAGATGATATATTCCAAAGTTTCCAAACACGTAGCAGTGTAAGATAAATTCGCCGTAGACATTACAAAAATTCCACCCTCACTCTTAGGAGGTCTTCGCCAATCCAGTTCCTTTTGTACCGCGCGAGAAATTTGGGACATATCAGCGAAAAACAACACGCCATAAGGTGAATCTGGATCAGTGACTACATTTACCGTTCCGAGAAAGCTTTGGAACCTTGCAATTTTCACTCCACCTACCGTGGTTGTTTCATTAATTCTAAGATCCCCCTCGTACATTTCCTCCATAGCAATACCTTGCCCATGACTCCCCAAGACTGTAACTTCAGCATCTAACCCTGATTCTTGTTTGATTGCCAATAGCATCTGGCGAAACAATGATGGTGTAAGGGGGCGTTTCAAACCAGAATTACTAAGTACTGGACTAGTATATCTAGGATATGTAGATGTGCTAATGTTTTGAAATGTCCCTGATGCGTCATCAATTAGTTTGTCTAATCCAACTGGCATGAGGTTATACGAACTCACCGGCACACCGGCAGAGCCTTTCCAAACGATGTAATCTCCATCAGCTTGAGAACCGGCCGCAATGGCTGAAACGGGAGTAACTGTTACCTCATTAGCAGCTGTAAAAGCTCTTGAAATTTTCGAAACCTCAAAATTCGCGTGGACGGTGGATCCATCGGTATCAAGGATTTGGAAATTTGCTCCATCCCACATTCCCCTACCATCATCCACCGTAATAGTCGATCCATCAACAACAGAGCCTAGAAGGGTAGTTACCCCAGTACCATCACGGGTGAAATAATAATTCTCAAATTTCCTAATAGACTCCATCAACCCCCGCATTTCACTATCCAACACAGAAATAGCGGCATGCTGAGTAGTTGCGGCGTTATTTAAAATATTATCCGTTAGTTTTATACTACCAACGATATTTTTCCGAAACGCCTTGGCCATTTCATAGCCTTGTTTTCCAGCCGCAGGTAAAGCTCCACCATCCGCAACAGCACCGATAGCTGGATTTCTCTTTAAATGTGTTGTCCACTCAAGATTTTTACCTTCCCATTTAATGGAACCCTTAGGAAGAAGTCTCGCTAGGGAGAAAAGATTTAGTGTCTTCGTGACACCCGGTAGATAGTGAATAAAATTTGCACCAAAAGTATCAATTGATACACCGTCAACCATTAAATCCCCCAACGAGAGAATGGAGTAACCATCTAGGGTACATTGTCAGATCTATTTTAGTTTGGTTATTCCTTACTAGGAAATTTAAGATATTTCAATAATTTTTTGCATTCTTTTTCAGTAAGGCCATAGGTCGTATCTGACAAATGTGGTGTTTTCGTTGGTGATTTTCCTCTGTATTTACGTTTTAGTTTCAGGAGAAGTTTTTTAGAATCTCTGTAAGTTATCATCGCAACATGGTGCTTAATTATCAAGAAATCCACACTCCTGTTTTTACCATTTCATCCAGAGGATCTTTAAATCCTCGTTTGATTGAATCCTCACCACTAGGTACACCACGTCCTTTTGTTGCAGATTCCCCACGAGATGAGGCTAATGTTTTTTGAGTCTCTTGGGATAGACCTGTTGAATTTTTCATCTGTGCTGCTTTCGCTCGAATGTAATTTTTAGACCAACCTAGGAGCATTTTTTCCAAAGCAGAAGCCGAAGCCGCAAAGGGAACATTATTAACTAGTGAATTCCTAATAACCATTGCGCTTAGAGGTGCGGATAATTCTTGAACTACCTCTGGGGCAAAGCCATTTAGGAGCCTATTAACTACTTCAACCTCTGCTGCCTTGCGATATTCTTCCGATTTGCGATATCTTTCTCGCTGTTCTGCCGCTTGTTTTTCCCTAGTTTCATATGCAGTAAGTTTTTCCTGCAGAGGCTTGAGGCTGTTTTCTAACAATTCTTTAGTCCGTTTGTCTGCTTCACTAAGAAAGTCTCCTTGCAATTGCTTGTAGGGGTCCTCCTCTATTTTATGTTGTTGGCTATAGCCCTTCGACATCATTTCCACTCTAGCACGCAATTCAGCCAGTTGAATCTGATCCTGCTGCCTAGCTTCAGCGACTTGCTGTGCCCAATTTTGCCATTCTTGCTCCTTGGTTTGGTAATTATCCAATAATCCACGAAAGGATTTCTCTGCTGCTGTTTTTGCCTTTGCGGTTTCTAGTAATTGAGTTTTTATATTATCCGGTAACCCAGTGATGTTATCTAGTTCCTTTTGAAGCGGATCAATATCTTCAGGGAGTTTTTCCTGCAACCCGGTGTCGAATAATCGTTCTGCTTCAGCAAAGGGATCAACTTCTACGACTGCTGCTTCTTTTTTAGCCACAGGTTCTTTTTTGGTAGAAGTTGTCTTTTTTTCTATTTGCTGTGGTTCTGTTTTAGCCTCAACAAGTTCTGTTATTCTAAACCCAACCTCTTTACTTTCTGGATTTAGCACTTCAGCATTTTTGTTTTCTTCTGTTTCCATTTTATTCCCCTATATTCTATGATTCATGCCTCTCTGACATCCTTGCGATTTGTTCTCCGCTAGCATCAGCGTTTTGTACATGCTCCGCTGCCTCTTGCTGTTGCGATTGCGCTGGTTTTACAAGGGTATTGCTAGCAGCACCAGAACCCATACCTACGGTATTTTGTTTAACCCCTTGTTGTTGCTGCGGCACACCAGTCATTGGCAGCATATTCTGATCCATAGCTGTGTATACGCTATTACTCGCATACAGCCAAGCTATTTGTGAAACCATTTCTACTTGAGCGGGGTGGGCATTTCTACCAGCAGCTCGTAACCAACTGATTAGCTCATCCCGGCAAATTGCCGCATCATCCCACCAACGAGGTTGAAATGGGGGGTTATTTTGCGGATCGAGTATATTTTGCAAAACAACATCTGGAATCTGGGAGGCATATAAATGCATAGCGTCTTCTGCTGATGGGTTTGTCCCTGGCATTTTTACCCCAGTCATACGAAAATAGCTATGCTTATCTGGCATGCCGGTTGCTGGATTTGTAAACAACCCACGGTCCCACATTTCATTTGCCTGCTGAATTCGCAATGCGGGGTTTTTGCTGAGACTATCATCCTCTGTCATGATAATATCCCAACCATCTGCGAGATTAATCTCCCCCCAAGAGTAGGTACGTGGTCGTTCTGATCCAGTAGATGCCCATATTCTATCAGGAGAGTAATATTTCTGTGCTATAAGCAGTATAGCTCTATGCATCTCCATCCATTCATCAATCACCTGTGCCATAATGTGGCCTATGCTTTCTGATGCTTGCGCCTCCTGAATTGCAGCAAAACGACCCGAGGGGTCTCCTTTGGTAATGCCTAAATCCTGTGGAGTAACCATCGCTTTGGACCATATTGCTGCCTCCATGCGATTTAGCTCTGCATAGACATACTGTGGCATTTCTGGGGGAGTCAGATATTTTGGTGGTGGAAAGGCACTTTTGTAATACAAAATCTGTCCAGGAGTAGTGTCAATTTGATCCACACCAATGTGAGAGTTATTTGCCACTAGCATTTTCGGACGATTAGTCAATGATCTAGCCGCCCGCAATTCAGAAAGAAGCCCATTGCGCTCCCTTTGAATGCTGTGACACTGGTCTATAAATGACTCCCCCCAATATTCCCCTTCTCTGTCGAAGAGGTTAAAGTCAAAAAATGGCATTCTACCTAGAAGCTTGTAGTAATAATTCGGAGTTTGTTCTAGGATAATCCCATTGGCAAAGCTAACAATACGACCGTTTTTATATGTCTCTGATGGAGCCTCGAAGTATCTGTATAAATATACATGCTCATCCAGATATTGAGTGGTATAGGAGTTATTTACAATACTAGTCCCAGAGATAGCAATGGATCTGTCTACGTACAATCCTTGTTCTGCTGCTACATATTTTCCCTTTTCTGGGTAATGCTTTCTTAAATCCGAAATTGGAATAGCCTTTCGCAAGAAGCAATATCTCATGTCCTCAATTGCCAACACCCCAGGTTCCGGAAACCAGTCTCTAGTGTCATGTTTTTGTACTACTACATCCCCCTCATTTATGAGCTTTAGTGGTATTTGCTCTGCATATAATGCCATACACTGGGGGCAATTGCCTAATTCCTCCACACCTCCTTGGTAGCCGCATTGTTCACACCAGGATAGTTCCTTTCCAGCTTCCGGATTCCAACAACACTCTACAACTGCTGTGCCAAAGGTTACCATACTACGAATCATTTGGATGTATTTTACTCGTAGTTTCTGTTCACGCATTTTGTAATCTAAAAATTCCGACGCTACATCTGCGGCTCTGGCATCTGATGAGTCATAAGAGGCTGGAATTACCCTTGCGGTTGGGATTATTCTAGTAAATTTTCCTATCAAAGCTTGGGCGGTTGGGTGGATAATGTTGTCTATAGAATAGAAATTTCTCTGAGAGTCACGATCTATGATTAATCTAACAATCTCCCCATCTACCCTGCGTCTTGCGGTTATCTGTTCCCCTTTTGCATATTGCCTATTTACCTCCCAACGATACTCATAAGGCTGTCTGGATGACTGCGCTTTTTCAAATAGCCTCTGTAATACTGAAACCGATTCTTTTTCCTCCTGCCCAGCAATATAGTGCTCTGCATCTTTCCAGCTTTCAGCAATTCCAGTTGGATCTATATCTCTAGAAGAATTCACCGCCATGTGGTTAAAATTGGACAAGTTCTGGTTTAAACTGCTTCAGTATATTTTTTTTCTGATTATTTTGTGCCGCTGTCATTTGTTGGTATTTATTGGATAAGTTTTTGCGTTCTTGCATTTCTAAGATCATTGCTTCTCGTAAGGCCTTTTCGTCGATGAATGTTGAATCCGCATTCTCCTGTTGTTCTGGGGAACTAAATGGATCTTGCATAGGTAGATCACTAGACATTTCTCCTGATATGTTACCATTGGCACCGTAAAAATCAGCAGCGTCAATTCGCCAATCTGGAATATCTACCGGATAAGGCATTCCTTCAACAACCATAGATGCCTCTCCCATAGCTTGTAATGCTGCTTCAACATCAGAAGCTCCAGGTAATTGCGATTGTAGAAGCATTTCTGGAGATTTGTAATGTAGCATTAATTTGAATTTTGGTTAGTAAACCCTGCCGGGTCAGCAATTATGTCGTAGACATTTCCATCAGCATCTTTGAATACTCTAGGATTATTTACAATTCTATTAGCTTCTGATTCAGTTTTATTCTGGTGTTTGATTGCTTCAACAGATTCTTGCGTATAGACATTTGCTTGGGCGTGTTCTATGGGATTTGCAGATCGCAAAAGGGCTAGTTGGTCAAAGGACTTCTCAATTGCATCCTGTTGTTTCCCCAGCATTCTTTCAAATGATTCAGTTTGACTCTCTCCCCGGCGCAGTAGGGCATAGAGTGTAAGCAGGAGGGTACTTACAGATACCAGGGAGAGAGCCGTTAGACACATTATGATCATCCAAGGTAAATATACACATTTATGTATATTTGGCTAGTACTTAGATAGGCTATACATAACTCTCTGATTCCTCTCGCGAATTTTCCTCCTCTGTCTTATGGACATCGCTCCAGAAATTGGTATCATGTTCTGATAACTCTGCGATTTTTCTAAGTTTTCGTCTTCTTTCTTTATCGTAGTCAAATAAATCCGGATAGGTTTCAGTAGCATAAATCGCAATCGCAACCGCAATGACTGTATCATCATGTGCTCCTTGGGTTCCACGGAATCTGTAGGATAGACCAGATTCAGTACGCTCCTGGCCGAAATGACCAAATTCTTCCAGGGTGTAAACATCCCTGATTATTAAATAACGCTTTCCAGTTTCAGCATGTTTAATGCTATTCTGTAGCATACTTATAATGATTCCTTTGGTTTTTACATTTGTATCTATCCCAAAGGCAAAGTCTTGTCCCCAACCAGTTTGTGCTGGGTCAATTATATCCCTAAAGATATTATCATATCCTAGTTCACGAGTCATTTCTTGAATTGTCGCATCTCCTGGTCCACGACGTTCAATGACTACTACAGCATCATTGTAAAACTTCCCTAGCTTATAAAGCACTTTGGCATAGGCAATGCTATTTATATGCCCATGGAACATTGCAACCTGTTCGTAGAAATATTCCAAGCCAATTTTAATAATCTTCAATACTTGTGCACAAGAGTAGTCCCTGCCTGCAAGACCTTGGGCCACATCTGCTCCTATGACATATTGCGCTTCCGGTTCTGGGAATTCAAAGATTTTATATCCCCCAGACTGCTTTGCTTCTAGAGGCTTGATTTCTCCTGATTGTATCTTGTGATGGCTTATGTAGAAACATTTGCGATCCCAGGCAGCTAGACGTTCTTTTTCGTCCCAGTTTCCAAATTGATCTTCTAGTTCATCTGATAGACACGTCACACGAAGTTCCACTAGCTTCGGCTTCAAGCATTCGTCGAACATTTCTGACATAATCCACGTATCAAAGACTGCGCTTTCGCTGTAGGCTACATGCTTGCCAAATATTCTTGCTTCTGCTTCAATTGGAGCATAAAGCTTTCGCATTGCGTCAATGTCTTGGTGGGCTATAAGTCCAGCGGAGTATTGGTCTATAGTATGACAGGAGACTAGTTGTCTATCGCTCCCAGGAATTAAATTATCCTCCCCACCACGTTCGAAGACTAGGTATAATCTTTGATATTCCCACCGGCTTTTTCCGCCTAGAGGTGTTCTTGTAACCATAAGAGAGGATTTTGGGACATTTCGTAGACGTTGCATTGCTTCGGAGAAATATGTTTCATCTACATTCTCATCAAACCATCCAAGGGAGTGTTGTCCCCCGGCTATAGCATCTGGTCCAGTTTCGTCGGAGAATAATTGTAGAGTACTCCGTGAGGCATGTTTACAGTCTCTTGCTTTGTTGCGGTTTGCACATTCCCGACAGGCTACTCTTAGCAATCTATGATGCCGGTCATAGCCGTTGAACCATTTTCCTTCGTATGGAAATATCGGAGATAGAGGGTTTCCTGGTTCTCCTTCTATGAATTTCTTCTCGAATACTTGGGGGCCATATTGCGTAAAATTCGTTCCGACTACAAATACTGAAACTGGTAATGGCAGAGCCGGTCTATAGATCATCTGACCAGTCATTGCGGCGTAAACGTCATATGCAGCTGATTCTGTTTTGCTACAACGATTTCCAGAGAAGAAATATCGTACCATTGCGGTGCTGGATAGAAAATCAAGGGAAACACTATGAGCAGGACGAAAGAGAATCATCGGATCAGCCTTGACAACTTCTTCAAAATCATCACGAAGTTTTTTCAAAGATTCAATGAAGTCTTTCAATCCAATAGTTTCTTCCCTTTTGCTATTAGGCCAGGATTTGATTACATCTCGTACTAAATCTGCCCATTCTAGGAAATTTGGAACAAGAAGAACCTTGTGGTCAATACCGGCATCTGAGAGAATCTTTTCTCCCATTTGCATGACTATGGAATTATCCAGATTACGTCCCTCTGTAGGAGATTTTTAACTTAACCGCTGCGGTATTTGCAGTGAAGATTAGATTATTTGCAACTGTTACGTCTTGTAGGATGATTATATCGGTTTTCAACAGTTTTATTTTATTGTCTGTGGCTCCATTTGCCCCAGTCCTGAAGGTTAATGTAACAAAATTTGTAGTATCTAGATTTTCAATTATTAAATCTGTTACTGAGGTGAGGTGATCTATATAATATGTAGTTGCACTAGTGCCATTAGTCTCCCAAATATGAGCTACTTGTTTTTCATCCGATGTTGATTCATCTCGAAGAAATCTATGATATCTAGGAAGCTCTAAATCAGCCAGTTCCGCAACACGAAATACTACATTTAACTGGGAAGAATTTGCCACAGCTAATCACCCCTTTTTGCTTTTAATATTTTTTCTTCAATTTGCGGTCCGCCAATTTCTGGTAGACCTACTACTGTGGAATTTTTTCTCAAGGTATGTCTGGAATCTTTCCAATCCGCAAGTAAGGATTCTATAGATGCATCCACAGAGACGTTGTATGTTGTTCTAGTGGTACCTTTGTACATACCTGCAACTTTAAGTTCCATATCTAAAGCCTTTAGTTGATCTTCTGAAATTGCAATTGTACCCTCTTCTACACCCTGAAGCTTTGCCAGGAGATATTTTTCATTTTCGCTATCGGTGTTTCTTGGCATTTTGGAAATATCCACAGGCTCAAATCCCAGTTTGATTACTTCCGCGATATCATCTATGGTTATTCCCTGATAGTATCTATATCTCCCCGGCATGGTTATACATACACCTTTTGCGGTTCTGTGGTCTTTGGTTGTTTTTTTATATAAACGCTTGTTGTCATCACTGAATCGCAATGGTAGCACCGCTTGGAAAGTTCCCATTCTCCAAATGACATTTGTAGCTTGTTATCTGCTCCGTCGAACATTTCTACTATAGCTTTGCGGGTTAGTTTTACATTTCCATCTGAGAGTTCTATTAATAATTTCTTTTCTAGTAATAACCCCACCATTGCGATTGCTTTAGCATATGGCATAGACCAGATTCTTGATAAATCCTCCCTGGAATATTCCTTTCCCATGGTTAGGTGGTAGCAGATATGAAATAGCGTATATGGCATAAGATCCTCCTGTTGCTAGGTAATATTAACATCCCCTAATGCTAATGTTACATGTAATAACTTACCACAACCTGGGCAAAGTTGCAATTTTGTTAAATCAGTAGAAATTCCAGAATTTTCTTGTTTATTAACATTAGTCTTTGATTTATGTTGAAAAAATTTCTGTAGAAATCTAATCCTCCAACCTTTGTTATATGAATAGGCATTGAATTTATTTTTGAAAATATTAACCTTCTCGGCAAATTCATCCCGGATAAGTTTTTCTCTAAATTCCTTAATCTCTTCCCTAGATGAATATGTCAGAAGACTATTTAGTTGCGGTATTGAATAGGGTGTATTTGGTGAAACTTTTCCACTCTCCAATAGACAACACCTCAACTCATTAAATAAACTGTCTTCCATTTGCTAAACCCTCCTTCATAATTTTGTTATTGCGACGCCTGCAACACAACATTCCATCGCGCATACCGTAGTCGCCAGCGTAGGAGCGATGTTAGAATGCCTTGTTGCAATGGCGTTTCGCATAACATACTATTAATATATTAAAAAGTCAAGAGGTGGGGGAAGTATTGAAATTTTCAGGGGGAAAAAGAATACTTCGCCGTGGTGGTAAATATGATAATCATGAAGGGATTTGTCATGTATATGATACCTCCCCAGGTTGGGGTTATGGTAACTCACTGTTGGGATTGGTGTGTCCCAGTTGCGGTTGTGCAAAAATTTCCCCAAATCGCAAAAGTGGCTGTGTTGAAAGTTCGCGTCCAGGTGTAAAATTCCCTTTCATTGCAAAATTTCCATTGCAGATTCATCTGCCTTAGGCTACTCTATTCTAA
>Ga0185320_10426311_pt1 | contig 34580 bp, 19 predicted proteins | sample OV2TP2_FD_128023 | JGI IMG/M metagenome (GOLD analysis project Ga0185320, IMG submission 128023) | Hot spring microbial communities from Beatty, Nevada to study Microbial Dark Matter (Phase II) - OV2 TP2 (SPADES assembly) (version 2) | ecosystem: Environmental > Aquatic > Thermal springs > Hot...
GAAAAATTCTTTTTTGAGTGTAGCGACGTTCATACTGTTAAATTTAATTGAGGGGCATAAAAATAAACTTTTTTTTCCAAATGAAAACAAAGGAAGGATGAAGAATCATCCCTCCTGATGCTTGCTTATATTATGCAAAACGGAAAAAGTTTTTCAATGGGTTTATAAAAATTCTGTCAGTATTTTTATTTTTTCAATTATTTTCTGTGCTTGCCCTTACCTCTGTCCTGTTTAACAGGATTATTAAATCTTTTCCTGCCTGTTATTGCTCAACAAAAGTGGTTATACTGTAAGGGGGCAAGGAATGAACAAAGCTGTTATAGGCAGCCGTTATTTTTGCACCTTCCAGTACATTGGAACCGGAAGCAGTAGCATAAGGTATAACCTCACTTATCGTTGCATCCTGGAATGAAATTTTCTGCTTTACCTCTGTGCCGCGAATATTGATGGCTACAACGATTTTCTTATTCCCGTTTTTATAAGCTGAAACATAAACACCCGATAAACTATTTTCTGTAGTTCCAAGGCGGATTGACCCGGGTTTGATAAACCGGGCAAAATGCGAGATGACGTATCCCCGCTTTGTTACGATTCCATCCTGCCCGATGGGTCCATAAAACCGTTTTCCATACCACCAGATATAAGCATTGAAATTTGCTTTAGCCAGGCAATCATGAATTTCAACGGTGGTGTTCAGGCTGGCAGTGTAGGAAGTATCTGTATCCAGGTGTTCTGTCATCCACACTTCTTTGCCTTTATTCTTTGCCAGTTGGTTTTCCACTATTCCGCTGCCATAGATGTGGCCACCTGCAATATCCAGGTTGGCTGCCGCAGCATCATCTGCTAAAATGGTATTGACATAATTCTGATTATTATTAAATGATTCCGGGGCCATCACATTTGTATTGGTTATAAGATGCCCGTGATTCTTCAGAAAAACCCGCATTTCATCGGCTGTCCAACTACAACTTTCATAGGTTACCTGGATGTCCGGTTCATTTTGAACTGATATGGCATATAATGCAGCCCCGTTAGCCGCCATATAGTTTGCAAAATCATTCAAATACTTTGCATAGGCTGCCCCGCTGTCGGGAATTAATGAGCCGCCGACAAGATTGTTATTGGTTTTCATGGCAGGTGGCGGGCTCCATGGCGTGGCAATCACTCTTGCTCCCCGCTGTATGGCTGCCTTTGCATAATTCAATTCGACCAATCGCCATGCATCATCGGTTGCCACTCTTATTCTAAGAATATTCAACCCTACCTGGCCATTGGCAGCGCCAAATAGCCGGTCAAACTCGTCGCTGGTCAAAGGAGTGGTGTTGGGCGGATTGAAAACCGTAGCACAACCAAAACCCTGGATCGTTTGTTTGATGTCATTTCCTAAAACTGTTATTTCAGCTGTAACAGGCGGAATAGAAACAGGTCCGCTATTGTTGTTGTCACTTTTATTAGAACATGAAAGCAACAATAAAACCATTGCAAGTAGCTGTCCCATTTTATTCAATGACTGATTCATCAATTCATTTGGTTTTTATTTCCACAACCGCGGGTTTTAAACCATCGGCTGATGTCTATTAATTTAATAAGTTAAAATGCACAATATGGAATGAGTCTTGAAATTTAATTTTAAAATAAAGGAAGGATGAAGAATCACCCCTCCTTACTAATGCTTAGCCCTTCGGCTCTGCTGTATGTAAAATCCTACTTCTAGTCTCATTTTATGTTTCTCTATGATACTTATAATTTATTTCTGATCTGGGTTAATGCTTCGTCTACTTCTTCGACAGGTTTTTTACAAATTTTATTTTTACATACGTAGATCATTGTTCTATTTTCAACCAGCTTGTTCTCCAATAAAGGAAGATTTTCCTTATTTGTGCCGCCAATCATAATGCAATCAGGTAAATATTTTCTTTGAATGCTTTTGTTTTTTGCAACTGCATCTTTACCCATTACTACTACTTCGTAAGTGCCATAAGAAAAAAGCCCGGCAAGGCTGCACCAGGCTGCATGAAAAGCAGGAAACATCTTCCATTTTTCAGATACAACAAGCAACATTGTCCTGGACAAATCAATATAATCGCTTTTATCATAAATGATACCCAATGTATAAAGAACCCAAGCCATTATTGTGTTGGAGGACGGTATAACATCATCAGCCGTTTCTATTTTCTTTACTATAAGCTTCGTTTCATTTGCAGGAGTGTAATAAAACAGATCGGTATTTTTATCATAAAAATTCTTGAAAGCGTATTCAGTAATTTGCTTTGCCAGCCCGAGCCAGTGTTTATCGAAACTCACCTGGTAGAGTTTAATAAATGCATAAGCGGTCCAGGCATAGTCATCGAGAAAGCCATCGACAGTGATTTTTTTATCTTTAAAAACTCTTTTCAGGCTTCCGTTACTGTTAAGCATATTTTTTTCAAGATACTCTGCAATAGTAAGTGCTTTTGTTAAGTAATCCTGTTCACCCAAAGCAGAATAGGCATCTGTATAGCCTTTCAGCATTATTGCATTCCATGCGGTTAAAAGCTTTTTATCAGTTGTTGGTTTAATTCGTCTGTTTCTTTCAGTTAACAGCTTGTCTTTTGCTTTATTTAATATGGAAATAAATTCATCGGCTAACCGACTCTTTGAAATTGCAAACTCTTCTGGTGTACAAGTCGCTGTTAAAATATTATTTCCCTTCTTCCAATTTCCTGCAGACGTTACATTGAAATACTCTGCCAGTAAAATATCATCGCCGGCTATTCTTTTAAAATCATTTTCTGTCCAAGTATAAAATTCCCCTTCTGCATTTTCTGTGTCAGCATTCACAGAGCTGTAATAACTACCATAAGGCGAAGCCAATTCTTTTTCAATAAAAGAAATTGTTTCTGTGATGACCTTTTTATAAAGACCATTTTGCGTGACCTGAAAAGCATGGGCATATAAACTTATGAGTTGGGCATTATCATAAAGCATTTTTTCAAAATGAGGAATGTGCCATTCACCGTCAGTTGAATACCGGGCAAATCCGCCTCCAAGCTGATCATATATCCCACCCAAAGCCATTTTTGTAAGTGTGGTTGAAGCTGCATCGATTGCCTGGGTATTTCCTGTGTGATAATGATACTGTAACAAAAACTCAGTAACAACTGGCATTGGAAATTTTGGAGCTCCTTTTAATCCGCCATTAACTGTATCCAATTTCAAATAAATACTGTCAAACATTTTTTGATAATCCTGATTACTCACCGATAGAGGCATGCCATCAGTTTTGTTAAATGAAAGTGTTTCATCAGCAATTCCCCGGGTAAGTGCATCAGCCTGTTTTATTACGAGATCATGTTTCTCTTTGTAGGCCTTTGAAATATCAATAAGTAAATTCTTCCAGCTATTCTTACTATAGTAAGTGCCTGCAAAAAATGGTTTTCCATCAGGTAAAGCAAATGCATTTAATGGCCAGCCACCGCTGCCGGAGATCAACCGGCATGCAGACATATATATATTATCAATGTCAGGTCTTTCTTCCCTGTCCACTTTTATACAAATAAAATTTTCATTCATTAATCTTGCCACTGCCGTATCCATGAATGATTCCTTTTCCATTTCATGACACCAATGACAGGAAGCATATCCAATACTAATAAGGAGCGGCTTGTTTACTTTAATTGCGTTGGCAATTGCTTCATCACCCCATTCGTACCAATCTACAGGATTATCGGCATGTTGCTGCAAGTATGGACTGGATGCTGACGCAAGCCTGTTTTTCTTAACATCATCATTATTGCATGCAGCTAAAAGACCAATGAGTAATATGGAAATAAAATATTTTATTGTTTTAATTTTTAAGATTGGCAGCTATCGGGTTATTCCTTTTAATTTCAAAAGCTCTGAGCAGATCATTATTGGAACTAACAAGTACAATCATACCGGCTTTTGTTTTTATCGTCTTAATATCTTTTACATTATAAGGAACATAAAATCCACTCTCCGGTGGTTTTGTGGAAATAAAGTTTCCTTGACCATCTCCTTTCATAAATAAACCAACCGAAGCGTCTGCCGGGGTTGTTTCCACTTCTACATCGAATTTATTTCCGGCAATCAGCATATCTTTTTTGCCATCATTATCATAGTCATTAACTAAAATTCCATTGACTGATGACAGTTGCGCCTCAACAGGTAATTTTTTGATTGTAAACTTTCCTTTATCATTTATAAAGATTACAGAAGAAAAAAGATATGCCTGCCGGTGATAGGCACTTTCAATATCCTCTCCTAAAATTCCTTTCAGATCACTTTCTGCAAAGGATAAGAATGTAGAAAACTTCTTTGCGATCATCGGGCATTGTTGAGAGGTACATTCGCGGCCACGAATAGGAACCAGGATATCATTAAGATGCTTTGCAAGAAAAATATCATTGGTGCCATTATTGTCAAAATCTTTTGCAAAAACCTCGAATGGCTTTTCTTTACTTGCCGAAAATTTATAGTTTTCTCCAAGATTACCGCAGATCAAATCCATGTCACCATCGCCATCTATATCATCTGCTATTATTTTATTCCACCATCCTTCTGTATTTTCCAAACCATATTTTGCTGTAACATCTTTCATCTTCCCGCCGCTATATTCAAACACTTTTATAGCCATCCATTCGCCTGCAATAATGAGTTCAGGTTTTTTATCTCCATTCAGATCAGATGCCACTGCAGTTTTTACCATACCGGTAAATTTTAATTCAGAGGCCAGTTCATTAGTTTTATCGGTAAAAACTCCTTTATCATTTATCAACAAATAACTTTCCGCCGGTTTTGGATATTGATGCGGCATTACCTCTGCACCCCGGAAAATATCAAGGTCGCCATCGTTATCAAGATCAAAAGCAAGCACACATGAGCCACTACTCATGGTATTTGGAATGGTTTTTTTTGAAAAATTTCCTTTCCCATCATTTATATAAAGCCTGTCCTGGTAAAGTGGTGAGCCGTTTTCAAATTCACTTCCTCCACTTACAACATACAAATCAGCATCACCATCATTATCTGAATCGAAAAAAGCACACCCCATATCTTCATATTGTTTATCTGCATCAAATGCTGCGATATTTTCTTTGGTAAATTTTTCATTTTTCTGAACATATAAAACACCGGCCTGGTCTTTTGCACCGCCAACATAAAAATCTTCTTCACCATCGCCATTTACATCGCCAGTGGCTATAAATGGGCCGCTGCGTGAAAATTCATGTGGCAATAAAACCTGGTCGGTATATTCATCGTACACATTTTCTTTATGCAAGAATGGTTGTGACAAGAGTTGATTTGTCGCATCGGCAAATGAAGAATTATAAACTATGCGACTAATGTTATTTACAACAGCATCCTTATAATTTGCTTTTACTACTTGATTCGCTGTAATACCAGTCAACTTATTTTCTTTTCCATCCGGCCAAATAATAATTATACTATCAACATCGGCGACCTTTCCCAACCCAAAATGTACTACTGCTTCATTTGAAGAAAGATAACCCCGGACAGTTTTTTGCTGAAAGCTTTGTTGCATTTTTCCATCATAGTACAGAGATATCTTTGCACCGATACCGTCAGGATTTTTTTCAGGACCTGCTAATTTTATTTTGAGATAATTATTCTTTTTGTTTGTATTATTTTCATAAAGCGATGCTTCTTCATCAAGATTGTTAACAACAAGATCAAGATCACCGTCATTATCAAAGTCAGCAACAGCTGCACCGTTTGAAAATGTGCTGTCCTCAAATCCCCATGGCCGGGAAACATTTTCAAATTTTAACTGCCCGTTATTCTTAAATAAATAATTTCTTACTTTAATCGGCTTATACAATTCAATAAACTCTTTGAATCCTTTTGAAAAATATTCCTCAGTATTCGCATAACCGCTTACCTCCATATGTTGTCTCAGTTTCTGATCAATATCGCCATCAAACACATCGCGGCGGTAGCCATTGGCAACAAAAATGTCCCGGTTTCCATCATTATTAAAATCACAGACAAGAGTGCTCCAGCTCCATTCAGTTTTTGAGACCTCTGCTAAATGAGATATATCGCTAAAAAAACCATTGCCCTGATTTAAATGCAGCGCATTGTGCATGTATTGTTTTTGAAAACCGCTGTCAACGATTGCCCAAAATCCCTGCACATCCATTCGTGGCATTGACACTTTGGAACGCTTATAATTCTCAGGCAACATTTCAGTTACCATTATATCTTCAAAGCCATCATTATTTATATCCGCAATATCTGCCCCCATTGAAAAAAGTGATATATGATTGGTTGCTTTTTTTATTTCATCACGAAAGGTTCCGTCTTTCTGATTAATGTACATATAATCGTTGTCTGCATAATCATTCGATACATAAATATCATTATACCCATCATTATTCAGATCAGCAGTTACAACTGCCAGGGCATATCCATAGTTGTTGGTGATGCCTGCCTGCTTACCAATTTCTTTAAACTTGTTATCATCATTCCGGTATAATTTATCTCTGGCAAAATCGGGTGGATTTCTTTTACCTGCTACCATCTTTGACAAACCAAGAAAAAATGAATCAGGGCGATTGGTGATATAAACATCGAGATCGTTGTCATTATCCATATCAAAGAAAGCAGCATGAAGTGAAAACCCTTTTTCATCAAGTCCATATTCTTTTGCCTGCTCTTTAAAGGTGAGATCATGTTGATTAATGTAAAGAAGATTTATTCTTTCTGCTTCTGTTTCACCAAATCCCCCTTTACAAACATAAATGTCCTGCCATCCGTCATTATTAATATCAACAATAGTGACTCCGTTATCCCAACCTTTGCCGCCATCAACAGCAGCAGTAGCAGTCACATCTTTAAATTTAAATCCACCCTGGTTGATATATAATTTATTAGGTACATCATTCCCGGTAAAATAGACATCCTGCAGGCCATCATTATTAAAATCACCGATTCCTACACCGCCGCCATTGTACACATAAGCGAATTTGTCGAAGAAATTTTTTTCAAAATTCTCATCAACAAGATTGTTAAATGTAATTCCACTTTGTGCTGAAGTTATTTTTTTAAATACAGGATCAATTACAAATATTGAATTTGAATTTTTATCATTACAAGCAATTAATACAAAAATAAACGGTGCGATCAGCCATAAGAAATAAGAATATGCTTTTGTTTTTTGAAACATGAATTCGCTTTTAAAATTTAGCAAGGCTGTTGTCGCCTTGAAAATAGCCAAGATATTTTTTCCAAACCACAGCCGCTATGTTCTTTTCTCATTTGGAACTCTTTCTACATTTTGTAAATAAACTGATGATGCAGTTGAATCAAATCTCGACCATGCATCATATACCGATGTCCATACCAATGCTAACATTCTTGATGTAACTGTTGGCCTGGGTCTGTACAGATCGGTATTATTAGCAGTCGCTTCTAATGATATCTTCCCCCACTCATAAACAATATTCTTATCTCCCATTGGTTGTATTGATTCGTTTTCAGCAATACAACTAGAAATGAGTATAGTGATGAATGTGTGTTGGACAAATAATTTCATAGACAGAAAAACTAAAAATTTAAAAACCGGGAAAAAGTGAACTTATCCCCGGTGTAATGAAAAGAAAACTGCGACAAATTTTAATAGCCGGGATTCTGTGGATATTTAGGCCCGGTTGTTACAAGATTGATCTGGCTTTGTGGAATCGGCCTCAGGTAGTCTCTTGCTGGATTAAAATTTGTAATCGGATTATATGTTGCCAATCTTGATTGTAATGTTTTTGTACGAACAAGATCATACCATCTCATCCACTCGCCAAACAATTCTCTTGTACGTTCATCAAGAATGAAATCAATTGTTATTTGTCCAGGAGTTACCTGGTTTGCCAATGCTGCTGCGGCGTTTTGTGCTGGTGTATTTGTTGCTCTGTAAGCTGCACGGGTACGTAGCACATTGATCATGTTCGCAGCATTTGTTGTATTACCTGCTTTGAAGGCAGCTTCAGCTGCGATGAGATATGTTTCTGCAAAACGCATCAAAATAAATGGCCTGTCAGATGCATCATTTGTATGCAGTCTTGTTACATCATCATGCTTTTTCATCGGTGGGAAAAAATTCACATCATACTGGCTGGGCAATACCTGAACTGCCCTGGAAGCTCTTCTGATATCTTCAGTTATTGCATTTGTGCCAAAAAGCTTAATAGCAGTATCAACATTTTTCACCCAGGTGTATGTAGTTAAAGGGCTATTCATCGGATCAGCAGGATTAGAAGCTCTTGTTACGGTAATAGTAACAGGTGCGCCACTTGTAAGTGGCCCGGGACGGTTAAAAATCCAGAAAGTTTGAAAAGTTTTTTCATAACGTGAGTCATTTACCCTTTCCGCAAATGCAGTACTTAATGTATAAGTTGAAGGACGAACTCGTCCAAAGGGACGGCCATTCTGAATGTCTCTGTCAACTGGATTAGCATTTACCGTAGGTGCGCCGGTGATGCCCGCGTTAATATTGGTATTGAATATTGGATAATTCGGTCTTTGATAAAAGGCTGAGCCATTAAATTTCCCACCGGGATTTCCAGTACCAAATCCGGAAGTCTCTGCGCCTTTAGGATCCATATTTCTATCCACAACCCATAAAATCTCTCTTCCATATTCATTTCCTTCTTTGAACACATCAGCAAAATCTGCCCAAAGATCTAATGTACCGCTGCCATTTCCATAAAGTGCTTTGTTAGTGATCAGGTCAAGCGCCTGGTTGTAGGCATCGGTAAAATCTGTTGCCTTAGCTGCAGCAGACCATCCTCTTGTGAGGTAAACTTTTGCAAGCAAATGTTTGGCTACACCTTTCGCTGCACGACCAGGAGTTGGATTTGCTTTAAATGGCAAATCGGTAATAGCTTCTGTAAGATCTTTAACTATCTGATCATACACAGTGGCGATGGGGTCTCGTTTTGCTTCTGTGGTCGGGCTACTCGCAAAAGTCGTACTGAGTGTAACGTCGCCAAAAGTTTGCACAAGCATAAAATAAAAATATGCTCGAAGAAATTTTGCCTCACCAGTTATTCTTGTTTGTTCTGCTGCTGGTAAACCAACAGTTGCCACATTTTCCAATACTCCGTTGCAGCTGTTAATCGAACGATATGACCAATCCCAAATAGATTGAATTGCGCCATCATTAGTCTGCAATGTATAAGTGTGGAAGTTTCCGCTTGTTCCAAATCCCGAAAGATGTTCATCAGTACCAATCATGGTATTGTAACACATCCCTTCCTGGCAATACCAGTTACGGATATTGGAATAAGCTCCTATGATTGCAGCATCGATACCGCCGGGAGTTTTAAAATAATCCGGAAGTATGTTTGATCTGTTTTGCTCATCAAGGACTTTACTACAGCCTGATGAAAACAGCAATGAACAGATCATTAAGAATCCTGCTATTTTATTTAAAATTTTCATATTACTATTTTTTACAAGTATTATAATTTCAAATTGATTCCAAAAATAAATTCCTGCGTTGGAGGTGTATTTATGCTCATAGTGATTGTTCTCGCAGGAGCTGAGGTGCCACCACCCTGTGGTCCTAATGCACCTCCTGTACCTGTTCCCTCCGGATCAATTGCATATCCATCTCTAACCATTGAAGAATAAATAATAAACGGATTGGTGACGGTAACAAATATCCTTGCCGAACTGATGCTGGCTCTGGATAAAAGTTTCGTTGGTAATGTATAGCCAAAATTGATGCTCCTTACTCTGATGAAACTGGCATCATAATAACCCAATGTTGAAGAATAATTGTCATTAAGGATCTGCCCTTCAGGATGTGGAAAATTATTTGTAGGATTTGTTGGTGTCCAGTAATCCACTTTCCATTGATTCACCCTTGCTTGCATAAAGAATGCATAACCGCCGGCACCGCCATTGTTTGATTGCAAGTAAGTGGCAATTGCTGTACCTCCCCATCTTGCAAATGCTACAACGGACAGATCAAAATTTTTATAAGTAAACCGGTTAGTCATGCCGGCGATCCATTTTGGTTGTGCACTACCAATTATCTGCAAGTCGGCTGCCGTAATCCTGTTATCCTTATTAAGGTCTTCCACACGAATGCGGCCGACTGCTTGGGGAGCTCCAAATAGCGTTATTTCGGCAGCATCTTTTGTTTGCCATATTCCAATCTTTTTGTAATCATAAATAACATTGAGGGGTTGGCCAACAAACCATCCATTTCCTACATCCTGTAACTTTCCGGGTTCTTCAAGTGCAGTAATTTTTTCTCTGTTAAGGCTCCAATTAATATCGGTTGTCCATCTAAAACCCGATCTTGTATCAATATTAACCGAGCTTAATACAATTTCAACTCCCTTTGTTTCCGTACTGGCTGCATTTGTAAAAATAGCGTCAGCGCCATTACTTAACGGTAATGATTTTCTTACTAAAATATCTTTTGTATCTGCATTGTAAACATCTATTGAACCGGTAATACGATTTCTGAATAATCCAAAGTCCAAACCAAAATTGATAGCGGTAGTTTCTTCCCATTTTAATTTTGGATTTGGAAGTACACTAACATAATACCCGGTTGTGGTTGTATTTCCGAAATTATAATTATTAGTTGCTAAGTTTCCTAAAGTAGAATATGGAGCAAGCCCCTGCTGCGCAGATCTGCCCCATCCTATTCTTAACTTCAGATTTGAAAGCCAGGTAACACGTTGAAGAAATGATTCATCATTTACATTCCAACTTCCTGCCACGGCAGGGTAATTAGTATATTTATTTCCCGGAGATAGTATTGAAGAGCCATCTCTGCGGAATGTGGCTGTGAGGTTATACTTATTATTAAATGTATAATTTCCCCTTGCCATATATGATATTAGCCCTGATCTTGAATAGCTGCCAGAACCGGTAATGACACTGGCAAATTGTGCAGGATTGGTATTTTGTACATAGTCTGCAGGAATACCAGTACCACTGAAATTTGAATTTCTTGATTCTTGCTCCTGCACCTCGTAAACAGCAGTCGCATTAATTCTGTGTTTCTGCGCTATAGTTTTATCATAAGTCAATTGGTGAAAAATATTATAGTTCCATGCTTCTCCATCGCTGGTGGAAGCAGTGTTGGAAAGAAAGGGAGTACTGGAACTTCCGGTAAGAACAGTATTGGCGCCACGGTAAGTACCATAATTATCCTGGCGAATATCCAACTGTACATTCAGCCTGTATTTTAAACCCTCAATAATTTGCAACTCTCCATACAACGTATTATACGTTCTTATTCTTCGCCTCCTGTCATAAACTGCATCTTTATTAGTAAGTGTTAATGGATTTAATCTGAAACCAACATCCTGGTGACCAACCAATGGCTGCACATTTACTGAACCGTCGGCGTTATAAGGTGATAAAAGAGGACTTAAAGCAAGTGTGTTGTACATAGGATTCACGCCATCTCCTTCTGTATAACTCAACGTATTCATCGTGTTTAAACCAACTTTTATTCTTTTACCAATTTTTTGATCCAGGGTGGCCCTTAATGAAAAACGTTCAAAGCCAACCAAAGGAATAACACCCTCCTGGTTGAGATAACTAAGACCCATTCCATATTGTGTAAGATCCGTTCCGCCAGAAAGACTCAGGTCGTGAGATTGAACAAATCCTTTTTTATAGAGCAGGGTTTGCCAATCTGTACTTGTCCCTGCAGCCTTTCCATCTAATTCAGCTTGAGTAAATACTGTTGGCCCTCCTCCTGAACCTCCATATCTTGATTCGGCTTTGAAAGCATAATATTCCTCGCCATTGAATACAGGAAATTTATCAATGATCTGGCTCCATCCCAAACTTGTATTATAACTAATAACCGGCTTCCCGGTTTTTCCTCTTTTAGTAGTTATGATAATAACTCCATTAGAACCTCTTGAACCATAAATAGCCGTTGCCGATGCATCCTTTAAAATATCTATGTTCGCAATATCGTCCACATTAAGGTCATTAATACTTCCGAAGTATGGAAATCCATCTACCACAAGCAATGGATCATTTCCAGCAGTCAGGCTACGATTGCCACGAATCCGAATCTGGCCGCTTGAACCAGGTCTTACGCCGGTTCTTGAAATATCTACACCTGCTGCACGACCTTGCAATGCCATAGTTAAATTTATAGCAGGCACTTCATCCAAAACTTTTTCTCCTACTGAAACAACTGAACCTGTAATATCTTTCTTCCTTTGCGTTCCATACCCGGTTACAATAATTTCTCCCAGCGTTTTTTCATTAGAAACTAATGTAACATTAACTGTCGCCTGATTATTCACTTTCACTTCCTGAGTAATGAAATCAACCGCGGAGATAACCAGTGTTGCATTCGAACTGGCAGTTAACTGGAATTCACCGGCGTCGTTTGTGGCGGTACCATTCCCTGTTCCTTTTACAGTTACCGAGGCACCAGCCAGAGGCTGCCCATCATCTCTTAAAACTTTTCCACGAATCGTAATATTCTGTGCAAAAGTGTTGGCTGAGAGTAACAACATTGAAAGCAGCGACAAAGTTGCTACCATCAAAAACCGCTTGCTCAGCAGCAGAGGGTTTTTCAAAATGGCATTTTTTTTCATAACGTTTATTTTGGCAGTTGAAAACTTAAAAAACTTATTTTATTGATAAGAACAAAGTGAGCATCATTTAATTTCTCATTGGAGAAATTAAGTATTGAAAATATTTTATGTGAAGAAATAACTTGTGCAGCAAAGCACGATGAAGATTGAAAATGTAGCCCAATTTTTTTCATACAGCAGCCGGTCGAAGATTGATTTTTGTATTGTGAATGCAGCAAGCAGAACTGCAATTTCACATAACGAATATAGGAGATTTTTTAAAAAATTGCAACCGATTGCAATTTTTTTTTAAAAAATTTTTCTTTTATTTGTGTTATGACCCCGGCCAAAGAGATTACCATTTATGATATTGCCAAACACCTGAACATTTCGGCCACTACTGTCAGCCGGGGCTTGAAGAACCATCCTGCCATTAATAAGAATACCAGGAAAAAAATTTTTGAAGCTGCCCATCATCTCGGTTACCGATCCAACACATTTGCCAGCAGCCTGCGGAGCAAAAAAACGCATACCATCGGCATCATTGTGCCCCGGCTTAACAGTTATTTTATGGCCGCCGTGCTTTCGGGCATGGAAGATGCCGCCAGCCGTGAAAATTATAACCTCATCATCAGCCAGTCGCTTGAAAATGCGGAAAAAGAAATAGCCAATGCCCACACTATGTTTAATAAAAGGGTGGATGGCCTGCTGGTGTCCCTGGCTTACAACACTGAGAATATTGAACACTTTGAACCTTTTTTTAAAAAAAACATCCCCGTAGTTTTTTTCGACCGTGTGCATGAACATCTTGAAAGCACCAGCATTGTAATAGATAATTTCCGGGCCGCCTACGATGTGACGAAACACTTGATAGAACAGGGTTGCAGGCGCATCATGCACCTGGGCGGCAATATGCTGCGCAATGTATATGCCGATCGCTTAAGAGGTTATAAACAGGCTTTGCTGGAACATAACATTCCCTTCGATGAAAGACTGGTTTACATAAGTAAACTGAATGAAGAGGCAGGTACCGAAGCTGCCGCACACATATTGCGTATGGGCAGCAAAAAACCGGACGGGGTTTTTTCGGCAAATGACACTACCGCTGTTTATTGCATGAAGAAACTGAAAGATGAAGGCATCCGTATACCTGCCGACATCGCTTTTGCCGGGTTCAATAATGACCCCATAAGTAAAATAATCGAACCGAATCTTACCACGGTGAATTATTCAGGTTATGAAATCGGCAAAACAGCCGTATCCAATCTGGTTAATCACCTGAAGGGTATGTCGAGTGTAAAAAATACCAATGTGGTTATCTTGCGGGCCGATCTGATTATCCGGGAATCATCCTTAAAAAAGACTTCCTCCTGATTTAATTTTTTTTCCGATTTTTATGCAACCGATTGCAAGATGAAGCCTAAAAAAGACGTAACGATATACGATATTGCTCAAAAACTTTCGCTGTCTTCAGCCACAGTCAGCCGGGGTTTAAAAAATCATCCTGCCATTAATAAGAACACCCGGAAAAAGATTCAGCAAACAGCCAGGGAACTCGGTTACCGGCATAACACATTTGCCAGCAGCCTGCGCAAACAAAAAACCAATACCATTGGCGTGAGTGTGCATGAGCTGAACAGTAACTTTATTACTTCTGTGCTGGCAGGCATTGAAAAAGTAACAACTGAAGCTGGTTACGACTTGATTATTGCCCACTCATCAGAAAACCGTGAAAAGGAAGAGGCCAATGTACTCAATCTCTTTCATAAGCGGGTTGATGGTTTGATTGCATCCCTTGCATTTGATACAGACGGCCTGGAGCATTACAATCATTTTCATGAAAAAAATATTCCCGTCATTTTTTTCGACCGGGTGGAAGAAGAAAACAACAACACGAAAGTGATAATTGATAACTATAAATGCGGCTACCAGGCTACCCAACACCTGATTGAGCAAGGCTGCAGGCGTATTGTGCTGGTTACTGCCAACCTGAAAAGGAACGTATATGCCCGGCGCCACAATGGCTACATGGATGCACTGTATGACAACGGCATCCCTTATGAAAAAGGCATGGTGCTGATAAAAGACCTGAGCGAACAATGCGGACGGGAAGCTGCTTTGGAAATAATGAAAATGAAACCACTTCCTGACGGCGCTTTCATTACCAACGATTTTTCGGCTGCTGTGTGCATGCAGACGCTGAAAGAACATGGCATCCGGATTCCCGACGATTTTGCCATTGTCGGATTTAACAACGATGCCATCGGCAAAATTGTAGAGCCGCAACTCACCACCATTAACTACCCGGGCATGGAAATGGGAGAAATTGCCGCCTGTAACCTCATTAACCACCTGAATGGTATTGCCAATATAAAAAATACACAGACAATCGTTATAAGATCCGATTTGATTGTAAGAAAATCATCCCTCAAAAAGAAAACCAGCAGCTGAGGCTGACAACAGGAATGAAAACGGTACTGCTTATCATATTTCTGTTTACCACTTCCCTGCTGAAAGCAGAGAACGGCTACGATCTGTGGCTGCGGTATAAAAAAGTTGATGACCAGATTTTGCTTAACCAATATAAGAATCAGATAAAGTCTGTCCTTTTTGATGTTTATTTAAAGGAGACATCACCGACTTTTGAAATAGCTAAAGAAGAATTAATTCACGGTTTGCAAAGGTTACTTGGTAAAAATATTACTGAAGGAAAAGACTTTTCAAGCAATCAACTTATAATTAATAAGAAGCGCTCAGAAATTATACAAACAAGCATAGACTTATCTGCGGAAAACTTAGGAAGCGAAGGTTTTAAAATTATTTCTTTAAAAAAAGTTTTTAACAAAGATAACAGCGGTATCAGCAACGTCATAGTAATTACTGCTAATACAGATATTGGTATTTTATACGGCGTGTTTCATTTTTTGAGACTGATGCAAACCCATCAATCAATCTCAAATCTCAAAATCGTTTCTTCTCCTAAAATGAAATTACGTTTACTCAATCACTGGGACAACCTCAACCGTACAGTGGAACGGGGTTATGCAGGCTTCTCCATCTGGGACTGGCACAAGCTACCCGGTTTTATTGACAAACGCTACACTGATTACGCCAGGGTCAATGCTTCTATAGGAATAAACGGAACGGTGCTTACCAATGTAAATGCCAATGCAACCATCCTTACAAAACCCTGGCTGGAAAAAGTAAAAGCACTGGCCGCTGTGTTTCGTCCGTATGGCCTTAAAGTGTATCTTACTGCCCGCTTCAGTGCACCCATCGAAATCGGCGCCATGAAAACCGCCGATCCGCTGAACGATACCGTGCAGCTTTGGTGGAAACAAAAAGCAAAAGAGATTTATGAGCTGATTCCCGACTTTGGCGGCTTCCTGGTAAAAGCAAACAGCGAAGGACAGCCCGGCCCGCAGGATTATAACCGCTCCCATGCCGACGGCGCCAATATGCTGGCCGATGCTGTGGCTCCCTTCGGCGGCATCGTGATGTGGCGGGCATTTGTGTACAATCCGGAATCAGACGACCGCTTTAAGCAGGCTTATGAAGAATTCAAACCGCTGGACGGTAAATTCAGGAAGAATGTACTGGCGCAGGTAAAAAACGGGCCGATAGATTTTCAACCAAGAGAGCCATTCTCGCCTTTATTTGGCGCCATGCCACAAACTCCTCTGATGATGGAGTTTCAACTGACGCAGGAATACACAGGCCAGGGAACTCATCTTTTTTTTGCTGCTCCTATGTTTAAAGAAGTACTGATTGCTGACACCTATGCAAAAGGAAAGAACTCAACTGTTGCAAAAGTGATTGATGGAAGTTTGAATAATCATGAACTGAGCGGCATGGCCGGGGTAAGCAATATCGGCAACGACATCAACTGGTGCGGTCATCCATTTGCACAGGCCAACTGGTATGCGCTGGGCCGATTGAGCTGGGATTATGATTTATCACCAGCGCAAATTGCTACGGAATGGATAAATCAAACCTTTACACATGATAAGAAATCAGTTGCCGTAATAAGAAATATCATGCTTCAGTCCCGGGAAGCTTTGGTGAATTATATGACCCCCGTCGGATTAACACACATCATGTACAATGGTCATCACTATGGACCGATGCCATGGGGGAATACGTTAAACCGCCCGGATTGGAACCCCGTTTACTATCATAAAGCAGATTCAATCGGAATCGGTTTTGACAGAACATCCGGGGGTTCCAATGCACTGGCCCAATACAAACCTGAAGTAAGCAGCCAGTTTGCCGATATGTATAAATGCCCTGATGACTATTTATTGTGGTTCCATCATGTCCCCTGGAACCATAAAATGCAAAGCGGCCGTACATTGTGGAATGAACTCTGCCATAAATATTATACCGGTGTTGATTCTGTTAAATCTTTTATCAGGCAGTGGAACAGTGTTGAAAAATCTATAGATAAAGAAAGATTCGGACAGGTGAAACAACTGCTGAACATTCAACTGAAAGATGCAATATGGTGGCGCAATGCATGCCTGTTGTATTTCCAGACCTTTTCTAAAATGCCGATACCCGCATACTATGAACAACCAGACAAAACACTGGAATATTATAAAAGTATAAGGATATTGTATGCGCCGGGGAACACCCCTGTCCCCTAAAGGGGAAATTAAATTTGAACACCCTTGTTCTTTTTTAAAAATTACGATTATTGAGTTTGAAAAAAAAATCGGGTACAATAAACCAAAAGAGTAAATAAAAATAGTATGAGTAGCAAAAACTCCCCGCCGGATGGCGCGGCCGGGGATAAACGGGTAGCCATAGTAACCGGAGGCGGTTCGGGCATCGGGTTTGCCATTACCCAAAAATTTGTCTGCGCCGGCATTGAAACAATAATTGCCGGCAGGAATCAGAAAAAACTTTCGCAGGCAAAAGAAAAACTCGGTCCGCTTTGTCACGCCATAACATGCGATGTAAGCCATCTGGCATCCATACCGGGTTTTGTGAATAATATCATCAAAAAATTCGGGCATATTGATATCCTGGTGAACAATGCCGGCATCAATATGAAAAAAGACTTTTGCGAAGTGATGGATGAAGATTTTCAACAGGTAATTACCACCAACCTTACTGCTGTTTTTGTAATGAGCCGCGAAGTGGCAAAAAATATGCTGAAGAAAAAATCAGGATGCATTATTAATATCAGCAGTATGGCGGCACAGTACGGCCTGCCGAAAGTAATTGCCTACAGCGCCAGCAAAACAGCGATTGATGGGATGACAAGAGCCATGGCAGTGGAACTTTCGCCAAAAGGAATTCGTGTGAATGCAATTGCACCTGGCTTTATCATTACCGACATGACCGATAAGGCGCTTAACAGCGACACCGAACGCAAGGAAAAAGTTTTATCACGGACCCCCATGGGCTATATGGGCCTGCCGTCCGACATTGGCGATGCGGCTTTGTTCCTGGCAAGTGATGCGGCAAAATATATTACCGGCGTAGTGTTGCCGGTGGATGGTGGTAACAGTATTGGGTTTTAAAACTTTTTAGTTGACCGGCTGAACCGCTCCGATGAAGCGTCCCTTGCGACGCTTTGTAAAACCCGACATTTATCGTCGGTGTCCGTTCAACTGCAGAATATCTATTGAGCTATGAAAAGAACTTTTCTCATAATTGCCTTTAACTTTTTGGGATTTACCTCTGGCAATGCCCAATTGATATCTGAAACAAAACAACCCCTTTCATTTTCATTAACGGAAGCTCTCATTTACGTTGACAGCGAAGATTATGCCCTTGTAAAAAAATCTGCCGGGCTGCTGCAGCAGGATATTGAAATGGTCACCGGCAAAAAGCTTCCCTTCATCCACGATGTGCAATCAGCCAAAGGCAATCTCATCATCATCGGTTCTGCTGAAAAATCCACACTGATAAAGCAACTGATTCAGCAGAAAAAAATCAATGGCGCTTATATTAAAAACAAATGGGAAGCCTGTTTGCAGCAAACGATTCAAAATCCAATGCCGGGAATCACAAATGCACTTATCCTGGCAGGCAGCGACAGAAGAGGAACTGCCTACGCCATATTTGACCTGTCCAAACAAACCGGCGTATCGCCCTGGTACTGGTGGGCCGATGTACCGGTGAAAAAGAAAACTGAATGGTATGTAAAAACAAATGTTATCATCACCGACTCACCGAAAGTAAAATACCGCGGCATCTTTATCAACGACGAAGCTCCGGCGCTGAGCAACTGGAGCAAAGAAAAGTTTGGCGGCTTCAACCATAAGTTCTACTCAAAAGTCTTTGAGCTGATTCTGCGCCTGAAAGGAAATTACCTGTGGCCTGCCATGTGGGGCAATGCTTTTTACGACGATGATTCGCTGAACATAAAAACAGCCGATGAATTCGGCATCGTCATCGGCACTTCACATCATGAGCCGTTGATGCGGGCACACGATGAGTGGAGACGGTACGGCAAGGGGCAAAAATGGAACTACGACAGCACCGAAGCCGGCCTGAAAGAATTCTGGCACGGCGGCATGCAGCGGGCATGGAATGAAAAAATCGTCAGCATCGGCATGCGGGGCGATGGCGATGAACCAATGACGAGGGAAACCGCTACCGCCCTGCTGGAAAGAATTGTAAAAGACCAGCGCAAAATTATTGAAGAAGTAACCGGCAAACCCGCAAACGAAACACCCCAGCTCTGGGCACTGTATAAAGAAGTGCAGGATTATTATGACAAAGGAATGAGAGTGCCCGATGATGTGACTTTATTATTATGCGATGACAACTGGGGCAATATCCGCAAGCTTCCCAAACTAACCGACCCGTCGAGAAAAGGCGGTTACGGAATCTATTACCATTTTGACTACGTAGGCGGGCCGAGAAATTACAAATGGCTCAACACAAACAATATTGCAAGAGTGTGGGAGCAAATGCACCTGGCTTACGAATATGGAGTAAAGCAGATATGGATTGTCAATGTCGGCGACATAAAACCAATGGAATTTCCAATTTCCTTCTGGTTAGATTATGCATGGAACCCGGAAAAGATTGGTACTGATGACCTGCAGAAATACACGGAAGAATGGGCGGCCGCACAGTTTGGAAAAAATTATGCAAGAGAAATTGCTGAAATTATTTCAAAGTACAGCAAGTATAACAGCAGGAGAAAACCGGAACTGCTTGATCAGAACACATACAGCCTGTATAATTACCCGGATTTTGAAACAGAGAACAGTTATAATGAATTTGAAAAAGTGGCATATGATTACAAAATCTTATTTAATCAAGCTCAAAAAATTAACAATGAACTGCCTGTTGAATCCAGGAATGCATTTTTTCAATTGGTTCTTCACCCTGTAAAAGCCTGCGCCAACCTGAACGAAATGTATTATTATGTTGCCCTGAACAGGGAAGCATATAAAAACAAATATGAAGTGGCCAATGAGTATGCAGATAAAGTAAAACAGCTTTATATCAACGACTCGCTGATTTCGCTTGAGTATCATAAACTCAATAACGGCAAATGGAACCACATGATGAGCCAGACACATATTGGCTACACGTACTGGCAGCAGCCGCCGGTGAATAAAATACCGGTATTGAAATTTGTGTCAAAAGATTCGGTGAATAAAGATGGCGTGAAAATTACAGATGACGAAATCCGCAGTGCCAAATCTCTGATTCCTGAAAATTTTAGCGGGCATGCATTTTATGAATGGGACGGTTATATCTCAATAGAAGCTTCGCATTTCACCAAAGCAATAAACACAAACGGCATCACCTGGAAAATTTTGCCTGGCCATGGAAGAACCACTGATGCAGTTACTCCATTTCCTGTTACTGCACCTGAACAAAAACCCGGCAGCAATGCGCCGCACCTCCAATACGAGTTTTATACTTACAGCTCCGGCGAATTCAGCATCCAGGCTTACTTCTCTCCCACACTAAATTTTCATGGAACTGAAAACGGGTTGCAGTATGCAATTTCCATAGATGACGAAGCGCCGCAAATCATCAGCATCAACAAAGAAGACAAGACCAGCATCAGCGGTATCTGGAATAAATGGGTGGCTGAAAATATTATTATCAAAACGACAAAACATAAAATAGCCACCCCCGGCAGGCATGTGCTGAAATACCGGATGGTGAACCCGGGCGTGGTGCTGCAAAAACTGGTTTTGGATTTTGGAGGAGTAAAACCAAGCTATCTTGGCCCGCCGGAAACAAAAAAATAAACAGCTCACAGATTACACAGATTGTCACATTAAAATCTGTGTAAATCCGTGAAATCTGTGAGAGTAAAAATAAAAAACAGTTTAAAATGAAATCAAACCTTCTGTTTGTAACTATCATCACGCATTTATTACTTGCCTGCAATAACCAGTTAAAAAAAAACAAGGAACAGGCTACTGATACAACTGACCAGTTACCGAAGAAAGAATACCTTTCGCAGCTGCTGGTGACGCATATTTATACAGCCGACCCTTCGGCGCATGTCTTTAACGGCCGCATTTATATTTATCCTTCGCACGACACCGCAACAGGTGCAAAAGAAGATGACCTCGGAAGCCATTTCGATATGAGAGATTACCATATTCTTTCAATGGATTCCATTGGTGCACCGGTTATGGATCATGGTGTGGCGCTGGACATTAAAGACGTGCCATGGGCCGGCCGCCAGATGTGGGCGCCGGATGCGGCATTTGCCAACGGCAAATATTATCTCTACTTCCCGGTAAAGGATAAACAGGATATTTTCCGTATCGGTGTGGCGGTAAGCGATAAACCCGAAGGACCCTTTGTTGCCGAAAAAGAACCCATTAAAAACAGCTACAGCATTGACCCCTGTGTGTTCAAAGATGATAATGGTTCTTTCTATATGTATTTCGGCGGTATCTGGGGTGGTCAGTTACAGCGATGGAATAATAATAAGTATGATGCAAAAGCGGATAACCGTAAAGCGGAGGAGCCGGCAATTCTCCCAAGAATGGCAAGCCTCAACAAGGATATGAAAAGTTTTTCCGAAGAAGTGAAAGAAGTTAAACTGGTGGATAAAGATGGCAACCTGTTTAAAGAAAAAGATAATGACAAACGCTTTTTCGAAGCAGCTTGGGTTTTCAAATACAAAAGCAAATACTATTTCACCTATTCAACAGGCGATACACATTTCCTGTGTTATGCCACCGGCGACAGTCCCTACGGGCCTTTTACCTACCAGGGTGTATTGCTGAACCCCGTGGAAGGCTGGACCAACCATCATTCAATTATAGAAATAAACGGTAAGTGGTATTTATTTTATCATGATGTGCAGCTGAGCGGTAAAACACATTTAAGAAATGTAAAACTAACAGAGCTGAAATTTAATGATGATGGAAGCATCCAAACATTGACTGCGCAGAAATAGGAACACGGATGACGCGGAGTTGGCAGATCGTCACCGATTCTATCCGTTTTATCAGCGTCATCTGCGTACCCATTGGTTCTTATAATTATGATAAAAGCATAAAACAAATAAGGATGAAAAAAATAATCTTCCTCGCTGCGATTCTACTATCAACCCTGATCCGGGCGCAAACTGAAAATGGTTTGAAAGATTATTACAATGAATATTTCACCATCGGTGTGGCGGTATCGCCGCGGGCACTGAAAACTGATGAGGCCGGGCTCATCATGCAGCATTTCGGAAGCATGACAGCCGAGAATGCCATGAAAATGGGACCCATTCATCCGGAAGAAAACAGGCACGACTGGGCCGGCGCCGATTCCATTGCGGCCTTTGCCAGAAGAAACAACCTGAAGCTTCGCGGCCATACGCTTTGCTGGCACAACCAGGCACCCCGCTGGTTTTTTATCCATGCAAACGGCGATACGGTGACAAAAGAAGTTCTTTTGCAGCGGCTGAAAGAACACATTACTGCCGTGGTGACAAGATACAAGGATGTAATTTATGCCTGGGATGTGGTGAATGAAGTGATTTCTGACAGGCCCGATGAATTTTACAGGAACTCACCGTTTTACCGCATCTGCGGTGACGAATTTATAGCCAAAGCTTTTGAATATGCACATGCGGCCGATCCGAAAGCATTGCTTTTTTATAATGACTACAATGAGATTAACCCGGTAAAGCGGGAAAAAATTTATACCCTGGTGAAAAATCTGAAAGATGCCGGCGTGCCCATTCATGGTTTGGGGCTGCAGGGGCATTGGTCAATTTTTGAACCCACAGAGCAAGTGCTGACAGAAACTTTTGAAAAGTTTAAACTGCTTGGTGTACAACTGCAGATAACCGAGTTGGACCTGTCGGTGTACCCGAAGGAACACAGCAGAAGAGAACGAAAACCCGAAGATGCCGATACAGCATACACACCCGAACGGGAAACAAAGCAGGCTGAAATGTATGAAATGATTTTCCGTGTGTTCAGAAAATATAAAGATGTGCTGACGGGCGTTACCTTCTGGAACATCAGCGACCGCCATAGCTGGCTGGATAATTTTCCCGTGCCGGGAAGAAAAGATCACCCGCTGCTGTTTGACCGGAATTTGAAACCTAAAAAAGCTTATTGGAATATCGTGACTTTCACAGATTGAACGGAAATATAGAGTTGTGGCAAAATGATTAACGCTGTTTTTTTAATTCACAATATGCACAGGAAGTGTTTTAAATAGATGGGCAGAGATTCATTGCTGATGTGGAAAAACCGAATGATGAACGGAAATTCCATCCTGTGCTAATGCTCCGGATGGCAGGTGCGACAGAAGCTTAATAGTAAGACAAAAGCTGGCCTTATAAAAATTTTCATTAATGAAAAAAAATATTCTGATTACTGTTTTGTTTTTCTCATTTACACTTCATGCCCAGGACTTCAAATCATTCCCCATGTGGAATCCATCATTACCAATTGAACAACGGGTAAATGATGTGGTCAGCCGGTTGACGCTGGAAGAAAAAGTGAAACAGATGCTGAATGCAACACCTTCAGTTCCCAGATTAGGTATTCCCGCTTATGACTGGTGGAATGAAGTGCTGCATGGTGTGGCGAGAACTCCATTTAAAGTTACATCCTACCCGCAGGCAATCGGCATGGCAGCAACATGGGACACAAACTCAATGTACCGTATGGCCGACTACTCAGCACTCGAAGGAAGAGCCATACATAATAAAGCAATCGAACTCGGCAGAACTAACGAAAGATACCTGGGCCTTACTTACTGGACGCCGAACATCAACATCTTTCGAGACCCAAGATGGGGCCGCGGCCAGGAAACCTATGGCGAAGATCCGTTCTTAACTGCCATGCTGGCAAGGGCATTTGTAAGAGGCTTACAGGGCGAAGACCCGAAATACCTGAAAGCCGCGGCCTGTGCCAAACACTACGCTGTTCATAGCGGCCCCGAACCATCGAGACATGTTGACAATTTTAATCCATCCACTTATGATTTATGGGATACATACCTGCCTGCATTTAAAGAATTAATTACAAAAGCTAATGTGGCTGGCGTAATGTGCGCCTACAATGCCGTAAATACACAGCCTTGCTGTGCAAATGATTTGCTGATGAATGATATTCTGCGCAAACATTGGAATTTTACCGGCTATGTTACGAGCGACTGCTGGGCCATTGATGATTTCTTTAAATATCATAAAACACATAAAGATTCTGTAACTGCTGCAGTAGATGGCGTAATGCACGGCACGGATATCGAGTGTGGCACTTCGGTTTATTATACATTATATAATGGAGTAAAAAATGGTATGATAAAAGAAGAGCAAATTGATATTTCATTGAGAAGACTGTTTATGATACGCTACCGGCTGGGTATGTTCGACCCGCCGGAGATGGTAAAGTTTGCCCAAACACCGGCATCCGTACTGGAAGCGCCGGCTCATAAAGCCCATGCATTGAAAATGGCGCAGCAAAGTTTGGTGTTGTTAAAAAATGAAACCAATACCTTGCCTTTGAAAAAAACAATTAAAAAAATTGCAGTGCTTGGGCCGAATGCTGATAACCGGATATCGGTATTGGGAAATTACAATGGTACGCCTTCAAAAGTCGTTTCATTGCTGGATGGCCTGAAAGAAAAAATCGACAGCCATGTGGAGATCATTTATGAACAGGCCATCAATTTCGTAAACGATACCATGCTGGTTTATGAAGATGTAAGTAACCAGTACAGCATGGAAGGAAGTAAAGGTTTCAAAGCCGAATATTTTAATAACCGTGAACTACAGGGCAATCCCGTTACAACAAAAACGGAAACCAGGATTGATAATATCTGGCAGGAAGGCCAGGATGTAGTGGAAGGAATCAAGGCAAATAATTTCTCGGTACGCTATACTTCCAATTATACAGCAGCAAGGGATGGTTATATTACTTTTGAAATTGAAGCCGATGACGGCTATCGTTTTCTCATAAATGACAGAACGGTAATCAATGCCTGGCAGCGTAACCGCTGGGGCGCCAGAAACTACAAACTGGAAACAAAAAAAGATTCAGTTTACAGGCTGGTGTTAGAATACTGGCAGGGTGAAGGCAAGGCAAATGTTGCTTTGCGTGCCGGCAATTTCAAAAGAACAGATTTCAATACAGTGGCTGAAAAAGTAAAAGATGCTGACGTAATCATTTTTGCGGGAGGCATTTCACCCCAGCTTGAAGGAGAAGAAATGCCGGTAAACGCACCGGGCTTTAATGGCGGCGACAAAACAACAATCTTATTACCTGCAGTTCAAACCGAACTGATGAAAGCATTGAAATCAACCGGAAAACCGGTAGTGTTTGTAATGATGACAGGAAGCGCCATCGCTATTCCATGGGAAAATGAAAATATTCCTGCCATCGTGAATGCATGGTATGGCGGACAAGCTGCAGGTACTGCCATCGCTGATGTTTTGTTTGGCGATTATAATCCTGCAGGCCGTTTGCCTGTTACATTTTACAAAAGCGACAGCGACCTCCCGGATTTCAAGAGCTATGATATGACCAACAGGACATATCGCTATTTTACAGGTGAAGCATTGTATCCTTTTGGTTATGGATTGAGTTATTCAACATTTAACTATAGCGGATTAACAGCGCCTGCATCTGTAATAAGAGGAAAAAATATAACCATTACCGCAATTGTAAAGAATACCGGCAAGAAAGATGGAGAGGAAGTGGTGCAACTGTATATATCCTACCCGGGCATAAAAGAAAAAGCCCCTTTAAAAATGCTGAAAGGATTTAAGCGTATTTTATTAAAGGCCGGCGAAAGCAAAAAAATCTCATTTACTCTTACACCCGAGCAGCTAAGTCTGGTAAATGAAAATGGAAAAATTTATCAGCCAAAAGGCAATATGACAATCAGTGTTGGCGGAGGTCAGCCGGGTGTAAAAAACAAAACAACCAGTAATGTGGTGACAAAACTGGTAACAATTGAATAAAAAAAGTAATTGATATGAACACACACAAAACAGGCAGAAGAAAATTTTTACACAACGTAACAAAAGCATCAGGCATGATGCTGTTAGCGCCATTAGCGGGTGCAGCCAAATTTAAATCTGTAAAATCCTGCAGTAAGCCGGTTGACACATTTATTCCTCCCGGTAAAATAAAGTTTGCTGTTATCAATATCAATCATCCGCATATTTATGGAATGACCGATGCCATAAAACGGGGCGGTGGCGAACTGGTTTCGGTTTATGCCAAAGAAGCTGATTTGTTAGCCGCTTATGTAAAAACATATCCTGATGTTAAGCAGGCGAAAAGTGAGAATGAAATTTTAAACGACCCTTCCATCCAATTAGTGTTAAGCTCCGGCATACCCGATGAAAGGGCGCCGCTGGGTATAAAAGTAATGCAGCATGGAAAAGATTATTTAACGGATAAGCCCGGTATTATTACATTAAAGCAACTGGCCGAAGTAAAGAAGGTGCAGAAAGAAACCAAACGCATTTACTCCATCATGTACAGTGAACGATTGGAAAACCGTGGCACAGAAAAAGCCAGCCAGTTAGTTAAGGCTGGTGCAATAGGAAATGTAATTCAAACTATAAACATCGCACCACACCGCATCAGCAATAAGTTCGGCACTTCCGGTTTGGCAGTAAGGCCCGACTGGTTTTGGGATAAGAAAAGATATGGTGGTATTTTAACAGATATTGGCTCACACCAGTTCGACCAGTTTCTGCATTTTACTAATTCAACTGAGGCAAAAATTTTAGCATCGCAGGTGGGCAATGTACATTTTCCGCAGGCACCGAACTTTGAAGATTTTGGAGATGTGATGCTGACGGGCAATGGCGGCACCGGTTATATACGGGTGGACTGGTTTACACCAAACGGATTAGACAGTTGGGGCGATGGCCGCCTGACCATACTGGGAACGGATGGATATATTGAAGTAAGAAAAAACATTGACATTCTCTCCGGCAATAAAGGCGGTAACCATTTATACTTAGTCAATCAAAAAGAAACAGTGCACATGGATTGTAATAATGAACCGCTGCCTTTCGGGCCTTTGTTTGTAGATGATGTGCTGAACAGAACAGAAACCGCCATGAGCCAGGCACATTGTTTTTTGGCAACAGAGCTGGCATTGCTGGCGCAGAAAAATGCAAAGGTGATGGGATTGAAAAAATAAATGCCCGCAGTTTTTTAACCGCTAAAAACGCAATGTATTTCGCAAAGGGCACAAAGGCTTATCGTACTTTGCGCTGTATTTCCTTAGCGGCCTTTGCGGTTATACTTGCACAATAGAATTTATGCCGTACAAGTGAGTGACACAACGATGCTAATTAGAATTATCCCGATAGCTATCGGGACAGGTAACAAAAAATAAATTAATAAACTAAACTGTATGAAAAAGAATAAAACAAGCCGCAGAAAATTTATAGGCGATACTTTAAAAGCCTCCGCATTGCTGGCTTTCCCCTCCATTGTCCCTGCCAGTGTGTTTGGTAAAAATTCACCCAGCAACCGCATTAATATAGCTGCTATTGGTGCAGGTCGTATTTCCCGCACACATGATATGCCGGGTGTGTGGCAATACGATTATACGCAACTGATGGCTGTTTGTGATGTTGATTCGTTAAGAGCGGAAGACGGCAAAAAACTAATCAATGAATACTACACAAAACGTGATGGTAAACCATTTGATGGCGTAAAAGTTTATACAGATTACCGTGAGCTGTTATTGAACAAGGATATTGACGCCGTACTCATCAGCACTCCTGACCATTCACATGCCATGATTGGTGTGGCTGCAGCAAAAGCAGGCAAACATATTTATATGCAGAAACCTGCTTCGCTTACGATTGCTGAAGGAAGAATTATCAGTGATGTGGTTAAGAAAAGCGGAGTGAAGTTTCAAATAGGCAGCCAGCAAAGAAGTAGTGAACAATTTAGATATGCTGCAGAGTTAGTACGCAACGGAAGAATTGGCGAATTAAAAACAGTGTATGTAGGTTTACCCGGCGATCCACCCGGTGGTAATAAAACCGAAATGCCTGTTCCAAAAAATCTGAACTATGATATGTGGCTCGCATCCACACCTGAAGTTTATTACACAGAAGAACGGGTGCATCCTCAAAAAGATTATGGCAGGCCAGGATGGTTACGCTGCGAGCAATTTGGCGCCGGTATGATTACTGGCTGGGGCTCGCATCATATTGACAGTGCTCATTGGGGCATGGGAATGGAAACCAGTGGGCCAGTTGAAATATGGTGTGATAAGGTGGAGTTTGCAACAGGTGGTTTATGGGATGTACATGGCCTTTTTAAAACCGGCGCCCGGTATGCCAATGGCGTTACCATGATAGTTAGTAATGAATTTCAGAACGGGATAAAATTTGAAGGAAGCAAAGGATGGATTTTTGTTTCAAGAGGTGATTACCAGGTAACGGCCAGCGACCCCGCTAAACCCGGTGAGCAGGCAAAAAAAATTGATGCCAGCAACCCGGCCGTGCTCACATCGGTAATTGGCGAAAATGAATTTCATTTTACCGTAAGCAAAAATCATCACGGCAACTGGCTGGAGGCAATACGGGATAACAAAGCCACCATTGCGCCGGTGGAAGAAGCACACCGCAGTTGCAGTACATGTCTTTTGCATCATATAAGTATGAAACTGAAAAGAAAACTGTATTGGGATCCGCAGAAAGAAAAATTTGAAAATGATGAGGAAGCCAATAAAATGTTATCCAGACCGCAACGCAAAGTGTATGAGGTAAAATACTGATATAAAACATTCTTCATTACCTGATGCTGCTTCCGGCCTTCAGTTTTTTTGCAGACAGATCCAACTCTTTCCGGTAAATACAACTGCAAAAACCTGATGGTAAAATGCATAAAATAGTATTGGGGTTTTGCAAGCAGGCATACGTAAGATGCTGCGTCTTTACAGATCAAATGAAGAATGATTTTTTCGATAAAACCTTTAAAGTATCCAGGATCCGGAATTAGGGCATTTGTGCCTCCGGGCTTTACTCCACGGGTACCCGGTGAGTGATATATCTTTTTCTGCTACAATCAGAAATGCGTTTGATAATATAAGTGCAAAATTCCACGGCGTTGAATTATACAAGACTGCAAGTGGCCGGAGTATTATATTGCCGGAGCATCTGGTGAAAGAACAGGAAGTTTATTTTGCAATTGTGACTGAAAAATTCCTTGAATATTTAAAAAACAGCTATTTGCCTGCATGGGAGCTACCGGATATGACCGCTATATATTTCACCACAATACGGAGACTTGAGCATGCTTTAAAAAACAAAGACTGATGAAAAAATTTTTAACTGTTTGTATAGCAAGCGCTGTCCTTCAGCCCGTGTTTACACAGGTGAAGCTGCCGCAACTGATCCGCGACAGCATGATTCTTCAACGGGATGTACCGCTGAAGATTTGGGGCTGGGCATCACCCGGTGAAAAAGTGAATATCCGGTTTTTGAATAAAAAATATTCAACCCGTACCGGAACGGATGGTAATTGGTTGATCACGCTTTCTCCGGCAAATGCAGGCGGGCCCTTTACAATGGATATCACGGGGAAGAATAAAATAATACTCAAGGAAATCCTGGTTGGCGATGTATGGTTTTGCAGCGGGCAATCCAATATGGTGCATCAAATGGGAATTCATGATGTATTGTATGCAAAAGAAATTGCTGAAGCAAATAACCCGCAGATACGGCAGTTCTGGATTCAAACGATGACAAACCTGCAAGGTCCCCTCAATGATTTTCCATCCGTCCCGAATGTCTCGGGATGGAAATCTGCAGTGGGAGAAGATATCAGGCCGTTCTCTGCTGTTGCTTACTTCTTTGCAAAAAAAATTTATGAAAAATATCATATCCCCATTGGCATTATCAATTCAAGTGTTGGCGGCACACCCATCGAGGCATGGATAAGTGAAGAAGGGTTAAAAGATTTTGCTGAAATACAAAAAACTATTCAGAAAAATAAAGACACTGCCTATATAAATAGCTTGAACAGACCGGCAAATACCAACAGGCCTTCACCGCAAATCACTGATCTGGGTTTAATAAGTTCACCCAGGTGGTTTGATGTTTCTTACTCCCCAAAAAGCTGGAAGAATATAAATATTCCCGGCTACTGGGAAGACCAGGGCATCAAAGATTTGAATGGCGTGGTTTGGTACCGCAAAGAAATTGATATTCCCGCATTCATGACTGGTAAGCCGGCAAAAGTTTTTCTCGGAAGAATTGTAGATGCCGATGTATTATATATTAATGGCAAACAGGTTGGCCTTACCACGTATCAATATCCGCAAAGAAGATACCCTGTTGCCGCTGACGTGTTGAAAGCAGGTAAAAACATTTTTGTTATTAAAGTAACCAACACCGCAGGCAAAGGCGGGTTTGTTCCTGATAAACCATATTACATTTTCTCCGGCAATGATACGGTTGACCTGAAGGGAACATGGCAATATAAAGTGGGTGATGTATTTATTCCCCGTGCGCCGGGTGGCGGCGGTTTGGGCATCAGTGCACAAAATCAACCCACAGCTTTATACAATGCAATGGCGGCGCCTGCCATTAATTATACTATCAGGGGATTTGTTTGGTACCAGGGCGAATCCAATACCGGAAGGGCCGCTGAATATGCAAAGCTTCAGCCGGCATTGATTAATGACTGGCGCAGTAAATGGAACCTGGGTGAGCTGCCTTTTATCTATGCACAGCTGCCCGGTTTTATGGATTATAACTATATCCCATCTGAAAGTAACTGGGCAATGTTCCGGGAGTCACAATTAAAATCTTTATCAGTTCCCAATACAGCGATGGCTGTTGCCATTGACCTGGGTGAGTGGAATGATATTCATCCCGATAATAAAAAAGATGTGGGTGAGCGGCTGGCTCTAGGCGCATTAAAGATTGCGTATGGAGAAAATATTGTTTACTCCGGCCCCATTTTTCAATCAGCAACAATTGAAGGAAATAAAATCATCATCAGCTTTCATCATACAGGAAGTGGTTTAACAACAAATGATGGCGAAGCGCCTGCTGAGTTTGCCATTGCAGGCGAAGACAAAAAATTTGTATGGGCAAAAGCAAGAATAGATGGTAATAAAGTTGTGGTATGGAATGATGAAGTGCAAAATCCGAAGTATGTAAGATATGCATGGGCTGACAATCCTGTGAATCCGAACTTATATAATAAAGAAGGTTTACCAGCGTCACCATTCAGAACAGATGAAAAATAATTCTCACAGATTACACAGATTTACACAGAATGAAGCCATATAAACTACATATACAATAAAAGAATCTGTGGATGTCTGTGAAATCTGTGAGCTAAAAAAATATTATGAGTATAAAGCTTTTTTTTGTTGTAGGTCTTGTACTGGTAAACACCGGAATTGTAAAAGCTCAAATAGACAGCAGCCGGTTTCCCCGACTTACCACATTCACGACACAACAGGACCATGATAATATGAAACAGCAATTGGGCATTACCAAACTAAGACCGGGCTTCAGTGGAAATGAAACAGCGCCTAATCATGCCAACTATGATGAATCGCTTGCAAATCCCTGTCCGCAATTACCCGATGCACTTACGTTAAAGAGCGGAAAAAAAGTAACCGATGCCGATACATGGTGGAAACAACGCCGCCCTGAATTAGTGGAAGAGTTTGAAAGGGAAGTATATGGACGTTTGCCAAAAAAAATTCCGAAAGTAACATGGGCAGTAAAGGTTACTGACCGTGAATTTGTAAACCGTGTTCCGGTAATTGTAAAAATGCTGTCAGGTCATGTTGATAACAGCGAATATCCCTTAATCAATGTTGATATTAATATGATGCTGGTGGTGCCAACCAATGTAAAAGGCCCCGTTCCGGTATTAATGATGTTCAGCGGCCGTCCTTCTTTTCCTGCACCGGCACAGCCTTCACCGGAGGAGCTGGAAAAAATAAATACAGCGTATAAAGAACTGATGATAAAAACTGACCCGGGTCTCAAAACGATATTTGAAAAATACCCGGCCTATCAACCCATCACACGAATACCAGCGCCTGATTTTTTTGCACCACCCAAACCTGATGAAGAACTCACACCGCAGGAAAGATTATTAGCTGCCGGTTGGGGTTATGTGCAAATTGAAACAGGCAGCATACAAGCCGATAATGGTGCAGGACTTACAAGAGGCATTATTGGATTATGTAATAAAGGACAACCCCGTAAACCTGATGATTGGGGAACTTTACGGGCATGGGCATGGGGTGCAGCAAGAGGATTGGATTATTTAGAAACCGATACATTGGTTGATGCAAAGAAAGTGGGTATCGAAGGTGTGTCCCGTTATGGAAAAGCAGCCTTGGTCACATTGGCATTTGAACCACGCTTTGCTGTTGGATTAATAGGTTCATCGGGTAAAGGCGGCGTTACACTGCATCGTCGATTCTTTGGAGAGGCAGTAGAAAATCTTGCAGGTGGCGGAGAATATCACTGGATGGCGGGTAATTATTTAAAGTATGCAACGGAAGAAGGTTCATCAGGAAAAAAGACCGGTTGTGATTTACCGGTTGATTCACATGAGTTGCTTGCATTATGTGCGCCACGACTGGTATTTGTGAGTTATGGCATTCCGGAAAAAGGTGATGCAAAATGGCTTGACCAGGCTGGTAGTTATATGGCCACTGTTGCTGCCGGTTCTGTTTTTAAATTATTAGGTGTAAAAGACCTTGGCGTTTCCAATGATTATATGAAAGAAAAAATGCCGCCGGCGCTTACAGGTTTGCTGGATGGAGAATTAGCCTGGCGGCAGCATGATGGCGGACATACGGATGCGCCGAATTTCAAATTCTTTATCCCCTGGGCAAATAAGTTTTTAAAGTATGAAAGAAAAGCAGCACAATAAATCAAAATAATTATTTAACCTAAAAGCAGATAAAAAAATGCAACCAATAAATTGGAACTCCCTGCTTCTTGCAACGGTAATATTTTTCAGCCAAACCCTGTTTGCCCAAAACAAAATTATTCTTGACCTCTCAAAGGCAAAAGACACCATCAACCGGAATATCTATGGCCATTTTGCCGAACATCTTGGCCGTTGTATTTATGATGGTATTTATACAACGGGAAAAAATATTCCCAATAAAAACGGCATCCGGCTGGATATTGTTGATGCGCTTAAAAAACTGAAAACCCCCGTGCTGCGCTGGCCCGGTGGTTGTTTTGCTGATACCTATCACTGGAAAGATGCCATAGGCCCCAAAGAAAAACGTAAACAAATATCCAACACTTCATGGGGCAATGTAAGAGAAGACAACAGCTTCGGCACCCATGAATTTCTCGACTTCTGTGAAATGATTGGCGCTGAACCTTACCTCGCTGTCAATATGGGCGGCGGTACCGTGCAGGAAGCAGTGGACTGGGTGCAATATGTTAATCATGCCAATGGCAGCAGCTATTTAACGGATATGCGAATGCAAAATGGAAGGGTCAATCCGTGGAAAGTAAAATACTGGGGCGTTGGAAACGAATCATGGGATTGCGGCGGGAATATGACGGCGGATTATTATGTAAATGAATACCGGAAGTACGCAACCATGATGACAAGCTACAGCAATACGGAAGGATTATTTCGTATAGCTGTTGGGCCCGGTACCGAAGATTATGCGTGGACCGAAACTGTAATGAAGCAAATTCCCGCCCGGCGCATTGAAGGTGTTTCCATCCATCATTATTCTGTTATTAACTGGAGCAAAAAGGGTTCGGCTACTCAATTTTCCGAAGATGAATATTTCCGGACCATGGAGCAGGCATGGCGAATGGAACGGATGGTGCGAAAGAACAAAGAGGTAATGGATAAATACGACCCGCAAAAAAGAGTGGCGCTGATTGTAGACGAGTGGGGCGGCTGGTACGATGTGGAGCCCGGTACCAATGGCGCCTTCCTGTACCAGCAAAATACCATGCGGGATGCCATGATTGCCGGTTTAACTCTGAATATCTTTAATAATCACTGCGACCGGGTGCGGATGGCCAACCTGGCCCAAATGGTAAATGTATTGCAGGCTGTTATTCTTACCAAAGAAGAAAAACTCGTACTCACACCCACTTATCATGTAATGGAAATGTATAATGTACACCAGGATGCCCAAATGATTCCGCTGGCGATGACAAGCAATGATTATGTAATGGGGGATAAAAAAATACAGGCGGTCTCTGCTTCTGCTTCAAAAGATAAAAGCGGCGTAACGCATATTTCTCTGGTAAATATAGATGCCAATAAAGAGCAGGAAGTACTGGTAGATTTGGGAAGCCTCAGTGCGAAAACTATTACAGGCCGTATCCTTCAGTCGGCAAAACTGCAGGACCACAACACATTTGATAATCCCCAAAAAATAAAACCGGCCGTATTTACCGGCGCCACACTCAATGGGAGCCATCTTTCAGTTAAGATTCCGCCTTTTTCAGTTGTGGTGCTGGCGCTTAAATGATACGTAAAAATCAAAAGGAATAAGAATTACATAAATCATGTATTTAAAAAATAAATCATCAACAAT
>Ga0185320_10582829_pt1 | contig 30633 bp, 30 predicted proteins | sample OV2TP2_FD_128023 | JGI IMG/M metagenome (GOLD analysis project Ga0185320, IMG submission 128023) | Hot spring microbial communities from Beatty, Nevada to study Microbial Dark Matter (Phase II) - OV2 TP2 (SPADES assembly) (version 2) | ecosystem: Environmental > Aquatic > Thermal springs > Hot...
AAACCATATGTTCGCCCTGGACGGTAAACCCGGAAATATTTTTACCGACAGACAATAGTGCGAAAGAGGCTGCTGCAATTAACCCGGACGGTTTATCCATCAGGCTGCCAGTGATAAGAAAAATAAAAATGATTGTGAGCAGATTGACGGCAATTACAGCTACGTGAAGAGATTGAACCGTGGAGCCAAATAAAAGTTGTAGTAAAGCATAAATATAAAACAACCCGGGGGGCTTGGTTTCATAAAACGAAATATAGGGTGTCTTGCCATCGAGTATCAACCGGCCATAGTAGGAATAGGCGCCTTCGTCTCTTTCAAACGGGATATCCAAAAAGTTTAACCGTATTATTATTACCAGTAAGCAGATGATAAGCAACCCTATCAGATGGCCTTTACCGCTAAAAAAACTCCAATAACCCGGGGCAGATTTACTTTTATTTACCGGCAGCTGCGGTTTCTGCAGTGATTTGGGCTTTTTGGTTTTTTTATGTGCTTTCATAAAAAAAATAAATCCTGTACAATTTTATCGGGAAATTATTTTTTCCTGGCAACTACAAGACAGCTGCTTCCTGTAAATATTTTCTTCTTCATTCCTATTCTTTTTCGTTCCCATGACATTAAATACTGAACAATCCTGCCCGCAATTCCTTTGCTGTGATGATCCTTTTCCACGGTTTTAGGATCGCCTCTTTTAGTTTTTATATGTAACCAGGTTGGAAGGCTTCGGAAAAGAAAAATCGGCATCACTAAAAATGAAAACAAATAACTGCTGTATTCAACTTTAAATCCCGCTTTTGAAAGGGTTCTGGTTATTGATTTCAGGGTATACCGCCTGAAATGGCCGATATAATCATCCTCATCAGACCAAAGTAAATTGTATGCGGGTACTGTCAGCAGCAGTACGCCGTTTTCTTCCATAAAAAAATTAACCTGCTTTAGAATACCCAGGTCATCTTCGATATGTTCGATGACATCAAATAAACCGCAGGAGGGTATAGAAGCTTCCGGCAGGCCGCAATTCTGCAGTGTTGTGCAAATAATATTTTTTATACCCCTCGTTTTCCCGTTCAGACAGCCTTCAATTCCGGGCTCGAGTAAAACAACATCATATCCTTCCTTCTGCATACCTGTTGAAACAAATCCGTTTCCCCCCCCAATATCGAAAAACTGCTTTGGAATATTAAAGGCCCTGGCCAGATCGGCGATGCAATTATTCCGATGCTGAAACCAGAAGCTATTATCCTCCACTTCAAAGTATACCCTGTTGGCCTCGTGGGGGTAAGATATTTGCTGAATGTTTTCTGAAAACCAAATTCCGTCTTTCAGGTACAAAGATTTTTCAAGGTGATTCAATAATTGCTGCTCATTCATATTTCTAAAGTATTAAATTGTAGCTGTATTTTTCATTTTTTATCTTTGTTTTCAATGATAAGCCTGGTTATCCCCTGCTACAACGAAGAAGAATCTATTTTACAAACTTGCACTGAACTGATGGACGTGATGAGCCATCAGGGAGAAGAATTTGAATTGATCTTTGTTGATGATGGAAGTAAAGACCGGACTTTACAGATACTGTCAGCCTTGCAACCGCAGAATCCCCATATCCGTATTCTTTCCTTTTCACGAAATTTTGGTCATCAACTGGCTGTGACTGCGGGTATAGATCATGCACGGGGCGATGCGGTGGTACTGATAGACGCCGATCTTCAGGATCCGCCGGAACTGATTCCTGAAATGATAAAAAAATGGAAGGAAGGCTACGAAGTAGTTTATGGCCAGCGTATACTCCGTAAGGGTGAATCGTATTTTAAAAGAATTACAGCCCGCCTGTTTTATCGTTTATTAAACAAGCTTTCTGAAGTGCCCATACCACTCGACACAGGTGATTTCAGGCTGATGGATCGCCGGGTTGTTGATGAGCTGATTAAAATGCGGGAACATCATCGCTTTATCCGCGGCATGGTAAGCTGGGTGGGTTTCAAACAAACTCCTGTATACTACGACCGGCGGCCGAGGTTTGCAGGAAAATCAAAATACCCGCTTCGTAAAATGCTCCGTTTTACAATGGATGGCATTGTTTCATTTTCTGCTACTCCTTTGAAAGTTGCAACCTATCTTGGATTTCTCACCGCCTTCTTGTCCCTGGTTGGAATTGTTTATGTAATTTTTGTACGCCTGCGTACAAATAATTGGGTCCCTGGCTGGACCACCACCATAATTGCAATCATGTTTTTCAGTGGAGTACAGCTTATCACAGTCGGAATAATTGGTGAATATGTAGCCAGAATTCACCGTGAATCGAAACATCGTCCCTTGTATATTTTAAAAGAGAAGATTGGATACGGACCTTCAAATACTTGAAACTTGTTTATCAATTATTATGGGAAAATACAATTGTCTGTCTTACGGTACCATAATTCAAAAACCAGACAGCAAACGTGGATAATAGTACGGGAAGAAATACCATGCGGATTACTCTTTTAAATACCTTTAAGTTCCTCCTCCTTCTTGTTATAGCTGCCGGCCTGCTCCTTTTTGCCTTTCGCGGTATGGATATTAAAAAAATTTTTTCTGAAATGATGAAAGCCGATTTGTTCTGGGTTACCCTATCGGCTTTGTTTTCTGTTGCTGCCTTCATCAGCCGGGCTTACCGCTGGAAACTGCTAATAGAGCCGCTGGGTTATTCCCCTTCACTTAAAAAAACTACTTACTCATTAATGGTAGGCTATTTTGCCAACCTGGCCTTTCCGCGGCTTGGCGAAATAACCCGCTGCGGAGCACTGAATAAGACGGAGAAAATACCTTTTAATAAACTGCTGGGCACTGTAATAGCGGAAAGAGCCATTGATGTGCTTAGCCTGTTGCTTTGTATGTTGCTGGCTTCGGTTATTGAATTCAAAAGACTGGGATATTTTTTCAGGGAAAATATTATTGACCCTTTTGTTTCAAAAATTGAGCAGCTTGCAAAATCGCCAATCGCACAACTGGCAGCTCTGTTTTTGCTTGCCACAGTTGTTATCATTTTGTTTTTTTATTTTAAAAAAGCCAGGAAAAAAAGTTCTGAAACAGGCTTTACAAAACTCATCAAAGGCCTTCTGGATGGATTGAGGACTGTTGCCAACCTGAAACATCCCTGGCTTTTTATTTTTCATTCTATCTTAATCTGGCTCCTTTATTACCTGGGTGTATATGTTTGTTTATTTGCTTTCCCCTTTACCACCGGGTTGGGATTCGGTACTGCGTTGTTTCTCCTGGTTGCCGGCGGTATCGGCATGTCGGCACCTGTACAAGGCGGCATTGGCGCTTATCACCTGCTGGTATCGCAAGGCCTTATACTGTATGGTCTATCGCGGCAGGATGGACTTGCATTTGCCACCCTGCTGCACAGCCTGCAGTTGCTGCTTGTAGTAATATTTGGATTAACCTCCCTCCTCCTGCTATTTTATTATAGAAAAAATACGAACAACAGCCGGTTTTAATTTTACGGTTTTGTTTTTGATGATGATACTGACTAATTACTTGTGCATGTAGCCAGGGTTTTTTATTTTGTCACCCTAAAATAAGCCGCCTTGTATGATTCATGGAAAGAAAGTAGTAGTTGTGCTGCCCGCCTATAATGCCGCCAAAACCCTGGAAAAAACGTACCGGGAAATTGACTTTGATGTGGTGGACGATGTGATACTGGTGGATGATCACAGCACCGATAATACGGTGGAAGTAGCCAAACAGCTTGGCATCAGCCATATTCTGAAACACGACCGTAACTATGGCTACGGCGGCAACCAGAAAACCTGCTATAACTATGCATTGAAAATCGGGGCCGACATAGTAATCATGCTGCATCCCGATTACCAGTACAATCCCAAGCTGATACCTTCGATGGCGTACCTGGTGGGCAAAGAAGTATTTCATGCCGTGCTGGGTTCCCGCATTCTTGGCGACAGGGCCATGATTAACGGCATGCCTGTGTATAAATACATTGCCAACCGCATACTTACCTGGACGCAGAATTTTATTACCTGGCAAAAACTTTCGGAATACCACACAGGCTACCGGGCCTTTTCAAAAGAAGTGCTGGAAAAACTGAACCTGGAAGCCAACTCCGATGATTTTATTTTCGACAACCAGATGCTCTGCCAGATTTTTTATCTCGGTTATGAGATCGGTGAAATTTCCTGCCCGGCAAAATATTTTGAAGAAGCCTCCTCTATCAATTTCCGCCGAAGCGCCAAATACGGGCTGGGCGTCATCGCTACTTCCATCAAATACCGGCTCAACAAATGGAAGATAATGCGGTCAGCCATTTTTCATAAACCGGCCGAGAAGAAAATTGAAGTGGTTGCCAGCAAATGACAGTGGAGCATGCCGGGAAACAAACAGAAACTTTTTGTCATGATTTTATAAAGGGCATCGTCTTCCTGTAATTTTCACCTGACAGCATGAGGTAATAAAAACCGGCAGGAATAGAAGATGTATTCAGGTTGAAAGAATTTTCACCGGGATTAATCCGTACATGCTGCGTATTCATTTCCCGTCCTGAATTGTCAATAATCTTTATTGTCAGCTTTTCGGCTGGCAAATCTATAATGCGCAAAGCAAGCTGGCTGGTCACCCTGTTGCTGAAAATAATTTTTGCGCCGGCAATATCATTCCGGTTGACCCGGATAACATGGCTGTATATGTATTTTCCGCCTGCATTCACATATTTCAGCCGGTAGTGCTGCACCGGGCTGAGGGAATAATCATCAAACGAATAATAAATTTCCTTATCTGATTCTCCTTTGCCGGCTCTCGTTCCTATTTTTATAAAATTGACGCCATCAATTGAACGCTCAATTTCAAAATGAGAAAAGGCGGTTTCACTGGTGGTCACCCAGGTGAGGCGGTTGGCATCGGGTCGTTTCCATGCAGTAAAATATTTCACCGTCACCGGCAATACCATAGCATTAAATGCAGTGATGGTATACGAGCAGTTGGAGCCGGCGGTACCGTCAATGGCCACCGTCACCTTGGTACCTGAAGATTGCCAGCCGGTGGATGCTGTTACCGATCCCCCTGAATTGGTAACACAATTTATTTTAGTAAGCGAGCCGCAGTTGCCAAGAAAAAATCCTACCTGGAAACCATTGGAAGAACCAGATGCTGAGTTATCGCAGTTGATATTATTCAGCTGAATGGAGCTTGTGCCATCATTCTCCACATAATAAGTATAAAATGCTGTATTCTCCAATGAAAAGGCACACAGATCAAGCGGCACTACTTCAGTGGAGGGTTTGTTGCATGCATTGTTGTCGTTGGTGGCCACCGGGCTGATGATGGTTGCCCCGGAACAATAATTATTTGGTGGTGTATAATTTGTTGCTGAAAGAGTCAAGGTGCCTGTACCGGGCGTCCAGATTCGTAAATAGTAAGTAGTGTTAGGTGAAAGGGTATAGGTTTCTGCCGGCGCCCAATAACCGGTTCCGTCACTGAAGCAAACTGCATTGGCATCTACCGGGCCCTGGGTGTTGCCGCCGCCGCTACAGCCGGTATAAAAAGTAACTTCTGCTGCCTGCACCGGTGAAGTGGAAAGATTCATCAATACACATGAAGCAGATGCATTTGTAGTGAAAGTAAACACCGTGATTTTGCCGGTGCCGCTGAATTCAGTCGCCGTGCAGTGTGAAGAGTTGCCATTGGATGATGAAATGGTATAGTTGCGGCTTACCGAATCAAGTATTAATGAATAGGGACTTAAACAACTTGTTCCCTGCGAAAAAACAAGCGTAGAAAAGATAGAAAACAATAAAACAAAAACACACGTCACGGTTTTCATAGGGTGAGCACTTAGGATTTACTATAAAATTAGAGCGTTTGAACGCCAGTTCTGAACAAAAACAAAAGAAGAATTTATAAAATACCAAAAACTACCCGAAGCAGTAAGTACTTCTACCTGCGGAAGCTACGTTTTCACTCCCGTGCCTGGCTTTTCGGCTGCTGCCGGGCCTTATTTTCAAAATCTTTTTCAGAATAAATCGTAGCAGCAAAAGCTGTAATTTAGCCCGCTAAATTTTTCGTATGGCAAATTATCATTACGATAAATGGATTATCAAATCACTTGCAGGCTTTGTTTTGCTGGGCGGAGCTGTATTTTTTATGTATTATTCCCTCACGCACCTGCAGGCAAAGGAAAAATGGATTCTCTTCGGTTTCATATCCGCATTCGCCTTCGCCAGCGGTGTGCTGCTGCTCAGCAGCGCTGCCGTGAATAAAGTAAAATCGGACCTCATCAAAAAACAGAAAATGCGCCAGCAGTCGGGATAAAAAAATTTTTATTTAAACATAAAATAAACGGCGCCCGGCAGGAAACCGAAACCCACCAGGTACTTACCTTGAAAAGGCTCTTTGAGGTAAACGACGGCAAAAAATGAAAATACAACCAATGTAATAATTTCCTGCACCAGCTTCAGCTGAAAACCATTGAAGCCGCCTGCATAGCCGGCCCGGTTGGCCGGCACCATCAGGCAGTATTCAAAAAGGGCAATGAACCAGCTTAAGACAATAGCTTTCCACAGCGGCTATCTGTCCTGTTTCAGATGATAATAGCAGGCAACCGTCATAAATACATTGGAAGCAAGAAGCAATACAACAGTTCGCATGCTCAATTTGTAAAGGGCATGAAAAAGTCCCGCATCGCAGGACGTAACATTCAAAATAATTTCGCTAATTCAAACTTCTGAAATCAACCGGCACCAGCTTGCTTACGCCGGGTTCCTGCATGGTCACTCCGTAAATAACATCCACAGCGCTCATGGTCATTTTATTGTGGGTAACGATGATGAACTGTGAGTTGCCGCTGAACTCACGAATCATGTTGGTAAACTTGCCCACGTTGGCATCATCCAGCGGGGCATCCACCTCGTCCAGTATGCAGAAAGGCGCCGGCTTGATGAGATAAATTGCAAACAGCAGGGCCGTGGCTGTTAAAGTACGTTCGCCGCCGCTGAGTTGTGTAAGCGAAGTGGGCCGTTTGCCTTTGGGTTTGGCTATCACATCAATCCCGGTTTCGGCCAGGTTATCCGGGTTTTCCAAAATCAAATCACACTGGTCGTCTTCAGTAAACAGGGTTTTAAATACTTTCTGAAAATTCTCCCTCACTTTATGAAATGTGTCGAGGAATTTCTGGTTGGCAGTGGCTTCCACTTCCTGGATGGTTTGCAGTAAACTTTCTTTGGCTGACACCAGGTCATTCTTTTGTTCCAGGATAAACTCATACCTTTTTTTCATTTCCTGGAAGGCTTCGATGGCAGTAGGATTTACTTCGCCAAGATTTTCCAGGCGTTTCTTCATCCGGTCGGCTTTTTCCTGGAGTTCTTCAACAGGCATATCGGAGTTCCTGGCTTCATCCAGGATATCTTCGAGCCGGATGCGGAATTCAACCTGCAATCTTTCTTTCATGCCGGCCAGCTGTAGTTTTACTTCGTTCAGTTTGTCTTTTATTTCGCCAAGCAGGTGCTCTACCAGCTCCTTGTCTTTTATTTTATGCCGGAGCAGGCTTTCTTTTTCGTTCAGCTCATTGCGGAAGTTATAGTAGGCCTGGTCGGTTTCATTCAGCTTCTGTTCTTCTTCGGCTTTTGCTTTCACCAGGCTGATGAGTTCCTCTTCTGCCTGGCGCAGTTGATTGGTGCATTGCTCCATCTGCTGTTTGTTTTCAGCCAGCAGGGCAGTATTCTGTTCTATTTGCTGTTTCAGTTCTGTCAGCTGGTTGTTTTTAAAATCCAGTTCCTGGTGCAGTGCCGCCAGTTTACTTTGCTGCTTTGTCACCTGCAGGTTGTATTCGTTGTAAATCCGGCTTGCATCATTATAACTCACCTCATCGGTCTTAAACATTTCTTCAGCCTCACTCAGCTTTGCCGCCTGCACCTGCAGCTCTTCATTCAGCCATTTCAGTTCGTTGCGGGCAGCTTCCACTGAGCTGTGTGTCTGTTGTATCTGTGCCTGCAGTTCTTCCTGCCGCTGCTGGCCCAGGTTTTGCAGGGCGTGCAGGTTTTCCAGTTTGTTGTGAAGCGAGAATACCTGGTTAGTCAGCTCCTGTATTTCATATTCTGTATTCCTGATTGTATTTTCCCGCAGGTCTTCGTTGAAAGCAATCACTTCGTTGTGCCGCTCCTGTATCTCCTGTTTCAGCAGCTCCACCACAGCATGCTGCGAGGTAATTTCTTCCTGCAGCTTTTCAAGATTTTTTGCCCGGCCTATTTTCTTTCCTTCAAACAATCCTACGCTGCCGCCGGTTAACGAATATTTTCCTTTTACATACTTGCCGGTTTTTTCTATCACTACAAACCCGTTGCTGTTCTGCAATGCGTCTTCATTGTCGGCAATAAATACATTGCCCAGCAAATGGTCAGCGAGATTCTTATATTTTTCCTCAACATCAATCACACTCAGCGCAGGTGTAAGGCCTTCTGGTGTATGCCCATGCATTACTTCCAAATCCTTATCATCCGTAAAATCCTGGTTCTTTATTTTATCCAGCAAAAAGAAATTCGCCTTGCCCTTTTTATTTTCATCAAGCAGGTGCACGGCCTGCAACCCTTCCGCCAGGTTGTTCACTATATAATAATTCAGGTAGGGCTCCAGCACATTTTCCAGCGCAGTGCGGTATTCTTCTTTTACATAAATGATATCGGAGAGTATCGGTGCCGTGTGATTCCAGCCTGTGTTGTTATGAAGAAATTTCACACTTTCCGGGTAACCTTCCATGGAATCAATCAGGCTTTTCAGCAGGTCGTGTTCATTTTTCTTTGCATCCAGCTTACGGTTTTCTTCAGCCAGCTTGTTGCGAAGCGTTTCAAGCAAAGCCTGGGTTTGCAGTATCTGCTCCTTGGTGTATTCGTGGTGTTTTTGCAGTTGCTCAAGGTCGGTTCGCTTTATTTTCAGTTCTTTTTCTCTCAGGTAAAGCTCATCGGCCAGCTGCTTGCGCTGCAGGTCACGCTGAATTTTATCATCATCAATTTGCTGAATGGCCCGTGTCAGGTTATGGATGGACGTATCGGCAATAGCCACCTTTTTTTCCGCCTCAAACTGGCTGCGCTGTACCTGCTGGTATTCGGCACGAAGCCCGTCGAGCAGGGTTCTTTTCTCATCCATCAGCATTCGCTTTGCATCCATTTCATTGCGCAGCAACTGCAACTGTTCATGCATGGAGGTTATCATTTTTTCTTCTTCCGCTGCCTGCGCTTTGGTAAAAGCGATGCTTTCTTCAATCCCCTGCAACTGGCCTTCCGCCCGAGAAAGAAAATCCTGCAGTCCGCTTTCTTTTTCTCCCAGGTGCTCCAGCCGCTGCGAAACAAGATTTTTTTCATTTTCCCTGGTACGCACAGCCTGGAGCAGTTCATTATAGGCATGCTGTTTTGCCTGCAGTTCTTTTTCCTTTTCAATAAAGGTTAACTTATCCCGTTCCAATGCAGCTTCGTCGCCGGCAATTTCTGCTTCCAGTTTCAGGCGTTTGTCTGTTTCGGCTTCATGCTGACCATTCAGTTCTTTATAGGTAAGATTAAAACTTTCCAGTGCCGCTTTTGCCAGCTCCACACTTACCTCGCGGTAATCTTTTTTTACCTCGTAATATTTTTCTGCCTTTTTTGCCTGGCTTTCGAGTGTCTTCAACTGGTTGTTTATTTCAAACAGCAGGTCTTCAATACGGGCCAGGTCCAGCTCAGTGGCATCCAGCTTCAGCCTGGCTTCTTTCTTTCTTGTTTTGTAAATAGAAATACCGGCGGCCTGCTCCAGCATGCGCCGGCGGCTGTTTTCTTTATCTTTTATCAAATCATCCACCATAGCCAGTTCGATGATGGCATACGAATCGGTGGACACACCGGTGTCCATAAAAAGATTCTGAATGTCTTTAAGGCGGCACTGCACATCATTCAGGCGGTATTCGCTTTCGCCGCTTTTATAAAACTTGCGGGTAATGGTAACGGTGCTGAACTCAGTAGGCAGCAGGTTCTTTGTGTTTTCAAATGTGAGGCTCACTTCTGCAAGTCCCGAAGCAGAACGGCTTTTGGAGCCATTGAACACAAGGCTCTCCAGGTTTTCGCTGCGCAGATGGCTTATCTTTTGTTCGCCGATAACCCAGCGTATACTGTCTACAATATTTGATTTTCCGCATCCATTGGGGCCTACGATTCCGGTTACACTGTCATCAAAATTGACAATGGTTTTATCAGCAAAACTTTTAAATCCTTTGATTTCAAGACTTTTTAGGCGCACGGGCAATCATTTTATTCTGGCGAATATAACCTGCAAAAACCATTTGTAAAACAAGGAATTATTCACAGTACCGGGAAAAGTCACCAGGGTTTTTCGGGGGTTATACCGCCACCGTTTATAGCTGCAAATTTGCCCCGGCAAACCGGATAATTTCAGAGGGGGCTGCAGGTATTGAAAATTTTATCAGTGACCTTTTTATTAGTTGCTTTGCTTCTTTGACAGGTGCCGTGGGAGTAAACAATAGTCAAATTCTTCATATCAAAATTATTTTACTTCGGCCCGATTGCATTAATTTCGGCTCACCTTTGAAACGACCACACCGCTTCAAACCAATGATGCATGAAGACAGTAATTATTCCGGTAGATTTTTCCGAAACTTCGCTGAATGCCGCCCGCTATGCCGCCGCCATGCTGAGCGGTAAAAAAGATGCCGGCATCATACTTTATCACATGTATTCCGATGCGGATGAGTATGAAATGGCAGGCACTTACCTTGAGAGCCTGAAAAATGAATTACTGACAAAAGGTGACAAAGTGATAGAATGCATCCGCGAACGCGGCGACGACCTGATTGACTGCCTGGAAAGACTAGCCTACCAGAAAACCGCCACGCTGATTGTCATGGGCATTACCGGCAAGTCGGCTTTCCGGCAGGCGCTTATCGGAAGCAATACACTGAAAATTGCTATGCGGGATGTATGTCCTGTATTGATTGTGCCGCCGCAGGCTGCTTATAATGGAGTGAAAAACGTGGCCCTGGCTTCCGATTTTAAAGATGTGGAAACAGTGACGCCGGTTATTTATTTAAAAGCCATATTGGATTTTTTCAAACCCAATCTGCACATTGTAAATGTAAACAGCGAAATACATGTGGCGCTGAATGAAGAATTAAAAAACGAAAAAGCATGGATGGCGCAGCAGTTTAGCGAATACAACCCCGAATTTTACTTTATTACCACTTTCGATTTTCACGAAACCATCGAATTGTTTGTGAAAGACCAGAATATTGATATGGTGATTACTGTTCCCCGCAATCATACTTTTTACGACTCTGTTTTCAAAAAAAGCGCCACTAAAAAGCTGGCTTTTCATAGTACTATACCGGTACTGGCTGCACATGAATGACCTTGTTTTCAGCCGCATTTTTTGCTAACGTCCATTAGGTTTTCCGGCTTTGTTTTTTTAGATTTGTCGCTCCAAAAAAAAGTTGCTGCATCAATTTTTTGCCGCTCTTACCTAACCCCGGCGGCTTATCTTCAAAGATTTTTTTGATGTGGTTTCAGTAAAAGAAAGGTATGAGGAATATCAAGCTGATTGAAGTGCCTTCAGAAATAGGGGCGGGCACCCGTGGCGCCAGCCTGGGCGTGGAAGCCATAAAAATTGCCGCCATGGATTTCATGAGCAATTTCTTTATCCATTTTCCTTCAGAAAAAATTCCGCATGAAAACAAGCTGCTGTACGAACCGATTGAATCGCCTTATGCCAAGCGGGTAAAAGGCATTTACTCCATGTATGAAAAAGTAGGCAAGTCTGTTTCTGAAACTATTAAAAACAATTTCTTTCCCGTGGTTTTAAGCGGCGATCACAGCATTGCCGGCGCCACCATTGCGGGTATTAAAATGGCAAAACCGAAGAGCAAGCTTGGGGTAATATGGATTGATGCACATGCCGACCTGCATACCCCATACACTACCCCTTCAGGCAATGTGCATGGTATGCCAATGGCTGTCACGCTGGGAGAAGATAATAAAGACTGCGCCGTACATAAGCTGGATGAAGACACAAAAAAATACTGGGAACAACTAAAGCACATTGGCAAAATTTCACCCAAAGTGCTGCCCGAAGACGTGGTACTGATTTCAACACGAGATTATGAAAAAGAGGAAAAATACCTGATTGATAAACATAATATAAAACTTATTAGCACCAAGGAGGTGCGCAGCAAGGGGCCGGAAAATGTAGTGCGATCGGTAATCCGTTATCTTGATGACTGCACTGATATTTATATCAGCTTCGATGTAGATTCTCTCGATGCTTCCATTACCCGCGGCACCGGCACGCCGGTGAGCAACGGGCTGAGAGAAAGGGAAGCTGAAGACCTGATAAGCAAATTCATGCACAACCGCAAAGTCTGTTGTTTTGAAATAACCGAAGTAAATCCCACGCTGGATAAAGAAAACCTGATGGCCGAAATCGCTTTTAATATTCTGCAGCGAAGTGTGAATGTGCTGATGATGAACTGACCGGCGATTTTATGCAATGAATTTTATTCCTTAAAAGTTTTTCGCAGCCCTTCCTCAAAACTTAGCGGCTCATAACCGAGTTCTTTTCTTGCTTTCTCAATTACAAACCCGGTTTTCGGAGGTCGTTTGGCGGGTTGGGTAAATCCGGCAGCCGTTACCCGTTTGATAAGTTTATTGTCATACCCGAGAAAAGCAGCTGTTTTCACCGCCATCTGGTAAGGAGTTAAAAAATCTTTCCCCGAGATATGGAAAATACCAATGGCTTTTTTCTCAATAATTGAAACTATCCCGTCAGCAAGGTCTTCCACATATGTCGGGGTTCGCCATTGGTCGTCTACTACGCTGTACTCCTCCGTCTTCTCCAGTTTTTCTTTTACTATACTAAAAAAATTGTTGCGTCCTGAATGATTTTTACCATACACCAGCACCGTTCTTACAATTGCACAGCCATACTCATATTCTTTCACTGCTTCTTCTGCTTCCAGTTTTGTTTTGCCGTAATAATTTACAGGAGCCGGTTTCGCATCTTCACTGTACATGCCGCTTTCACCGTCAAAAACAAAATCGGTGGAAAGAAAAATGAAAAAGCATTTGTATTCAGCGGCAGTGATGAGCAGGTGAACCGTGCCCTCCACATTCACCAGGTAAGCCTGCATCTGGTTCAGTTCACATTCATCGGGCCGGCTCATAGCGCCGCAGTGAACCACCACAGCGGGTTTAGCTTGTTCAAAAACATCATGCACTGAGTAGGGGTCGGTAAAATCCATCGGCACGTAATGAAAATTTTTGTTGCCGGTAAAAGGCAGGCGGCATTCACCCTTGCCGGTGGCAATGACGGAATAATTTTTTGCCAGTAATTTTTCTGCCAGATAATACCCAAGAAAACCATTGGCGCCGGTGATGAGGATATTCATAAAAATGCCCCCGAATTTAGGGGGCTTTGGTGATCCCGTCAGGATTCAAACCTGAAACCTTCTGATCCGTAGTCAGATGCTCTATTCAGTTGAGCTACGGGACCAATATTTTTTTCTCTCCTGCCCGTTGACCAACCTGAATCCTTCCCGACGCTGTAGTCGGGATGCTCTACCCAGTTGAGCTACGGGACCAATATTTTTCTCTCTCCTTCCCGTTGACCAACCTGAATCCTTCCCGACGTTGTAGTCGGGATGCTCTATTCAGTTGAGCTACGGGACCAATATTTTTTTCTCTCCTGCCCGTTGACCAACCTGAATCCTTCCCGACGCTGTAGTCGGGATGCTCTATTCTCCCGATAGCTATCGGGATGAGCTACGGGACCTCTGCGGGCCTGCCCGCCGAAGCCCTGAACATTCAGGGCGCAGGCGGGCGGCAAAAATAAGCCAAAACAGGATGAGCGCCAAAAGGTGAATCTATTTCTATGATCATAAATTCTTGTCTTCAGATTACCCTAATTTCCGTTAAGAAAAAATTTTTGTTTATGAGTTCAAATCTTTCCGTACGTGAAATTCAAACAGACGATATTCCGCCGCTTATCAATTACTGGCTAAGTGCCGGTGAAGAATTTCTCAGGGGCATGGGCGCCGACCCGGCAAAAATTCCGCCAAAAGATGAATGGGAAAAAATGTTGCTTGAACAAATCAGCCAGTCTTATGAAGAAAAAAAAGCGTACTGCATCATCTGGCTGGCCGGTGGTGAAGCTGTCGGTCACAGCAATGTGAACAAAATTATCTATGGCCAGGAGGCTTATATGCACCTGCACCTGTGGAAATCTGCATCAAGAAAAACCGGGTGGGGAACTTCTTTTTTGAAAATGACCCTGCCGCTGTTTTTTGAAAACCTAAAATTAAAAACGCTGTACTGCGAACCCTATGCCCTTAACACGGCTCCCAACAAAGTACTGGAAAAACTGGGTTTTGATTTTATAAAAACCTATATCACCACACCGGGCTATCTCAATTTCGAACAGCCGGTAAACCGCTGGCAACTGAGCCGTGACAAATTCAGAATGCTTAACTTTCCTTCATAAAATCTTTTTGTCATGAACCTTTATCGTATCAGCATTTATTTTCTTGTTACAATTTCTGCCGGTTCCGTATTTGCCCAAAAAGACCCGGCAACTACGGAAGTATGGATACCCGAACCACCAAAAGTGACACCGGGTAAAACCGGCAGCGATGCACCATCGGATGCCATTATACTTTTTAATGGCAGCTCTGCTTCGGCATGGCAGCAAAAAAAAGACGGATCGGAAGCCAAATGGACAGTGACTGACAATACCCTTACCGTAAAAGCCGGCGCCGGCGATATACAGACTAAACAGAAATTTGGTGACTGCCAGCTTCATATTGAATGGCGATCCCCCGCCGAAGTGAAAGGCGAAGGCCAGGGCCGCGGCAACAGCGGTATTTTCCTGATGGGCCGCTACGAACTGCAGGTGCTCGACAGCTACGAAAGTAAAACCTATGCCAACGGGCAGGCAGCCAGCATTTACAAGCAGCACATTCCACTGGTAAATGCCTGCAGAGCTCCCGGCGAATGGCAGACGTATGATATTATTTTTACCGCACCCCGCTTTGGTGAAAACGGCAGGGTGATAGAACCGGCAAGAATAACAGTGCTTCACAACGGAGTGCTGGTTCAAAACAATGTGACCATCTGGGGCGGCACGCAATATATCGGTTCACCGTATTATGAAAAACATGATGCCAAAGAACCCATCATACTGCAGGATCATGGCAACCCGGTAAGCTACCGCAATATCTGGATACGGGAATTGTAATTTTGAAAACCACTTTTATGAAATCGTTTTTTGCTTTGCCGCTAATGTTTATGGTGCTGGCTTGCACAGCGCAACCAACCAGCCAGGAAATTGTTTTCCGTTCGGTAAACGTCATTCCCATGGATAAAGAACAGGTGATAAAAAACCAGGACGTAGTTGTAAAGAACGGGGTGATTGTAGCCATTGGCAATGCGGGCAAAGTGAAATATGATAAAAACGCCCTGGTGATTGACGGGACCGGCAAATTTTTGATGCCCGGGCTGGCCGAAATGCATGCTCATGTGCCGCCGGTGGATGACCTGGAACCGATGAAAGAAGTATTGACGCTTTTTTTATGCAATGGCGTCACCAGCATCCGCGGCATGCTGGGTCATCCGCGCCACATTGAACTGCGAAATAAAATTCAGAGCGGTGAAATACCCGGCCCGCATTTTTATACATCGGGTCCCAGCTTCAATGGCAATAGTGTGAAAACCCCCGATACCGGCGCTGAAATGGTGCGTCAACAAAAACAAGCGGGTTATGATTTTCTGAAACTTCATCCGGGTCTTACCAAAGAAAATTTTGCAGCCATTGCTAAAACAGCACATGAAGTGAGCATCCCGTTTGCCGGTCATGTGTCTTTCAATGTGGGTGTGTGGCGGGCAATAGAAGCTGGCTATGCTTCCATTGATCACCTGGATGGATTTGTGGAAAGCCTGGTGCCGGGCATTGATACAGTAAAAGAACAAAGCGCCGGACTGTTCGGAATGTTTATTGCCCACCGGGCCGATGAATCAAAAATTCCGGCACTGATGAAGGCCCTGAAAGAAAAAAATATCTGGGTGGTGCCCACACAATCGCTGGCCGAGCGGTGGTTTTCGCCCGAGAAAGATGCCGATGCTTTTGCCCGCGAGCCGGAGATGATTTACATGAGCGAACAAACGCTGAAAAACTGGATCAGCAGCAAAATAAATCTGATGGCAAATGCAAATTACAATGCAGAGTCCATGCGGAAATTCATACTTCTGCGGCGGAAACTGATTTACGAATGCCAGCGCCATGGGGTAGGCTTATTGCTGGGCAGCGATGCGCCGCAGGTGTTTGATGTGCCCGGCTTTTCCATTCATCATGAACTGAAGTATATGGTTGATGCCGGCCTCACTCCTTTCGAAGCGCTGCAGAGCGGCACGGTGAACGTAGCAAAGTATTTTGGTAAAAATGACCGGGGAATGATAAAAACCGGTTTTGTATCCGACCTCCTATTACTGGATGCCAACCCGCTGGAAAATATTGAAAACACAAAAAAAATTGCCGGTGTGATGCTGGGCAGTAAATGGCTGTCAAAAGAATTTATTACTGCCGAATTGAAAAAACTGGAGAAGCCGAAGCAGTTTTAGTTTTTTTTGATGACAATTGCTGTCAACCTTTATCAGGACAAGACACTCATCACTCATTCCTCCGATTCCTTCAGCAACTCATCTACAATAGCAAAAAAATCTTTTTTGAATTCTTCATAATGTTTGCCTGTACCCGGTCCGTAAAACACGCCATGAATCTTGCGGACATTGCCCTTTTTATCCAGGAATATTGTAGTGGGAAAGGAACGGATGGGTGTCAGTTGCGGCAAAGTTTTTTCGGTTTTCTTTTCATCCGATGAAGTGACACCGGTTATCAGCATGGGGTATTGTACATTAAAAAGTTTTTGAAACTTGCTTAAACTCTTTTTGCTTCGCTCCAGGTCGGTCGAATATTCATAAGCCAGCCCGATTACCTCCACGCCCCTGTTGCGGTTGTTGTTATAAAATTCACTCAGGAATTTTGTTTCATCCATGCAGTTGGGGCACCAGCTTCCCATCAGCTGGATGATGACTACTTTATTTCTGAACTGTTCATCATGTATGGAAACAGGTTTCCCATTAAGGTCATTGAACGTAAAATTCAATTTGCTTTCTCCTTCCCGCAATTGTGCAGGTTCACTCTGTTCCGGTGCGTTTGCATTTGCATTCCTTACAGCAGTCCATGTTTCTTTACCGGCGATACCGGAATAAAAAACACCGCCTGAAATTTTTTGTGCACTTTCAATTTTTGCATAAAAAGTATAAGCATGTGCTCCGTCAAAGGTGGAAAGCTTCAGCGAGTCGCCGGTGACAATGCCCTCGAGATAACGGTAATCGCCGCTGGGAGTAAGAAATGTACCTGTGAGCTGGTTGCCCTTTTGCACAAATTCGGCAACAGCTTTCCGGTTTGTACCATTTGCTCTTGTAATCCTCACATCCCAGCGGCCGGTAATGTTTTGTTTTGCATTGCCCTGGTTTTGCAAAAAACGATAAGGTTGTGACGGAAAAGCAAAAAACGGCCAGTGCTGAAATGCCCCGCTGGTTCCTTTAATCCATGTGCCTTGCAAACTTCCGTCAGCATTTTTTTTAGCCCGGAATGAAGATTCAAATACCGGCATGGAAAAAAACACCGAGTCACCGGAAATCATCACCGGGCTTATCCTGATTCTTTCTTCTGCATTGATGATATAAAAAACTGTTTCATTGTTTTCCATCGCAGACTCCAGCTTAAAAACAACCGTGTTGCTGTCCTGCCTCACCAGGTAAGCTCTCCAGCTTTCGGGCAGCGCTGTTTGAGCAGCGGCAGATAAAACTGTTGAAAATAATACGGTAACAGTAAAAAAATTTTTCATCCAAAAATTTGTAAGCTGCAAGATCGGAAAAAACAGGACAAAGCCTGTCCGGGTGCTGACAGGCTTTGTTGCATTGATGTTAAGAATCATTTACCGCCTCAGCGGGCATTTGTTTTTGCCTGCTGATAGTTGGGTGTGTACTTCTCATTTCTCAAAATGGCAAGCAGGTCTTTTTCAAGACTTACGACCGGGAATTCGATGATTCGCCCCACTTCTTTTCCGCCTTGTTCAACAATGATGGTCGGCACCCGCACAATATTTTTTCCTGCTTCTTCATGCTGCGGACTTTTTTTATAAAGGCTATCCGAATTACCAACCATAACAAGTGTGAGCTCTGTCATTGGAAACTCGCAGCAGTCGAGCATTTTCAAAAACCGGGGCACTTCTCTCCTGCTGTCGCCGCACCAGGTGCCCAGAAAGATGGTAATGGTTTTATCTTTCAGAAGCGGGCGGATGAATTGGCAGGTAAATGAATCCACTAAGTAGGAATCATAATTAGCCTTAAACCAACCATTGTACGGCGGTTGCAGCAGGGCGCTGCGGTCATGCTTGCCAAGTAAAATATCATTGGCCGGTGATTGGGCATCAATGCCGGCAGGCAAAAATGATAACACAGCTAAAACAACTATGGTGGAAATGAAATTCCTTTTCATGGTAAATATTTTTATTGGTTAAATAAACAGGTATGTACATAAATGCAGCATGCCTCACAGCATGTGCCGGGTAGTAAAAATCAGGAAAGAAAAACGGTTTCAGGCAGCGGGTGGATGAAAGGGAGCAGCGATAAATCTTTCGCTTAATGCGGCTTTGTAACCAGCAAAACCCTGAACAGATAAATTAACCGGCTGGTATATTTCAAAAAAAGACTGGGGGCTAAACTCATTCAGCTTTTCATTGAGTACAATTTTTACATGACTGCTTTTTGCATCGGTTCCATTATTATCAAACATGGAAATAAGATGGTCATCACATCCGCAATCACCCGGGTTCTGCACTGCTTCAGCCTGCCATTTACAAAACAGGTAAGTGGATATTTTTCCAAATTGGAAGGAGAAAAAAACAAGCAGCAGCAATATGGCAGGAATGATTTGTCGCATTAATAATACTAAAGTAGTAATTAATCCGCTGTATGCACAGGTACAGTTAGTTTCAGCTTTTCCCAGCGTAATTCTATTTCACCATTCTTTCCCGCTACCGGGTTTATATCATACAACAGCCGCTCCTGCACATAATCAAGTGCACCGGGCATCACTTCCACCCGAACCAAATCCTCGGCCGCATTGTATTCATCAGCCAGGTGTTGCTCCCAGTTTTTATTGATTACAAAAATCCACTTTTCCTTTCCCGGAATGGTAAAAATAGCGTATTTGCCTTTTGCGATTAAGGTACCCCCGATAATTAAGTCCTTGTCAAATTCAATATTGGTAGCCATGTGAGCGCCGGTTACCCACACCTGGTCATAAGGCACCAGTCCACCCCAGATAACCCTGTTACGTACAGCAGGCGAATGATACCGGATGATAATGGTGGCTGGCCCGATTTTTTTTGCTATAAAAGCCTTCAGACTCTTTTTGAGTGTATCTGTACTGCCCGCTTCAGTTTTTGTAATGACAATCTCATCACCTGGCGCTGTTTCAGCTACACGTATTTTATTTTCTTCTTTTTGCCGGCTGGTGCAGGCAATCAGTAAAAACAACAGCAGGAACAGAATAGTCAGTTTATGCATACATCTTTTTTTTCAAATTTCCAGTCATATCCTTTGTCATGGCGGCAAGATCATATTCTTCTTTCCAATTCCAGTCCAAGCGTGCCACCGAATCATCTATGCTTTGCGGCCAGCTGTCGGCAATAGCCTGGCGGTAGTCGGGTTTATAGTGTATTTTAAATTCGGGAATATATTTTCTGATTTCCGCCGCAATTTCTTTTGGCGAAAAACTCATGGCTGAAATATTGTAGGAAGTACGGACAGAAATTTTTTCAGCCGGCGCTTCCATCAGCTCAATAGTGGCGCGGATGGCATCGGGCATATACATCATGGGCAAATAGGTATTCTCGTTCAGGAAGCACTCATACTTTTTTTCTTCCAGCGCCTCAAGAAAAATTTCCACGGCATAATCGGTGGTGCCGCCACCCGGCGCCGATTTGTAGGAAATCAAACCGGGATAACGCAGGCTTCTTACATCCACCCCAAACCGCTGGTGAAAATAATTGCACCAGAACTCACCGGCATATTTACTGATGCCATACACCGTAGTCGGCTCAATAATGGTATGTTGCGGACAATTTTGTTTCGGGCTGGTGGGGCCAAATACTGCAATAGAGGATGGCCAGTATATCTTGTGCAGCTTTTCTTCTTTGGCAATGTTGAGCACATTCAGCAGGCTCTGCATATTCAGGTTCCAGGCAAGCCCGGGATTTTTTTCGCCGGTGGCAGAAAGGATGGCTGCCAGCAGATAAATTTGCGTGACGCCCTGCCTGATGACCTGCACATGCAGCATTTCATTGTTCATCACATCGAGGCTCACATAGGGGCCGGTGCCTTTCAGCAGTTCATTTTCTTCACGCAGGTCCGAAGCCACTACATTGGCATTGCCATAAATTTTCCGTAAAGCAAGCGTCAGTTCCACTCCAATCTGGCCGCTGGCGCCGATGACGAGGATCTTTTCTTTGAGCATGGCAGTCAATTATCAAACAAATGTCTGATGAGAGAGAACAAATTCCAAATCACAAATCAAAACTTAATTATACCCGGAAAAATTCAATCCAACTAAGCTTACTTACCGGCATTTCAATTCCATTATGCACAAGAATATGTTTTAATTTGATTTAGATCTTTTTTGGAATTTGTTGATTGCTATTTAGACCTTCTGCACCTGTCCCTTACGTCTTGTATCTTTGTTTCATGGAAAAATTTCTGAAAACCCTGTTCACCGGTCAATCGTATGATGAAACCAGCTTTTTCCTAATAGCCGGACCCTGCGTGGTGGAAAGTGAAGAACTGCTGATGGAAGTAGCTGATAAAGTTTATTCTATTTGCAAAAACTTCGGTATCCCTTACATTTTTAAAGCATCTTATAGAAAAGCTAATCGTACAAGTGGTACATCATTTACAGGATTAGGTGATGATCTTGCTTTAGGCATGATTAAGCATGTAAAACAGAAATTCTCTCTTCCCGCCACAACTGATATTCATGCAAAGGAAGAAGCTGTGCTTGCCGCACAGCATGTTGATATTTTGCAAATACCCGCTTTTCTCTGCCGCCAGACTGATTTATTGGAATCTGCAGCAAAAACAGGAAAAATAGTAAATGTAAAAAAAGGACAATTTGTAAGCGGTGAAGCAATGAAGTTTGCCGTAGAAAAAATCCGCAGAGCCGGTAATGATAAAATCATGCTGACAGAAAGAGGCACTACTTTCGGTTACCAGGATCTTGTGGTTGACTATCGCAACATACCCATCATGCAATCACACGGCGTGCCGGTGGTGATGGATTGTACGCACAGCCTGCAGCAGCCCAACCAGGCTGCCGGTATCACGGGCGGCAATCCGCAAATGATAGAAACCATAGCAAAAGCCGCCATTGCTGCCGGCGCCGATGGAATATTTATTGAAACACACCCCGACCCCGCCATAGCAAAAAGTGATGGCGCCAATATGCTTCGTCTTGATTTATTAAAGGGTTTGCTGGAACGCCTGTTAAAAATCAGGAAAGCTGCACTTACATAAAACTGAAAAGCCACCAGCTGATACTGATGGCATGTTTCTATAGGTAAAAAAATTCTTCGGCTATAGCTTCACTGTTTAAAATAGATTATTGATGCAAGGTGGTTGTATCCACCATGGTCACTGTATTGAACATAACCGAAATACCGGTTCGCAGGGAATCCTGGTAAGTGGTATCACCAGGCAGATAATACACCGAATAAGTGCCGGCAGGCAATCCCTTAATCAGGTAGCCGCCATTGGTACCGGTAAATGTAGTGGCAATGGTATCCGGTCCGCTAATGGCATATACAGCTGTTTGAAAATCTTTGGGCAGCACTACACCCTTGATGCTGCCACCCACCGCATTCAGCACCGTTCTTATTAAGGGTTTGAGGATATATTTGCTGTTGCCGGTTTTTACAATAGAACGGGCTACATCAAAATCGAGCACGATGGTATAAAGTATGCCATCCACCACATCCTGCTGTATATTCAGCTTAAGGCCGCTTTGCTGGGCGCTGGGCGTTTCCAGTTTTATCAGTTGCGTTGTGCCTTCAATCTTCACATAATTTTCTGTGCCAAGCACCAGCCTCAACTGGTGCAAACGCCCTGTGGGTATTTCAGCATCGGCCAGCAGGGTGTCATCATCATTCACCAGCTTCAGCAAGTCGTAAACGCCGGCGTTTACTCCCGTAAGGCTTTGCCAGCCGTTTACGGTATCGCCGGTCACATTAATCATAATATCTTTTACATCAATATAAACTGCTTCGTAATCGCCGGGGGCATCCGTCAGGTACACTTTCAGTCTTGCCTTTCCCTGGCTGTCATTATTGTTTTTTTTGCAGGAAATAACAAAGGGTAACGAAGCAATGGATAAAAAAAGCACAGAAAACAATAAAATCTTCCTCATGAGTTGTGTTTTTTAGTAGTATGAAATAGGACAATATTGATGCCAAAATAAAAAAGACCCGCCGGGGTCTTTCATCCTGTAGATATTGACACAAAGATATCCAGGTAATTGATGGATTACAAGAAATGAATAGAATGATTTTTGTCAAGAATTTCTTCAGCTGTAAAAAAAGTAAGTGCAGCGTTACTTTTATAAACCCATTGGGTAATTCTACGATTAAAAAACCCGGCTTTGTGACCGGGTTTCATTTGGTAAAAACTTTTTATTTAAGCACTGACTTTACCTTTCACTTTCGCAATCACTTCTTCAGCAATGCCGGCCGGCGCAGGCGCATAATGGCTAAACTCCATGGTGGAGGATGCACGACCTGAGCTTAACGAACGAAGTTGTGTTACATAACCGAACATTTCGCTCAGTGGTACTTTGGCTTTTATCACTTGTGCTCCTGCACGGTTGTCCATTCCTTCCAGCATGCCTCTTCTGCGGTTCAGGTCACCGGTTACATCACCCATGTACTGGTCAGGCGTTACTACTTCTACTTTCATGATGGGCTCCAGCAATACGGGTTTTGCTTTCCTGGCAGCCTCGCGGAATCCTGCTTTGGCACAAAGCTCGAAGGACATGGAGTCGGAGTCCACAGCATGGAAACTTCCGTCGAACACACGAACCTTCATGTTATCAACCGGGTAACTTGCCAGTACACCGGTTGTCATAGCCTGCTCAAAACCTTTTTGAATGGCCGGAACAAATTCTCTTGGTATAGATCCACCGAAAATATCGTTAACAAACTGGAAGTTTTTATCAGGATTTTCAGTTTTCCAATCAGCATCCACCGGACCCAGTTCAAAAATTATATCGGCAAACTTACCACGACCACCTGTTTGTTTTTTTAGCGTCTCACGATGTTCAATCGTTGTCTGAAATGCTTCTTTATACGCCACCTGGGGAGCACCCTGGTTTACTTCTACCTTAAATTCTCTTTTCATCCGGTCCACAATAATCTCAAGGTGCAATTCTCCCATTCCTGAAAGAATAGTTTGCCCGGTTTCTTCATCTGTCTTTACCCGCAGAGTGGGATCTTCTTCAATCAGCTTGGCAATAGCCATTCCCATTTTATCTACATCGGCCTGGGTTTTGGGCTCTACGGCCAGCGAAATCACGGGTTCTGGAATAAACATATTTTCCAGGACAATCGGATGGTTATCGTCGCAAAGTGTATCGCCTGTTTTTATTTCTTTAAAACCCACTGCCGCACCAATGTCGCCGGCTTCGATGAAATCAATCGGGTTTTGTTTATTGGCAAACATTTTCATGATACGGCTGATGCGTTCCTTCTTGCCGCTTCTTACATTCAGCACATACGAACCGGAATCCAAATGACCGGAATAGCAGCGGAAAAAAGCAAGGCGTCCTACAAACGGGTCGGTCATGATTTTAAATGCCAGTGCTGCAAAAGGTTCTTTGGGGTCGGGTTTACGCACCAGTTCATTACCCGTATTCGGATCCGTTCCTTTGATGGCTTCTACATCCACCGGCGAAGGCAGGTAACGGCAAACGGCATCGAGAGCCGTCTGTACTCCTTTATTTTTAAATGAAGAACCGCAAAGCATAGGCACTATGCTCATGTCAATGGTGGCTTTACGTATGGCTTCATGAATTTCATCTTCGCTGATAGTGTCGGGGTTATCAAAAAACTTTTCCAGCAGTTTATCATCATATTCAGCCACGGCTTCCACCAGTTGTGCTCTCCATTCTTTTGCTTCTTCCAGCATATCGGCCGGCACCGCTATTTCATCAAATGTCATTCCTTCGGTTTCCATGTGCCAGATGATGCCTTTCATTTTTATCAAATCCACCACACCTTTAAAATCATCCTCGGCGCCGATGGGCAGTTGTAAAGGAACAGCTTTGGAGCCAAGCATTTCACGTACCTGCTTTACCACGTTCAGAAAATCAGCGCCGGCCCGGTCCATTTTATTTACAAAACCAATACGTGGCACATTATAGCGGTTTGCCTGGCGCCACACGGTTTCACTTTGCGGCTCCACGCCATCCACTGCGCTGAACAGGGCAATTAGTCCATCGAGCACCCGCATGGAGCGTTCTACCTCCACGGTAAAGTCAACGTGGCCCGGTGTGTCAATGATGTTGAAATAATATTTTTTAGTATCGGGAGTCGGTTTTCCCAGCACGGTAGGAAAATTCCAATGGCAGCTTACGGCTGCAGAAGTGATCGTAATACCTCTTTCTTTTTCCTGCTCCATCCAATCGGTAGTGGCGGCGCCTTCGTGTACTTCACCAATACGGTGAATCATGCCAGTATAGCGAAGAATACGTTCGGTGGTAGTGGTTTTGCCGGCGTCAATATGGGCCGCAATACCAAAGTTTCTTTGAAATTTCAGGTCTGCCATGATGATATAATCCCTTTGTAGTTAGAGGCGCCCATCCCAATGGTTTTCGCCTCGGAAAAATTAAAATTCAGGGTTCGGAACGGGCGGGCAAAGGTAGGGAGAAAAACACTTCGTCCAAGCATGAACGGCTATTAAGTTTTTCTGATTCCCGTTCTAACTATCAGCAGGTTAATCAAAAAAAACAGAAACGATAGTAAAGCTTTTCAGATAAATAAAAACCACCGGCATCTGCCGGTGGCTCAAAAAAAAATTTCAATTTTTCAGACTTTGAAATGAGCAAAGGCTTTGTTGGCTTCGGCCATGCGGTGCGTGTCTTCTTTCTTTTTAAATGCAGCGCCTTCTCCTTTGGCGGCAGCCATTATTTCGGCAGCCAGTTTATCGGCCATGCTGCGCCCGCTTCTTTCACGGCTGTAGCGAATGAGCCATTTCATGCTCAGCGAGATTTTCCGGTCGGGCCGCACTTCCGTAGGAATCTGGAATGTGGCGCCGCCAATACGCCGGCTGCGAACTTCAACTGAAGGCGTGATGTTAGCCAGCGCTTTTCTCCATACTTCATATCCCTCTTCTCCGGTTTGTTTGCTTATTTTTTCAAGGGCATTATAAAAAATGATGAACGAGCTGCTCTTCTTTCCACTCCACATAATGTTGTTGACAAAGCGGGTTACCATTTTGTCATTGTATTTTGGGTCGGGAGCTAAGGGTAACTTTTTTGCTTGTACTTTACGCATATCGAAATATACTTTTTAAGCTGAATTATTTCTTAACAGTTGATTTTTCTTTTTTAGTACCATACTTGGAACGGCTCTTTTTCCGGTCTTTTACACCTGCAGTATCGAGTGAACCGCGAACGATATGATAGCGTACACCCGGTAAATCCTTCACACGGCCACCGCGGATGAGCACAATAGAGTGCTCCTGAAGGTTGTGCCCCTCACCCGGAATGTAGGCAATCACTTCCACCTTATTTGTCAAACGAACTTTGGCCACTTTACGAAGCGCCGAATTGGGCTTTTTGGGGGTGGTGGTATAAACCCTGGTACATACGCCGCGGCGCTGCGGGCAACTGTCGAGTGCTCTCGATTTACTCTTAGCTCTTATGATTTCTCTTCCTTTACGTACAAGTTGTTGAATTGTAGGCATTCTGAACCTTTTAAATTAACCCCGGTTTTTTTACCCTGAAGGGGCGGCAAAGGTAATGGCATACTACGTAAATACCAAAATTTGAAATTCCTAATTCCTAATAATAAATTTCAATTTCCAGATACCAAATTCCAAATAAAGCCTACATCAAAAAACAAATCCCAACAGGTGATGTCCCCATTGGGATTAGTGATTTGTTATTTGTGATTTCCTGCTCACACCTTCCACATCCAGTTGTACTTATCGTCCCGGTGGCCTTCACGGATTTCGGAGAGCCATGTTTTGATGGTGGGGGATGCTTTCCATTTATCCACATCAAAATGCATAACAAAATCTTTGTAACGCAGTTCTTTTATTGGCGAAATGGTGGCGGCAGTACCGGTGCCAAAGGCTTCGATGTAAATTTCTTTTTTGTAGGCTTCAATAATTTCATCAATGTTAAGCGGTCGTTCTTCTACTTTATAACCAAGATCACCAAGTAAAGTGATAACACTCATCCGTGTCACACCATCCAGGATGGTTCCGTGTGACAAGTCGGGAGTGATGGCTCTGTCACCAATGATGAAGAATACATTCATGGTACCGCATTCCTGCACATACTTATGCTCAAAGGCATCGGTCCACAGCACCTGGTCGTACCCCTTCTTTTTGGCTTGTGCGGTAGCATACATGGCGGCTGCATAATTACCAGCTGTTTTTGCATAACCCACACCGCCTTCTACAGCCCTTACAAATTTTTCTTCCACATAAATACGCATCGGCGCATTATAGTAAGGCCCGCAGGGGCTGAGAATAATTACAAACTTATAGTTATCCGAAGGCCTGACACCGATTATTTCATCCGAAGAAAACATCAGCGGGCGGATGTAAAGGGAATAGTCTTGTTTTTGAGGAATCCAGTTTTTATCCAGCTCAATCAGCCGGCGCATGCCTTCAATAAAAAGCTCTTCCGGTACAGCAGGCATCTGCATTCTTTCTGCAGAGATATTAAAGCGTTTGAAATTATCGTAGGGCCGGAAAATAAATGCTTCGCCTTTCTGGTTTTTGTAGGCTTTTATTCCTTCAAAAATTGCCTGGCCATAATGCAATGCCGCAACAGACGGGCTCAGCAGCAAAGGCTGGTAAGGTTTAATTTCAGCATTCTTCCACTCGCCGCCTTCAAAATCGGCTTCCAGCATGTGGTCGGTAAAATATTTTCCAAAAGGAAGATCGTTAGGATTCAAATCCTGGAGTTTGCTTCTTTCGGCCCGGGTTACGCTTATGTCCATAGTTGCAATCATAAATGTTTACTTTTGGTGACAAAGAAACAAAAAAAGCTAACACATAATTGTAATATTATTTACACAAAATGAGCCTGAATTCGATACAACTTTCACAAAACGAGCTTGTCCTTCTATATAAAAATTCACTTGTTGATTTGACAAACGGCGACATAGCTATACAGCAATTACCGGCAGACCAGCCGTTTAAATTTCTTGGCGGGAATAAAAAAAATGTGCTGGTGGTAGTGAACTATCCGGATGCAGTTCATTTACCTGACAAGTCCCTGGCTTTTCTTACCCGGCTGCTTGCTGCCTGCCAGCTGAATCTTGGCGATGTGGCCATTCTGAATTTTTTTCATCATAATGAATCTGAATTCAACAGCATTATTTCATTTTTCAAACCGAAAACGGTTTTGCTTTTTGGCACAGAACCCGCCACTTTTGGACCCCCCCTGCTTTTTCCTGCCTTCCAGGTACAGGCATACCGTGAAGCAGTTTATCTTTTTACACCGCCATTGGGCGAACTGGAAAATGACAAGCTGCTGAAAAGTAAGTTATGGGTTTGTCTGAAGAAAATTTTCAACCTATGAAACTGATATTTGCCAGTAATAACAAACACAAGCTGGAAGAGCTGAAAAAATATGCCGGAGATAAATTTGAAATTATTTCACTGAAAGATGCCGGAATTGATATTGACATTCCCGAACCGCATGATAGCCTGGAAGAAAATGCTTCGGAAAAAGCGTGGACCATTTACCGTATGACGGGTATGAACTGCTTTAGTGAAGATACGGGCCTGGAAATTGAAGCCCTGAGTGGTGAACCGGGAGTGAAAAGTGCCCGCTATGCCGGTGAAGAAAAATCGTTTAAAAACAATATTGATAAAGTACTTCGCAAAATAAGAAATGAACCAAACCGCAGAGCCAGGTTCAGGTCAGTCATTTCCCTGGTAATGAATAGCAGCGAACAGCGGTTTGAAGGCCAGTGCCCAGGCCAGATTATTCTTGAACCCCGTGGTAAAGAGGGATTTGGTTACGACCCGATTTTTGTGCCCGAAGGGAGCAGCCGGACCTTTGCTGAAATGAGCCTTGAGGAAAAAAACCTGTATAATCACAGGATAAAAGCCGCCGAAAAGTTGGTAGCATATTTGCAAAATCTGAAACAAACCAGCCGGATTGAAAATTTCAAGCAACCATAATTACGCCGAAAACGACTTAATCCAGGGTTGTATTGAAGGCGACAGGAAAATGCAGGAAGCATTGTATAATAGATTCAGCCCGAAAATGTATGCCGTATGCCTGCGCTATGCCGGCAATGCCGATGATGCCCAGGATATTTTACAGGATGGATTTGTAAAAATTTATAAAAATCTTACCCGGTTCCGGGGTGAGGGCTCTTTCGAAGGCTGGATACGACGCATTTTTGTAAATACGGCTATTGAACACCTGCGGCGAAAAACCTATCTGACAACCATTGCTGAAAAAGAAGAAAACACCCTGCCTTACAAAGAAAAAACAGCATTGGACCGCCTGGGAGAAAAAGACATTCTGAATCTTATCAGCCAGTTGTCGCCGGGATACCGCACCGTTTTTAATCTGTACGTGGTAGAAGGATATACACATAAGGAAATAGGCGATATACTGGGCATAAGCGAAGGCACCAGCAAATCGCAGCTGGCAAGAGCCCGGATGATACTACAGGAAATGGTGATAAAGTTCCTGGATGAAAAAGACCGAAAACAGAAAGTATGAACACAACTTGGAACAAGAGACTGTATGATATGGAAGTGACACCGCCGGCCGTGGTGTGGGAAAAGCTTTCTGCCGGACTTGATGAAATTAATGCTGACATATTTGTTTCCAAAAAAATCCAGGACATCCGGGTAGCACCGCCACAGGATGCCTGGAAAATAATCAGTCAACTTGCCGGCACTGCTGAAAAACCGGTTATTGTAAAAAAATCCTTGTTCACGCTGCGAAGGCTTGCGGCAGCCGCAGTATTCATCGGGATGGTTGTCGCAACATGGGTATTTGTAAAAAATAATACTCAACAGAATACCGGAATGACTAACACAGAATCTGCAACTAAAATATTTGATGAGGCTGAAAGCAAAAAAGGGATTCCAGTTCCTGGTATATCACCTGGGCGGGAAATTCCTGTAACGGTTCTGGTCATTGCTGAAAACAAAAAGCAGCCACTTGCCGGGCCCAAAAGAAATTTTTATGGGAATAAAAAAACTGAAAAGACACTTGCTGAAGCAGTTGCACTTGCTGAAAACATTTCTGCAATGGAAAACATAAAACCAGGTGAAAAAAAATTTACCCTTCCGGTTGAGGATTTCACATTGGCAGGTGATGGCGCACATTATCTTACCATGGTAAATGCCAATGGAAGGCTTGTAAAAATACCGGCCCATTTTGCCCACCTGGTCCCTCACCTGCAGGATAAACCCGTTGAAGAAGATTATTTCGAAATTATGTTTGGCCAGGGCATTTACTGGAAAGAAACGCTGAACGAATGGCGGAAAAAACTTGCTTCCGCACCAGTGTTAGCCGGTGACAATTTTACCAGCTTTGTTGAATTATTAAAAACCGTACAAGGCCGTTAAAAACGCTTGTGTAATTTTATAACAAAATCTACCTGATGGCAAGAATAAAAATCGGGTTGCCTGGAAATTTTTCTTTCACCACAACAATTCCTGTCCGCATTACTGACATCAATTACGGCGGGCATGTGGGCAACGACACGATTCTTTCCATATTGCACGAAGCACGGGCCCGGTTCCTGGTGCATTACGGTTACACGGAGCTGAACCTGGCCGGCGTGGGAATGATTATGAGCGATGTGGGAATAGAATTCAAAAACGAACTTTTTTATGGCGAGGAGATTATTGCCTCAGTAGCTGCTGGTGAATTTTCGAAAGTTTCCTTTGAACTTTTTTATAAGCTGGAAAAAAAAACAGCCGGTGGCAAACTGTTACCAATTGCATTTGCCAAAACAGGAATGGTTTGTTACGATTATCCGAAAAAGAAAATCACCACAATTCCGGAAGAAGTGCTGATCAAACTCACAGGCCAACCGGTTCTTCATCAGTAGTCCATATTTTCCAGTTTTCTTCGGCCTGCAGCACCAGCATATCGTAGCCGTTTTGAATTTGAGCACCGGCGGCTTCGCCCTTTTTCAAAAAAGTGGTTTCCTAACAACTCTGCAGTCCCTATCCAGCCGTTAAACAGTGCAGTAAGCCACTTTTCCCGTAAGCTTCGCTCTGCTCGTGAGCGGAAAGC
>Ga0185320_10622870_pt1 | contig 29281 bp, 26 predicted proteins | sample OV2TP2_FD_128023 | JGI IMG/M metagenome (GOLD analysis project Ga0185320, IMG submission 128023) | Hot spring microbial communities from Beatty, Nevada to study Microbial Dark Matter (Phase II) - OV2 TP2 (SPADES assembly) (version 2) | ecosystem: Environmental > Aquatic > Thermal springs > Hot...
ATTCTCCTTCATTCGTTTATCTCCTTAACGCAGCATTCTGTTTTTCTCCCAGGAATTCTCCCGGTGTTTTGGCTTTGATTGATTTTACTTCCGTTCCCTGCGAATTATATTTTTTATTCTTTATCAATGGCCAGGATGGTTTGCAGCAGCACATTAGCGCCGTTGGCCATGTCGATGGCTGATGTAAATTCTTTTGGCGAATGACTGATGCCGCCCACACTGGCAACGAAAATCATTCCAACCGGTGCAATCAGCGCCATCTCCTGCGAATCGTGCCCGGCGCCGCTCTGCAAAAATTTATATGTAAACCCCAGTGATTTAGCGGCTGCCACAATTTTTTCCTGGAGTCCTTTATCCGTCAGCGCCGGTTTTGATGGATTGGGATGATATTGAAAAGTAATTTTTGTGCCAGATGCTGCCGCAATGTCCGACGCTCTTTTTTCAATATCACGAAACAGCTGCCAGAGTTTTTCATAATTCAAATCTCTTATTTCAAGGCCCAGCATTACTTTGCCGGGAATCACATTGAAGGCGCCCGGCTGCACAGAAATTTTTCCTACTGTCCCCACCTGCCTGCCTTCCACACCCGTCACCACTTCATTTACTGCAACAATAAATTTTGCGGCAGCCAGCAGCGCATCCTGCCGCATGTTCATGGGTGTAGTGCCTGCATGGTTGGCAAATCCTTCTATTACTACATCCCAGTGTTCAATACCTACGATGCCCTCCACTACGCCAATCTGGATTTTTTCTTTATCTAAAATACCTCCCTGCTCAATGTGTAATTCCAAAAATGCTTTCAGATCGCCTTTTTTTCTTACACTGTATTGAATACTGTCGGGGTTGCCGCCAAGGGCCCAGATGCCTTCGGCAATGCTGAGTCCGCTCTGGCTTTTTATCTTCAGCGCATCGGCAGTCAGGTGCCCAGCCATGGCTACACTGCCGAAGGTGCCGCCTTCTTCGTTTGAAAAAATAATTACTTCCAGCGGGTGACTGGTGATGATTTTATTTTCATTCAGCGTTTCAATTATTTCCAGTGCGCTGATGGAACCCACGCAGCCGTCGTAGTTGCCGCCGTCGGGCACCATATCAATGTGTGAACCGAAGGCGATGGGTTTTAATGCAGGATTCTTTCCTTTTCTTTTACCAATGATGTTGCCGGCATAATCAACCGTTACTTCAAGTCCTGCTTTCTTCAGCAAGCCGATATACCAGGCTCTTGCTTCACGGTCGCCGTTGGTATATGCAACCCGGTAACCTTTGCCAAGGCTGTCTTTACCAAATTTCGCCAGCTCAAAAATGCGGCTTTCGATGCGTTGCTGGTTTACTTTAATATTTATATCTGCCGCATCAGCCTGGCTATTGGCAGTCAGCGAAAAGAAAAAAGCAGCCAGGAAAAGAATGTTTTTCATTTTTTAGAGAATAATTTTTTTATTCTTTTAAAAATTTCTTTGCTGGGTACAATCACAAATTCAGTGTCAGCATGCGGCTTCGGATTAATGGTCAGCGATTCAAAGGAATAAGGAAGGTAATAATTTCTGAATTTAGTTATTTCCCTGCCGGGAACAAAAAAACACAGGACACGGGGAGTCCCGTTACGATTTTCATAGTCGCTGCGAGAGATACCGTAAAAAGCCGGGGAAAAGTATGCGTGTGTTAGTAGAAAAAGTTGTAATACCCGGCAGTTTTTTTGCACACATACAATATTTATATGCCGCCTTCAGTTCTTAAAACAAGTTCATACCAAAGCTGGCTGTGGAATTTTTTTTAAAAAAAACAGTGTGTATGAAACAGATGAATCATGCCAGCCATCACCCCGCATTACAGCAATTGCACAAAAATGCCTGCTCATGGGTAGGCCATTTGGGCGCCGGCGCAGTTGATTTTCTTGCCGGCCAGACTTTTCAATGTCCTGAAAACGGTGAGTTGGAAAGCATCGAAGTGTATGTGGCCGATGTGCCGTTGCCCGGCAAGTTGGTTCTCACCCTTCACCAGTTCAACAATGAAAACAAAACCTGGGGCCCTGTCATTTCCATTTCAGAAATTGAAGTAGAAAGAAAAAACCGTGAACACTGGATGCAGTTCAACCTGCAACCTGTGCAGGTGCAGCAAAACACCACCTATGGTTTCCGGCTCAACAGCCCGGACGGCCTGGTGGCGGTTGGCGAAGCCGTTTGGACACATAAAAATGCATTTGCTTATGGTGTGGAGTGGAAGAAAAAGAATACTGATCAGCGGGATTTCTTTTTCCGCTACTTCAGTCTTGCATTTAAAGCAGCGCTGAGGGCCTGAGAAGAATTTTTTTTTACAGAAAATAAAAAAGGCGGCAACTCATATTGCCGCCGCGGGAAATGTATAGCCATTAATTGTTCCTGATGTTGATTCGCATGCCCGGTCCGCCGGGTGGGCCGTTCTGCTGCATTTCCTGGAAAAGTTTCTCTCTTTCCTTGGCAAATTCTTCGGCCGTTGCTTTCTTTCCTTTTGCGGGTTCTTTGATTTTTGCAATATCTACTTTCGGGTTTACTTCAATAGCCACAAAACGGCTTCTGCCATTATTCACATCAATTTCCAGTATGGTGCCCGGCAGCTGCCCCTGGTACATTTCGGGTCCGAACGAGCCGGGAATTTCATTGGTAAACCAGGCAACGATATTCAGTGTATCGGTCACCCGTTCTCTTTTTGCTTCGCCGTTGTTCATCGTCATGCGGAAACTTTCCTGCATGCGCTGGCTGGTTGCCTTCATGCATTTATAGCCCAATATTTCTTTTGTTTCGCCAGTAATTTTCCAGCTCATCTTTCTTATGCTGTCGCTAATGATGTAGTTCTTACCGCCCAGTTCCCGCTGCTCGGTTTTTTTTCCTTCGGCAAGGTTGTGAAAAATGATGTCGTCGCTGCCGGGCATGCGAAACACCATGCGCATACCGCCGCCGTCGCCAAAGCTCATTTCATCGCCGGGGTTAACGTCTTCCACCGGCTGCCACAGGCTTTTTCCTTCAGTAAAAAGAAGTTCAAACCGGTCTTTCCGCTCCGGCGGTATCATGTTCTGAAAAGCCGGGTTGTCATCATTGATGCGTATCTGCAGCTGCATCGTTCTTTCAAAAATTATTTTTCCTTCTTTATGCTGTGCGGCGGCGGGCAGGATTATTCCCATAGCAGCGGCAATCAAAAGTCTTTTCATATTTAAAATTTGTTTTATCCCCTAAGGAGTAGTGAACAACAAAACTAAATCAGCCGGCAGCCTGTGCAGGTTAAGCCACCTTGGATTAAAGTTAATAAAGGTTAACAGCCCCCAAGCAGCTGCCATATTACGTTTACTTTTGTTTCGGGTTTGCAAAATGAAGAAGGGCCTTCCCATACTAATGCTCATCACCATCCTGGCCATTGCCGGGTTCCAGGGTTACTGGCTGAAGGAAACGTATCATAAAGAGAAAAGAATTCTTGAGCAGCGCACCCATTTTACGTTCCGCGAAATGGTGCGCCGCTTGCAGGCAAAAAAACTGAAGCTGGATAATTTTTTCAATGATTCGTCCGGGGCCGCAGGATTTGGTATGGGGGAAATGAGACCCTTTCCCGGTCCGCCCGGCGGCGAGGAAATGGCCGGCCTGCTGAATGATGTCACCATCCGCATCAATGATTCTTTATCGGGACCTGATAGAGCAGCGGAAACAGGAAGACGTATTGCAAGTGTTTTAAAGGGGAAGGCTGAAAGAATGAACGACTCGGTTGTTTTTAAAAAAGAACACAGGAAAAATATGGTTGTAACCCTGGGCAACTCCGATGTGATGATTAAAACCGACTCTGCTCGTGAATATAAAATTGAAAGAGTAAAAGGCCCGCAGGGTGAGCTATTCCGTTTTTTATACAATGTGGATTCGCTGCAGGACTCGCTGCGGCTGGCTGAGGTTGATTCAGCTTTTCAGGCAGCGCTGGTAAAAGAAAAAATAAATATTTCTTATTCCATTTCCCGCACGGATAGTGTGCATCGCCGCAGAACGGGGCCCGAAGAAAGATTAGAACCCAACAAAGTGATTGTCGGCTTTGCCCGCCCGGTTGCATACACACTGCATATTGGCAACGCCATGGGGTATCTTGCAAGAAAACTTGCCTCGCCGTTTTTGTTTTCGCTTTTCCTCGTTGGCGTCACCATTCTTTCTTTTGTGCTGCTGTATCGTAACCTGCAGCGGCAGCGCCGGCTTACAGAAATAAAGAATGAATTCATCAGCAACATTACCCACGAACTGAAAACCCCGATAGCCACAGTGGGTGTAGCCATTGAAGCGCTGCGTAATTTCAATGCCATCAATGACCCGCAGCGCACAAAAGAGTACCTCGATATTTCGCAGAATGAGCTGCACCGCCTGGGCCTGCTGGTAGATAAAGTGCTCAAGCTTTCCATGTTTGAGAAAAAAGAAATTGAGCTGAAATACGAGCAGCTTAATCTGAAGGATATTGTGGATGAAGTGGTGGCTTCCATGAAGCTGCAGATTGAAAAGCACCAGGCTGCCGTTTCGGTGAATACAGAAGGAGATACATCTTTGCAGGGCGACCGGCTTCACCTGCTGAGTGTGGTTTTTAACCTGCTGGACAATGCGCTGAAATATGGTAACGGTAACATTGCAGTTAAAATAGATTTGAAAGAAAAAGGAAACAACATAGAATTGACAGTTGCTGATAATGGCATCGGCATTTTGCCAGAATACAAAGACAGGGTGTTTGAGAAATTTTTCCGGGTGCCAACCGGCGATACACACAATGCAAAAGGATACGGGCTGGGGTTGAGCTATGTGGCCCATGTGGTGGAAAAACACAAGGGAAAGATTGAAGTGGAAAGCCAACCAGGCATTGGAACAAAGTTTATAATTTCATTTCCTAAGTGTGTATAACCGCAGAGAACATGAGAAAAAAAGGCTTCGCAGAGATACTCTGCGTGAACTCTGCGATCTCCTTTCTCAGCGGTGAAAAAAAAGGTATGAGCAAAACAAAAGTTTTTTATGTAGAAGACGAGCTCTTCCTTGGCAAGATTGTAAAAGAAAGCCTGGAGAGCCGCGGCTTTGAAGTGATTATGGAAAGCGACGGGGCCAAAGCCATTGCCTTATTTAAGAAATCAGCGCCCGACATTTGTATACTGGATGTGATGCTACCCAATAAAGACGGGTTTACCATTGCCGATGAAATTCGGGAACTGGATGAGGAAGTGCCCATCATTTTTCTTACTGCCAAAACACAGACAGAGGATGTGGTAAAAGGTTTTTCCCTCGGCGGCAACGATTATATACGCAAGCCGTTCAGCATGGAAGAGCTGATTGTGAGGATACAAAATGCATTGCGAAAAAAAATTGAAGGCCCGAAAAAAATTACCGGCGATACAGTTACAATGGGCAAATACAGTTTTCAGCTCAACCGCCAGGTTTTGAGCAATGGCAAGGAAGACCGAAAACTCAGCTACCGCGAAAGTGAATTACTGAAACTGCTGTATGAAAACCGTGAAAAGATTATTGACCGCCGCGACATCCTGAATCTTCTCTGGGGCAATGATAATTTTTTCAACAGCCGCAACCTTGATGTTTATATCACTAAACTCCGTAGTTACTTAAAAGACGATCCTTCGCTGGAGATCATTACAATTAAAGGAATTGGGTACCGGTTTGTGGCGGGGTGAAGTATCATTCTTCTTTTAACAGGTTTTCTGCTTCATTTTTCAAAACGGGCATGTATTTCTTTATGATTGTGTAAATAGTTTCATCATTTACGGCTTCATATTCATGAATAATCCTGTTGCGAAGTCCTATTATCTGGCTGCTGTTGGTAATATTGATTGACGAATCTTCTTTTCGGGCTTTGTTAAGCGCTTCACCGATAATTTCCAGTTCCCTTTCAACCGCTCTTTTCAGCATTTTGTTTTTTTCATAATCGGAAAACGAAATAACATCTTTTGTAAATTCTTCGATAGAAAGGCAGGAGTTTAATATATCGGCAAGGTATTTTTTTACTTCATCACTCATAAATCGGAGTTCTGGTTTTGTTCATGACTTTAATGAAATAAGGATTTTTAACTGATTTCTCCACAATCAGGTCAACCGGGCGGTTAAAAAGATTTTCCACTTTCTCATAAAGTTTCAGGTGATTTTCTCCTACAACCAAAGGATCAAGATTATCTTCAAAGCTGATAAGAAAATCAATGTCACTGTTTTTATTAAAGCGGTCGGTGCATACGCTGCCGAAAACATAGGCCTTTTTGACGCTATGCTCACGGAATATTTTTTTTAGTTCCGGCAATTTATCATGAAGGAATGGATGAATCATACAGTATAAAGATAATTCAATATATCCGGTTTTCTTATTCAACCGCAATCTTGATGTGTACATTACAAAGCTGCGTGGTTATTTAAAGGATGATCCTTCGCTGGAAATAATAACCATCAAGGGCATCGGGTACCGGTTTGTGGCGGGGTGAAGAATCGACTCTTTATTTAAGTTTTCTGATTTTTTTTATTTTTAAAAAACATCGGCAATCTGTTCTTAACCGGATTTATTAATTTTTTAAAAAAACTTCAGTCACCCCATTATTCCGCAACAAAACGATTTGACTTTTATCCGGCAGGTAAATGATTCTTCTTACTTCTCCGCTGCTCATGATGCCTGATGCGGCCGGGCTTACCGGAAAAAAATTTCCTCTGCCATCGCCTTTCAGCAGCAGCGCTGCACAGGCATCATAATTGCCGGTGGATACATCGGGGTCGAAAGAGTTTCCGGCAATCAAAATATCTTTTGTGCCATCGTCATCAAAATCTTCAGCCAGCAGGTCATTCACGGTGGATAGTTGCCCCTGCTCCGGAAACGGAACAAAACGGAAGGAAAAATTGCCTTCGTTGATAAACACGCCCGATTCGAAACAGGCGGCAGTAAAAACATCCATTCCCTTTTTCTGATCATCGGTAAAAATTTCTTCCAGCGTTTTACCGGCATAGTGCCTGTAGCGAATAAATTTTTTCCGCATCATGGGCACCTGGTCTATCAGCTGATCCCGGTGATACATGGGATAACATTTGCCCCATATATAATACCCGAGCACAGCATCATAGCTGCCGTTGCCGTCAAAATCTTTTGCATACACCGTGCAGGGCTCGTCAACAGTGGCGGTTATTTTAGAATTCAATCCCCGGTTGCCTGCCAGCAGGTCCAAATCACCATCGTTGTCTATATCAGCTGTCTTTATCACATTCCACCATCCGCTGAGTTTTTCAAGCGGAATATTTTTATCATTCACTACAACCATTCCGCTCACCATTTTCCATTTCCCGTTTTCTGTTTCAAATATCATCAACGGCATCCATTCACCTGCCAGCAGCAGTTCATTTGTTTTATCTCCATCCACATCAGCCCATGCAGCATGGTTTACAATACCGGTGTTATTCAAATCCGGCGCCACCGCATCGGTCACGTTTTTAAAAATGCCTTTGCTGTTTTGCAGCAGCATATTTTTATCAGGCTGCGGAAAACGACCGGGCATTACGCCGCCGCCAATAAATAAATCGTTATCACCATCTGCATCAAAATCGAGCGGAATGGCAACAGAACCATTGAACGATTCCTTCGGCAAAGCATTAATCGCTTTTGTAAAATTTCCTTTGCCGTCATTCAGGTACAGCCGGTCCTGGTAGCGGGCCGAGCCGGCATCAAACTCCGCTCCGCCGCTAACCACGTACAGGTCGTTGTCTCTGTCGCCGTCAGCATCGAAGAAAACAGCGCCGCCATCTTCATAAAGCCTGTCGGCAGCAAATGCAAGCTGTTTTTTTTCTGCAAACAAACCACCCGGCATCTGCAGCATCAGCCTGCCTTCAAAACCCGCAGCGCCACCAATATAAATATCTTCTCTTCCATCGCCGTTTACATCGGCCCGGGCATAGTAAGGTCCTTTGCGGCTGCATTTGTATGGTATCAGCGGCTCCCGTTTGAAATCAATAAAATCATTTTCACGATGTGTATAGGAGAATGCATTCTTGCCTGGTGATTTTGTAAACCATGTTTTTGTTTCCTGCTTTTGCCCCGCAGCATTTACAGCATCCTGCTCATATATGCTGAGCACCTGGTTGGCATTTATATTTTCAAGAAAAATTGTTTTCCCGGAAGGGAAACTGATCTCTGCTTTTTTCACTACCACCTCCTTACCCAAGCCGAAATGCAGGTAATGCTCCATGGTGCCCAGGTAGCCACGCTGCGGATCGTAACGCTGCAGCTGCAAATTGTTTTGGCTGTCGTAGAGTTTTACCACGGCTCCATACAATTCCTCCGCTGAGTTTTTGGTTTTAAAAAAACGGAAACGCAGGTAATTGCCGCCGTTTATCCCGCGGCTGTTGTTTTTATAAATGAAAGCCGGGTCGTCAATATTGTTTACCGCAAGGTCCAGGTCGCCGTCATTATCCAGGTCGGCATACACGGCGCTGCCGGAGAAGGAGGGGAGCTGTTCACACCATTTGTCGGAAAAATTATCAAAGCGCAGGGTGCCGTTGTTGCGGTAAAAATAATTTTTTACCCTTACCTCTGGTATCAGCTTAAACCATTCATCGAGATTTACCGGCTGGCCGCGGGCCATAATGTTCTTGATGGAATCGAGCACAAAATTTTTATAATCCCAGTCGGTAATGTCACGCTTCAGCCCGTTGGTTACAAAAACATCTTTCCACCCGTCGTTATCAAAATCGGCCAGCAGCGGTGTCCAGCTCCAGTCGGTTTGCGCCATGCCGCTGTAGTAAGCAATATCGCTGAAGCGGCCGGCGCCGTTATTCAATTGCAGGCAGTTTCTCGGGTACTGGTAAAAAAGATTGAAGCGAAGCAGCAGCTGAAATTTGTCGTAGTTCAGGTTTTGCACAAAAAGCTGCTTCTGCCTTACGGGATCTTCGATGGCCATATCGAGGGTAAAAATATCTTCCCGCCCGTCGTTGTTGATGTCGTTAACATCAGAACCCATGGAAGAAAGACACACATGATTGAAATAATCGCTAAGCCTTTCAGTAAATGTGCCGTTGCGGTTGTTGATATAAATAAAATCGGGCTTGTTGAAATCGTTGGCCACATAAATATCGGGCCAGCCATCGCCGTTGAAATCATAAATGGCGGCGCTGAGTGCAAAGGCATGATTGATGAGGCCGGCTTTTTTTGTTACATCGGTAAACCGGCCGCCATCATTGCGGTACAACCGGTCGCTCACATATACGGTGCTGGTATCTTCGGCATAAATCATTTTTCCATTCACCATTTTGGCGGGTATCAGCATGGCGGTGGTAAAATCTTTTGGCTGGTTGGCGAAATACACATCCATATCACCGTCTTTATCGTAATCCAGAAAATAAGCCTGCGTGGTAAAGCTGGCATCGTTCAATCCGTACTCGGCGGCTTTATCCGTAAATGTCAGGTTGCCGTTGTTGATGTAAAGATGTTTTACTCTTGCTGCAGGGTCGGTGGGGCCTGATTTGCAAACAAGAATATCCAGCCAGCCGTCGTTGTTAATGTCAATCATGTTCACGCCGGTTTTCATGCCGGCAGCGGCGCTTACACCGGCTGACTCAGTAATGTCTCTGAACTGAAAATTATCCAGGTTGAGATAGAGTTTATTTGTGCCCAGCGTGGAGGCAAAATATAAATCCTGCAGGCCATCGTTGTTGATGTCGCCGGCTGCCACACCGGCGCCGATGTACAGGTATTCATATTTATAATAAAACATGTTGCCGTCTTCCATGATGTCATTTCTGAAATGAACACCCGTAGCATCAGGCGGCAGCAGGGTAAACAGTTTTTGGGTGGCAGCCTGCTGCGCCGGGGCATACATATATATAATATATACCAGGAGGGAGCTGAAGAGATTTCTTGCGGTCATTTTGTTTTAGCCTGCATAGGTTTATAAAGTGATTGAATGACAAAACGGCCAATTTGCCGGCCCTGCTGCACACTGATTCTTGCGGTGGCCGGGTAATGAATGCCGCCATACACCCGGCTGTCCGATGATTCTTCTGCTGCCGCATAAAACGAATTAAAAGTTCGGGGTTTTAGTCCAAACGGAATTTCCGTTTCGTCAGTAAATGAAAAATTATTTCCCAGCAAGGTGGTCAGCACTTCTGCGGCGGCATTGGAAGTAACCGAATGGCCGCTCGTGAATTCAGGAAATGGTGGTGTTTGTATCAGCGGCTGCCAGTCAGCATCTATAAAATTATTTATTACCGTCACCGGCCGGATAAGATTGGTTTTATATTTTTCATCCCAGCAGCTGATAAATGCATCGTAAATGGCAATGGCGGTGAAGGTATAAGCCTGTGCAGTTTTACCCAGCGAAATATTTTTCTGCCGGCAGGCCTGCCCGGCAATTTTCAGCCAATGCCCGCCGGGTGAAATTTTATGAACGAAATAAGTGAGGTGACCTTCAATCACAGATGAATTGGGATTATCGTCCCAGTAAAGTGCAATGGTTTTTTTTGCGCTGTCCGTGTTTTTTGAAATGCGGTACATCTCCTGCATGTTTTTATAAAAAGCAGATTGCTTCGAAGCGCTGTACAGCAGTTTTTCTTTTGGCGAGAACTGCGATGCAGACTTCATCAGCATGGGTCGCAGTTTATTCCAGTGCGGTTCAAGGCCCGGAGCATAATCGTTGGGTGTGGGCTGCCAGGCTCCCGGCTTGCCTGATGCGGTGAACCTGGGCATACCCCGTGTTTTCAGGTAATTGTCTTTCTTCGACCATGCAATGATGCTGTCGGCCACAAGCTTTCCATATTCATACGCATTTTTATAAACTGCCGCTTCCATCGTTTGCAGAACAGAGTCAGTAAACCGGCTGCGCCATTCCTCTATTTTATATTCCGAGCCTACAAGGTTTTGGGCAACTAATGAAAAAGCCACACTGGCCGATACGAAATTATCATTGGGCATTGGTGGCGGTGGAAGTTTTTTTAAGCCTTTTAGTTTTCCTGCCAGCAGCGGCAGCAAAGGATCGTCATGCCGGATACATTCGTAAAAAGCAATTTGGGGATAAACATAAATGCGGGCGGCCACCGGCGGGGTAAACAAATCATCCATCACGGTATTGATGAGCAGGTCGTTCAGCTGATGGAGTGTGTTTTGTTTTGATTGGGCCCCTGTGCCGGTGATAAAGAAACACGGCAGTAACAGGGCAATGATTTTTTGAAACAGTTTCTTCATGCCGGAAACAATATGCTTTTTTAAAATTAGCCATATTTTAGTTATCGGTTTTTGTCAATCAAAAGTTCAGGCTGATCTGTTAAATTGCAAAAAAACAGGTATGGCAAAATTCTTTTCCTGGCTGGGTACTTTACTGGCTATCGCTATATTAATAGCAGCCATCACAGCCCCGGGTGATAAAAAGTTTGAAAACTTTATAGCTAAAGATAAAGGCGGCGATACCATGAGCTGCAAACCCATCATTGGCAAAAGTTCGCCTTTTAAAATTATTGTCCGGCTGTTTTCCTTTCACTACGTCAGCTACTGCGAAACAACCCAGTCGCCGCTTCGCCTGCGTACCGGCGGAAATAAATCAGGTGAAACAGACAGCATAACATCCTCTATCCGCATTACCCTGCCAAACGTAACTGCCCGGGAAACTTATCTTGGTCTTTTTGGCCGCTTCTGGAAACTTTGATTGCACCGTTTCTTCAAGCTGGATTTTCTTTAGCTTTAGTGGCTACAAAAAATCAAAACAATGCTGAAGAGAATCTTTTATTCTTTGCTGCTTGCTTTAGCGGTAAATACCCTTTTTTCGCAGGCTGATTATTTCTATCCCGGCGCAGGAAATTTTAACTCCGCCATTCCCACACCGGAAAAATTCCTGGGCTATGCCATCGGCACGCATCATTCACGGCACGATAAGATTGTGGAATATTTCAAAGAACTTGACCGGCTTTCGGATCGTGTCACTGTGCAGGTAATCGGCGAAACGTATGAACATCGTCCGCAGATTGCCGCCATCTTCACTTCACCCGCCAATCATCAGCGGCTGGAAGAAATACGCAAAGCACATCTTGCTGCACAAATCAACGGCAGCACTGAAAATATTCCTCTTGTCATTCATCTTGGCTATAATGTGCATGGCAACGAACCTTCGAGCAGCGAAGCGGCTTTGCTTACCGCATACTATTTAACCGCATCGGAAAGTGAAGAAGCAAACAAGTGGATGAAGGAAATGGTAATCCTGATGGACCCGGTGATTAATCCCGATGGAAGAGATCGCCACAGCCACTGGGCCAATATGCACAAAGCTTCACCACCAGTGGCCGACCCGCTTGACAGGGAACATACTGAAATATGGCCCGGGGGTCGTTTCAATCATTACTGGTTCGATTTAAACAGGGACTGGTTTCCCGGCACGTTTCCTGAAACAAGAAACCGGATAAAATTTTTTCATCACTGGCGGCCTTATGTGCAAACGGATCATCACGAGATGGGAACCAACGCCACGTTTTATTTTGACCCCGGCGAAGATGCCAGCAACAATCCCGTTGTGCCCGACTTTTTGTACAAAACCGTTTACCCCAAATACGCAGAATATTTTTCCAACGCCACGGATAAAATCGGTTCGATGTACTACACCAAAGAATCGTATGATAAACTCTATCCCGGCTATGGCAGCAGCTATATCAACTTCTACGGCGGCGCCGGTTTTTTGTTTGAGCAGGCAAGCAGCCGTGGGCATGTGCAGGAAACGAATACTATACCACTCACTTTTGCCTTCACCATCCGCAATCAGTTTACCGCATCACTCACCACCATCCGTGCTTCGCTGGCGGAGAAAGCCATGCTGCTGAAATTGCGGCATGAATTTTACCGCATGTCAAAAGACCAGCAGGCAAAATCGTCCATCAAAGGTTATATGTTTGGCGATGCCAGTGACGAAACCAGAACAAGAGCTTTTATTGACATGCTGCTGCTGCACGAAATAGAAGTGTACGATGCGGGAAACAGCAGCCGCGACGGTCAAAAATATTATGTACCCACAGCACAGGACAACTACATCATGCTTCGTTCTGTTTTTGAAAAACAGATCACTTACATCGACAGTTCTTTTTATGATGCATCGGCATGGAGCCTGGTACATGCGTATAATTTGCCTTACACTGAAATAAAAACCCCCATCGCTGCCGGCAACAGGATAACGGCTTTGCCGGCACCTGCACCCGCTGCACCGCCGAAGAGCAGTTATGCTTATGTGATGAGCAACACGGATTACAATATTTACAAAGCCATTTATCATTTGCAAAGCGCCGGTGTCATTGTGCAGTCGGCCTTCCGCCCGTTTACAGTAATGGTTGACGGCGGTCCGAAAAAATTTGGTTATGGCAGCATTGTTATTTCTGTGCAGCAGCAAACCATTTCTGCCGATTCATTACACAGGGTTGTGGCAGCAGCAGCTGCAAAATCGGGCATCTCCGTTTATAACCTGGGTACTGGGTACAGTGCCGGTGGCATTGATTTGGGAAGCCCTTATGTGCGGACGCTGAAAAAACCTGAAGCGGTAATGATTATCGGTACAGGAATAAATGCTACTGAAGCAGGGTTTATCTGGCACCTGCTGGATCAGCGATTGCAAATGCCTGTTACCAAACTGGACATTTTAAATCTGGGTACGGCCAACCTGAACCGCTACAATACGATGATACTGGTTTCAGGCAACTATTCATTGATTGATAAAACAGCAACGGATAAAATAAAAGCATGGGTGCAGTCGGGCAAAACGCTTATTACCATAAAAACAGGAACCGAGTGGGCTATCCGCAACGGCTTTACAAAAGAAAAATTATTGCCGGTTGACAGCGCCAAAGGAACTCCCGAAAGAAAAGATTTTGATATGGCCGTGCATATCGAAGGCGCCAAAGCCATGGGCGGTTCCATTTTCCGTGTTGACCTGGATACTACTCACCCGGTCGGCTTTGGATTTACCAACAGGAAAGTTTCAGTTTACAGGAATGGCTTGACTTTTTTACAGCCAAGCGCCAATCCTTACTGCACAGTGGCACAGTACACCAACGACCCGCTGATTGGCGGATATATTCATCCCACTACGATGAAGAAGCTGAAAAACTCGGCAGCGATTGTTGTGGGCAGTGAAGGAGGCGGAAGAGTAATCATGTTCAGCGACGATCCCAATTTCCGCGGCACCTGGTACGGCACCAACAAACTTTTTCTGAATGCCCTGTTTTACGGAAGCAATATTACCGTGCCACAGGTGACGGGGGAGTAGGTAGTAAGGATAAGTAAGAATTTTGAATGCAAAACCAGGAATGACTTTACCTGTACAAGAAAACAATTCATAACCCGATAGTTATCGGGTCTTAATTCAAAGTTATTGAACATGGCAGTACACCACCATACTCATTCGCTCCGTAAAAAATGCCCGCCCGGCCCCTCCCTGAACGATACTATCGGTCCTGGGGACAGGCAGGGACGCATTATTTCCGGGCGTTTCTGATGTTTTTCCTGGCTGTGTTCCGGAGGCTATCATCAATTCCAGATTTGTAAAATATTACAAAAATGGAATCCAACTCCATATTTTGCCTATTTTTACAAAAATGGACCTGGTATGGTTACCCGCTCAATACTATCAGAAGCAAAACAGGTACTCACCCAATTCAGGGCATTATGCATAACCGGCCCAAGGCAAAGCGGTAAAACCACCCTGAGCAAACAACTGTTTAAAGGCAGGCCGTATGTAAATTTTGAAAACCCCGCCGTACAACATGAGGCAGAACTAAACCCCGAAGCATTTTTAAAAAAATACCGTACCGGCGCCGTATTTGATGAAGTGCAAAGAGTGCCGCATATCTTCCGTTACCTGCAGGAAATACTTGACAACAATACAAAACGAGGGCAGTTCATTCTCACCGGCTCCAATAATTTTTTATTGCAGGAGCAGGTATCACAGTCATTGGCGGGGAGGGCTGGTTATCTTTCACTATTACCTTTTAGTTATGCCGAACTGGTAAAAGCAAAGCTGGCTATCAAAAATGTAAACAAACATATACTTACAGGTGGCTATCCGGAAATATGGAACGAAAAATTAATACCGGGTACCTGGTTCAACAGCTATGTGCAAACCTATGTGCAAAGAGATGTGAGGCTGTTACGAAATATTACCAACCTTGCGGCATTTAACCGCTTTATTTATTTATCCGCCGGTTATGCAGGGCAAATCCTCAACCGGGATGAACTGGCAAAGCAAACCGGGGTTGATACCAAAACAATTCTGGCCTGGCTTGGCTTGTTAGAAAACAGCTACATTATTTACCTGCTACAGCCCTGGTATAATAATATGAATAAGCGGATTGTAAAAAGCCCCAAGCTTTACTTTTATGATACAGGTTTGCTTTGCCACCTGTTAGGGGTAAAAACTAATACTGCATTACAAAATCATACCGCTTACGGTAGTATTTTTGAAAATTGGGTAATCTCCGAGATAAGAAAAAACAATTTTAATGAAGGGTTGAATGAAGGCATGTATTATTTCAGGGATAATGTGGGAAATGAAGTTGATTTGATAACTGAACGGGATGGTGAACCGATGGCAATAGAAATAAAAGCCGGAAATAAAGCAGATAACAATATGCTGCGTGGGTTAAAGTATTGGCAAAAACTGCGACCAAAAAGCAATTGTATTTTAATTAATGGCGGCAGCAAGCCTGTTGCAATAACGGATACAATGAATATTTTGCCCTGGACAGAAGTAGTAAATCTTTAAAAAAAATCTTTTATGGAAGTATATGCACACTCATATACAGCGAGAAAAAAATGCCCGCCTGACTCTCGCAAGAACGAGTCTGTCGGGCCTGGGGTCGGGCATAGATACATTATTTCCGGGAGTTTTATACTGAAGTGCAACAGAGGCGTAGCCCCGGTTCAATATTCTTAACAACGGGTTTCAACCCGTTGCAAAAAACCAAAACTAAACTGAGAGCCGTAGGCTCGTTGCATTTAAGTATGATGAGCCGTGCCGATGGCACTCAACTTTTATATTAGTCCTTTCCATCGGACTAAAGTCCGATTTTATAGAATATAACCGATAACCGGGCCTACGGTTCTGCTAAAAATTGACTAAGTGAAATAAAATTTATGGAAGTACACCACCACTCACATCCTTCGACAAGCTCAGTACACCGAAGAAAATGACTGCCTGCCAGCAAGGCGGGGCCCCACCATTTCTGAAAGTTCCTCATAATATTTCCCGATAAACCAGAAAATATGTCGTTATATTTACGGATACAACGTAAAATATCATGATTCCCCGTTTCCTGGAGCAAGGCCTCAAAGAAAAAATGCATAAAGGCAAAGCCATCATACTGCTGGGTGGAAGGCAAACCGGCAAAACCACACTTCTTAAAATTATTACGGAAAAAAGATCCGATACGTTATGGTTGAATGCCGATGAGCCGGATATAAAAACACTGGTTGAAAACGCTACTTCCACCCGCCTGAAAACTTATTTCGGAAAAAACAAAATCATCATCATTGATGAAGCACAGCAAATAAACGATATCGGAAAAAAAATAAAACTGGTTACTGATACACTAAGGGATATACAGGTAATAGCATCGGGCTCATCTGCCTTTGAAATAAAAAACAAAACCAATGAGCCATTAACAGGCCGGAAATGGGAGTTTCATTTATTTCCACTCAGTTTTTCAGAAATGGTCAGCCATCACGGGCTGATTGAAGAAAAAAGAATGATACCGCACCGGTTGGTGTATGGTTACTACCCGGAGGTAGTTACACACTCTGGAGAAGAAAGAGAAAGGCTCAAACTTTTAGCTGACAGTTTTTTGTACAAAGACATATTGATGTACCAGGGGCTTAAGAAACCCGAAAAGCTTTTTCACCTGTTGAAAATGCTGGCAGCAAATATCAGCAGCGAAATAAATTATAACCAGCTTAGCAAACAACTGCAGATAAACAATGAAACGGTGGAGAAATATATCCAGCTGCTGGAGCAATGCTATATTATTTTTCGCCTGCCGGCTTTTGCCACCAACCTCACCAAAGAGCTCAGGAAAGGGAGAAAGGTATATTTCACCGATAACGGAATTATCAATTCTCTTACCGGCAATTTTTCATTAATTGAAAACAGGAGTGATAAAGGGGCCCTTTGGGAAAATTTTGTCATCAGTGAAATGTACAAGCAGAATGAATACAAAAAGGAGTATGGCAAATTTTTCTTCTGGCGTTCGCATGACCAGCAGGAAGTGGATTTGGTGATACAAAAAGGGAACCTGCTTGAAACCTTTGAAATAAAATGGAGCGACCAGAAAACACCCCGGCTCAGCAAAACATTTTCATCCAATTACCCGAAACACATTTTTCAGTTTATACATTATAATAATGTGGATGAGTTTTTACTTTAAATGCCAGTTATGGAAGCACACCACCATGCACATACAGCCTGCCGCAAATGGACTCACTATTTCCGGGAGTTTCTTAATACTGTAGTGTGCCAGAGGCGTAGCCTCGGTTCAATATTCTTAACAACGGGTTTCAACCCGTTGAAAAAACCAGGAGAGAAACTGAGAGCCATAGGCTCAGTGCATTTGAGTATGATGAGCCGTGCCGATAGCACTCAATTTTAATCTTAGTCCTTTCCATCGGACTAAAGTCCGGGTTTATAGAATATAACCGGGCCTACAGCTCTACCAAAAATTGACTAAGTGAAATAAATATTTATGGAAGTACACCACCATAGTCATACTGCAAGAAAGAAATGGACACATTATTTCTGGGAGTTTCTCATGTTGTTCCTGGCCGTGTTCTGTGGTTTCTTTGCCGAATATCAATTAGAACACCTGATAGAAAACCAGCGGGAAAAACAATACATCACTTCGCTGGTCAGAGATGTGGAAATGGATATTGTTTCTTTAAACGAAGCAAAAGCTGTCAGGGAAAAATATATCGGCTATTATGACTCGCTGGTTTTGCTGATGAAGAGCAGAAACAAAGAAGATATGAACGACATCTATTTTTATGCACGGTTTGCTGGCAGAACCACCGAATTTAAATATCATGACCGGACCATACAGCAACTCAAAAGCTCCGGCAGTATGCGGCTGATAAGAAATAAACAGGCTGCCGACAGCATTACTATTTATGACAATGAAATCATTAAAAAAATTCAGAATCAGCAGGAGATAGAACCCCGTTTCCGTAATGATATACTGGCCCTTCATGCCGGAAAAATATTTGATGCACAGGTGTGGAATGATATGGTTGATGGTAATGCAGTTATCACAAGACCGGTTGGCAACCCTGATTTAATTACCAGCGACATGAAACTGATAAACGACTTCACATTACAAGTAATAACATTAAAAACGGCATACCGGATTACAAATAGTTATATTGTTTCAGCCCTGCAATCGGCCGAAAGTCTGGTTAGTTTTCTAAAAAAAGAATATCACCTGAATTGATTTATTTATGAAGAAAATATTATTATTCCTTGTATTTCCATTGCAGGTTTTTTCTCAGTCGTTTACCAAAGCGGAAATAAGCCGCTGGGAAAAACAGGCAACACAGGTAACCATCATCCGCGATAACTATGGCATTCCGCATATTTATGGAAAAACGGATGCCGATGCCGTGTTTGGCCTGATGTATGCCCAGTGTGAAGATGATTTCAAGCGGGTGGAGATGAACTATATTGAAAAGCTGGGCCGCATGGCCGAAGTGAAAGGCGAAGCGGAATTGTACAGCGATTTGCTTCATCGTCTTGTTCTTGATTCTGCTGATGCCGTGAAAGATTATAAGAATGCGCCGGCATGGCTCAAACAACTCTGCCATGCTTTTGCCGACGGCATTAATTTTTTCCTTTATAAAAATCCACAGGTGAAACCCGCTTTGCTTCATCGTTTTCAGCCCTGGTACCCGCTGCTGTGGACGGATGGAAGCATCGGCGCTATCAACACGGCCGGGGTATCGGTGAATGAGCTGAAAAATTTTTATTCTTCAGAGCCCACTGCTGCGTTGAAAGAAGGAAGGGGTGAGGTAGAGGTTAAAGTTGAGGATGAGGAAGAGGTTTTGACGGGTTCTAATGGTTTTGCTTTTTCTCCAAAAATCACTGAGTCAGGCAATGCCATTCTTTATATCAACCCGCATGTCACGTTTTACTTCCGGGCCGAAGTGCATATGGTGAGTGAAGAGAGACTGAACGCTTATGGGGCCGTCACCTGGGGGCAGTTTTTCATTTACCAGGGTTTTAATGAACATTGCGGATGGATGCATACAAGCAGCGGGGTGGATGCGGCTGATGCGTACATTGAAAAGATTTCAAGAAAAGATAGCGGCTGGATGTATGAATTCGACGGAAAACAAAAGCCTGTTTTGGTAAAAAGAATTTCTATCGCTGCTAAAAAAGGGATCGGTTTTGAAACAACAAACTTCAACACATTGTTTACGCATCATGGCCCCATCATGGCAAAACGTAATGGCCAATGGCTGAGTGTGAGAGCTGACAACCGCCTGATGAACGGACTGATTCAATGCTGGCAAAGAACAAAAGCCAGGGGGCTGGAAGATTTTAAAAAGACCCTGGATCTGAAAGGAAATATTTCCAATAACACCTTGTATGCCGATGCTGAAGGAAATATTGCGTACTGGCACGGTAACCGTATTCCTGCAAGAGATACAATATTTGGCTGGAGTAAAGCAGTGGATGGAAGCATAGCTGCTACTGAATGGAAAGGCTATCACAATATCAGCGAAACTGTTTTAAGCATTAATCCATCAAATGGCTGGTTGCAGAATTGTAACTCTACACCATTTACAGTTGCAGGTGCAAATAGTCCGGATAAAAAAAATTATCCTGCTTACATGGCGCCGGATGGAGAAAATTTCCGGGGCATCAATGCCGTAAGGGTGTTAAGCGAAGGAACCAGGTATACTATTGATAAAGTGATCAAAGCCGGGTACGACACCAGGCTGGCAGCATTTGAAGTGCTGGTGCCAGCCCTGATAAAAGCGTTTGAAAAAAATGTTTCTTACAGCGATTCATTGTTTGCCTTGCTGGCGGGGCCCATTGCGGTGCTGAAAGGATGGGATTTCCGCTGCGGCGAAAACTCTATTGCCACCACGCTGGCTTTGGAGTGGGGCCAAAAAATTTTACCCGCCATCATGCGTACGCAGGTGAATGATGACGAAGAAGCCGACCAGGTGGATAAGGCAACATATTTTGCAGCCCATGCAAAACCGGGTGAATTGTTGCATCCATTATTGACAACTATTAACGAAATGCAAAGCAAATTCGGCCGCTGGCAACTACCCTGGGGTGAAGTAAACCGCTTTCAGCGTATTTCATCGGATATTGATAATAAGTTTGATGATAATAAACCCAGCATACCTGTTGGCTTTGTTTCCTCCATCTGGGGCATGCTGCCTTCTTATACCAGCCGTTCTTATCCCGGCACTAAAAAAAGATACGGCGTGAACGGGAACAGCTTTATTTGTGCAGTGGAGTTTGGAAAACGAATTAAAGCAAAATCATTGCTTACAGGCGGGCAAAGTGGCCATGAAGACTCACCGCATTTTACTGATCAGGCTTTGATGTACACAAAAGGTCAGTTCAAAGATGTATTGTATTATAAAGAGGATGTAGAAAAGCATGTGGAAAAAACCTATCACCCGGGAGAGTGAGGGGGGCAGTGCTGCCAAACGATAAACAAAAAACTATAAACAATAAATCTGCTCATGGAAGTACACCACCATTCACACACTGCCCGTAAAAAATGGACCCATTACTTCTGGGAGTTTTTAATGTTGTTCCTTGCTATGTTCTGTGTGATATGTAGTGGCGTAGCCACGGTTTTATATCTTAACAACGGATTTCAATCCGTTGCAATGACACAAAGAAAGTAACTGAGAGCCGAAGGCTCGGCTAATTTGTTCTTATATGTATCGTGCCGCTGGCACTCAACTCATAGAATAGCTCTTTTCGTTGGACTGAAGTCCGACTTTAGTAAATGTAACCGAGCCTACGGCTCTATAATCATTACATAAATTCAAATCGCTTTAAAAATGAAAACAGCCAAATATTAATTATGGAAGTACATGCACACACCCACACGTCCCGTAAAAAATGGACGCATTATTTCTGGGAGTTTCTCATGTTATTCCTTGCTGTGTTCTGCGGTTTCCTGGCGGAATATCAACTGGAGCATAAGATTGAAAAAGACAGGGAAAAACAGTTCATGAAAAGCTTGTTGGAAGATTTGAAAAAAGACAGCGCCTCTCTTGCTTTTAATATTGAAAAAGGTCCGGAAATTGTTAAATACAGTGATTCACTGATTAATGAATTATTGCAAAAACCATTGGCGGGAAAGGAAAAAAAATTATATCATTTCCTTTCGCTTATCAGCGATGGAATCACCATTCGCTATCACGACCGCACCGTTTCCCAACTGAGAAACTCCGGTGGTTTCAGGCTGCTTTCCCGTGAGAATGTATCGAATGCTATACTTGATTACGATGTGCTGATGCGTGAGGCGCAGAATTATGGTTCCTCCATAGAAAGCTGGAGTTTTGTTCAGCCCGCTCTAACCAAGTCGGCGGCCATCTTTGATATCAGCCTGGTGTTTGCTATTTATGATGATGCCAGGAGATATATCCATCATACTGACAGTATTCATTTCCCGGAAGAAGTAAAACTGATCACCTATAATGAAGCAACGATTAAAGAATACAGGAGCCTGCAGCGCTTTGCACAACTTACCGACCAGGTAAAACTTTATTATTCAAAATGGGCATTGGATAAGAACCAGGAACTTGATTCACTGATCAGAAAAGAATATAATATAAAATGATACGCATGAAAACATTTCACTATCCGAAGAGTACCACGAAGAATACAACTTTTATAAAAAAAAATGAGTGTTATTTAAAAGTGAAACAATTCCTGGTATTTCTTTTTTTGTCTCAATTAATTTTTGCACAGCAATATGATGTACTTATTCTCAATGGAAAAATTATTGACGGCACCGGTAACAGCTGGTATTATGGCGATGTGGCCGTGAAAGACGGAAAGATTGCCGCCATCGGCAAACTGAATAATGTAACGGCTGCAAAAGTGATTCATGCCAAAGGGCTGATTGTGGCGCCGGGTTTCATTGATGTGCATGCCCATATAGAGGGCGGCATTTTTGAAAACCCCGCAGCCGGCAATTATATATATGATGGGGTCACCACCGTTATCACCGGTAACTGCGGCGGCTCGGCCGAAAATATCCAACGCTTTTTTTACCGGCTCGACAGTATGAAAACCTCCATCAACATCGCCACACTTATCGGCCACAATACGGTACGCAGACTGGCGATGGGGCTTGGCAATCGCCTGGCCTCTGTGGAAGAGCAAAAGAAAATGGAAGAGCTGGTGGCGCAGGCAATGAAAGAAGGAGCAGTTGGTTTATCCACAGGGCTTATTTACTTGCCGGGAATGTATAGCAATACTGAAGAAGTAATTGGTTTGGCAAAATCAGCAGTAAAATACAATGGCATTTATGCTTCTCATATCCGAAACGAAGAAACGAAAGTGGTGGATGCCATCAATGAAGCCATCAACATTGGCAGGCAGGCAGGCATTCCCGTACAGATTTCGCATTTCAAAGTGAGCCACCGGGCCAACTGGGGCCGCAGCAAAGAAACTTTACCCCTGATAGAAACAGCAAGAAAAGAAGGTTATGACGTGACGATTGACCAGTATCCCTACACTGCCAGCAGCACCAACCTGGGAGTACGGCTGCCCGACTGGGCCCTGGCCGGCGGGCAGGATTCGCTGAAAGCAAGAATTGCAAACCCGGATCTGCACAAACGAATCATAAAAGATATGCTGGCACAGCTGAAAGAATACAAATACAAAAACTACAGCTATGCCGTGGTGGCCAGTCATGCGGCCGACACCACGCTGAACGGCAAAAGCATTTCAGAAATAAATAAGCTGAAAAGAAGAAAACCCAAAGCAAAAGAGGAAGCCGAAACCATACTGGATATGATGCTGGCCGGCGGTGCGCAGATGGTGTATCATGGCATGCACGAAGATGATGTACGCTATTTTATAAAGTATCCATTTAACATGGTTGGCGCTGATGCCGGGGTGCCGGTGCCGGGCCGCGGTATGCCGCACCCCAGGGCTTACGGCACCAATGCACGGATACTTGCAAAATATGTGCGTGAAGAAAAACTGGTTGCACTGGAAGAAATGATACGCCGGATGACCTCGCTGGCAGCGCAAAAATTTCAACTGAAAGACCGCGGGCTCTTAAAGGAAGGAATGGCTGCCGATATTGTAGTATTTGATTTTAATGAAGTGACCGATAAAGCCACGTTTGAGAATCCTCACCAATACTCCGCCGGTTTTAAATATGTGCTGGTAAACGGCCAGCTCGTGTTGGAAAACGGAGTACATAACGGCACCCGTAGCGGCCGCACATTAAAAGGCCCGGGTTCGGAACAGCTATAAAGCTTTTGTTTCCTTAACTTAGGTATCAAATCATTTTGTATGAGCCCGGAAACCAAAGGACGGGTCATCCGTCTTGTGATTTATATGATTGTCGGTTTTGCTGCTGCATTTATATACAGCTATTATAAAAGCTAAAAATGGAAGTTCATCACCACTCACATACCCCTCGCAAAAAATGGACCCATTATTTCTGGGAATTTCTCATGTTATTCCTTGCCGTGTTTTGTGGATTTTTGGCAGAGTACCAGCTGGAACATGTGATAGAGAAAAAAAGAGAAAAAGATTATCTCCGCTTATTTATCCAGGACCTGAAGGCGGATACGCTTTTCTTTCAGCTGGCAAACAAGGCCAATATAGCCAACCAGCAGCGGATGGATTCTCTCCTTTATTTATTAAAATCCTATCATCCCGGCAACCCGACAGAAGAACTATATTATCATGCACGCAGCATCACATCCAGGGGTATCAGCGTTCAGTATATCAACAGGACTTTTGAGCAGCTGAAAGGCTCAGGAGGCTTCAGGCTGATACGCAAATCAAATGTACTGGACTCCATAACGCTTTACTACGAATCATTAAAAGAACTGGACATCCGCATCAGCCATCGCTTTGAAAGATTAACTGACCTGTTCCGGATCACGGAAGAATTGTTTGACGGCTGGGCCATGAATGAAATTGCCGAAAGTAATTTTGCCAGGCCGCAAAAAACACCACCGCTTTTAAGCAACAACAAAACCGAAATGAATAAATATATCACCCGGCTGGGCTATTTTAAAGCCACCGATTTAAGAATCATTGAGCGGATTGAACAGGTATTCCGGCCGGCGGCCATCAGTTTAATGAACCTGGTAAAAAAAGAATATCACCTGGAATAAACATGAAAAGCATTCTTTTAATACTCCTTCCCGCATTTTTCTTTTCCTCATCGGCGCAGCAATATAAATTTGATTCCCTTCTTTCATTCCCCGGAAATTTCAGCGGCGTTGTACTTGTTGCTGAAAACGGCAAACCCGTTTATCACAAAGCTATCGGCTGCCGTGAGTTTGAAAAACAAATTCCCCTGCAGACTTCCGACATCTTTGAGCTGGCCTCCGTTTCCAAACAGTTCACCGCCATGCTCATCATGATGCTGAAAGAAAAAGGCAAACTCAGTTATGATGACCAGGTAGAAAAATATCTTGACATCCCCTACAAAGGGATTACCATCCGGAATTTATTGACGCATACCAGCGGCCTGCCCGATTACCAGGACATTATGGATAAGTACTGGGACAAAAACAAAGTGGCGGGCAATGACGACTGTATTGCTTATTTAAACAACTATGCGCCGCCCAAACATTTTGAACCCGGTGAAAAATATGAGTACAGCAACACGGGTTATTTGTTATTGGCCAGTATTACAGAAAAAGCCAGTGGCAGTGATTTTATTAAACTCTGCCGTAAATGGATTTTCAGAAAACTGAAAATGAAAAGCACCGGCATAAGAACGCTGGAACAGAAAAAAGCAACAATCAATTTCGCCATCGGGCATATTTATGTGAAGGAAAGAGACAGGTATGTCCGTGCCGATTCATTTCCTTCATCTGATTATACCATCTGGCTGGGTAACCGCAAAGGTCCCGGCCGCATCAGTTCCACTGCCGAAGATTTATTGAAATGGGATAACACCTTATACACAGAAAAGCTGGTAAGGCAATCTACTTTGCAGGAAGCATTTAGCCCGATGAAACTGAACAACGACAGTTTATCCAACTATGGTTTCGGCTGGATGCTGCGAACCGATTCTGTGCTGGGAAAAATTGTTTACCATACCGGCGACAACCCCGGCTACAAAACCCAAATCATCCGCTACCTTGATAAAAAGAAAACAATAATAGTTTTGAATAATAATGCACATGAATATTTTGCTGCATTCATCCGCCAGGTTGAATCAGCAATGAAAAAGAATTAATACCTTCAATTTACACATGTAATAATTAATCCCTCCTTTACTAACCCCCTTTGCCGCACCCCGGACATTTTTATTTCTGTAACCAAAAACTTTTAATATGGCAAAGTATGTAGCGCTCCTCAGCTGGACCGACCAGGGCATCCGCAATGCCAAAGACACCATCAACCGGGCCAATGCAGCACGCAAAGCTTTTGAAGCTGTCGGCGGTAAAATCACTGACATCTACTGGACCATCGGGCCGTATGATGTGGTAGTACTATTTGAAGCGCCGGACAGCGATACGGCTTACCGCATCATGCTGCAAACCGGCATGCAGGGCAATGTGCGAACGGTAACCATGCCCGCAATGGATGAGCAGGCCATGGCAACAATTATCCAGGGAATTTGATGAGCGAAAACTCTTTCCAGATTTCGTTAATGGCAACGCGGAAAACGCTGATCAGGCTTATTTGTGCGGATAAAATCCGTTTCATCTGCATAATCGGCGTTCTTATTTTTTAAAAGTGCCCATCAGTTCAGCCTGTGTCAGTATATGCCCCTTCATTGCTTTTTCCAGCTGCCCTTTATCGGCGGAAGAAGAAAGGGAAAGCAATGCATCCAGCGCATACGGTTTGAAAAAATAACGATGCGTGCCCGATGGCGGGCAAGGCCCTCCGTAAGTGGAACGTCCCCATGAGTTTTTACCCTGCACAGCGCCGGCGGGTACACTGTTTTCTTTTATCTCCGTGGTTTGCGGCGGTATGTTCCAGAGCAGCCAGTGCACCCAGGTGCCCACCGGTGCATCGGGATCATCCATGATGAGTGCAAGCGATTTTGCATTGGCAGGCACATCGGCAATATGCAGCGGCGGATTGATGTCAGCGCCTTTGCAGGTATATTTTGCAGGAATGCTTTCTCCCTGTTTGAAAGCAGGGCTCTCGATTTTCATGACATGTAAATTTTGAGTTGAAGAAAATTTCTCTTTGCCGGATTTTTTTTCAACGGCTGAATGGCCGCAAAGCAATAATGCGATAACAGACAGGAGGAGTAGATATTTACGGAGCCTGGTTATCACAATTCAATTTTGATAAACTAAAGTTACAACGGTTCCCAAAGAAATGCTGCAGAATAGGAAAAAGCGCAGAATTATCGCAGCAGCTCTCTGCGCTGTTTCAGCGTTCTCATGTTCTCTGCGGTGAAAAAATTATTGCTTCGGTATCCCCCGGATATGATACTCCTGTATCAGCGGCGGGTTTTCCGGCGAAAGGGTAAAATAGATTTCAATATCCGTTTTTTCTCCTTCAATAATAAAAGAGCCCCGTAACTGGTTTTCGGGTTTTATTTCTTTTACCGAAATGATTTTCCCGGCTTTGGCATACAGCTCCCGTGCATATTTTCTCAGTGTGTCAATGGGGTAATCAGGGAAAAAATTTTCGGCAAAAATGCCGGTTTGTTCTGCGTTGTTCCAGTCGGGTAAAATTTTTACCAGTTCATTTTTTCGTTGCTCCAGGATTTTTGAAGGGGGCAACTGCATGGGTTGCAGTTGTGCAATTTTAATAAGGGTGTCCAGTATTTTCAGATTTACAAAACCCATCGGCGCATAGGTGCGGTTGGCAAAGGATACTATGCCGATGCCATACTCCGGCATGATGCGCCACTGGCTGCCGAAGCCCGGCAGTCCGCCGCTGTGAGCAATATAAGTCTTGCCATCGCAGTCTTTCATCCATCCTAATCCATAGCAATAGGCGGTGCTGACGGCACAACTTCTTCCATCAGGATATTTATAATTTGTGTTAAAACCATTCCATCTCCACGGATGATGCATCTCTCTTATTGAACTTCTTTTGATGGGCCCGTTATCCGGTGCATTGTTTGGCGGCCATGCCGAAAGATGAAAAGCCATATAATTGGCAAATTCATCGATTGATGAAATCATGGCGCCCATGGCGCCCCAGCTTCCGTCTTTAGCGTCGTGCAGCAACTCTTCCTCGTTCCATTTTTCATTCAGCCAGCGGTAACCGTGCGCCAGTTTATCCGGCGCCACATCGCCGTATTCATAGGTGGTGGTTTTCATGCCTAATGGTTCAAGAATATTTTTTTTAATGTATTCCTGGTACTGCATACCCGATACAAGGGTTATAATTTTTCCCTGCAATGCAAAACCAAGATTACTGTATTCATAAGCAATGCCCGGCGGATTAGAGAATGAAAGTTGTTTACCGATTAATTCAATCAAATCTTTATCCGTATCGGCAAGCTGCCTGTCACCCCAGGGATTGTCTTCCGGAAAACCGGCGCCATGCGTCATCAGGTGGCGCAGGGTGATGTGCGGCGCATCGGCAGTCGGGTATTTTAAATTTTTTAATTCAGGAATATAGAAATAAGCCGGGTCGTCAAGGTTCAATTTTCCTTCATCCCGCAATTTTAAGATGGCCATGCACGCAAAACTTTTACTCATGCTGGCAATGCGGAAGAGAGAGGAAGAAGTAACCGGGATTTTCTTTTCCATATCTGTGTACCCGATACTGTTTTTATACACCAGTTTGCCATCCACCACCATGCCATAGGCCACGCCGGGCAGGTGATGTATATCGGCAAAGTCTTTAAAAATTTTATCTATTACCGGAAAAGCCATGCTTATTTTTTCGGTGCGGGTCGCATCGGTAAATACAGCGGGCTGGTATGTGGTGTCAAAATTTACCGCAGCAGGTTTTTCCGGTTGCCTGCCCTGATTGCATGAAAGAATCAGAAAAGCAATTAATCCTCCAGTAAAATTTTTATACATAAAAAATTATTTCTGTTTAAACAGACTTTATAATCCAATAGCCGATGCAAAATTTAAGAAAAGATAAATCATTACAAAAGCAAAGGCAAAGAGCAGGATGGCTATGAACAAAGAAAAATCCTGAGAAGGCAGGAGGTAAGCGAAACCAAAACTTTCTCTTATCTTTTGCTTTTCCCAAAGGGATGGCTTTGCCACAAAAGAAAATATGATTGAATGATATGATCCTTCTCTGAATTCCTATATACATAGGATGCGCTGTTGGTGGTAGTCGGACTTCCTTAAGTTGTTATATCTTATTGCGAAATCCCATCTACTACAATTCTCATAGAGAAGGTGTAAGGGCAAAGTTGAATCGTTCAGCCGTTTTACGCCGCAACACTCACGCATCTTTCTTCTTCACAATTGCATCCCACCGCTCCGAACGTTCTTCGGCGGTGGTCTCTTCAATGCGAGTAGCAATTGTCCAGACATGGCCGGCCGGATCCATTATCCAAGCAATCCGATCACCCCAAAATTGCTTTTGTGGCTGTACGATAACCGCAGCCCCTTTAGCAACGGCTCGTTCGATTGTCTTATCTACATCTTCAACATACAAGAAAATCACAACAGGAGAGCTTCCGTCCGGTTGGGGTGCACGGCTGGGCAGAGTAGGCCATTCGCCTTCGATCATAATCATCTCGCTGCCGATTGTGAGCAGGGCATGTACCATCATGCCATCAGGACCTAAACGTCTATTGAGTTCAACCGCATCGAATGCCTCAACGCAGAAATCAATTTCAGCGGCACCGTCAGTGCATACCAACCTTGGAATAATGCGAGATGAGTTATCGGGAATACCTTTTATCTTGTTAGTCATTTCAATATTTTGCTTTAATAACACAACTTTACTCACCAATCTGCAATAGGCCCTTACTCAATTACGTAAATAGTCTTACCCAATTACCCCCAACGTTCACATCTTTGCGGTCGGCGGGGCAATTCTTTTACGTCCTTTAGACTTGCCCCATGAAATTATCACTTAAAACTTATTATTACTACTACCTTTTCTTTTTTGCTTCTTTTTTCTTTTGGTATTCACATTATA
>Ga0185320_11426865_pt1 | contig 28708 bp, 21 predicted proteins | sample OV2TP2_FD_128023 | JGI IMG/M metagenome (GOLD analysis project Ga0185320, IMG submission 128023) | Hot spring microbial communities from Beatty, Nevada to study Microbial Dark Matter (Phase II) - OV2 TP2 (SPADES assembly) (version 2) | ecosystem: Environmental > Aquatic > Thermal springs > Hot...
ATCTTTCAGGCCTGCATGTGCAGATTTTGAAGCCATGAAGATGAAGAAAAAAGTTGTGATGCTGTAAGAAACAAGGTTGGCGATGGCGGCGCCTTTATAATTATATGACGGTATCAGTAACCAGTCGAGCAACAGAATGACAGCACAACAAATAAAAGAACCTGAAAGATTAATTTTTAAAAGACGGTTAGCCGAAAACCATGCTGCAATCATAGTGGTAATGGTAAAAAAGATATAGCCCGGAAGCATAATCAGTAATGCGCTGAAGCCGCTGAAATATTCCTGCGGGAGAATGAATGAATAAATAAGATAAGCGGCGGCCACCGCAACAACAGCAAAAACTAAATGACTGTAAAATACCAGGCGGCACAGGCCGGCGAACTCTTCATTGGAAAGTTTCTGTTTTTCATTTTTAAGCGCCGGTATGACGAGGCCTGCCGCAATGCCCGGAAGAATCCAGAGCAGTTGTGCAAAGCGGGCAGCCTGTGCATAAATGCCGACATCTTTTTTATCGTGCAAAACATCAATAAACCAGTAGTCGGCACGGTATGCAACAAACTGAACCAGGTTAGTAAGGAAAACAATGGAAGAAAAAGAAAGAAAGGATTTTAATTCTTGCCTGGAAAACCTTGCCGGAACAGGATGGTATTTCACCAGGTAATAAATCAACAGCAGCAGCGCCGGTATAAAAACAAAAAAGCTGAATACCCACACCGGGTTGTTTTTTACCGGTATTAAACTTCCCAACCAACCGGCTACCAGTACAGCAAATAACACGAGTGATGCAACGGCCAGCAGTTTATTGCAAAAAGCGGCCAGTTGCTGCGAATAATAAAGCGAAATGAATTTATCAGTAAGAACAAGCCCTGTGAAATAAATGAGCTCGGCAAAAAAAATGTCTGTGTTTTTGTTTCCACTGAGCAGGCTTCTGCCGGTGATATAAAAAAACAATCCTGCAACTGCCATGAAAATTAACAGTTGAAGAGCAGCTGAACCGATGGTAAAACTGAAAACTTTGTTAGGGTTGAATTTTTTTTCCGACAGTCCATGCCACACGATGGCTGCATCGGTGCCCAGGCCGGTAAGAATATGAAACGCGGCCGCATTTACAATCATCAAAGACAGGGAGCCAAACTGACCTGCGCCGGCCAGTTTTGCAATCAGCAGGCTGACCAGGAAATTAATGGCTGTAAAAATGAGCCGGTAAATGAAACCGCGGATAAGCAGCAGCACAGCTTAAGTTTCTGCAAATAAAATATAATTTTAGCCAAAATACAGAAGCGTTTTCCATGCTTTACAAAATACTCAATGCGTATGTAAAACGATTTTCTTTTCCGCACAGGGGGTTGAAGTATTTCCTCAGGCTGATGCGCCTGTTGGGCATTGCCGATAAAGTGTATGTAAAAAAACTGCCGGAAGGTTTTTTTATGCGGCTGATGCCGGAGGAGCACATACAGCGGCAACTGTTCTGGTACGGCTATTATGAAAAACCGCTGGGTGATGCACTGAAAAAAATGATCCGGCCCGGCGATGTGTTTTTGGATGTGGGTGCAAACACCGGGTACTTTTCATTGCTGGCGGCAAGGCGGGAACCGCAGTCAACAATTGTGGCTTTTGAGCCGGTAAGCTTTTTATTTGATGAGCTGAACCGGAATATTGCCCTTAATCATTTCAGCAACATAAAAGCAATACATGCCGCAGCCGGCGCTGTAGAAGAATTGAGAACATTGTTTATTTCCGGCGCGGATAACAGGGGCATGTCTTCATTTCAACCACCCGAAAATTATTCCGGCATGAAGGAAGAGGTGAAAACACTGCCACTTGATAACTGGTTTGCGAATTCGGGATTGGCTAAAGTTGATATTATTAAAATTGATGTGGAAGGCAGTGAAGTTTCAGTGTTGCAGGGCATGCAGCAACTGCTGCAAAAGTTTACGCCTGTAATTTTAATAGAAATAAATCCTGAAACGCTTGGTTTATTTGATTCAGACCAGGCAGATATTTTTAATTTCGCTGCAGATTTTTCTTACAGGGTTTTCCTGATTACTGAAAGCGGAAAGTTAGAATCAATCAAAACCGGCGGGATAAACCGAGCGGTTAATGCCTTATTAATTCACCCGGAGAAAATTAATTTAGCCCAGAAATTATTATGACATTGTATGGCGCTTTTTAAACGAAAAATCAATATTGCCTCTGATCTCACTACCGGGTTTGGTGTAAACAGCGAAAACAGCGGCGGCCGCTTTTACAACCGCCAGACGGGCAGGGCAAATGTGGTAAAAAAAGGAGTAGGTATACTCAACAGGTATAGTTGGTACCATACCATGCTGGCCATGCCGCGGAGCAGGTTTCTTCTTTTTTTGCTTGCAGCCTACATTGCAATCAACCTGTTTTTTGCAGGCATATATTACGTCATAGGAATACATCACCTGGCCGGTGTGAACCAGGGCACTGCACTGAAAAATTTTTCTGAAGTATTTTTCTTCAGTGCTCAAACGTTTACCACGGTGGGTTATGGCCGCATCAGCCCCGTGGGTTTTGCAGCAAGCGCCGTTTCCACGTTCGAGGCTTTCCTTGGCTTGCTGAGCTTTGCGCTTGCAACAGGTTTGTTTTACGGACGATTTTCAAGACCAAGAGCTTTTTTACGTTTTAGTGAAAATGCTCTCGTGGCACCCTATAAAAATGGCACAGCCCTCATGTTTCGCCTGGCGCCCTATAAAAACAATGCGCTTTCCGAGCTGGAAGTGCAGGTGAATATGGCCATGAAGATTGAGGAAAACGACAAGCTGATAAACCGGTTTTATAATCTGAAACTTGAAATTTCAAAGATCAATGCACTTGCCCTGAGCTGGACAGTGGTGCATGCAATAGATGAAAAGAGTCCCCTGTTCAATCTGGGTCATGCGGATATAATAAATGCCAGTATGGAAGCGCTGGTATTTGTAAAAGCTTTTGATGAAGGGTTTTCAAATACAGTGGTGCAGCGTTTTTCTTACATCGCTTCTGAAATAGTGTGGGGAGCCAAATTCAGAATCATGTATCATCCTGATGAAAAGAAAGGCACAACCCTACTTGAAGTAAACCGGCTGAACGATTATGAAAAAGCTGAACTACCGGTTCTTACCTCCTTTTCGTAAGTGGCTTTCCTGCCTTATCTGGATAAATGATTTGCGGTCGATATAATAGGCAAACAAGAGGTATATAATTGGCAAAAAGCTCAGAATTTTAATAAAAAAAACACCAGTAAGAAATCCAAGGAGGTAAAAAAGTGCCAAAGTGAAAATGCAACCCAGCAGTTGAAAATCGTCAATGGCACAGATTACTTTGAAGTGGTAATAACTGGGTCGTTTGTAAGAAAGCTCAATAGGTTTGGTGTAATGAAAGCCATCGGTTACCACAATATTTGTATGGTTTTCCTTCACTTCAATCACTACCGGATCATCTGTTTGCAGGGGATAAATTTCTTTATTGTCTACTATGACTCTTACCTTCAGAATGTTCAGCAGTAACTGGTTTTTAAGGCTGATGACAATATAGTAGTTGGGATAAATAAGTGCTTTTTTTCAGGTTCATAAATTGAATAGCTTTCAGTAAATCCCAAAACGAATCCCGATTGATCGGGACCTGATTTCAACCTGTGAAAATTTATTTCAGCGAACGGATGATTTCAATAAACTCGGCAGCCACAAGTGAGGCGCCACCTACCAGTCCGCCATCCACATCGGGGCAACTGAACAGCTCTTTGGCATTATTGGCCTTTACACTGCCGCCGTATAATATGGTAATTCCGTCCGCTACCGCCCTGCCGTAGCGGGCGGCAATTATAGAACGAAGATGGGCATGCATTTCTTGTGCCTGGGCTGTAGTGGCTGTCACCCCGGTGCCGATAGCCCAGACAGGCTCGTAAGCGATAACGACAGATTGAATTTTTTCGGTTGGTAAATGAAAAAGTGATTCTTCCAGTTGCCGTGCCACAAAATCATTTTGATTTCCTGCCTCGCGGATTGTCAACGCCTCACCACAGCAAAAAATGGGAGTGATGAAGTGATCCAGGCAAAGATTCACTTTTTCGGCCAGCTCGGAATGGGATTCCGAAAAATATTGCCTCCGCTCGCTGTGGCCAACTATGCAGTAAGTAATACCCAGGGAGTGGAGCATCTCCACCGACACTTCGCCGGTATAGGCGCCAGATTTTTTATGATAACAGTTCTGCGCAGCGGCATAGTAGTTTTTATCGTTTGACACTTCGCTGCGGCACATAGTGAGGTATGGAAAGGGAACGGCAAAAAGGGTTTTCTGGTAATCGTTCATTTTTATTTCTGCAGCAAGAATATCATCAAGCAGTTTTTCAGCCTGTTGAAAAGTCAGGTTCATCTTCCAGTTGGCAGCTGCAATTTGAGTACGCATAAATCCGGTTAATAATTATCAAAAATATATTTCAGAATCGTTATTTCATTATCGGTTATCGAATGGCCTTTCAGTTTTTTCCAGTCGTCAATGTCCACTATGGCTTTTTCAAAAACGTAACGTTGCAAACCATCGCTGCCCCATGAAAAATTGGGAATGAACTTGGGCGAAAGTTCCTGTTCAAACACATGGCAGCAAACCCCCATCACCGTGCCCGAGTTGATGGATGCATTTATAGCAGTTTTGGAATAGTCACCCATAAACATACCGCATTTCTGCCCGGCATTCATCTGGCCTTTGGGTGTCCACACTCTCACCTGGCTGGCGTTGTTCTTGATGTTGGAGCTGGTGGTGCCTGCACCCATATTGCACCACTCTCCTATTACAGAATCGCCGATATACCCGTCATGCGCCTTATTGGAATAAGCAAAGAAAACAGAATTTTTTATTTCACCACCCGCTATACAATAAGGGCCAATGGTGGTGGCGCCATATATCCTGGAGTTCATTTTTATAACGGCTCCTTCCCCGCAGGCAAAGGGGCCCCGGATGGCTGTGCCTTCCATCAGCAATGCATTTTTACCAATATAAACAGGACCTTCAGCTGCATTCAGCAAGCAATGCTCCACTACGACACCCCTTTCAATAAACACGGCAGCGGGATTTGTCACCCTGTTAGTTTTTGAAATCTTCTGCGAAGTTTTGTTCCGGGTCAGCAGTTTGAAATCTTCGCGTAGGGCATAATCGTTAAGCTGAAAAATATCCCAGGGAAAGCGCAGGCTTTTTATATCGTCGTGAATGGTAACAGCTTTTTTTACTTTTATTTTATTGGGCGCTTCTATTTCTTTTTTTGAGAAACAAAAGATGACACCTGCGTTTCCGTTTACTGAAATAAATTCACCGTTGTGCAGCCGTTTCAATGTGTTTACGAGAAGGGGTGTTGGCAATATGTTTCCATGAATCATGTAACAGGTATCAGTATTGCCTATTTCATCAAGGTGAATAGAGCGGTCCAGGTCTTTGTAATCATCTTCCCATCGATCGAAGGATGGCATGCCCAGAATTTTTTCCCATTTTTCGCGGATGGTGAGTATGCCCACCCTGATGTCCTGTATCTGCCGGGTAAGGGTAAAGGGATAAAGATTTTCCGGCTGGCAGAATTCCTCCGTAAAAATTATTTTGGCGGACATCCGGTAAAGCTAAAGATTTTAAAAAAATAAAAAAGCCCCGAAGATGAATCTCCGGGACTAAAGTATAGCCATGAAAAACAAAAACTTGTTGATAGACTAAATTAAAGTATTTATTTCTTTTTTTCGTATTTCTTTTTGAACTTATCAATACGACCAGCTGTATCAACCAGTACATTTTTACCTGTAAAAAAGGGATGTGATGTATTGGAAATTTCCAGTTTTACAAGTGGATATTCGTTGCCGTCCTCCCACTTCACAGTTTCCTTTGAAGGCGCTGTGGAGCGGCTCAGGAAAGAATGTCCATTACTCATGTCTTTAAACACCACCAAACGATAGTTGCCGGGATGAATACCTTTTTTCATAATTGTTTGATTTGAAGCCTGACTGCCTCCAGGCAGAATTGTACGGGTTTTGCCGTATAGGTTTAAAATTTTCGGTGGCAAAGTTAACGGATGCATGCTGAACATCCAACAGAGTGGGATAAAAAGAGAAAAGCGCCAGATTATTCTTACTTCCATTTGCCGAAGCTCCTGGTCGTCTTACTAACCCAACGCTTTCCGTGAGGCTTTGTGTCTTTTTAAGGACCCATCCACCTCGGCATTCAAGCTCCTCTTTTGACGGATTCACCTGAACGCAGACCCTCGTTATCTTTTGACGGACTCCTCGGATCTCAGACCAAATTTGCCTTGTTGAAGGGCTCATTCAATCTTATGGCGCTAAGATGCTGTCTAAATGTTTGAATTCCAAATTTTTTTGGGTCTTGTTTCTCACTTGTTTTGCACTCAATAGTCTATATTAATGCACATATATGTCGAAGTTATAAACAGCTTATCAACCAATTAATTTCTCATATTCACAAATTGAAGTGGAATTGGAAGGTTTGATGTCCGGCAAATCTGAATTATTGATTGCAGGTCATCAATTTTTTTACCACTTACTCTTATTAAATCGTCATTTATGGATGCCTGCACTTTCAGGCCGGAGTCTTTTATCAGCCTAACTAACTTCTTTGCATCCTCCTGCGCCAGCCCGTTTCTTATTATCACCTCTTTTTTCCAATACTTGCCCGACTGATGAGCTTCTTTACTGAAATCGAAAGCCAGCGGGTCAATACCCTGCTTGTGGGCACGGCTTACCAGCACATCGCAAAGCTGTCGCATCTTCATCTCATCTTCAGTCTCGATGTTGATTTTAAATTCCTTTTTATTCAGCTCAATCACCACGTGGCTTCCTTTAAAATCAAAGCGGTTGGTGAGTTCTTTGGTGGTTACATTTACAGCGTTATCCAGCGCCTGGGCATCTACTTTTGAAACAATATCGAAAGAAGGCATATGATGAATTATGATTTTAGTCCAGGTAAATATGGGATCGGATTTTGGATTTTATTTTGACTGGCAAATGTAAGGCTGTCTGCTTAATTGAGGCAGGTATTTTTAAAATAGAAAAGCCTCCCTTTTCGGAGAGGCTTTTACAATTGATGAGAAAGACTAAAACTGACTGCTTAAATTTTCATGGCTATACGTTGGCTTAACGATTAATGTCAATTTAATTTTCACCTGTTTTCACACGGCTTTGTTCTTCGCTGGCGCCGCCGGTTCTTCTTTTCTGCCCGTTACCATTTACTTTACCTTTTGAAAAACGATAAGTAAATCCTAAGGCCACCTGCCGTGAATCACGGGTTTGCTGGAAAGCTGCATCAATATTGCTGTACTTAATATCTCCATTTATTTTTTGTGAATACAGAATGTCACGGACACTCAGCCGCAACGAACCTTTGCCTTTCCAGATTTGTTTTGTTACACCCATATTCATCATGCCGAAACCGTGAATCCTGAATACACCATGCAAGCCGGGTGTATTGTAAAATCCGCTCAGTTCGGCAGCCCATGTTTTAGCAAACCTGAACTGGTTGGAAACATTGAACTGGGCAGTAGTAGCATTCAGCTTCACAAAATCGCCGTTCACAATTCCTTTAAAACGGTTGTGATATACATTGCCGTATACATTACCGCTCCACCACTTGGTCAGTTGTCCGCCGGCCGCCACTGAAATACCATATTGCTGTTGTTTTGCAATGTTGGCCTTTTTTACAAACGATTCGTTGCGGTCAACATTTTGCTCTATCACATCATTAATAAGGTCATTGGTAAGGGTGTAGTTCAGTGTTGTTGTTAAAAATCCTTTGTAAGTATGACTCAGCTCTACGTTGTGAGAGAACTGCGGCTGCAGGTTGGGATTGCCCTGTTCAAACGTGTAGCGGTCGAGGAAAAGAATAAAAGGATTCAGGTCTTCGTAATCGGGGCGATTGATACGGCGGCCGTAGTTCAGACCGAAGCTGTGTTTTTCACTAGCCTTGTACTGAAAGAATGCCGTAGGGAAAAGCTGTGTGTAATGCCGGTCAAATTTTTCTCCTGTGGTTACCTGGTTCCCTTTGGCATTGGTGTTTTCGAGCCGCAAACCAAACTGGGCAAAAACTTTTTTGTCTATGGGGCGACTGTAGTTTACATAGGCAGCATTTACATTTTCTTCGTAAATGAAATGATTGCTGCGGCCGATGTCACGAACCCGCTGGCCGTAGTTCAGGCTGTCGTAAATGGCATTATTATCTGTATTTACAAAACTTATTTTTAATCCTGCTTCAAATTTAGCACCTCCTTTCAGCGGGTGCAGGTAATCTATTTTGGCTGAATAGATATCAATATCCTGCGGCAGGTTGCCAAGCAGTGTATCAGCTTTTGCCGTAGGATTTCCGTAAGGATCAAAATAGGCATTGATTAGGTCCTGAAGGTTCGTACTGCGGTAAGTAAGGTAATCGAGGTCAGCTGTAATTTCCTTCCCGGTAGTATCTATTACATGCCGGAAGTTCAGGTTGGTGCTGAAATTTTTCCATTCCCTGTCATTGTTCGTTTCAGCAAGTGTGCGGCTGATGAGTACCCTGTTGGGGTCAGAAATAAGTACATCACTGCGGTTGCTGAAAGTGCCGGGATTGGTAAAACCGGTGAACATCACACCAAGCGTTGTTTTCTTCGAGGCAAAATAATCAAGCCCCAATTTGGCATTGTATGATTTGCCACCTTCCTTAATCTTTGATTCCTGGTCAAAATGCGAACGGATTTCTTTGGTGGTGTGTTCAATGAACTTTCTCTGGATAAAGAGGTCATTAAAGTTTTTGCGGTTGTTGTAACCAAGTGTAGTAAAGAAATTCACTTTGTTTTTCCTGTAGTTGAAAGTGAATGTTTCATTCACTTTGGGATAGCGGCCCTGGCTCCAGGTGGATGAAATACTGCCATTGTAACCAAACTGGTTTGTCTTTTTGGTTTTGATATTAATCACGCCACTGTTGCCGGCTGCATCATATTTGGCAGGCGGGTTCGTCATTATTTCTATCTGGTCAAGCTGGTTGCTGCTCAGGCTGCGGAGGTAATTGGTCAAATCGGTGCCGCCCAGGTATGTTGGTCTGCCGTCAATGTACACCTTCACACCCTGCTTCCCTTTCAGACTTATATTACCGTCTTTATCTACCGTGATGCCGGGTGATTTTTCCAGTACATCTAATGCTGTGGTACCCACATTCGTCACGGCAGCTTCTACATTAATCACAGTGCGGTCAATTTTTTGCTCCACCAGTGGTTTTTTAGCCTGAACTGTCACGCCACCCAGGTTTTTAGCCTGTGGCACCAGTTCAATAGTCTTTAGGATAATATTGGTATTTGCTGCATTTATTTCAAACTCATCTGAAAAGCCTTTTGAATGGCCAACAGCACTGATAGAAACGAGGTATTTGCCCTCGGCAACATTTTCAAAAACAAATTGACCTTCTTTGTTTGCGGCTCCAATTTTAGCAACTGAAGAATCTTTTGCTCTAAGCAGTGTTATGGTTGCAGATTCAAGGGTTTTGGCATTGCCGTCAATCACCTGGCCAGCTACCCTACCGTTTTTAATTTGTGCCTGGCTGACAAGTGAAATGGCTATACTTACTGCCAGCAAAGTCAAAATCTTTCTCATTTTTTTTGATTTAATGTTAAGTACTTGTTTTTAAAAATTACAGTCCAAAAATAAGTACTTGATAATGCCAAGTACATTGTTTTAAAATAAACGGCCATATTTCCTGATAAGTGGCCGGTTCTCATGACATCATTATGACGTATCACCCTTTATCCGGTTACAGACACAAGCCTATTTTGGATAAAAGGATTTTACTTCCGATGGGAGGCAAATAAAACAATCCGAGTCGGTAATGCGCTTACAGGCTCTATTACCTGCCAATAATTCTTTCTACATCTACAATCATTTGGCCTGCTTGACTGACCTTTATCTTATGGCATGGCACAAACTTATTTCCCTCATCACCCCCATCCTAGTCCCAAAAGGCGAACAATGGAATTTTACCGGTAAAGGGAACTTTTGGATGGCGAAGGACACGGCTTCCTTTTTCACCGGCTCACTTGATTATATTGCAGTCCCAAAATGAAAATTCGGGGCAAACTTTAATAATGGTTATTGATTTAAGATCGGACACACTGACCAAACCTGGACCCGCTATGCTGGAGGCTATGATGACAGCACCGGTTGGCGATGATGTTTTTAGAGAGGATCCTTCCGTAAACAGGCTGGAGCAACTGGGCGCCGAAATGTTTGGAATGGAGGCGGCACTTTTCTGTCCTTCCGGTACTATGACAAACCAGGTGGCAGTAAAATGTCATACTCAGCCGGGTGATGAGGTGATATGCGATGAAAGCTCTCATGTTTACCAATATGAAGGTGGTGGAATAGCCTTCAATTCCGGTGCATCTGTTAAGCTGCTTTATGGCAACAGGGGCCGGTTAACTGCTAAGCAAATAAAACAAGCTATTAATCCCGACGATGTACATAAGCCGGTAAGCAGGTTGGTTTGTCTTGAAAATACCAGCAACCGCGGCGGCGGAAGTTGTTACGATTTTGAAGAAATTAAAAAAATAAAAAAAATTTGTGTTGGGAATAATCTTGTATTGCATTTGGATGGCGCCCGGTTGTTTAATGCATTGGTGGAAAAAAATGAAATACCGCAGCAGTATGGAGAAGTGTTCGACAGTATTTCCATTTGCCTGAGTAAAAGCCTTGGCTGCCCGGTGGGTAGTTTATTATTGGGTAAAAAAGATTTTATCTGGAAAGCAAGAAGAGTACGGAAAGTATTTGGCGGTGGCATGCGGCAGTCGGGTTTTCTGGCTGCGGCAGGCATTTACGCTTTGCAAAATAATGTGGAACGGCTGAAGAAGGACCACCTGCATGCCCGGCAAATCGGGGATACACTGAGTAAAAAGAATTTTGTAAAGGAACTGTTGCCGGTGGAAACAAATATCATCATTTTTGAAACCATTCCCTCCCTGCCGGCAGCGGAACTTGTAAAAAGGTTGGCTGACAAAGGCATTCTTTGCTTTGACATGTCGCCCACCAGGATCAGGTTTGTGCTTCACCTTGATATTTCAGAAGAGATGGTAAGCCGGGCAATAGAAATAATCAGCCGCATGAAATTTTAATAAGAAAAAAACTGAAATAAAATATTTCACACAACCATGCTTCCCAAGATAAACCCTACTGCCACGACAGCCTGGAAAGCCCTGCAGGATCATTTTTATGAAATGAAAAACATTCACATGCGGGATTTGTTTCGCAATGACCCCGAACGGTTCACGAAATACTCCGTCTTGGCAAAGGGAATCGTTTTTGATTATTCAAAAAATATCATCACTGACAAAACGCTGCACCTGCTTTTGCAGCTTGCCGCCGAATGCAGGCTGCAAGATGGCATAAGGGCCATGTTTGATGGGGATAAAATAAACGAAACGGAAAACAGGGCTGTCTTGCACTTTGCGCTTCGCAATCTTGCCGGCGAGCCGGTGTATACAGAAGGAAAAGATGTAATGCCGGATGTGAGAAAAGTACTGAGGCAAATGAAAAACTTCTGTAATAAAGTGCACAGCGGCAAGTGGCGAGGCTACACCGGCAAACGAATCCGCTACATTGTAAACATCGGCATCGGCGGCAGCGACCTGGGCCCGCTGATGGTAACCGAGGCGCTGAAACCTTACTGGCTGGAAAATATCCAGGTTTTTTTTGTTTCCAATATTGATGGCACACACATAGCCGAGACACTGAAAAAAGTAAAGCCGGAAAGAACACTTTTTCTCATTGCTTCCAAAACTTTCACCACGCAGGAAACCATGACCAATGCTTACACGGCAAGGGAATGGTTCCTGGAACATGCCGTGGATGAAAAACATATTGCCAGGCACTTTGTGGCGCTCAGCACCAACGAAGCAGAAGTGGTTAAGTTTGGCATCAGCAAAAAAAACATATTCCGGTTCTGGGACTGGGTGGGTGGCCGTTATTCATTATGGAGTGCCATTGGCCTGTCAATTGCGCTGACTATCGGGTATAATAATTTTGAAGAGCTGCTGGCCGGCGCTTACGAGGGCGACCGGCATTTCAAAGAAACCGAATTTGAAAACAATATTCCCGTGCTGATGGCGCTTATCGGGCTCTGGTATATCAATTTTTTCGGTGCACAAAGTGAAGCCATTCTGCCTTACGACCAGTACCTGCATCGCTTTGCCGCTTATTTCCAGCAGGGCAATATGGAAAGCAATGGTAAAATTATTGACCGCAATGGCGAGCCGGTGGAATACGCCACCGGCCCCATCATCTGGGGCGAGCCGGGTACAAACGGCCAGCATGCTTTTTACCAGCTCATTCACCAGGGCACACAGCTGATACCCTGCGATTTCATTGCGCCTGCGCAATCACATAACCCCATCGGCGACCATCACCGCAAATTGATGAGCAATTTTTTTGCACAAACAGAAGCGCTGATGAATGGCAAGACAGAACAGGAAGCAGAGAAGGAGCTTGAAAAAGCCGGCCTGAGTAATGAAGAAATTTCAAAACTCCTGCCCTACAAAGTTTTTCATGGCAATAAGCCAACTAATTCTTTTTTGATAAAAAAAATTACTCCGTTCAATCTTGGCCAGCTGATTGCCTATTATGAGCATAAAATTTTTGTGCAGGGTCTTATCTGGAATATTTACAGCTTCGACCAGTGGGGGGTGGAACTGGGAAAGCAACTGGCCAATAAAATTTTACCCGAGCTGAAAGATGACAGCCCGGTTGACTCACATGATTCTTCAACCAGCGGGATGATTAATTTGTTTAAAGAGATGAAAAAATAAAAAAGCCCCGGTGTGTTCCGGGGCTACTTTCATAGTAGCATATTTAATGTTTAATTGCTTTCAGACTGTAAACCTTTCCCCCGGTTTCCACCATCACAGAATAAATACCACCTGCAAGATGTTTGCCTGAGGTATTTATTGTAAGAGCAGGTTGACTGAAGTTTTCATACCCGGCTTCATAAATTTTACTGCCTTTTACATCAAACATGGCAACCCGTATTTTTCCGTTGGGTATTTTGGCAAAGCGTATATTCAGTTCATCAGTAAACGGATTGCCGGCGATAAATACATCCTGTTTCGCCGTGTTGTTTTTCACCAGCACCACATCGCTGTACTTAAATGAATTGTCAATGTCCACCATCTTCAGCCGGTAATAATTGTATTCCACTGCACGCTGCAGGTCGGTGAAACTATAATACCGGGTTGTATTACTATTGCCTGCTGAAGCTACAAAGGCAATTTTTCTGAAATTCACTCCGTCAAATGATTTTTCTATTTCAAAGCCGTGGCTATTTTGTTCAAAAGATGTGGCCCAATCCAACTGCACATTTTCTTTTTGCAACCTGCCGGTAAAGCTGAGCAAAGTAACAGGCAACGGGGCGGCAGCTCCGGGCACACCGGCGCCAAAACCAGAAAAGCCATTGCTAAACGTGTAAGTGATTGTATAATGAGTACCTAAAGTTCCCAAAGTTGGCGACACTACCTGTACAGTACCTGCACCATCCGGTTCAGGATTTGATGGTGTCACATTACTGATCTGCCCGGGAAGTTTTATCAATTGGATATTAGCCCATGTTTCTCCTGTAGCAGCCTGCCAGCCGTTTACTTCAGCTTGTGTGAAATACAAAGTGATTTCGTACTGACCCGATGCGTTGTTGGTGGCTGGAATCACTCTGAACGTTTTATTCATCAGGTAATTTGTTGCGTTGGAATTCCAAAATTGTGAGCTGCCGGTTCCCGCCCGGTCTATTTCAATGCTGGTGCAGCCGTAGTCATGTGAGCCAAGATTGCGGATGCGTGCCATCAATTCGCCATCGGCTACCGAATAGAAATAAACATCCGAATTAGGACCGAGATATTTTGATGAGGAAGAGCTAAGCACCGATTCAACCGGAGTAAGTGGTACAGCCTGGGTAAACCTGAATTGCGGACGGCTGTCGCTGACAAGATTTGAACCCAGGGAGCAGCCGGCTGTTGCGCCGCCATTAGCAGTATTCAGAGCAGTGGCCCGGGTACCGCTGCCAAAAGGAGCTGCTGTGCCCTGCACCACATCATTGCCCGGGATGGGGGCGCCGTTTCCATTATCAAAACAGGTTTGCACTAACAGATTATCTGTACCATTCCAGGTAAATGGAGTAGTAAATGATATGGATTGCCACCCCGTTCCCGGCACTGTATAATTGGCTGAATATACCTGTGTGAAGGATGGTGAAATAAATCCTGAATTCAGGTTAGTGGCCGTAGTATGAGCAAGGGAAATAGTAAACCCTGTGAAGGGGTTGGTGGAGCTTTTACTGATTACATTCCATGCCAGTGCAGTCAACTGCCTGTTGCCAACCAGGCCGGCAGCTGAAAGTTCCGAAGCCGTAATCAGGTATTGCATTCTTGCTCTGCGGCTACCGCTCTGGAAGGGCGAAGTGACATTGGAATTAATATCATAGGTGGCGACAGTATAGTCTGAACTTGACGCTGCTGTCGGTGCCTGGTCATTATCATTTATTGTAAAAATAAAAGTCTGGTTACTGGAGCCGGGCTGCGCATTAGTGGCGCCGGAAATGCTGTAGTTTAAAGTAAATACCTGCGAACCTTCAACTTCCGCATCATCATAAATACGCAGGCTGATGGTTTTGGATGCAGTGGAGCCGCTGCTAAATACAAATGAGCTGGATGGTGAAGCAAAATTTCCATTGGTGGTAAAATCAAAATCCACTCCCTGTGTGGCGGTAGCACTTTGAATGCCGACTGTTACTGTTGCATCACCGGTTGGTGCATTGGCAATCTGCATATCCACGGTGTAATCAGTATATGCACGGCAGCCGTTGGTTGTAGTGGTAAGTTCAGTTGCCGATGCTGAAGATGATACAAAGCTTATATCGGGTGTAGAAACAGAAGGTACCACTGCAGTAAACAATCCTCTTCCGTGTGTGGCGGCTGCAATGGTACGATCGCTGCTGCGGTATTGAAGCATATCAACCCGGACATTGGCAAGGCCTGAGTTGGTAGGATCCCAGTCAGTAGATGCGCCGTCCAGGTTATCGGTTGACCATACGCCAAGGTCTGTGGCTATTAACGCCCAATCGGAATTTCTTGGATCAAACATGGCCCAGCGTACCGGCATATCGGGCAGGTTGCCCTCTACTGTAGTCCATGTGGGGGATGCTTGTGTTGCATTCAGTGATTCGTAAATACTGGTGACACCATAATTGCTATAGGTAACCAGGATATGATCTTCATTGGCCGGGTCTATGGCAATGCATGAAACCGATCCGCTTCCGGTTCTGATAACCGTTCCGGTCAGTGATGTGCCGGTATTTGCATTATTCACCATTACCACCGAACCATTGCTTAATCCAAAATAAACCCGGTTGGCTGTTAAGGGAGACACAGCAACGTGTCTTACACTGGCGCCGGAAAAATTGGTAACTGATACATTATCGGTGCTGGTGCCACCACTTCCTGCATCGTTCCATCGGAAAAAGCTTCCTGCCGGGTTACCACCATAAAGTATATTGGCATTGTCATCATAATCTGTCGGGTTGATAAAAGAACCGGTATTGGCAAAAAACCGTTGCGTAAAACTTGAACCGCCGTTTGTGGAAACATAATAGTTGTTATACACATAGGAAGTGATCTGGATGTTGCCGTTGGTCTGGTCAATATGGCAAAAAGCTCCATCACCGCCTGAAGCATTGGTAGTGCTGTTCATTCCGGCCGTGGTAAATTTTTGTGTGCCGTTATCCTGGGCACCGGCAAGAAAATAATCAGTAGAGGAAGGATGAATGGCACAGGCATAATACTGCGTCACATTATACCCGGTAACCCTTGATGTGAAAGCGCTGCCTGCATCAGTGGTACGGTAAATTCCGCCGTCATTACCCACCAGCAGTTCGGTGGATGAGCCCGGTTTGAAAACCAAAGAATGAATGTCGGCATGAATAGTAGTGCCTGAGCAGCCGCCAAACGAAGACCATCTGGATGTTTGCGACCAGCTGCTGCCTCCGTTGGTTGATTTTAAAATATCAACTCCCCCAATAAAAACGGTATTTGCATTAGTAGGATCCACTGCTGCAATTAAGTCGTACCAGGCCTGGCTTCTCGTAAAATCAGAACTGGATGACCCCTGGTCACACCAGGTAGGTGTAGTCAGCGTATTCCAGGTGGGTGTGGCCGCAGTGGCATCATTGGATGACATAATTTTTTTAATACCATCTGCATTCGGGGCATTATTATCCTGCACGAGGGCATAAACAGTATTTAAATCTGAAGGCGCACAGGCCAGTTCAATTCGTTCTTCATCGGCTGCCGAAGTATAAATCTTAGTCCAGTTCAGCCCCCCATCAGCAGAACGATAAATACCATCTGTGCTAAATATGCCTATGCTGCAATAAATAGTTCCATTGGCGCCAATTTCAAGATCTGCAGCCCGGTCATTCGATCCGCCGCCGGTGCCATTGCCCAGCACTTTTGTCCAGGTAGAGCCGCCATCTGCTGATCGTTGCACGCCACCGTCTCTTGTGGCAGCAAGCACTATACCTGCGGATGTAACAACAATTTTTTGCACATAATGAAAAGCAGAATTGTTGGTAGTAGCCAGTTGCGACCAGGTGGAACCACCGTCCGATGATTTCCAGATTCCAAGCCCTCGGATAAAATCAGCATTAAACCAGCCTTCGCCGGTGCCGGCATAAATTATTTGTGTGTTTGATGGATCTTGTGCAAGTGAAGTCACAGCCAGGTTGCCCATGAAATCATCAATTCTTGTCCAGACAGGTGTGGCAACCGTAATGTCGTTTGTCACCCATATACCTCCACCCACACTTCCGGCAAATACTTTTTTATAACCATTGCCAGCATCATTTAAATCATATAGCAATGTGCGGGTGCGGCCGCCTACATTGTTGGGCCCCCGTTCCGTCCAGTTGATACCGCTTACCGCGGTGGCAGCACGGTTATTCAGCGTTGACAGTTTTAACCTGCGGTAATTATCTGCCGCAATCAATTTTTCTCTTGGTACAATGTTAAGATCAGGGTCTTTGGTTATTTCAAATTCATAAGCCATGGCAAGGTCCACTCCATCCTGCCGTGCATCTATGTCGGCATCGGCAGCTTTTTCTTTACTGACCTTGTTTTCTTTTTTTTGGGTGGAAAAATGTTCCCAGGTAAAGTATCCGATAATTAAAAGCAGTGCAGTAAGCGCCAAGAGGGTAGGCTTTTTTTGCATATGGTATTGGATTTTAAGTGTATTAGCCTATAAAAAATCAGGTATAAAAACGTAAACAAAATATAAAAATTGTAACAAAAAAACAGCCCCCGGATGCCGGGGGCTTTACTTAGTATTATTACTCAACCGGGAATGCTTACCATTTATCTACATCCTCATGCGGGGTGTTTTCGGTTGGGGTGGTTGCAGTGCTTTCAGTTTGTTCATTATTCACCGTTGCTTCAGGCACCGTACCATCGCCGTTTTCTGATGCTACTGTGTCGTGATTAAACGCATCAAAGTCAAAGTCGGGCATCAATTCTGTTTTTACATAATCCACCGCTTCGCCAAGTGCTTTTATAAACTTATTAAAATCTTCCTTGTAAAGGAAAATCTTATGGCGGTCGTAGCCATTATCATTGAACCGCTTGCGGCTTTCAGTGATGGTGAGATAATAGTCATTGCCCCGCGTGGTTCTCACATCAAAAAAATAAGTTCTGCGTTTACCAGCACGAATTCTTTTGCTGTAAATGCTTTCCATCTTGTTTTCATTATTCTCGTAAGCCACAGTTTTTTGTTTTACTTATTAATAATCACTTTTTTACGAAGTCACAAATATAATTATGTTTTTGAAACAGCCAAATTTGCAGACAAATTGTTTCCCACCGCCGGGGGAGCAAGTAGCATCAACTTTCCTGGGTGTCCTGCTGCTGCCGGTTAAATAGTTCTGTATAATACCCGTTCTGGAGCAAAAGGTCTTCATGAACTCCCTGCTCTACAATTTCACCATCCTCCAGCACAATAATTTTATCAAAATGAAAAAGCGAAAAGATCCGGTGAGTAATAATGATGGCCGTTTTGTTTTCCAGGTAATCATACAAATTGCCGATGATTTCTTTTTCAGTTTTTGCATCAACGGCGCTCAGGCAGTCGTCAAAAATAACCAGGCCATGTTCTTTAATCAGGGCCCGGGCAATGGATATCCGTTGTTTCTGTCCGCCGCTCAGCGTCACGCCTCTTTCGCCAATCATTGTCTTATACTGTTCGTCAAAATCAGAAATATCATGGTGAATACTGGCCTGCCGGGCTGCTTTTTCCACCGAAGCGTTCAATCCATCCTGCATGCCGAAGGAAATATTATTGGCTACCGAATCGCTGAAAAGAAAAACATCCTGCGGCACGTAAGAAATCTGATGCCTGAGCGATTTCAAGTCTATCTCCTGAATATCGGTACCTTCCAGTTCTATTTTTCCACCAGTCACATCGTACATGCGAAGCAGGAGCTGCGCAATGGTTGACTTTCCGCTGCCGGTACGGCCAATGATGGCAACCTTCTCCCCTTTTTTTATATCGAGGTTGAAATTTTTTAATGCGTAAATACCGGTATGGGGGTAAATAAAATTGACATGGCTGAATTTGATATTGCCTTCGATGGTTACCGGTTTTGCACCCGGCGCCGAAACTATACCGGGCTTTGTTTCCAAAAATTCATTCAGCCGTTTTTGCGATGCAGCAGCCCGCTGTATCATGCTGGCCGTCCACCCGATGGCGCTTACCGGGAATGTGAGCATATTAATATAAATAACAAACTCAGTGATGGCGCCGAGTGATATCCGTTCCGGTGAATGAATGTAATAATAACCGCCTATCATGATGGTGAGTAAGGTGCTGAGACCGATGAGCAGGGCCATGGCAGGAAAATAAAGTGATTCTACTTTTGCCAGCCCGATGGCATTCTTTTTATACTCTTCGCTGTTTTTTTCAAAAAAACCCAGCATGGCTTTTTCCTGCACAAATGATTTTATTACCCGTATACCGGAGTAAGATTCCTGCGCATTGGTAGTAAGGCTGGCCAGCAGCGCCTGTATCTTTTCACTCTTCCTGTTGATAATGCTGTTGACATAATAAATGGCGACGGCCAGCACGGGCAGGGGAGCCAGCACATAAGCCGTCAGCTCTTCATCTTTTTTCAGCATATAAAATACACTCAGCGAAATAAGGGCAACAAGATTGATAAGATACATGATGGAAGGTCCTGTAAACATCCGTACATGGGCCACATCCTCTGCCATGCGGCTCATCAGGTCGCCGGTGCTGTGGGTTTTGTAAAATGCAGTATCGAGCTGCTGGTAGTGCTGAAACACTTCATTCTTCTGGTCGTACTCAATGTGGCGGCTCATCACTATGATGGTTTGCCGCATCAGGAACATAAAAAAGCCGCGGAACAATGCCAGCACAAGGATGGTGATACCGCAAAGAATCACCACTTTGAACACATCAGCCTGCAGAGGGAATGTTTTTTCAACCCATTTGATATAAAGCTGCACCAGGCCATCATATTCACGCAGGTTCGATTTGTGTTGGTAGCCTTCAAAATTTTTCTGAACATAATCAATGATAAACCCCGTAACCTGCGGCGCCAGCACGGCAAAGTAGTTGGAAATAATGATAAAGAGAGCCCCGATACCTAACCTGACCCTGTATTTCCAGAAATATTTCTTAAGTGCTTTAAGGTGCTTCATTCATCACAAAAGTAAGAGGAAGAAGAATGATAGATAAACCATTTATTCAAACAGAAAGTTTAAGAATCATGCAGGCAAATTGATTTTGACAATAGTAGCTGCATGTCTATTTTTGCGACGGAGAGATGGCAGAGCGGTCGATTGCGGCGGTCTTGAAAACCGTTGACGGTGACGAGCCGTCCGGGGGTTCGAATCCCTCTCTCTCCGCGTTGCCCATCGAAGCTTTAGTATAGATGGGCTTTTCTACTTCCTGTTGTAATCATCCTGCAGCCGCATAATATCATCTTCATCACTCGGGTTCGATGCATCGGTGTGCTGCCATATTTCGGCCACCATGCCCCAGTCATCCAGGCCCACAAGGCGATGACGCATGCCCCGGCTTAATTTTATGGTTTCACCTTTATGCAGAATATGTTTTTCGTTTTCCTCATCGGTGTCGCTGGTTATTACAGCCACATTGCTGCCAATGCATTTCCAGATTTCGGCCCGGCGCTGATGATATTGCCAGCTCAGCCGGTGCTGCGGAGCCACCAGCAAAATTTTCGGACTCAGCTTCTGCGTGATTTTTAATTCATCAATATTTTCCTCCGGGAAAAAATGTGCGGCAAATTGAGCTGCCTGCTTTTCATCAATTACAAAAAAACCGCCCCAGGGTCTTTTATCATCAGTACCGGTGATATGAAAACCCAGTTGCTTTAGCATGTCAGCCGCTTTATTAAATATTTCCTTTCTTTCTGTCATAAAATACATCTTAATCAAACCTATGATGGGCCGAAATTAATGAGAAAGATTTTTTATTCGGATCTCACAAATCAGTTATCACTTTATATTTTGGCACCAGCCTCTTCATTACGCTCCAGGCCACAAGATAAGCCAGGGCGCAAATGGCAAACATGATAGTATACGATATTGACATCTGGCTATGCACAAGGGGGGCCTGTATTTCTTTTAGTTTGTCAAAGGCGGCCGCATCCATGTTTTTTAATTGCTCTGCCACTTCTTTTGATAGCCCGGCAAGGTCAATTTTATCCAGGTTCACAGCATCGCCATATTTTGTTGCCAGCTTCATGCCCCTGATTGTTGAAAGGTAATCACCCAGCCCGTTTGCTTTGGCTACTATCCACGACTCGGCAATGCCTGCTGCCTTGTACGAATCGAACAACCAACCGCCCAGTTTCGACATAATCACACCGCCTATGCCACCCGCCATGCCGCCAATGCCCACTACGGATGCAATTGCTTTTTTGGGAAACATATCACTCACCGTTGTAAAAATGTTGGCGCTCCATGCCTGGTGTGCCGATGCGCCGATACCAATCAATGAAACAGGTATCCAGTAACTGTAACCGCCCAGTGGCTGCGCCAACAGTACAACCAAAGGAATCAAAGCAATCATCAGCATCGCTTTCATGCGGCCGTCGTAAGGCGAGTATCCTTTTCGGAAATAGTACACAGGAAACCAGCCGCCACCCACACTTCCTATCATTGTCATGCTGTACAATACTGCAATGGGAATTGCCACTTCTGTTTTGCTCATTCCGTACTGGGCTTTTAAATAGGCCGGCAGCCAGAACAGGAAAAACCACCACACACCATCTGTCATAAATTTTCCAAAGGCAAATGACCATGTTTGTTTGTAACCGAGTAATCTCACCCACGGCACATTTTCTTTGGCGCTACCGTTTACAGGTTCTTCTTTATCGGAATTAATAAAGGCAAGCTCGGCGGCGGAAAGTCTTTTTTGTTTCGCAGGCTTATCATAGAATACTAACCAAAAAAACAACCACAAAAAACCCGAAACGCCGACAATGATAAATGCCATTTCCCAACCCCAGTGCTTGCCAATCCAGGGTACGGTAAGCGGAGCAAGAATGGCCCCCACATTGGCGCCCGAGTTAAATATGCCGGTAGCAAAAGATCGTTCTTTCTTTGGGAAATACTCGGCAGTGGCTTTAATGGCTGCCGGAAAATTTCCCGATTCACCAAAAGCAAGTACGGCGCGGCTCACCATAAAGCCCACTACTGATACACTCAGCGCAGTGATGCCAAAAAATCCCAATACGGCAGACACAGCTTCGCCGATGGGAATAGCCAGGGCATGAATAATAGCCCCGATGCTCCAGATGACAATTGCCCATGCATAACCTCTTTTGGTATTCAACCGGTCAATTATGCGGCCGGCAAATAACATGCTGATGGCATAGCCAAACTGGAAAATGGCTGTGATGTCGGCATAGTTGGTATTGGTCCAGCCAAATCTTTCGGCAAGGTCTGTTTGCAGTAAACTAAGCACCTGCCGGTCGAGGTAGTTTACAGTCGTTGCAAAAAAAAGCAGGGCGCAGATTGTCCAGCGGTATTTTCCAATGGTTTGCGGCATCGTATATAACCCCCATCCCCTAAAGGGGAGTTTAGAAATTATTATTTTACCAACTTCTGTAACACGGATGGAGCTTTACTTGCGACGCTCCGTTCAAATGATGTGCTGCTATTTGGCTATTTTGATTTGCCTGACTATTTCCAGCACCTTCCTGGTTTCGGTTTCAATGGTTGCATAATCTTTTGCTTCCATCAGTTTTTTGCTCACCAGTTTGCTGCCCATGCCCACGGCGCTTACCCCGGCTTTGAACCAGCCTTCAATATTTTCTTTTGTTGTATCTACACCACCTGTTACCATAAATAACAATTTGGGGAAGATATCTTTTATGGATGATAAAAACTCTGTGCCGAGAATATTACCGGGAAAAATTTTGATGAATTTGATGCCTGTATTTTCTGCCGCCATAATATCAGTGGGAGTCATGCAGCCCGGGCCATAAAAAATATCATTGCTTACACAGTGCTTTGCCACTTCTGCATCAAAACCGGGGCTTACCAAAAAATCGGCGCCGCCGGCCAGGTAATCATCTGCATGCTGCATATTTTTTATAGTGCCCACGCCCAAAAGCATACCCGGCATTTCAGCATTGCGCACAGCCACCATCTTTTTAAAATTGGCCAGTGCAGCATCACCGCGGTTGGTATATTCTGCAGCCCGCAGCCCGGCACGGTAAACAGCACGCAGCACTTCAATGCTTACTTCCCCGCTGCTGTTGAAGTATAAAGGGAGTATTCCCTGGGATAGTACAGCATCAGTTATTTGTTGTGTCTTACTCATAAATAATTTACAGGTTGTATGCCATGAACATTTCGAATTGAACATTGAATATTTTCTGCCATCATCTCTGCACCCTGCCGCTGGCATCGCCTTTCATCAGGTCTTTTACTTCACTCAGGGTAGCGTGGTTCAGATCGCCGGGAATGGTATGCTTCAATGCGCTGGCTGCCACGCCAAACTCTGCTGCATCCTGCATGCTCATGCCGGTAACCAGGCCGTAAATGAGTCCGCTGGCAAATGAATCGCCGCTGCCCACACGGTCAACAATGCGAACATTATATTTTCTTGTATGGTAAAAATCTTTTCCGTCGTACACAAGGGCACTCCAGCCATTGTCGCTGGCGCTGTAGCTTTCACGCAGCGACGAAGCGATGAATTTGAACCCGAATTTTTCTTTCATCTGCCTGAATACATCTTGGTATCCTTCCAGGTTCAGTTCGCCTTTGGTTACATCGGTATGCGCCGCTTTGAAACCAAGCGTGGTTTCGGCATCTTCTTCATTGCCGATGCACACATCCACATGCTGGCAAAGCCGGGTCATTACTTCCCTTGCCTTTTCTTTACTCCAGAGTTTTTTGCGGTAGTTCAGGTCAATGCTGGTGGTAATGCCTTTTGCTTTTGCCGAAGTTAGCGCTGCTTCGGTAAGGGCCGCCGCTTTATCGCTCAGCGCCGGGCTGATGCCGGTGGTATGAAACCAGTCGGCCCCGGAAAAAATTTTGTCCCAATCAAATTCATCAATGTTTACATCGGCAATGGAAGCCCCGGCCCGGTCGTAAATTACCTGCGATGCCCGCATGGAAGCGCCGGTTTCCAGGAAATAAATTCCCAGCCTGTCGCCCCCGCGAACGATAAACTGTGTATCCACACCATAACGCCGCAAATGATTGATGGCCGACTGGCCGATAGCATTGTTGGGAACTTTTGTAACAAAGGTTCCGTTCAGCCCGTAATTGCACAATGCGGCCGACACGTTGGCTTCGCCGCCGCCATACGTAACTTCAAATGAATCGGCCTGTACAAATCTTTTGAAATCGGGTGTGGACAGGCGCAACATAATTTCACCCAGTGTAACTACTTTTTTTGACATTATTTTTTGTTTTATAATAGGAACGCTGATGACGCAGATTAAGCGGATCAGCGCAGATTTTTATTCTTGTTTTGAAAAATTTTTCTTCTAAATTCAGGTTTATTACCAAAGTTCAATAGTAATCCCACTTCTTTATCGGTTGCTTTCAAATAATTCAGCAACTGATGTTCATGTTCTTCAATAATTCCTTCAGCTGCTTTCAGCTCAATTATTATTATATCATCAATTATCAAATCTGCGAAATATTCACCTACCTGCTTTCCTTCATAATAAACTTTGATCGGTTGCTGTTTCATCACCCTGAATCCCATCTTTATCAATTCAATGTACAACGCATTTTCATATACTTTTTCCAGGAATCCGTAGCCCTGCACATTATAAACAGTAAAAAATGCTTTTTAAATTCTGTCAGTTACTTTTTGGTGTAAGAGTTCCATAAATTTTTTTTTGTTAATTAAATCTCTTACAAACATTGAATCCGTTTCATCTGCCCCATCCGTGTCATCAGCGTTCCCATTATTTAAGTGTATCAACCGGAGCCGGGTCCATATCCGTATACGCCAGGTTCTCTCCTGCCATGCCCCAGATGAATCCGTAATTAAATGTGCCGCAGCCATAGTGTGTACTCCACGGCGGCGAAATCACCGCTTCATTATTGGCCATTACCAGGTGTCTTGTCTGCTGCGGCTCGCCCATGAAGTGCATGATGCGGTGCCCGTCGGGCAAACCGAAATAAAAATACACTTCCATTCTTCTTGTATGCGTGTGCGGTGGAATGGAATTCCACACGCTGCCCGGCTCCAGCACGGTGAGCCCCATTACCAGCTGGCAGCTTTTTAATCCATCGGGATGAATGTACTTGTAAACCGTTCTTTTATTTGCCGTTTCGGCAGCGCCTAACTGTACCGGCGCTGCTTTTTCCTTTACCAATAAACGATTGGAATATTTATGATGCGCCGGCGCCGAAAGCATATAAAACAGCGCCGCATCCTTTTTGCTCTTTGACCTCAATTTTATTTTCTGCGTGCCTTTGCCCAGGTAAACGCAATCCAGTTTTCGCAGAATAAATTCTTTTCCATCGGCAATCACTACACCATCGGCGCCCACGTTAATGATGCCCAGCTCTCTTCTTTCCAAAAAATAATCTGCCCGCAGTTCGGGATGATTGGGAAGCTCAAGAGTTTTATTCACCGGCTTTGCCCCGCCGATGATGACCCGGTCGTAATGCGTGTAAAAAAGATTTACGGCATCATCAGCAAATAAATTCTCCACTAAAAAATGTTCACGAAGCTGCTCCGTGTTCATTTGCTTTGTTTCTTCCGGGCTTTGAGTAAATCGGATTTGCATTTTGTTGAATTAATGGGAACGCTGATGGGGCTGAGTAAGCAGATAGGCGCTGATATTATCCGTGTATATCCGTCCAATCCGCGTCACCGGTGTTCCTGTTTTACACTTTTTCTTTTGTTGTTATTTTTTCATCAATGTATTGCAAGCCGAAATAGTTTCTTGCATTGTAATAACAGATATCCTGTACCAGCGTTCCAATCCAGTTGATATCGCCGGGCAGTTCGCCGTTTTCAATTTCTTCGCCAAAGAGGTTGCAGAGTATCCTTCTGAAATACTCGTGCCGCGGGAAAGAAAGAAAACTCCGGCTGTCGGTAAGCATGCCCACAAAGCGGCTCAGCAATCCCATATTGCTGAGAGCATTCAGCTGTCTGGTCATGCCATCCTTCTGGTCGAGAAACCACCAGGCGCTGCCCCATTGAATTTTTCCTGCCGCACTGCCGTCATTGAAATTGCCAATCATGGTTGCGAACAGCTCATTATCGGCAGGGTTGAGATTATAAATTATGGTTTTCGCCAGTTTGTTGTTCCTGTCGAGGCGGTCGAGAAATTTTGCCAAAGCCCTTGCCTGCGAAAAATCGCCGATGCTGTCCCAGCCGGTATCGGGGCCTAGCTGCCTCAGCTTGCGGCTATTGTTGTTGCGGATGGCGCCGAGATGATACTGCTGCACAAAGCCTTTTTCCCAATCCCATTCGGCAAAAGTCACCAGCATGGCGGATTTAAATTTCTTTCTTTCATCCGGTCTCAGTTCGCCGCCCGAACGGATTTTGGCAAAGATGCCTGCAATTTCAGTTTGCGTATAATCTTCTGCATAAATTTCTTCCAGCCCGTGATCGCTTACGCTGCAGTTGTTTGCTACAAAATAATCGTGGCGTTTTTTCAATGCAGCTATGTAATCATTGTAAGTGCTGATGGAAATATTAGAGGCTTTTTCGAGCCGTGTGAGGTAATTATTAAAAGTGTTCACATCATCCACATTCATCGCCTTATCGGGGCGGAAGGCGGGCAGCACTTTTATATGCCAGTTATCTGCATTTATTTTTTGATGATGTTCGAGACTATCCACCGGGTCATCCGTTGTGCAGATGAGTTTTACATTCATCTTTTCCAGCAATCCACGTACACTATACTCTTTGGTTTGCAGCTTTGCCGATGTTTCCCCGTAAATCTTTTTTGCAGAATCAGCATTTAAAATATCGTTGATGCCGAAATAGCGCTGCAGTTCCAGGTGAGTCCAGTGATAAAGCGGGTTGCGCATGGTGTAGGGTACCGTTTCAGCCCATTTCTGAAATTTTTCCCAATCGCTTTTATTGCCTGTTATGTATTCTTCCGGCACACCGTTGGTGCGCATGGCACGCCACTTATAATGGTCGCCATTGAGCCACACCCTTGTTATGTTTTCAAAATTTTTATCTTCCGCTATTTCATCCGGCGGCAGGTGATTGTGGTAGTCAATGATGGGCATTTTCCTGGCAAACTCATGATAGAGTTGGCGGGAAGTGGCGTTGGAGAGCAGGAAATTTTCGTCCAGAAATTTTTTCATATATCCTTGTTATTGTCTTGGCTTAAAACGGCCATAAAAATAGGAAATACTCCAGGAGAATAGGCGGAAACTACGCAATCGTTACCGGATCATCACAACCGGGAATGCCGGAAAGCGCTGTAATTTACCACCGGCGCCGGGTTTTGATATGGATAGATTTATGACCCGGTTCTTTACTCATTTACCTCATTTCAACCCGAGCACCACTACACTCTGCTTTGGGATTGTTATCACCAGTTCATTACCTTCTTTTCTGGCTCCCATAAATGAAGCCGGCTTTATTTCATCCGGCTTTTCAAATGTGTTGATATCGGTTAGATTTTTTGAAGTGAGTATTTGACCGCTTACTCCGTTCCATTTCACACCCGGAAGTGCGAAGCGCAATGAAATGCTGTTGTTCGGATCAATATTTACAATAGAAAGATGCATGGCGCCTGCGGAATCAAGCGAGGCAGAAATATTCAATGCAGGAATTTTTCCGTCGCCCAGTTTATAATCAGGCGAAGTAAAGCTTACGTTCAGCTTTTTTGCATCGTGATGCACTTTGTACAGATCAAACACATGATAAGTCGGCGTCAGCAGCATTTGTTTTCCTTTTGTAAGCACCAGCGCCTGCAGCACATTTATGGTTTGTGCAAGATTAGCCATCCGCACCCGGTCGCTGTGATTATTGAAAATATTCAATGTGGTGGCGGCAACAATTGCATCACGCAGGCTGTTTTGCTGGTATAAAAAACCAGGATTGGTTCCCGGCTCCACATCCGTCCAGATGCCCCATTCATCTACTACTAATGCTACCCGTTTCGCAGGGTCATATTTGTCCATAATGGTGGAGTGGCGTGTAACCAGTTCATCCATGACAAGGCAATTTTTCATGGTAGTGAAATATTCTTTTTCATCAAACGAAGTAGCCGATCCTTTTTTTCCCCAGTTGCCGGTAGGGATTGTATAATGGTGAAGACTTAAGCCCCACATTTGTCTGGGCCCCACGTTTTTCATCATAATTTCTGTCCAGTTATAATCAGATCCGCTGGCGCCGCAGGCAATTTTCATCAGCGGGGCATTGCGGTAGTTTCTTGTGTAAGTAGCAAAGCGTTTGTACTGGTCGGCATAAAATTCAGCCGTCATGTTTCCGCCACAGCCCCAGCTTTCGTTTCCCACGCCCCAATATTTTACACGCCAGGGTTCATCTTTCCCGTTTTGCCTGCGCAGATCGGTCATGATGCTTTTGGCATCTGAGTTTACATACTCTACCCATTTTGCCATTTCTTCCACTGTACCGCTGCCTACATTGCCCACAACATAAGGCTCGCAATTCAGCAGGTTGCACAGTTCCAAAAACTCATGCGTGCCAAAGCTGTTGTCCTCACTCACGCCGCCCCAGTTGGTGTTTACCATATAGGCCCTGTTTTTGCGCAGGCCAATGCCATCGCGCCAATGATATTCATCGGCAAAACAGCCGCCCGGCCAGCGAAGATTAGGTACTTTTATTTTTTTCAATGCTTCAACGATATCCAGGCGTATCCTGTCTTTTTTGGGAACATTAAGCGTGTCATCCACCCAGAAACCGTCATAAATACAACGGCCGAGATGCTCGGAAAAGTGCCCATAAATGTGGCGGTTGATTACATTGGAAGGCGTAACACCATCCACCACTACGCTTACCTGTGTCTGTGCACTGGCAATCGTTAAAAAGAGAAATGCCGTTACGATCGAAATTGTTTTTTTCATCATATCAGTTTTTATTTTATCAAAAATCCTGGTTTACCCGTATGCGCAGCGATGCCCGCCACGCTATCCAGTTTTAGCGAGATTACCTTTTTACTATACACGGCA
>Ga0185320_11143501_pt1 | contig 26374 bp, 25 predicted proteins | sample OV2TP2_FD_128023 | JGI IMG/M metagenome (GOLD analysis project Ga0185320, IMG submission 128023) | Hot spring microbial communities from Beatty, Nevada to study Microbial Dark Matter (Phase II) - OV2 TP2 (SPADES assembly) (version 2) | ecosystem: Environmental > Aquatic > Thermal springs > Hot...
AAAAAGCATTTTACAAAGCATGGGAAATCTTTTCAGAACGTGAATTTGAAGCGCAATGGCTGGCCGACAGCATTTCGCTGCTTCGCCACAATAAAAAAAACTGGGATGTAATATTTACATCCCGGTTTACAAAATAAAAATTGGCTATTATAGCTTTGCTGTATCGAAAAAATGAAAAGGTGAAGGCATCAGTTCAAAATCAGGGCTTTCAATCATCTCAATCCGGAGCTGGAAGGTTTCATCTGTTTTGATAAAAACTTTTTCACGCACCATTTTGCGGTATCCGTCTTTTTCAAAAACCAGCTTATAGGTACCGGTTTTCAATTCGTCAAATTCAAAATGACCGAATTCATCGGACAGTACAAATTTTTCTTTTTTATTTGCCGAATAAGCGGTAATGGTAACTTCCTTCAGCGGTTTTTTGGAATTTGCATCCACTATGCTGCCGGATACTTCATTAATGCTTTTACCGGGTTCGCCGGGGTCATTGCCGCTTGCCCGGGACTGGAAACATCCCATGACGCAGATAAATGCAAGCAGCAGGATTTTCGGTTTCATTTGACTAAGCGTTTATCGTTGATTCCCGTTTCACTACTACCTTACACAGCCACACCAAATTTAAACTAATTTAAGTGGATCAGCCAAAGCCTGCTTAAACTCATTCCACACTTCATCTACTATTTTTGCCGCCGGTAAAATATCATCCAGCATTGCGCTTACCTGGCCTATTTCCAGTTCACCTTCATCAAGATTTCCTTCAAACATTCCTTTTTTGGCTCTTGCCCTTCCCAGCAGTTCTTTCAGCTCATCTACGCCTGCGCCCCGCAGTTCGGCTGCCTGCACCTGCTGAAAGAATTTATTTTTCATCATTCGCACCGGGGTCAGCTGTTTCATCGTCAGCATCGTGTCGCCTTCCTTACTGTTGATTACAGCATTTTTAAAACTGGTATGCGAGGATGCCTCTTCGCTGGCCACAAAACGGCTGCCCATCTGCACGCCTTCGGCGCCCATCACCATGGCCGCAAGCATCTGCCTGCCTGTGGCTATGCCGCCTGCTGCAATCACCGGAATCTTTACTGAACCGGCCACCGCGGGTACCAGTACCATAGTGGTGGTTTCCTCTCTCCCATTGTGCCCGCCGGCCTCAAAGCCTTCTGCCACTACTGCATCGCAACCGGCTTCCCCGGCTTTTATTGCAAACTTTGAAGAACTGACTACATGAACTACCGTAATTCCTTTTTCTTTCAGCACAGCTGTCCATGTTTTCGGGTTGCCGGCGCTGGTAAAAACAATCTTTACTCCTTCCTCAATTATTATTTGAATATGCTTATCAATATCAGGGTAAAGCAGGGGCACGTTTACTCCAAAGGAACGGGTGGTGGCGGATTGGCATTTCCTGATGTGTTCTCGTAAGACATCCGGATACATCGAACCGCTGCCTATAAGGCCCAAAGCTCCTGCCTTGCTTACGGCGCTTGCCAGCCGCCAGCCGCTGGCCCATATCATACCGGCCTGAATGATGGGGTAATCTATATCGAAAAGTTTAGTAACACGATTTGAAAAATTCAGACCCCCTGTCCCCCTAAAGGGGGAACTTAATTCTGTCATACTAAATTTTGTTTGGGAATAAAATTATTTGAATTAATAATGATTATTCAAAAGCTGAAAATCTTTTTCATCACTCCCCTTTTAGGGGCTTAGGGATACCTACCCCAGATCAATCTCCGTATTGTCCCCGATATTCAGGGTTCTCGATTCGCCGCGTATGCCTGTGTCGCTGCCAATAAGTGAGTAGTCCAGCACAATATCGTACAGGTTGGAATAGGCGCCAATGATGGAATGCTTGATGATGGAATAATTGATAGTAGTGTTTTCGCCGATGGATACATTAGGCCCGATGATGGAGTTTTTAATATCGCAGTTTTCGCCTATGCTCACAGGGGGAATCAATACCGTGTTTTCAAAATGATAATTTTCCTTCAGGTTGCTTCCAAATTTTTTCAGCAGGGTGGTATTGGATTCCAGCAGGGATTCCTTTTTACCGCAGTCAAACCAGTTGTCCACCTTAAAACTTTGAATTTTGACGCCCTGTTTTATCATGCAGTCCAGCGCATCGGTCAGGCTGTATTCGCCGTGGCTGCGCAGGCCCTGCCTGATATTTGTTTCCAGGCATTGAAACATCAGTTCACTTTCCTTGAGCTTGTACAAACCCACCAGGGCCATGTTGCTTTTCGGTATCTGCGGTTTTTCCACCACATGACTGATGAATCCGTCTTCATCAATTTCCGCCACACCAAAATCCCGCGGATCATCCACCTTGCGAACTCCAAGCATGGAGTACGGGCTTTTAATTACCGTTTTCAGATCGTACTCCGCAATGGTATCACCCAGCACCACAAACACTTCATCATTATTCACCAGGTTTTTTGTCATCCGGATGGCATGCCCTATGCCCTGCCTGTCTGTCTGGTGAATAAAATGTGATTTCAGTTCCGGGTATTTTTTCTTTACAAAATCATGGATTTTATCGCCCAGGTACCCCACAATAAAAATGATTTCATCAATACCGCCTTCTTTCAACTGATCAACGATTATGCCTAACACAGTTTTGCCTGCCAGCGGAATCAGCGCCTTGGGTTGCGTATATGTGTGAGGACGCAGCTTGGTGCCTGCGCCTGCTACCGGAATTATTGCCTTCATAATAACCCCAAACCCCTAAAGGGGCTTTTAAAAAATCGCTTCAGTATTTGTTTAATAATAAAATTAATTATGCCCTGGTATTTTAAACTTTCCCCTCTTTCCCTTCAGGGGTCAGGGGCAAAAGCCCGTGAAAGTAGTGAATTATTAAGAAACAAAAATTTATCGCAGTCTTTCGCTACTCGCTTATTTTTGCGGCGATTTTTATTGTGTAACCAGCTGCAGTTCCCTGGTTGAACTTCCGTTGCGTCGCACTCTTGTACTGAAACAATTCTATTCATCAATAAAAAAGAATCTCTTACTAATATCGGAGAGTTTCATCACTCTCCGCCTTGCAGAGATGGGGCTATATGGACACACTTGTTTTCGATTTGCTACGCAAAGAACTGGAACGCCAGCGCCACGGTATTGAACTGATTGCTTCGGAAAATTTTACTTCGTTGCAGGTATTGCAGGCCATGGGCACTGTTCCCACAAATAAATACGCCGAGGGTTATCCCGGCCGGCGTTATTATGGCGGATGCGAAGTAGTGGATGAAATTGAAACGCTGGCTATTGAACGCCTGAAAAAAATATTTAACTGCACCTGGGCCAATGTTCAGCCGCATGCCGGCGCACAGGCCAACAATGCCGTGTTTCTTGCCGTATTAAAACCGGGAGAAAAATTTCTGGGTCTCGACCTGAGCATGGGCGGTCATCTTACCCATGGCAGCCCGGCCAACTTCAGCGGCAAGACTTACCATGCCATTCATTACGGAGTAACAAAAGAGGGTTTCGTGGATTATGACCAGATGGAAGAAAAAGCAATGACTGAAAAACCAAAGATGATAATCTGCGGCGCATCGGCCTACAGCCGCGACTGGGATTATAAACGCATCCGCGAAATTGCTAACAAAATCGGCGCTATTGTTTTTGCCGATATTGCTCATCCGGCCGGCTTGATAGCAACCGGTTTACTGAATGACCCGTTTGAGCATTGCCATATTGTTTCTTCCACCACACACAAAACACTGCGTGGACCCCGCGGCGGTATCATTATGCTGCGCCACGACTTCGAAAACCCCTGGGGCATATTGGACCCGAAAAAAAACCTGAGAACCATGAGCCAGTTGCTCGACCTGGCCGTATTTCCCGGCTCGCAGGGCGGCCCGCTGGAGCATATCATTGCCGCCAAAGCGGTAGCCTTTGGTGAAATTCTTTCGGAAGATTTCAAAGCATACGGGCAACAAATCATCCGCAATGCGCAGGCCATGGCAAAATCATTTGTCAGCCGTGGCTATAATATTATCAGCGGCGGCACCGATACTCATTTAATGCTGATCGACCTGCGTAATAAAAATCTAAACGGCAAAATAGCGCAGGAAACTCTCGACAAAGCCAATATCACCCTGAACAGAAACGCCGTGCCTTTTGACGACAAATCAGCCTTCGTCACTTCCGGCATACGGGTAGGTGTGCCCGCCGTCACCACAAGGGGTATGAAAGAAGAACACATGGAAATAATGGTGGATATGATTGACCGGGTGCTGATGAAGCCCGAGGACGAAAAAGTAATTGCATCAGTGAAAGGAGAAGTGAAAGAGTTTATGAAACAGTTTCCGCTTTACCCGGAGCTGGGATAGCAAGGCACAGTTTTTCCCGCTTTCCGGGGTTGCTCCTCACTTTTTTTTCCAAAACATGGTCGCCTTAATAACTGAGCCGGCTTAATGTATTATTATGAAAACAGGTAATCCTTCTGTTTAAGCTCAATTCCTGCTTCATTCCGGATATTTATTTACCCTACCATACACTAAGGGATTTCTCTTAGGCGTTATAAGTAGCCTTTTTCAGGTTTAACACCTTATCCTTTGCATCCCTTCAACGGGGGTCTGAAAATATTTTAAAATCCAATTCTCAATTCTATGAAGCGCCTTTACGCTTTAGTTATTTGTATTGCCTGTACTTTTTCTGCTTTGGCTGTCACACGCACTGCTGTGGGCAATGCCGGCAACGGCTGGAGCAATGCTTCAAACTGGAGCCCGGCCGGCGTGCCGCAAGCCGGTGACACAGTTATCATTCCTTCAGGTTTTACATTAAGTGTAAAAGGAACCGTGTACAGCAGTCCTTTACCCCTTCTTATTGTTGAAATCAACGGCACGCTCAATTTCCAACCCTCCGGAAGATTGCAATTAGCGGCTGGCAGTATGGTAAATATTTATTCGCCCGGGTTAATTAATTCAACTAACTCATCATCTGAAATTCTCAGCATTAACGGCATTACAAAATTCAGCGGGCAGACTGACGGCAGCATTTCCATACCCAGTTATGCATCGAATGCAACCGGCACATCGCCCAACGGATTTGTTCCATTTGTTTTACCCGTAAAACTGGTAAGCTTTACTGCCGAAAAAAAGGAATCTTCTGTATTGCTGAAATGGATAACAGCCGCGGAAATTAACAGCGATAAATTTCAAATTGAAAAAAGCACAGATGGTAATAATTGGGCAATCATCAGCACGACTGCAGCAGCAGGTAATTATTCAGGATTAAGCACCTATTCTGCTTCCGATATTTTTCCTTCATCCGGCGCCAACCTGTACCGGCTGAAATCTGTTGACAGGGACGGGAAATATGAATACTCCCGGATACTGAATGTTTACTTTTTGGATAAACCCGGGAAAATTATTGTCAGCCCCAACCCGGCTACAACCACGCTGAGTATCTTCTTACATAATAATTCCGGCAGCATCGCCGATCTGCAACTGGTTAATCAAACAGGGCAACAAGTAAAACATCTTGCCGTTGCAGCCGGCACCAGCGCCTTGACATTGGACATAGCTGACCTGGCAAAAGGACTTTACGTGCTGGTAGTGACAGAAGCGGGCAGTAAAAAATACAGTTTGCCTGTGATAATAAGATAACATCGCTTCCCTTTCTGCTTTATATGTATATATTGACAATAACCCGGTTCTGCCCGAATCATTAAGTGGTTTCTTATTATTTTTGATGAAACCAATTGCATGATCCAGCGAATTCAATCAGTATGGCTGCTGCTTGCAGCATTCAGCGCCGCACTTACTTACAGGTTTCCGTTTTACAGCGGAAATAAAACAACCACAGAAAATAAACCAGAATTCGAAAAACTCGTTGCTTCTTCCCATTTCCTTCTGCTTATTTTCACTGCAATTCTTGTAGCCGGATGTATTGCCATTATTTTTTTATATAAAAACAGGAAGCAGCAGTTGTGGCTGACCCTAGCTGCAGCCGGCCTGTCCGCTCTGGATATTATTATTTATTTCAGCCAGCTGAAAAAATTTACTGACGGCACCCTCTCATTCAGCGCTGCGTTTTCTTTTGCCATTCCTGTATTGCTGTTGCTTGCTGCCCGCGGCATCTGGAAAGATGAAAAGCTGGTGAAAAGCCTCGACCGCCTGCGGTAATCAAATGTACTTTGCCGTGTAACTTTCTTTTACTTTTTTCAGGTCGGCCGGTTTGCCGGCAAATAAAATGTTTCCGCCTTCGTCTCCCGCTTCGGGTCCCAAATCAATCACCCAGTCGGCATTGCGGATAACATCAGGATTATGTTCGATAACGATAATGGAATGCCCCTGCTCGATAAGTGCATGGAAGGAAGCCAGCAGTTTTTTTATATCGTGGAAATGGAGACCGGTGGTTGGTTCATCAAAAATGAAAAGAAGTTTACCGTTGTTTCCTCCTCTTCCTTTACCAAGAAATGAAGCTAATTTCACCCGTTGTGCTTCGCCGCCGGAAAGTGTGTCAGACGACTGGCCCAGTTTAATATAACCAAGACCGACATCACTCAGCGGAAGTATACCTCTGACGATGGCCGGTTCTTCGGCAAAAAAATTGATGGCTTCATCCACACTTAGCTCCAGCACATCGAATATATTTTTGTCTTTATACTTTACTTCCAGCACTTCTTCTTTAAACCGCCGGCCGCCGCAGGCTTCACAAACCAGGTGCACATCGGCCAGGAACTGCATTTCCACCACCTGCTCGCCTTCACCCTTGCAGGTGTCGCAGCGGCCACCATCCACATTAAATGAAAAATGTTTAGGCTCAAAGCCCCGCATTTTACTCAGGGGTTGTTTTGAAAACAGATCCCGTATTTCATCATAAGCTTTAATATAAGTCACCGGATTACTGCGGGATGATTTGCCAATGGGGTTCTGATCCACCAGTTCTATCTGCGAAATACTATCCACATCGCCGGTGACAGCTTTATGCAAACCCACTTTATCAGAAAACTCACCTTTCAATTTTTGCAGGGCAGGATAAAGAATGTGTTTTACCAGCGTGGTTTTACCGCTGCCGCTTACCCCGCTTACCACGCAAAGCAGGTTGAGCGGAAATTCTACCGTAATATTTTTGAGGTTATGCTGCTTTGCGCCTTCCACTCTGATGGAGCGGTTCCATTTCCTCACGGTTTTCGGGGGTTCTATTTTTAATTCGCCTTTCAGGTACTTGCCGGTAAGGCTCTTTGGATTTGAAATAATATCATCATAATTCCCTTCGGCCACTATCTCGCCGCCAAGGTGCGATGCCAGCGGTCCCATATCAATGATGTGATCGGCTTCACGCATCATCATTTCATCATGCTCTACTACTACAACCGTGTTGCCAAGATCACGCAGTTCTTTTAAAACCCGCACCAGGTTGGCAGTATCTCTTGAATGCAGGCCAATGGATGGTTCGTCGAGTATGTAAAGCGAATTAGTGAGATTGCTGCCGAGACTTCTTGTTAGTTGTATACGCTGGCTTTCGCCGCCGCTGAGTGTGTTGGCCAGGCGATTCAAAGTAAGATATCCAAGCCCGACATTGAGTAATGTAGAGAGCCGGTTATTTATTTCAAGCAAAATGCGTTTGGCCACCTGTGTATCATATTCAGAAAGCTGTGACTCCAGTTCGTTAAACCATTTCTTCAGTTCCTTTACCGGCATTTCGCTCAGCTCGCCAATATGTTTGCCGTTAATTTTTACATACAAAGCTTCTTTACGCAGGCGATAGCCTTTACAGTCGGGGCATTGTGTTCTTCCCCGGTAGCGGCTGAGCAACACCCGGTACTGCACTTTGTAGAGTTGCGTCTCTACATCCTTGAAAAAATCATGGATGCCGATGCCATCAATACCCTCCCATAATAGCTGGTACTGCTTGTCGGTGAGGTCGCCAATGGATTTATGAATGGGAAATTTTTCTTTTGCAGACACTTTAATAAACTGCTTTCGCCACCAATCCAATTTTTCGCCGCGCCAGGGTGCCACGGCACCCTCATACACACTCAGACGCCGGTCGGGAATCACCAGGTCGGCATCAATGCCCAGCACCTGGCTGAAACCTTCGCAGGTGGGACAGGCGCCATAGGGATTATTAAATGAAAAAAGATTAGGCGATGGTTCTTCAAACTGCATTCCGTCCAGCTCGAAGCGGTTGTTGAAGTGCAGCTGTGATGTTTGATGTCTGATGCTTGCCCTCCGAAGCATTAGCGAAGGAGGGCCGGATGTCTGATATCCGGCTTCCGACTTCTGCCCCGAACGTTCGGGGCCGGCTTCCGATTGCACTTCAAGAAAAACATCCCCCTCCCCCTCATAAAAAGCGGTTCCGATGGAATCGGACAGGCGATGAATATCATCTTCGTCAAATTTCTTTACAACTATTCTGTCAACAAGAACAAAGGCTGTCAGTTGTGAGTCGTGCGTTGTGAGTATTTTTTTTAAGTCCTTATCCGGTTTCTCAAGCAGCTCTTCCATCCTGTGAATTGTCCCCGTCTCACGATTCACGTCTGGCGCTTCACGAACGTAGATTCTGGAAAATCCCTTCTGCACCAGGATGTTCAGCTCCTCCCTCATTTCCCGGTTTTTATGTTGCTTAAAAGCAATCAGGATAAAAACCCTGTAGCCTTCGGGCAATTTGCTGATGGCATCCAGCACATCTTTCACATCGTCTTTTTTAACCTGCCGGCCCGAAACAGGTGACCATGTTTTTCCAATTCGGGCAAATAAAAGCCGGAGGTAATCATAAATTTCCGTCATGCTGCCCACCGTACTGCGGGGTGTTCGGGTAATCACTTTCTGCTCGATGGCAATGGCGGGGCAAAGCCCTTTAATGTAGTCCACATCAGGCTTGTTCATGCGGTTGAGAAACTGGCGGGCATAGGCACTCAGGCTTTCGGCATAGCGGCGCTGGCCTTCGGCATAAAGCGTGTCAATGGTAAGAGAAGATTTTCCCGAGCCGGAAACTCCCGTAACCACCACAAGCTTGTTTCTCGGTATTCCGATACTGATGTTTTTGAGATTATGCACCCGGGCACCGTGAATAAAAATCACATCAGTGCCGGGTACTTTCACCCTTTCTGCATCGGACTTTTTCGATTCGATGATTTGCATGAAGAGGACAAATTTAAGCTGAGTGGTTAGAAATCAACCGAATCCTTAACATTTCATTTCAAAAAAAGTTGGGAACTTCAAAAGCCGCGTTTGGCGGAACCGAAATTTGACATATTTTTATTGTCCGTTAAAACAATATCCTTCAATCAGAAAATTTTCTCGCCTATCGAACTGATAAATCTACACTGAACAAATTTTACGTATCACTTTTTATTTACTGAAAAACCGAAACCAATATCCAAAAAGTCTGAACCGGACAACCGGGCAGGCAACCACCAAAAAACCGTTTATGAAAGCTTTTGCTAAAAAAACAGACCATGAACTCATCCACCTTTTTGTGGATGGAAACAATGAAGCGCTGGAAACCCTTGTGCTCCGTCATAAGGACAAGCTGTACACCTCAATCCTTTTCCTTGTAAAAGACAAGTACCTGGCCGAAGACATTTTCCAGGATGTATTTATCCGTATCATTGACACTATGCGCAGCGGCCGCTACACCGAGGAAGGAAAATTTCTGCCCTGGGCCATGCGTATAGCCCACAACCTTTGTGTAGATCATTTCCGTAAAGTAAAAAGAACCCCTACCATCAAAAACAGCGAAGACAAAGATATTTTTGAAGTGCTGAACTTTTCTGAAGACAGCGCCGAAACAAAAATGATGAAGCGCCAGAGCTACAACCGTGTACGGGATATGCTCGACCGCCTGCCCGAAGACCAGCGGGAGGTGATCATACTGCGGCACTATGCCGATATGAGCTTTAAGGAAATTGCCGCCATGACCAACTGCAGCATCAATACGGCGCTCGGCCGCATGCGCTACGGCCTCATCAACCTGCGCAAACTGATGGTGCAAAAACAAATCGCTTTGTAATACTTTTAGAACAGCTGCTACTTCTTTAAATTCCTGTAAGTATCCAGGCCGCATTGCAGCCATTCGATGAACTCATCCGCATCGGGAGTGTAAAACTTTGTTTTGGTTAGCGCCACCTGGCCGGGGGTAATTATGGCGTATTGCGGCTGTGAAGTAGCGCCGAAATTTTCCGTTTGGAAAGTTGACCATTTATCGCCGACAGTAATAATTGATTTTTCCTGGCCGTAGGAAGTTTTGTAAACCGTTTGTTCTGTCAGTGGCAGTTTTCTTCTTTCATCCACGTACAACGAAACCACTACAAATTCATTCCGCATCAGGCTGTCAACAATTTTATTTGGCCACACTTTTTCTTCCATCCGGCGACAGTTTACACAGGCCCAGCCGGTAAAGTCAATCAGCACAGGCTTGTTTTCGTTTTTGGCCCTGGTCAATGCGCCGGCATAATCATTCTGCATAGGTTCAAAAATTTCCTGGTGCTTCTTTTCAGAATGGTAAAGACTGTAAGTGGTTCGCGGCGGCGGAAACCCGCTAATCAATTTGAGGTCGGCATACTTTGTATTTGACAATCCCGGAAGCAGGTAAATTGCAGCCGAAGCAAAAAGGACGATAAAAGCAATACGGGTAAAAGAAAATTTCCGTACCGGACTGCTGTGTGGAAATTTTAATTTGCCCAGCAAATACAAAGCAGTAAGCAGGGCAATCAGTACCCACAACCCTATAAACACTTCCCGTTTCAGCAAACCCCATTGTTTTACAAGGTCGGCATTAGAAAGAAACTTTACCGCCAGCGCCAGTTCAATAAAGCCCAGCACCACTTTCACATCTGTCATCCAGCCGCCGGATTTTGGCAGCGAATGCAGCCACGCCGGAAACAGGGCAAACAAGGCAAAGGGCAAGCCAAGTGCAATACCGAAGCCCGCCGCACCTGCGGTAAGCGACCATGCGCCCTGGTCGGCCACACCTACCAGCAACGTGCCGAAAATAGGCCCGGTGCAGGAAAATGAAACGATAGCCAATGTACCGGCCATAAAAAAGATTCCGCCGATATTTCCTAATCCTGATTTGGCATCCATTTTATTGGCAAGACCTGCAGGCAGCCCTATTTCAAAATAGCCGAAGAATGAAATGGCAAACACAACGAAGATGACAAAAAATAAAAGATTCAGCCATACGTTGGTTGAAATATTATTGAATATCTCCGGGCTAATAGCCTTATTGGCTACATGAAAGGGCAACGTGATAAGCACATAAATCAGGAAAATAAACAGGCCATACAGCACAGCATTTGTTATACCCTTATTCCTGTGATGCGATTTTTTGGTAAAAAAAGAAACCGTAACCGGTATCATGGGAAACACACAGGGCGTAACCAATGCAATGAGGCCTCCGAGAAGTCCCAGAAGAAAAATGCGGATGATACTTTTGTTTTTTGTACCCTCATCGCCGCAGGGGCTTACGGGGTTGTTGATGTCGATTGAAGCTACTTTAATATCATTGCCTGCAGCTACCCCTCCTTCAAGCATTACATTAAAATTTAAAGGCAGGTCGGAAAGAAATTCATCATTTTTGCCATAAAAATAAGTAAGCCTGCCCTGCAGCTGAGCGGGTACTGTTCCTTTAATATTCACTACGGCTTTCCATGTCGTTTGTCCTTCGAAAACTTTTACAATGGTGTTTTCAAATATCGGGCTGCCTAAAGTTTTTGATTCACCGCTGTCAAGTAAACTGCCCTCAACAATAATGGCCGAATCAGAAAAGGTGAGCTCCACTGTTTTTACACCACCCGGTTGCTGGTTGGGGGCGTACAGTTGCCAGCCGTTGGCGCCGGTTGTGGAAAAAATCAGTTCATATTTTCCCTCGCTTATTTTTTTGCTGGAATAATTCCAGTGGTAAACTGCAACCGTGTCCTGCGCAGCGGAAAAAAAGGAAAGCAGCGTGGCTAAAAACAGAATAAAAGTTGTGGTAAAAAATTTCGGCATAACAACTATTTAAAAAAAACGAGTTCTCACACAGGGAACTCGTTATTTACAAAAAAATCTATCCCATGGTTTAGTTCAGGGCCACTTTAAAGTTTACAGTTTTGGGCGGCAGGCATTTTTTGTCATCACAGGTCTGGTACTCTACGCTGCCGCTGAAGTTTGTCTTCACCTTGCCTTTGAGTTTCACTACCTGAACAAAATCTACTTTTTTTGAATATTGGTTGGCAGAAAGATCCAGCTCTTTATCATGAAATTTTTCCAGCTTTCCTTCTTCTTTTATTTTTCCAACCACCAAAATCAGCGGGTTGCTGTTGAAGGAAAAAGTGGTGGGGATGGCTATGGCATCTTCGGGTTGGGTTTGCGAGTACAGGTGCCACCCGGCCTGGATGCTGGCTGTCATCCTGATTTCATAATTTCCGTCAGCCAGTTTTTTCGAAGTAAACGACCATTTTACGGGATCCTGGCCGGCAGCCGTCATTACGGCTGACAAAAACAAGCTTGCGAATAATACCTTCATCATTTTTTCTTTTTGAGATGCAAAAATCGGAACGCTGGTTTTATCACTTTGTAAAAATTCCTTTGCAAAGATTGCAAAAGATTCCGTCAGTATGTGTAATGAATTTGACGAAAGAATCAAAACACCTTACAGAAACAGCGGTTTAACCCACCAATACTTCATCCATTAACAGGTTCTTAAGAATTTCACGGCCATCGGTATTGACAAGTATTTCCGAAGTGGCCCTTTCAGGATGGGGCATCATGCCAAACACATTGCGGCCTTCATTGCAGATACCGGCAATGTTGCGGATGGCGCCATTGGGGTTGGCTCCCGGCGTTATGCGGCCATTTTCATCACAATAATAAAATATCACCTGCCCGCGGGCTTCCAGTTTGTCCAGCGTTTTTTCATCGGCATAGTAACGACCTTCTCCGTGTGCAATGGGAATTTTATAAACCCGGCCAGGGGCATTAGTAAGAAATATATTTTTACAGGCAAATTGCTGGTGACCATTGCGCAATAAAGCTCCCGGTAATAAATGTGATTCACACAGAATCTGGAACCCGTTGCACACGCCAAACACTTTGCCGCCGGCATGGGCAAAATCAATCACACTTTGCATCATCGGGCTAAACCGGGCAATGGCGCCGCAGCGCAGGTAATCGCCATACGAAAAGCCGCCGGGCAGAATGATGCAATCCTCGGTGGAAAACATGCTGAGGTCACGGTCTTTATGCCAGAGCATCATCACTTCCTGGCCCATGTCGTACTTCAGGGCATCATGCATGTCGCGGTCGCAATTGGAGCCGGGGAAAACAACAACGCCGAATTTCATAATATGGGTTTGAGTCAGAAAGGACAAAGATATTTCAGATTGCTGATTTTCGGTTTCAGATTTATAAAAAACTGTTCATAGGCAGTTGATTCAATCCAAAATCAAAAATCTTAAACCCGGAATTCACCACCCCGGTCCGCCATACTGGTAAATTATGATGTAGAGGACGGTAATCCAGAAAATGGCTGCCGGCAGCCAGCGCTGCGGCGGATACAGATAAGTGAACGAGTGAAAAGCAGCAAATGGTATGGTGATGAGTATCCAGTTTTCAAAATCCGGGGAATTGTTATTCAAAAAAGGGATAAAAAGTGCAAAGAGCAGGTAAGTAAGCACCAGGCTCCAGTTTTTACGTACCTGTATGAGCATTTTTCGCAGGTTTTCCTGCACATAATAGCCCCCGATAAGGAATGGCACAATCAATAATAACCCCGAAAGCGCAAGCCACAATGATTGGCCGGGAGCAGGCAAAGCAATGGATACAGGCTTCAGTAATTTTTGCCACGACCACTCACCAATAATAAAAAGATAAGCTGCATGAAAATAATAGGGCGTAGTAACACCCAACAGGCAAATCAGCCATTCATTCAACCGCACCGTACGCATTACCATCAGCGCCAGGATGAGCCAGAGCAGCAACACCAGCGACGGAAAAAAAAGAAACGAGCAGATACCTACCAGCAGCCCGATATTGAAAATGGCGCCCTTGATGCTGTATTGATTGTACAGCCTGAACAAACCTGCAAACACCGGAAGCAGCAGCGAATTGACCAGCAGGGGCGCCGAAAAATAATTCCACTCCGGCATAAGCGATGTAATTAGCAGGTAAGCCAAAGCCGGCAAAAAGTTTATACGCTGCATCATGCGGTTACTGTTGATCAGCCGGCTTAGCTGCAGTGCCTGGGTAAACAACAGCAGGTAAGTGATGCTGCCAAAAAGTAATGCCTTATTTACAGTGAAAGATTCCAGCAGCATTACAATTTCGCGGTACAGGAATGCTTCAGTACCGGTAAGCGTTGGCGAAGTTGTATTTGTAAATACGGGCAATTTGATAAGAATGCCCAATACAAAAAGAAAAAGAATGTTTGCCGGGGTTTTTTGTTTGAACAGGCCTATCACAGAATTAGGATTGTAAGTAGTGAGTGGTCAGTTGTGAGTGAATAGCCTGCATCCAATGATTTATTTTACTTATCAATCACAACTCACAACTCACCATTTCAGTTAAATTCAATTTTGGCAAAGCAAATATAATTACGGAAAAAGCAGGGAACAATAAATTGCCTTGCACTCACCTGCTTGCCGTACTTGGGCATAAACTCATGGCCCCTGTCAAGGTTTTTCAATGTCGGGTTCCGGTTGATTTGGCCGTCGGGTGAAAGAGTGAAATCATTCAGCAGCAGGTTTCGTTTTTCCTGCAGGTTAAAAAGAAAATGCAGCTGCCCGCCGGTATTCATCACCTGGTACGAAATGCGGTCATCGGACTCATCATCAAACTGGCCTTTTGCAATTACATTGTTCCAGAGCAGGCTGCCGGCACTGTCAAAAGAAAAGATGATGACATTATCGGCATGATACCGCACAGCCTGGCTGCTGCTGCCGCCGCGGCGCCACCACCAGCTGCTGTAGTAAGGCGAATAATAATAATAATCCATCGGGTAAAGAAAGGGTGAACCATAAAGATAATCCCAGCGGTTCCAGGCAGTGCTGCGTGATGTAGTATAATATGCCTCGGCATCTATGAGGAACCCGCCGTCTCTTTTGATAACGATATTGCGTATGAAATAATCATTAAAGGCCATTTTGAAGTTGGCGTCGCCTTTGGCTTCGCGGCGCAGGTCTTCGCTGAACTCGAAGGCTTTTTCCAGTTCGGGTTTCAGGTCGCTCCTGTTCAGCGCCAGGAAAAACAGCCCTTCGATATTGCCTCTTTTTTGCCCGTAATAAAATGCGCTGAGCATGTAGCGCTTGTTATAGTTATCCACTTTTACCCGCAGCTCGTCAAGATAAATTTTTTCCAGGCTGATTTTGTAATAACTGAACGAATCTTCCATGGCTCTTTTTATTACCATGTAAGCCCTGGAAATGCTTTCGTTGGAAGTGCGGTGAAATTTTGAAAACAGCAGGTTGCCATCATTATCTATGGTAAACTCACCCAGGTGATCATTCCGTTCTTCCATGGGCATGGTGATGGCCGAACGTTTCAGCAATTCCAGCTTGTCATTATAAAGTTTGGTGGTGATGAGAAACCGGTCCCGGTTTTTGCTGTTGATTTTAAAAATGATGATGCGCTGTTTATCCTCGCTTGACAGCGCCGTATAAATTTTATTGTTGGGCGACCCGCCAATCAGCGAAGTATCGAGCTCCACCGGTTCTGAAATTTTTTTACCTGCAGCATCCAGCTTTACGACGGCACAGTGTATAATATTTCTCTTCTGGTACTGGTAAATCATGTAGATAAAATCAGGGTAAGGGAAAAAATCTACATTAATCATCCGTTCATCGGGCAGGTATTCGTGTTTCACTTTTTGAAGCAGCTTCATTTCATTATCATAAAGGCAGATGTAATTCTCGCTCCTGATTTTTTTATAAATAAGATAATTGTTTCCCATGCGCCCGATGATTTCAAAATCTATTCTTCGTGAATCGTCTTTGTCCGGTTCAGATATCAAAATCCGTTGTGCAGTAAGGGATGAAAAGAATGATTGTAAGCCAAACAGCAAAACAAGCAACCCGCAGCATTTCATAGAAGTATTTTTTATACATTAAAGTTACAGGATGTCAGTCAATTTCAGCCCCGTGCCCGGACGAAAATGAGGCATAAATAATGAATTTTTACATGGAAGGTTTTACCGATGCAAGGGCAACTTATTTTTTTACTTAAAAAAGTAAGCTGCCTTGCAAACCGTGTTACACCGGTTTGAATTCATTTTTTTTCCCTATACCTTTGAGGGTTAATTCGTACACCTGATCTGTACAGGCTAAAAAGAAAAATTTTTTGTGAGAATCCCCACCAATAGAGTTACACTTGCTGGATTAATCGTTGCCATCGGTATCATATACGGAGACATAGGAACCTCACCCCTGTATGTGCTGAGCGCTATTGTCAAAGGAAGGACTATTTCGGAAGATCTTATCCTGGGTTCTCTTTCCTGCATCATCTGGACGCTGACACTCCAAACCACCATCAAGTATGTAATCCTTACTCTGCGTGCCGATAATAAGGGAGAAGGCGGCATGTTTTCATTGTTTGCGCTTGTACGGCGACATGGCAGGTGGGCAGTATTTCCCGCCATGGCCGGTGGCGCTGCGGTACTATCCGAAGGCATTATCACCCCGCCCATCTCAGTCACATCGGCTATTGAAGGTTTGAAACAAATAAACGTCTTTCATGATATCAGCCAGTGGACAATTGTGGGTATCGTGCTGGTCATACTTGTTATTTTATTTTTCCTACAGCAGTTCGGCACCGCTTCCATCGGTAAATCATTCGGGCCCGTAATGCTGGTTTGGTTTACCATGCTCACCATTCTTGGCTTAAGTCATATCCTGGATGATATCCGGGTGCTGAAAGCATTCAATCCCTATTATGCCATTGAGCTGCTCACCCGCTACCCGAAAGGTTTCTGGATTCTGGGAGCCGTATTTCTGTGTACTACCGGCGCCGAAGCGCTCTACAGCGACCTGGGCCACTGCGGCCGGGGCAATATCCGTATGTCATGGATTTTTGTAAAAACCAGCCTTATACTGAATTATCTTGGACAAGGCGCCTGGTTACTTACTCATTCCGGTTCGTCTATCGGCGAATTAAATCCTTTTTATGCCATCATGCCCGATGGCTTCAGGCCCGTGGGCATCATCATTGCCACTGCCGCCACCATTGTAGCCAGCCAGGCATTGATCTCCGGTTCATTCACGCTGATAAGCGAAGCCATGCGGCTGAACCTTTGGTCAAAGCTTAAGATTAATTATCCCACAGAGGAAAAAGGACAGTTGTTCATACCGGCTGTCAATATGCTGCTCTTCCTCGGTTGCTGCGGTGTGGTGCTGTATTTTCAGAAATCGCAAAACATGGAAGCAGCCTACGGGCTTACTATCAACTTTGGCATGCTGATGAACACCACGCTTTTTTCATATTACCTGGTTACACATCGTACACCTACCCGGTGGGTGATTCTTTACCTGGGTGTTTATCTTACTGTGGAGCTTTCGTTTTTGGTGGCCAACCTGAATAAATTCCTGCATGGTGGTTATGTGTCGTTTGTCATCGGCGGTATTCTTTTCCTCATCATGTATGTGTGGTACCGGGCCCGTAAAATCAAGAACCGGTATGTGGAGTTTGTAAGGCTGGAGCACTACATCCCAAAAATACAGGAGCTGAGCAATGATAAGTCGGTACCGAAATATTCCACGCACCTGGTGTATATGACCAGCGCCAATAATCCGAAAGAGATCGAGCATAAAATCATTTATTCCATTTTAAATAAAAAACCCAAGCGGGCCGATATTTACTGGCTGGTGCATGTGGATACGCTGGACGACCCCTACACCAGCGAGTACAAAGTGGAGCATATCATTCCCAACGATATCATCCGGGTGGACCTGCGCCTCGGTTTCAGGGTGGAGCCACGGGTTAACCTGATGTTTAAAAAAGTGGTGGAGGACCTGGTGGCCAATAACGAAGTGAACATCTACAGCCGCTACGACAGCCTGGAGCGAAGCAATACTGTGGGCGACTTCCAGTTTATAGTAATGGAAAAATACCTGAGCCAGGATAATGAACTCCCCTTCTGGGAGCGGGTGGTGATGAAAGTTTATTTCTGGATAAAAGAAATCAGCCTGAGTGAAGAAAAAGGATTCGGCCTTGATATTTCCAATGTGATGGTGGAAAAATTCCCGCTGATCGTGGCGCCTGTTACTACTATAAAACTCAAACGGGTAATGGAAGAAGATTAACGGGCATCTTCTTTTAAATTCATTTACTTTAGACATATCAAATCACCGCCCTTGCCCGGAATCGTTTTTTATATCGCTGGCGGAATTATTCTGCTTTCCATTCTTGCTTATTTTTTCCAGGATAAACTGATCTTCAAACCGGAAAAACTTAAGCAGGATTTTGAATTCCGCTACGATATTCCATTCCAGGAATATTTTTTTGACATCGAACCCGGTGTCCGCATCAACGGGCTGCATTTTTACAGGGAGCATCCGCAGGGGCTCATCCTGTATTTTCATGGCAATACAAGAAGTATAAAAGGCTGGGCCCGGTATGCTAAAGATTTTTACCGCTACAATTACGATGTGGTGCTGGTTGACTACCGCGGTTTTGGCAAAAGCACGGGGCGGCGAAGTGAAAAGGAAATGCTCAGCGACATGCAGTTTGTTTATCAAAAACTGAAAGAACAGTATGGTGAAGAACACCTGATTATTTATGGCAGAAGTCTCGGCAGCGGCTTTGCCAGCAAACTGGCGGCCGACAACAATCCCCGTTACCTGATTCTGGATGCGCCGTATTACAGTTTCAGAAAAGTGGTGGAACGGTTTTTACCCATACTGCCGGTGCGGTGGGTGTTGCGGTATCACCTGCGCACCGATAAATGGATGCAGCAGGTAAATTGCCATACCTACATTCTGCATGGCACCAAAGACTGGCTGATACCCATATCGCACAGTGAAAGACTGCAGAGACTGAACCCCCGTAAAATTACCCTTATACGCATACATGGCGGGCATCACAATGATCTTCCTTCGTTTGACGAGTATCACAATTTTATCCGGGATATTTTAAAATACTGAAGACAGTTGCCACAGAATGCAGATTACCGGATTCGCTCCTGTTAAGATTTCACTAATTAACCCGCTTTAAATTTTCCCGGAAAGAGTTTTGAACGTATTAAAGTAAAGCGACGTCTATGAAAAAAATTTACTCTTCAGTTGTTTTTGCCGGGATTATATTATTAACAGCAGGTTGCAAATCGGCAGCCAAACTATACGACAAGGGGAACTACGATGAAGCCGTGGAGCTGGCAGTAAAAAAACTGCAAAAGAAAACGGGTGATGACGAAACCATTGCCCTATTGCAAAATGCTTACCGCTACGCCGTGAACGATCATGAAAACCTTGTCCGTCAGCTCAGCGATAACAGTAATGAACTGAAATGGGAATGGATTTACAGCGAATATGCTTCACTCCAGAAACTTTACGAAGCCATACGCCGTTCGCCGGATGCAATGGCTGTTGTTCATGCAAAAGATTATTCGGGCTACCTGGATACCTATAGCGATAAAGCCGCCGGTGTGCGGTACCAGCGGGGACTGCAGTGGATGGAGAAAAATGATAAAATGAGTTTCCGGAATGCCTACAATGAATTCAATGCCGCTTTACGCTTCCGGCCGGCCGACAGGACGTTGACGGAAAAAAGAAAGGAAGCATATGAAAATGCCGTTATCAATGTAGTGGTGATGCCTTTTGATAATTATCGCTACCGGTACAGCTCGTACAACGATTATGAATTCAAAAATTTTGAGAATGAATTGCTCAACCAGCTTCGTTATCACACGGGCAATCAGTTTGTAAAAGTTTACAGCCTGTGGGAAGCCCGCAGCCGAAACATACGGCCTGACCAGTTTATTGATTTCCGGTTCACTACTTTCAACACGGGCAGGATAAAAGATGAAAACCACACAAGAGAAGTATCAAAAGATGTGGTGGTAAAAGAAACTGTGTACAGACCGGACTCGGTAGTAAAAGAATATAAAAAAGTATTTGCCAGGATAACCACTACCAAAAGAACTATTCAATCCGATGGCATTTTGCAGATCAACATCCGTGATGCCGAAGGCCGCTGGCTGTGGAGCGATGATATTCACGGCAATCATAACTGGCATACCGAATTTGCAACGTTCACCGGCGACGAAAGAGCTTTAAGCGACAGTGATAAGGAGCTGGTAAACCGCAGGCACCAAAGCCCGCCCCATGAGGACGAAATTATCCGGCACATCATAAATGAAATCAACAGCAGCATCAGCAGCCGCATCAGGAATTATTACAGTCGTCTGTAATACCTCCCCCCTCTCCCTTCGGCAGAGGGGCCGGGGGGCGAGGGTTACCTTTTTTATTTCATCTTTGCAGCAATGAGCGGCACATGGACAAAAAAAGTTTTCACCGGGCTGAAGATTTTGCTTCTTGTATATATAGCCGGCGGTATCGGTTTGTATTTTCTGCAAGACTATATTCTTTTTCACCCCGTATCGCTGGAGCGGGAGCATAAATATGATTTTCCTGAAAAACACCGCGACATCAATATCCCCGTGGATGAAAATTCGAACCTGAACATTATCCAGTTTTTTTCTACCGATACCGTAACCAAAGGCGTAGTGCTTTATTTTCATGGCAATAAGAAAAATATTTCCCGGTACGCCAAATACCCGCCCTGCTTTACCCGCCACGGGTACGAAGTGTGGATGATTGATTATCCCGGCTTTGGCAAAAGTACAGGCCGCTTTACCGAACAGACACTTTATGAGTGGGCCGGCTTCATGTACCGCTTTGCCCGCAGCCGCTTTGCTGCCGACAGCATTATTATTTATGGTAAAAGCATGGGCACCGGCATTGCGGCACAGCTGGCATCCGTACAGGCCTGCAAAAGACTGGTACTGGAAACACCTTACTATGATTTTCCATCCGTGGTAAAACATTACCTGCCTTTTTATCCTGTTGACCGGATGATCCATTACAAAATGCCGACGCATGAATACCTCAAAAAAGTAATTGCACCGGTCACTATACTGCAGGGAAAGGATGACAGGGTGATAACTTACCGTAATGCCAGTCGCTTAAAAAAATATTTGAAACCGGGTGATGAATTTGTAACTATTGAAGACGGCAGCCACAATGATTTGTTCAGGTTTGAAGAAACGATTCAGAAGTTGGATTCACTGTTGAGAAATTAATTCACTCCTCCAGTACCACCTTATTCTTCCCCACCTTCAGCTTATACCCCACTCCCACTTTCAGCGCATAGTTTTCTTTTTCGTGGCTCACAGGAAAACCGAAGCAAACCGGGTAGTCGTACTCCTTTACCGCATCGCGGATAATTTCGTAAGCGGTTTGGCCAAAGGGCTGCTCGGTGTCTTTCATATCGGTAAATCCGCCCACGATTAGCCCGGCCAGTTTATCCAGCTTGCCGCTGCGCTTCAATTGATACATCATACGGTCAATATTGTAAAGGTACTCGCCTACATCTTCAATAAAAAGCAGGCGGCCTTTGGTTTTTATATCGGAATTGCTGCCGGTAAGATGAGATAACAGAGCCAGGTTGCCGCCGGCCAGTTCCCCCACTCCTTCTCCTTTCCGGTTGTATTCATGCACCGGCACCTGGTATTTTATTTTCTTTCCTTCCAGCGCATTTTTCAGCGATTGCACATATTCATTCTGAAAACCGCTGTCATTAAAAGCATTGGCCATCGGTGCATGCAGCGTGGCGATGTAATAGTTGCGATAGATATGCGCATGCAGGATCGTCACATCGCTGAAGCCGATAATCCACTTGGGTTGTTTTTTGAATTTTGAAAAATCAATCCGGTCAATAATGCGGCTGAGACCGTAGCCGCCCCTTGCGCAGAGAACAGCTTTTACCTCATCATCATCCAGCATCCGCTGAAAATCTTGCAGCCGCTCATCATCCGTACCGGAAAAATAATTGAATTGATTGCCGATGCTGTTCCCGACTTTGGTGGTAAAGCCCCACTCTTCATTCAGCACACGGATGCATTCTGAAACTCTTTCCACCGGCATGAAACCGGCCGGGCAAACCAACCCGATGCAATCGCCATTTTGAAGGTAAGGGGGGATTTTTATCATTATTTTATTCCTTTTATAATCGCTTTAAATTCAGCAGTATTCACAATCTGCATAAATCCCTTTTTTCATAGTCGTTTTAATAACTTTCTATCCCCCGACCAAAACAATCCGGCTAAAGCCAAAGCCAGTGCTACATAAATTGTGTCTTTGGGGTCAATATCACTTGTCAGATGCCATGTTTTCTTATAAATGTTATCACTTATTTCATCGTCATTTAAGATAATTATCTTCTCAATCAATAAGGAAAGGTTTTCATCAAACTCTTTTTCCGTAATATCATTTTCAGAAATAAGTAAGCGTCGTCTGCCTGCAACTTCTTTCAATACAAATTCCGGGGCTGCAAAATCAATGTGAAGTTTTTTATTAAGGATGATAGAAGCAATCTCTCTTTTAATATTCAGAATGCTGCTGATGATGATATTGGCATCAACAACTATAACCATGAAAATTTTCTTTTCTTCTTTAATTTTTCCCATGCGGCAGACGTTACGTCATCAGCCAGCTCCCGGATTCTTTTTGCAGACATCCTTTTTGGTTTTTTACGGCGGGAAGGAGATAAAAGACTTACTACTTGTTCCAATTCATCTTTTTTTAGCCTTCGGGAAACGATAATGGTAGTTTTATTTCTTTCCTGTTTTGTTCTGATCGTTTGCATGGTTTAAAATTAAACAATTTCATCCAAAATTACTTTCTCCTCACCCACCTTCAACCGGTGCCTCACCCCGCACTTCAGCGCAAAATTATTTTTCTGATGACCTGCCGGGAAATCAAAGCAAACAGGATAATTGTATGCTTTCACTTTTTCCAGTACCACATCCTGCAGCGTTTTGCCAAAATCATCTGCATCCTCATCTGTCTTTATTTTGAAACCACCGGCGATGAGCCCTTTCAGATGCGACAGCTTGCCGGTTCGCTTCAGGTGCCAGAACATGCGGTCAATATTGTACATATACTCATTGGTGTCCTCCACAAATAAAATCTTTCCTGCCGTCACCAAATCCGATTTTGTACCGGCAAGTGTTTCCAGTATTTTCAGGTTGCCGCCAACCAATGCTCCTTCTGCTGTGCCCGGTTTATTTTGCCGATTGGGTTCAACTGAATATTTCATCTTCTCTCCGCTCAACGCTTTCCGGATAGATTCGATTGTTTCAATCTGCACGGCTTCGGCCTGGCTCCAGTCTTCAGGAAAGCTGTTGCACATTTTGGAATGAAGGGAAGCAATGCCCAGGTTCCTGTTTATATGCGAATGAAAAACCGTGATGTCGCTGAAACCAATTATCCATTTTGGCCTGGCTTTGAATTTTTCCCAGTTCAGTTTATCAATTATCCGCACGGCGCCGTAGCCGCCTCTTGCACACATGATGGCTTTTATCTTCGGGTCATCCAGCATCTGCTGAAAATCATTTGCTCTTTCTTCATCCGTTCCGCCAAAAGTGAAATCCCGCCTGCCAATTGTTTCACCAGTTTTTATTTTATAACCCCACTCTTCCATTTTTTTAACGGCCGGCTGTATCTCTTCAGCCATGATGTATCCTGCCGGTGAAGTAATGCCGATGGTATCGCCGGGTTTTAAATAGGGCGGAAGGGAAAAAAAATTTTCCTCTGCACAGATATCGGGAAACCCGGACAGTTTTGAAGCAGCGAGCACAGCCGCTGCCGAGCAGATAAAGTTCTTTCGTTTCATAATTAAAGTTAGCGGAAATCACTTTTTCAGATTATACCCTGCAATGATGCCTGATTAGCGTGGCATGTAACACCGGGGAAGCCGTAACGATACCGGTCATCCATACCGGTGCGACACTTATTTTATTCACTCCCTTTAATTTCAAAAGAAACTGTACATTCACCCACCTTAAAATAAGATCTTCATTAAAAAATTTAATCATGAAACGGATTACAATTCTTTTGCTTGCCCTGTATGCCATGGGAAATCTTGTATTAAACGCACAAACAGCAGATGAAATCATTGCCAAACATATTGATGCGCTTGGCGGTAAAGAAAAACTCAGCCAGTTAAAATCACTTTATACCGAAAACAGCATGGAAGTGATGGGAAGCGCTGCACCCCAAAAGGAATACCTGCTGGAAGGGAAAGGATACAAAACAGAAGTAGAGTTTAACGGCATGAATATTATTAATTGTTTTACGGACAAAGGCGGCTGGCTGATTAATCCCTTGATGGGCGGCTCTGATGCCACAGCGATGCCGGATGCCATTTACAAACCGGGAAAACTGCAGATCTATTTCTGCGGCGGCCTTATGGACTATGCCGAAAAGGGATATAAAGTGGAACTGGCCGGCAAAGAAGGCGAAGCCTATAAAATAAAAATAACCGATGGCAGCAGCGAAACGTATTATTTTATTGATGCCGGCACCTTTTTACTTACCAAAAGCATTGTAAAAAGTGAAATGATGGGGCAGGCCGTGGAGGTAATAACCACTTACTCTGATTATAAAAAAACTGACTTCGGGTTAATGATTGCTTACGCAAAAAATATTGATATGGGGATGATTCAGCTAAATATGAAAACAGATAAAGTGGAAGTAAATAAAGAAATCGATCCTGCCATATTTGAAATGCCCAAATGAATTCTTACGGGTGGAATACAAAAATGCAGCACCGGCATCCATTGTATTTCTATCTGTTGTTCATCGGTACATTCTGGCTGTTTACCCGTTTTATTATGTCCCGCACGAAGGTTATTACCAGGATTTTCGTCCAACGTTTCAAACACAGCTGTATGGAAAGAAAAAAATTTTTAAACACCGGTTTTATCGGGCTTGGCACCATTCTTACGGGCGCAGCTATTACCAGCCATACTAAACAACAACCTGAGCCCCCAAATGATGATTGTGTCATTTCGCCAAGAGAAACCAGGGGCCCCTTCCCTACCAAAACACCGACGGAACTGATGCAGGCCAATATAAAAGCCGACCGCACAGGTGTGGCGTTGCTCATCAACCTGGCCATCGTGGATAAAAACAACAACTGCAAACCGCTGCCCGGCGCCATTGTGGATGTATGGCATTGCGATAAAGAAGGCAATTACTCCGAATACGGCAGCAATTTCCTGCAACGAAAAGATTTTACCTCAGAACATTTTTTGCGTGGCCGCCAGGCTACCGATGCCAATGGCCGGGTTTCATTTATTTCCATTTATCCCGGCTGGTATCCCGGCCGGGCACCGCATATTCATCTTGAAATTTTTAATAAAGAAGGAAAATCATTACTCGTTACACAAGTGGCCTTCCCTGAAGATATTTCAGGTAAAGTTTATTCATCTCCTTTATATGCAGCCCGTGGCACAGCAGATACTCCTAACACGAGGGATAATATTTTTGCCGACAGCCTTACAGATCAAATGGCAGCCATAACCGGTAATACCCGGGATGGTTTTACCCTTACCAAAACCATAGTAGTGAAAACATGAGCCGGCTGACAAAAAAGATATTTGATTAATTTTCCGGTGAAATCATCTATGTGGAAGCCCTGCAAAAAGCCATCACTGCCATTTCTCCGCTTTCGGCTGAAAGCATGACGGAGTTTGTAAATGCCTGGCGACACTGGACAGCGCCGAAAGAATTTGTTTTGCTGAAAGAAAACACGGTAGCCGATTACATTTATTTCATCGAAAAAGGCGTAGCCCGCATTTATTATTATAAAATCGGAAAAGAAATCACCGAGTGGATTGCCATGGATGGGCAGTTCTTTCTTTCCATCAGCAGTTTTTTCCTGCGCCGGCCCAGCCACCTCATCATTCACACCATCGAACGCTCCGAAGTATCCGGCATTCATTATGATGATTTGATCCGGATGGCCGATAAATTTCACGACGTGGAAAGGCTACTGCGCAAAATGGTCACCTGGTCATTAATTCTTTCCCAGGAAAGAATGGAAAGCATCCAGTTTGAATCGGCGCAGCAACGATATGAACGTTTGTTGAAATCGTCACCGCAGATTGTGCAGCGGGTGCCGCTCACCCACATTGCCTCTTTTCTCGGCATCACACTGGAAACGCTCAGCCGCATCCGCTCGGCCCGCTGATACATTTTGATATTTATCAACTCACCCGCTTCTGTTTTACCCTGAACTTTATTGTCCCAAAATTACCTTCCTCCCTGGCAGCAGTGCGCATCCAGGAAGAAGAGTTACCTTTCAACTTCAAAAATCCTTTGGCTAAAACCGGTTCCGGCCTCAGTTAATAACAGCAAATTGATTGCTATGCAGAAAATCATGTCCACATTTTTCTCATTTCT
>Ga0185320_10517551_pt1 | contig 26059 bp, 18 predicted proteins | sample OV2TP2_FD_128023 | JGI IMG/M metagenome (GOLD analysis project Ga0185320, IMG submission 128023) | Hot spring microbial communities from Beatty, Nevada to study Microbial Dark Matter (Phase II) - OV2 TP2 (SPADES assembly) (version 2) | ecosystem: Environmental > Aquatic > Thermal springs > Hot...
TCCCTAGCCGCAGACGGCACCCTGGGCTGCCGACCCGACACTCCTAGCATACTTGGCCAGGGCTCCCGTGGTGTAGTTGGGTGCGGGGGGAGTCCACCGCTTCCGCCTGGCCTCCAGCTCCTCTTTGGAGAGCTCAACCTCCAGCCGTCCATTGGCGGCATCCACGTTAATGATGTCCCCCTCCTTGAGCAGGGCTATGGGGCCGCCATTGGCGGCCTCTGGTGCCACGTGGCCTACCATGAGGCCGTGGGTGCCGCCAGAGAAACGCCCATCGGTTATGAGGGCCACGTCCTCACCTAGTCCGCGCCCGACCACTGCCGATGTCACCGCCAGCATCTCCCGCATCCCAGGGCCGCCCTTTGGCCCCTCGTAGCGGATGACGATGACGTCCCCCGGTTTTATCCTGTCATTGACTACAGCCTGGAAGGCGTCCTCCTCGCGGTCGAAGACTCGCGCGGGGCCTTTGAGCTGAAGGCGCTTGATGCTTGCCGTCTTGACCACGCTACCTTCCGGGGCCAGGTTCCCTTTCAGTATGGCCAGCCCTCCTGTAGGGGCCATAGGTTTGTCCATTGGCCTCACGACGTCCTGTGACAGCAGTGGCTTGAAGTCGGCCAGGTTCTCTTTAACCGTCTTGCCGGTTACTGTGAGGGCATCGCCATGAAGAAGGCCAGCATCCAGGAGGGCTTTCATCACCAGTGGCACGCCGCCTACCCGGTCCAGGTCGGCCATCACATATCTGCCTCCTGGAGTCATATCGGCTATGTAGGGGGTCCTGTTGCTGATGCGCTGGAAGTGGTCCAGGGTCAGGGGCACCCCCGCATCGTGGGCTATGGCCAGTAGATGAAGGACTGCGTTGGTGGAGCCGCCCATGGCCACGGAGACGGCGATGGCGTTCTCGAAGGCCTCCAGGGTCAGGATATCCCGGGGCCTGATGTTCTGCTCCAGCAGATGCACCACCAGCTCTCCAGCATCGTAAGATGCCTGGTACCGCCGGCCATCTACCGCTGGTGGTGAGGCGCTTCCGGGTGGGGCCATCCCCAGCGCCTCGCTGATGGAGGCCATGGTGTTGGCAGTGAAAAGCCCAGCGCAGGACCCCTCCCCAGGGCAGGCCAGGAGCTCCAGCTCCTCTAGCTCATCCAGCGTCATCTTGCCAGTGGAATAAGCCCCCACTGCCTCAAAGACGCTTACGATATTCACGTCCTTGCCTCGGAACCTGCCCGGCAGAATGGAGCCCCCGTAGACAAAGACGGCGGGTATATTCAGGCGGGCCATGGCCATGAGGGAGCCGGGAAGGCTTTTGTCGCACCCCGCGATGGCCACGATCCCGTCGAATCTCTGAGCGAAGGATACAATCTCGATGGAGTCGGCGATGACCTCTCGGCTGACCAGGGATGCCTTCATTCCTTCGTGGCCCATGGCGATGCCATCGCTGACGGCGATGGTCCCGAACTCGATGGGCGTCGCGCCGGCGGATCGCACCCCCTCCTTCACCTTCTTGGCCAGACGGTTCAGGTGGAAGTTGCAAGGAGTCACCTCGTTCCAGGAGCTGACGACGCCAATCATGGGCTTGACCAGGTCCTCACGGGTAAAGCCCATGGCGTGGAACATGGAGCGGTGGGGCGCTCTCTCAGGCCCCTGGGTAACGTCCTTGCTTCGGTGTTTCAAGTTAGAAGCTGTGACCTTGGCCATTTCGTTACCTCCAGTTCATGGGAACTTCGTTATCACTCTGTTTAAGCCCATACTGTAAAGAGATGATCTCAAAACCCTCACCCCCTATATCCCCCGCTCCCTTGGCAAGGGAGCGGGGGAGGAAAATGAATCTGGGGGACACCCCCAGACCCCTGCCAGTCCCGACTCGTCGGGACTGGACTTCCCCAAACGGCAGCTTCGAGTTAATCTCTTAGGGAGCGGGCTAAGACAAAGACACGAGGCTCCAGGGTCTCTCCAGGAGAGTTTTGACCTCTTTGAGGAATTGGGCCGCCTTGGCGCCATCGGTAACCCGATGGTCTGCCGAGAGGGTGGCCTTCATCACCTGGGCGATGGCTATTTGATTCTCCCGCACGACTGGCTGAGGCTTCACTGTGCCCACGGCCAGGATAGCGGCCTGCGGCGGGTTGATGATGGCGACGAAGTTGTCCACATCGTACATCCCCAGGTTAGAGATGGTGAAGGTGGCACCGGTATACTCCTGCGGCCGGAGGGTCCCGCCACGGCCCCTATTGGCCAGGTCCTCGCTGGCGCGGGCGATCTCCTTGAGGCTTTTGTTCTGGCAGTCCAGGATGGCAGGGGCGATGAGGCCGTCCTCCAGGGCAATGGCTATGCCTACGTGGATGGCTTCATGGATTTGGACGCGGTCTTCCACATAATAGGAGTTCATGTAGGGAAACTTTTTTAGCGCCATTGCGCACGCCCGGACGATCATGTCGTTTACGCTGATGCGCTCCTCCCTTTGCACGCCTTCGTTGAGCTCAGAGCGCATGCGCATGGCTGCGGTCATGTCAATATCCATGGTGACGTAGAAGTGAGGGGCCTCTCGTTTGCTTTGGGCCATGCGCCTGGCAATGGCCTGGCGCATGCGAGAAGGCTCAGGAGCTGGAGCAACTGCGGGAGCGTGGGTCGCCGGAGCGGTAGGCGCCGCTGCTGGAGCCGCACCTCGCTGCTTTACATACGCCTCGACGTCTTCCCTGGTGATACGCCCACCTGGGCCGGAGCCTTTGACCAGCTTCATCTCTACGCCGTGCTCTGCCGCTATCCGCCTGGCGATGGGCGATGCCTTCAGCTCCCCTTCCTCCTCACCTCTTGCAGGAGCCGGGGCTCGCTCCGGGGCAGAAGGCTGGGGAGCAGCGGCTGCTACCCGCGCCGCAGGTCTTACGGGGCCGATCTCCTCTCCAGGAGCGGAGATGATGCCGATGACCGTCAACACTGGGACAGTCTGTCCCTCTTTAATGGCTATCTGGCGCAGGACACCGGAGCTGGTGGCCTCCATCTCCACCACGGCCTTGTCGGTCTCGATCTCGGCTATGATCTCCCCACGAGTAACCTGCTCGCCCTCCTTCTTAAGCCATCGGGCGACCTTCCCCTCCTTCATATCGAAGCCCATCTGGGGCATAATCACTTCTGTTGGCACTTGAACTCACCTCCTCAATCCCCCTCTCTTTCCTGAGAGGGGGAAGAAAAAGACTATCTGGGGGAACACCCCCAGACCCCCGTCACGGAGGTCCTTCTCAGGAAGGACTCCCTGAACCCTCCTAAGGCTCTTTGCCTATTACAAAGCCTTGAACGGTGAGCTAAACATATGCCCTGTCATTCTGAGGAGTCCTTCCTTTACAGGAAGGACGACGAAGAATCTAAGACCTACGCCTTTAGCAAGCATGGGACGCTCTAGATTCCTCATCCTTCAGCGGAAGGACTCGGAATGACACCACCAGTCCAGGCTGACCACTGGAAACTTTCACACCACTATGCATGGCTTTGTAATTGAGAAAGCGCCTTTTATCTTTACGATTTGAAGATGTGCGGTCGAAAATTCGTCTTTGGCTAAATCTCCAATGGGCCCTATCATGATTTGGAGTAGTTAGGTCTTAGACGATCTTTTTGACGGCGGCGATGATGTCCTTTTCGCTGGGCATGGAGGCCAGCTCCAGGTGCCGGGCATAGGGCATGGGCGCGTCGGCACCGGTCACCCTCTGGACTGGGGCGTCAAGGTGATCGAAGGCCTGCTCCTGGATCTGGGTAATGATTTCGTTGGCGAAGTTGCCCAGAGACCATCCCTCAGCCACCACAACAGCCCGGGTGGTCTTGCGCACTGACTGAATAACGGTCTCGGCATCCAGGGGCCTGAGGGTCCTCAGGTCCACCACCTCCGCCTCTACCCCATCTTTGGCCAGCTCCTCTGCCGCCCTTAGCGCCAGAGGGACCGTTCGCAGGTAGCATGCGATAGTTACATCCTTCCCTTGCCGCTTAACGTCTGCCTTGCCAAAGGGTATCTCCCAGTAACCCTCTGGCACGGTGCCCCTGTTGCCGTACAGCAGGGAATGCTCTACGAATATGACCGGGTTATTGTCTTTGAGGGCCGTCCGAAACAGGCCCCAGGCGTCGTATGGAGTAGAAGGGGTTACCACCCTTAGGCCCGGAACATGAGCATACCACCCCTCGAAGTTCTGGGAGTGAGTGGCTGCTAGCTGATTTCCACCGCCGCTGACAGTCCTGATGATGAGGGGGACTGAGACCTGTCCCCCCGACATATAGTGGAGCTTGGCGGCGATGTTAACTATTTGATCCATGGCCAGAAGGCTGAAGTTTATGGTCATGATTTCCACGATAGGCTTCAGGCCGCCCATGGCCGCGCCGATGCCTGCCCCCACGAAGGCCGACTCTGAGATAGGAGTGTCCTTTATTCGTTTTTCCCCAAACTCCGCCAGGAAACCCTTGGTGATGGCGTAAGAGCCACCGTATGCCCCAATATCCTCCCCCATGATGAACACCCGCTCATCGTTGTTGAGGGCCTCTAGCAGGGCCTGGCGAATAGCCTCTCGATAAGTAATCTCTGGCATCCCAACCTCTCTACGCGTAGATATTCTGGTAGATGTCCTCCAGGGGCGCTAAGGGACTTTCATCGGCGAACTGGGTGGCCTCATCCACCTCTTTATCAACATCTTCTTGAAGCTTGTCGAATTCTTTTGAGGCTAAAGCGGCGTCCTCCTCAAGCCTCTTTCGAAAGAGAAGAATGGGGTCGCGGCCGCGCCACTGCTCTTCCTCCGTCTTCTCGCGGTACTCCATAGGGTCGGCCATGGAGTGGCCCCTATATCTATAGGTAATGGCCTCGATGAACTCAGGCCCTTGCCCTTCCCTGATCCTGGCAGCGGCTTCCTTGGTGGCCTGGAAGACCTCCAGGACATCCTGCCCATCGATGCGCTGGCTGGGCATGCCATAGCCATCTGGCAAACGATAAATGGTTTGGGCGTATGAGGCTGCCCTCTCTACCGCCGTTCCCATTCCGTAGCCATTGTTCTCCAGGAAGAAAAGTACTGGAAGCTTCCAGAGGGCGGCCAGGTTCATGCTCTCATGAAACTCCCCCTGGTTTACAGCTCCGTCACCGAAGTACGCGCAGGCTATACGCTTTTGGCCCTGTTGCTGGCTGGCCAGAGCCAAGCCTGTAACTACCGGAAGCATCCCGCCCACTATGGCGTAGCCCCCTAAGAAGTTCTTGGAGGCGTCGAATAGATGCATGGAGCCTCCCTTACCCTTGCTGCAACCTGTGGTGCGCCCAAAAAGCTCCGCCATCACCGACTTGGAGCTCAAGCCTTTAGCCAGGGCATGCCCATGCTCTCGATAGTGGGTGACGACGTAGTCCTCGTCTTTTAGGGCGGCTATGGACCCCACAGCAACGGCCTCTTCCCCGATATAGAGGTGCAGGAAGCCTCCGATCTTGCCTCTCATGTACATTTCGGCCGCCTTCTCCTCGAAGCGGCGGATAAGCATCATCATCCTGAGGAATCCCTGAAGTTGCCCCTTCTTAAGTTCCATTTTCTTCGCTAGAGTCATCCCTTCCTCCATGGTCAGTTTTCGGCTCTGGCCTCCTGACGAGGCTCAAACGTGAATGGCTGAGCCGTCCACGTCGAGGGCGGCTTCCATAAGGGCCTCGGAGAGGGTGGGATGGGCATGAACTAGCTCTCCAATCTCCGAGGCAGTGAGCTCCGAGGCTTTGGCCAACGACAGCTCAGCCAGCATCTCCGTCACCTCGGGCCCTATCATATGAGCGCCCAGAAGCTCCCCGTGCTTGGCATCCGTTACTATCTTCACCAGACCCTCGGTCTCGCCTATGGCTATGGCCTTGCCTATGGCCCTAAATGGGAACCGGCCTACCTTCACCTGATGCCCCCGCTTGATGGCTTCGGCTTCGGTTATGCCCATGCTGGCCACCTGAGGAAGGCAATAGGTGCACCGGGGCATCATCTCATAGTCGATCGCAGGCGTCTCTTGCCCCGCCATGGCTTCCACAGCTATTTTGCCCTGATGAGAGGCTACGTGCGCCAGGAGGGGAGGCCCGGTTACGTCTCCTATAGCGTATATCCCTGGCACGTTGGTAGCCATGCGCTCATCCCGCTTTAGAAACCCTCGGTTGGTTTCGACTCCCAGAGCCTCCAATCCCATGCCATCGCTGTTGGCCTGGACGCCAACGGCCACCAGCACCTTGTCACAGATCATCTGCTCAGGCCCTTTGGGGGTGGTCGCTCGCAGCGTGACCTTGCCATCAACAATGTCTATGCCATCCACACGCGTTTCGGTCCGCATCTTTATACCGTGTTTGGCAAAGGACTCCTCCAGGGCCTTGCTTATCTCCTCGTCCTCTAGAGGGAGCACGTGAGGCATCATCTCCAGAAGGGTCACATGGCTGCCATACATTTGATATATGTAGGCGAACTCGACTCCTGTTGCCCCTGCGCCAACGATGACGATGGACTCAGGCATATCACGGAGCTCCAGAGCCTCTCGGCTGGTTATGACGCTTTTCCCATCTATGGTCAGCCCAGGGAGATTGCGGCTGCGCGCTCCCGTAGCAACAAGAATATTCTTGGTAGTTAGCTTCCGGCCGTCGGCCTGAACCTCGACCTGGTTGGGAGATGTTACATATCCCGTCCCTATGAAAAGGTCAACCTTGTTTTTCTTGAGAAGGAACTCGACCCCTTTAGTGAGGCGATTGACCACCTGCCTGCTGCGGTCGATGGCCTTGCCCATGTCCCAGCGCAGGTTATCGAAGGTTATTCCGAACTCCTTGGCCCTGCGCATATATCCCAGGACCTCAGCATTCTTTAGCAGGGCTTTGCTAGGGATGCACCCCCAGTTGAGGCATATGCCACCGACGGCATCCCTCTCGACGACGGCGGTCCTGAGACCAAGCTGTGCGGCCCTGATAGCAGCCACGTACCCACCGGGGCCGCCGCCTATCACTACTACATCGTAATCATCGCTCAATGGTTGCTCTCCCTCATCCCCGCCAGTGGTGCGGCATACGCTTGACTATGACGTATCATCTTATATCCTATGGTACACCTCCGTCAACCGATGCCGCATCCATAGCCAGGGCCTTTTGATTGTCACCCTGAGGAGCGGAGCGACGAAGGGTCTGGGGAGGGGCGCCTCCACCCCAGATTCTTCGTCCCGACTTATCGGGACTCAGAATGACCCCGATTGGATCGGGGACCCCGATGAAATCGCGGCCCGATATGGAAGTACGACAATAATCAAAAGACCGTGGCATCCAAAGCAGCGTCGCTGGGCTACCTGTGGATTAGTTCTTGACCGCTGAACGCGACGGCTAGCACCTACTGCCATAAATCAGGGTAACATCCCCTTGGGGAGTCCATCCCGATCTAATCGGGATGGCGGGGGTTTCAGGGGGTGCCCCACTGAATTCCTCTATCCCCCTCTCCTAAGTCTAGGAGAGGGGGACTAAGGGGGTGAGGTCATAAGTTCTCAAAGATACCCTGCAACAATAGATGAATAGTTGAAGATTTCTGGTAAAATGCCCTTGGCATCCAGGAGAGAGTTGAATGCCATCTGGCGTGGTTCACCAACACTGCGTCACCACAAAATCTATCCTTGAAAGGAGGACTCATGGCTACCAAGATAGGCATCAATGGATTTGGACGCATAGGGCGCCAGGTGCTGAGGGCTATGATGGAGCGGCAGGCGGGAAAGCTGGATGTAGTGGCTGTTAACGACCTCACCGACGCCAAGACCAACGCGCATCTGTTCAAGTACGATACCAACTACGGCATATACCCAGGCAAGGTGGAGGCGGTCGATAGCACCCTGGTCATCGGAGGCAAGCCAGTTAAGGTATTCGCCGAGCGCGACCCAGCTCGAATCCCTTGGGGCACGGCGGGTGTTGAGATAGTTGTGGAGTCCACGGGCATCTTTACGGATGCCTCCAAAGCCTCTGCCCACTTGGAGGCGGGAGCCAAGAAGGTCGTCATTACGGCGCCAGCGAGCAAGGAGGATGTCACCCTGGTGCTAGGCGTCAACGAGGACAAGTACGATCCTAAGAAACACCGGATTGTATCTAACGCATCCTGCACCACCAACTGCATCGCTACCATGGTCAAGGTGCTGCACGATAACTTCCGCATAAAACACGGCCTCATGTCCACCATTCACGCCTACACTAACGACCAGAGGATCCTCGACCAGTTCCACTCGGACCTCCGGCGCGCTCGGGCCGCTGCGGTCAACATCATACCTACCACCACCGGGGCCGCACGAACGGTAGGCGTGGTGATTCCGGAGCTAAAGGGCAAGATCCACGGTATGGCATTCCGTGTCCCTGTCAGTACGGGGTCCGTCACCGATTTCGTATGCGAGGTGGAGAAAACAGTAACCGTGGACCAGGTGAACGCAGCCTTCAAAGAGGCCTCTGAGACCTACCTGAAGGGTATCCTGGAATATACCGAAGAGGAGCTGGTAAGCCACGACTTCATTGGCAACCCTGCCAGCGCCATCATCGATGCCCTCTCCACCATGGTCATGGAAGGCAACATGGTGAAGGCGGTCGGCTGGTACGATAACGAGTGGGGCTACTCCTGCCGGGTAGGAGACCTGACGGCCTTTATTGTGGACAAGGGCCTTTGAGTTGTCTGAGAAGAACCAGGTCAACTGAAGGAGGAGAAAAGAATGCCTGCATCTCTTAGTCGGCAGTTTGCCAAATGGGCATATGAGCTTAAATACCAGGACCTGCCCCCCGAGGTCGTTGACAAGGTCAAGGCCCTAACACTTCAAGCCCTGGCCTCTGTGCTCATTGGCTACCAAACTCCAGCAGCCAAGCAAGCCATCCGCATGGTCAAAGCAGAGGAGACAGTCGCTCGTGGCGGCTCCACGATATTGGTCGATGGAGCCAAGGTTACCAAGGCTGGGGCTGGGTTTGCTAACACTTCGCTGATAAGTGCCGGCGGGAAATTGGACTCGTATTGGATGCTAACGCACCCAGGGGAAACCATAATCTCGGCGTCCCTATTGGGGGCAGAGGCTGAGGGCCACTCTGGCAAGGACTTTATCACAGCAGCGGCCGCAGGATATGAAGTCATGGAAAGGATGGCTCGCGGTTTTATCCCTTCCGTTATGGCGCGGGGGTTTCACGCAGGCCCCGCATTCGGTATCTTCGGTGCCGTTGTCCCTGCCGCCAAACTCCTGGGCCTGGACGAAGAGCAGATCCACAGTGCCATTGCCCTGTCCACAGCACTCGCCGCTGGAAACCTGGAGGGGCCCAGAAGCGGAGGGACTATGCTCCGGGAGAACGCCTCAACACGAAATGCCATATTGGCAGTGCTTTCCGCCAAGGAGGGAGTGAAAGGCGGCGATACGACCCTTGAAGGAGATGCAGGCTTTTATCATTCCCACACAGGCAATAATAAAGGCAAGCTCTCCTACGTCTTCACCGGAAGAAAGACTACCAGCCTTGACAGAATCACTTCAGATCTGGGCCGCGAATGGGAAATGATGAATACCCTCCATAGGATCTATTCTGCGGGCGCCTTTAACCTGCCTCATATAGATGTCACAGCCAAGCTGTGCGCCGATAACAACATCAAACCTGAAGACGTGGAACGGGTAGAGGCCGTGGTGAACTGGCTGGAGACCCAGTATCCCAGCCCAGCGTTCCCCACTCCAGGACGCAGCGGCCCGATAGTAGGCAGCATCCATTACTACAGCGCCTACGGCATTGTGACGCGCGGTTATCCCATGTTAGGAAGGCCAGGCGCAGATACTGATCCGCCTGAAGTCCTAGAGATGATGAAGAGGATCCAAATCATCCCATCCAAGACTCAGCCCCACTTGCGCCCCAAGATAACCATATACACAAAGAACGGCAAGAGCTACACTGCCGTAGCCACAGGGCGCGAGTTCATGTTTGACCTAAAGGAGGAGAGCCGTCGCATTAAAGGCGTGGTCCCTGGACTGCCAATCCCCGCCAAGCAGTTTGATGAAATAGTGGGGGCCTGCAGCGGTTTGGACCAACTCCCCAAAGCGGACAAGCTGATTCAACTGACCCTTGTCAAATAGGCAAACCACATAAAGAGGAGAATAGAATGCCTGCATCTCTTAGTCGTCAACTCGCCAAATGGGTAGTAGGGCTTACCTATAAGGATTTACCACCCTATGTAGTCGATAAGGTCAAGGGTTTGACAGTTCAAGCCGTAGGCTCCATGCTACTTGGCTACCAATCTCCAGAAGTCAAGAATAGCATCCACCTCTTCAAGGAAGAGGAGGGTGCTGGTCACGGCGGCTCCACAATCTTGGTGGACGGAGCCAAAGTTACCAAGGCAGCCGCAGCTTACCTCAACAGTCAGCTAGTTTTTGCCGGGGCTAAATTAGACTCGTATCAGATGCTAACCCACCCAGGGTCCGCCATTATTCCCGCCGGCCTTGTCGCCGCCGAGGCGATGGGAGCCTCTGGAAAGGACCTTATTACTGGACTGGCGGCAGGATATGAAGTGTTGGAGAGGATGGCGAAGGATTTCATCCCCTCAGTTATGGCACGAGGGTTTCACTCAGGCCCGGTTTTCAGCATCTTCGGCGCTGTTGTCTCCGCTGGCAAGATCATGAAGCTAGACGAAGACCAGATGAACAGCGCCATCGCGCTATCTGTAAGTCTCGCTGCTGGAAACCTGGAAGGTCCCAGGAGTGGCGGCACGATGATTCGTGAGACCGGAGCTACAAGAAATGCGATGTTAGTAGCTATGCTGGCCAAGGAGGGAATGAAGGGCGGAGAGACCACTCTAGAAGGGGATGCCGGCCTTTATTACTCGTTCACAGGTAACAACAAAGGAAAGCTCCCTTACGTTTTTACAGGGAGAAAGACCCTTGGCCTCAAGAAAATCACTGCTGGTCTAGGCCAGGAGTGGGAACTCATGAATACAGTCCACAGGATATACTCTACAGGTGGGTTCAACCTGGCTCACGTGGACGTAACCGCCGCCCTGTGCGCTGAAAACAACATCAAGCCGCAGGATGTTGAAAAGGTAGAGGCTGTTGTTAACTGGATGGAGACCGTGTATAACCCGGCGTTTCCCAATCCTTCAGAGGTGCGAGTAGGGAGCACTCATTATTTCGAGGCTTACGGAATTGTGAAACGGGGCTACTCTGCGCTGGCCAGACCGGGAGTTGATAAGGATCCCCCAGAGGTCCTGGAGATGATGAAGAAGGTCACAGTCATCCCCTCAAAGACACAGACTTCATTTGGACCAAAGATCACTATCTACACCAAGAACGGCAAGAAATATACAAAAGAGTCCACCGGGCGAGAGTTCATGTGGGACCTCAAAGAGGAGATTCGAAGAATTAAGGAGATCACCCCAGGGCTGCCAATCCCCGCAAAGCAGTTTGATGAAATAGTGGCAGCCTGCAGAGGTCTGGATAAGCTGCCCAAGGCTGACAAGCTCATCCAACTGACGCTTCTGAAGCAACCAGCCCCCAGCAGGAGCAGATAAGAGCTTCCCTTAATCCTCCTTGCTTCCAGCCAGCTCCAGCTCTCAAGAGCACATGCTGAAGAAATGCATCGCGAAAATAGCGTTTGACCCCGTAGGGCAGGTTTCCGAACCTGCCCTTGTGGGACGGTCGGGTTGGGAAACCCGACCTACAGATTGAATCGGTGATTTCGGGCTGCATTGCCAATTGAAACTTAATGGATTAGCGATATAATACCAACAAATTCAATCTAAGGAGGAGGAAGAAATGCCAGCATCTCTTAGTCGGCAGCTTGCCAAATTCGTCTCCGAGCTTAGCTACGAGGACCTGCCGCCCCAGGTAGTCGACAAGGCCAAGGCTCTGATCCTGCAAGCCTTAGCCTCGGCCCTGGCCGGCTCCCAATGGCCAGGCCCCCGGCAGACCATCCGCATGATCAAGAAGGAGGAGACCGTCGCTCGCGGCGGCTCCACCATACTGGTGGACGGAGCCAAAGTTACTAAGGCAGGCGCAGCCTTGGCTAACAGCGAGCAGATTTCCGCCGCAGGGAAACTGGACTCGTTTCAAATGCTTACGCACCCGAGCCTCACCATCCTTCCCGGAGCACTTGCCGCCGTCGAAGAGTCGAAGAGCACCGGCAAGCAGTTTATTACTGCCATCGTGGCGGCATATGAGGTAATGCTGAGGCTGGCGAAGGATTTCGTGCCCGCCGTCATGGCACGGGGTTTTCATGCAGGCCCTGTATTCGGCATTTTTGGTGCTACCGTCGCTGCGGGCAAGCTTATGGACCTGAACGAGGACCAGATGAACAGCGCCATCGCCTTGTGCGTGAATCTGGCTGGGGGAAACCTTGAGGGGGGCATGCATGGTGGGCGGACAATTCATCAGAACGGCGCCGCACGGAATGCGATGCTGGCTGTCCTCATGGCTAAGGACGGCATCAAGGGCGGGGAGACCGTTCTGGAAGGAAACGCCGGCTTCTATCACTCCTATACAGGCAACAATCAGGGCAAGCTCACCTATTCCTACGGAAAGAAGACCACCAGCTTTGACAAGATTACCGAGGGACTGGGCACCAGATGGGAGATGATGAATACCCTCCACAGGATCTATTCCACCAGCGGCACTAACTTGGGTCCCGTTGAAGTCACCGCAAAGCTTTGTAAGGACAACAATATCAGACCTCAAGATGTGGAGCGGGCTGAGTGCGTGGTCCACTGGCTGGAGCTGTATCATCCCAGCCCGGCCTTCCCTGGCGCAGAACGGGGAATCGAAAGAGGGTCCCACTACTTTGTCGCCTACGCTATTGTGAACCGCGGTTACCCCATATTGGTGAAGCCGGGCCAGCAAGAAGGCCTGAGGTCGCCTGATGCTTCCCCTGAGGTCGCGGCGATGATGAAGAAGGTCCAGATTATCGGTTCCAAGACACAAAATCTATTTGGTCCTAAAGTCACCATTTATACCAAGAATGGCAAGAGCTACACCGCCAATTCCAAGGCGAGGGAGTTCATGTTCGACCTCAAAGAGACGACCCGCAGGGTGAAAGAGATGGTGCCAGGCTTGCCAATACCGGCAAAGCAGTTCGATGAAGTCGTCGCGGCTGTGAGCGGACTGGACAAGCTGCCTAAGGCTGATAAGCTCATCCAACTGACCCTTCTGAAGCAGGCGGCTCGCAGCAGGGTTGCATAACAGCTGCTTTCATTCTCATCCCCTAGCAGGCTGATGAAGAACCAGGAAGGGGGGAAATTATATCTGAGGGACGCCCCAAGTTATCTGAAGCCCCGACCTGTCGGGGCTTCAGTGCTTCCCTCTGGACTTCTCTTTTTCGGCCCCTGCTAGCCCTTTGTGGGGACATCGTTCTTGAGAGCTGGATGGCCATAATTACCGCTTAATAGGCTAAAAATAAGATCCCAAAAAGTTCAACTGAAGGAGGAAGGAAAATGCCAGCATCTCTTAGTCGGCAGCTTGCCAAGTTCATCTGCAACCTCAGCTACGATGACCTGCCCCCAGAGGTCGTTGACAAGGCGAAGGCATTGACCCTTCAGGGCTTGGCCTCGGCGCTTATTGGCTCCCAATATCCGGCTGCACAGCGAACCATCCACATGATCAAAGAAGAGGAGACGGTGGCTCGTGGCGGCTCCACGTTAATGGTCGATGGAGCCAAGCTTACTAAGGCAGGAGCTGCATTCGCCAACTCTGAACTGGTCCATACCGGTGCGAAGGTGGACTCGTATCGGATGCTTACGCATCCGGGGACTACCATAATCCCAGCGGCCCTGGTGGCCGCCGAGGCCGCTGGTAGCTCCGGCAAGGAGTTCATAACAGGACTGACCTTAGGGTATGAAGTCCAGGAGCGCATCTCCCGGGACTGGATCCCTTCCACACAGGCCAGAGGGTTTCGGTCCAGTCCCATATACGGCATCTTTGGCGCTGGGGTTGCGGCCGGCAAGCTTATGGGGCTGGATGAAGACCAGATGAATAGCGCTATTGCGCTTTGCGTAAATCTCGCTTCAGGCAATCTTGAGGGAGCGAGGAGTGGTGGTCAGCCCACCTCGGCCCATGAGCCCAGCGCAGCACGCAATGCTATGCTCGCAGTGCTGCTGGCTAAAGAAGGGCTAAAGGGCGGCGAGACCGTCCTGGAGGGAGACGCAGGCTTCTATCATTCCTACGCAGGCAACAATAACGGCAAGCTCAGCTACGTCTTCACCGGAAGGAAGACCACCAGCCCTGCCAAAGTCACTTCAGGTCTGGGCCGCCAATGGGAAATAATGAATACCGTCCACAGGATCTACTCTACAGGGGGCTTCAACCTGCCCCACGTAGACGTCACGGCCAAGCTATGCGCCGATAACGATATCAAACCTCAAGACGTCGAAAGGGTAGAAGCAGTTGTGAACTGGCTGGAGACCCTGTATCCGAGCCCAGCCTTCCCGACTCCATCGATGGGCGATATGCGGGTGGGCAGCCCCCATTACTTCAGTGCCTACGCCATTCTGAAGCGCGGTTATCCCGTTTTAGTAAAGCCAGGCCAGCCTTTGGGTCCCGGCGGAGGCGATAATGCTCCCCCTGAGGTCCTGGAGATGATGAAGAAGGTGACCCTCATCCCATCTAAGACTCAGACCTCCTTCGGCCCCAAGATCACTATCTACACCAGGAACGGCAAAAGCTACACTGCCGAATCCACAGGGCGGGAGTTCATGTGGGACCTGAAAGAGGAAACCAGGCGAATCCGCGAGTTGGTGCCTGGTCTGCCAATACCAAAGAGCCAGTTTGAGGAGATCATCACCGCCGTCAGCGGCCTGGACAAGCTGCCTAAGGCGGACAAGCTCATTCAACTGACCCTTCTGAAACAGGCAACCCCTAACAGGAGGAGATAAGAGCTTGCTCCCAACCGCCGTGCTTTCAGTCTCATACCCTGGAAGTTCAATCTAAGGAGGAGGAAGAAATGCCAGCATCTATTAGTCGGCAGCTTGCCAAATTCGTCTCCGAGCTTAGCTACGAGGACCTGCCGCCCCCGGTAGTGGATAAAGCGAAAGCCTTGATCCTGCAGGGCTTAGTCTCAGGCCTGGCTGGTTCCCAATGGCCGGGGCCGAGGCGGACCATCCGCATGCTCAAGCAAGAGGAGACAGTGGCCCGTGGCGGCTCTACCATACTGGTCGATGGGGCCAGGGTCACTAAGGCAGCGGCAGCCCTAGCCAACAGCGAGCAGGTTTCCGCCGCCGGGAAACAGGACTCGTACAGGATGCTTGTCCATCCCAGCAGCACCATCCTTCCCGGAGCCTTGGCAGTCATCGAAGAGTACAAGAGCACTGGAAAGGAGTTTATTACTGCCATCGTGGCGGCCTATGAGGTAATGCTCAGGTTGTCCAAGGACTTTGTGCCTGCTGTGGCGGCGCGTGGTTTTCATCCGGGCCCGATATTCGGTATTTTCGGCGGTGCCGTTGCTGCGGGCAAGCTTATGGGCTTAAACGAGGACCAGATGAACAGTGCCATTGCTATGTGCGCGGATATGGCCGGAGGAAACCTCGAGGGAGGCATGCATGGAGGGCGGGGAATACACCAGAACGGCATGGCGCGAAACGCAATCTTGGCTGTCCTGATGGCCAAGAACGGCGTTAAGGGCGGGGAGACCGTCCTGGAAGGCAATGCGGGCTTTTATCACGCTTATACAGGCAACAACAAAGGGAAGCTTACCTACTCCTTCACCAGAAGGAAGACCACCAGCTTTGACAGGATTACCGCTGGGCTAGGCCAGGAGTGGGAGATACTGAACACCCTCCACCGGATCTTCTCCACCAGTGGCACTACCCTAGGTCCCATAGAGGTAACAGCCAGGCTTTGCAAGGATCAGGATATCAAGCCTGAAGAGGTGGAGCGGGTCGATGTCGTGGTCAACTGGCTGGAGCAATATCATCCCAGCCCAGCGTTCCCTGGCGCAGAGCGGGGAGTTGAAAGAGGACCCCAGTTTCACATTGCTTATACCATCGTGAACCGGGGCTTTCCCATACTGGTGAGGCCGGGCCAGCAAGAAAGGGAGCGACAGGCGGACGCTCCACCTGAGATCCGTGAGCTAATGAAGAAGGTCAACATGATCCCTTCCAGGACGCAGACTTTATTTGGCCCTAAGGTCACCATATTCACTCGGGACGGCAAGAGCCATACCACCAACTCAAAGGGGAAGGAGCTCGCTTTCGACCTGAAGGAGACGATCCAGCGCAACCGTGAACAAGTGCCAGGCTTGCCAATACCAGCAAAGCAGTTCGATGAAGTCGTCGCGGCTGTGAGCCGCCTGGACAAGCTGCCTAAGGCGGATAAGCTCATCCAACTGACCCTTCTGAAGCAGCCAGCCCGCAGCAGGGTTGCGTAATAGCTGCGTTCATTCTCAGAGCTTGTGAACAAATGCGGGAGGTTCGCGGGCACGTCTCCTGCCCCAGATTGCCACGCGGCGAAGCGCCGCTCGCAATGAAATAAACTCACAAACGCTCATCTTGAGAAAGGTCAACTGAAGGAGGAGGAAAATGCCTGCATCTCTCAGTCGCCAGCTTGCCAAATGGGTATATGAGCTTAAATACCAAGACCTGCCCCCAGAGGTCGTTGACAAGGTAAAAGGGCTAACCCTACAGAGTTTAGCCGGCGCGCTCATGGGCTACAAACTGCCAGCGGCCCAGGAGGCGCTCCACATGATCAAGGAAGAGGAGACGGTTGCCCGTGGTGGCTCCACCATAATGATCGACGGAGCCAAGGTTACCAAGGCAGGAGCAGCCTTCGCCAACAGTGAACTGATTCATGCCAGTGGGAAACAGGACTCGTATCGGATGCTAACGCACCCTGGGAGTACCATTATCCCAGCGGCCCTGGTGGCCGCCGAGGCCGAAGGCAGCTCCGGCAAGGACTTTATCACAGCCCTGGTCGCAGGGTATGAGGTGATGGAGAGGCTGGCGAGGGATTTTATCCCTTCGGTCAATGCAAGGGGATTCCACGCGGGCCCTGTATTCGGTATTTTCGGTGCTGTTGTCCCCGCCAGCAAACTCATGAAACTGAGCGAGGATCAGATAAACAGTGCCATCGCCCTATGCGTAAATCTCGCGGGTGGAAACCTGGAAGGGCCCAGAAGCGGCGGGACGATGATCCGTGAGCCGGCTGCAACACGAAATGCCATGTTGGCAGTGCTTCTAGCTAAAGAAGGCATGAAAGGCGGCGAGACAGTTCTGGAGGGAGACGCGGGCTTTTATCATGCCTTTACGGGCAACAACAAAGGCAAGCTTAGCTACGTCTTTACCGGGAAAAAGACCACTAGCTTCGATAGGGTTACCGCCGGGTTGGGCCGCGATTGGGAGATTATGAACACCATGTTCAGGATTTACAATATGGGCGGCTATAACCTGCCACATATAGAGGTCACCGCAAAGCTGTGCGCCGATAACAACATCAAACCTGAAGACGTGGAGCGGGTGGAGGCAGTGGTAAACTGGCTGGAGACCTTGTATCCCAGCCCAGCGTTTCCCACTCCAGGAGGCAGCGGCGCCAGGGTAGGCAGCACCTATTACTACAGCGCATATGGAGTCGTGAAACGGGGTTATTCCCTACTGGCGAGGGCCGGAGCGGGTAGTGATCCCCCCGAAGTCCTGGAAATGATGAAGAAGGTAACGATCATCCCTTCCAAGACTCAGACGTCCTTGGCCCCCAAGATCACTATCTACACTAAGAACGGCAAGAGCTATGCTGCTCAAGCGACAGGGCGGGAGTTCATGTGGGGCCTGAAGGAGGAGAGCAGGCGAATTCGTGACGTGGTGCCTGGTATACCCATATCAAAGAGCCAGTTTGAGGAGATCATCACCGCCGTCAGCGGCCTGGACAAGCTGCCCAAGGCGGACAAGCTCATTCAACTGACCCTGAAGAGATAGCCGCCGGATTCCTGCTAGTACCAGCTTGCGAAAAAGCGCGTCATAATGCTCCGCTCGTGGTGAGCTTGTCGAACCATACGAGTGGAGGGGAAGTCCCGCTCACGTCCTTCGACGGTGCTCAGGATGAGCGGGACTTGGGATCAGTTCATGATTTTCCGAATAGGCTCTAACCTTTGGTGAGGATAAGGGAGGCTCCCCAGGGTGTAGACCATTGGCCAACCTCGGCGTTCTCAACCTGGCGCGGGCCGCACTCACCGCGTAGCTGCCTCACCATCTCTATGTTCTGATTGTAGCCTGAGTAGTGCCCTTCAGACATGAGACCGCCATTGGTATTCACTGGCAGCTCACCGCCCAGCTCAATACGCCCGTTCTGGCAAAAGGCGTGACCTTCTCCCTCTTTGCAGAAGCCAAAGCGCTCCAGGACCATCCACAGGTTGGTGCTGAAGGAGTCATACATATAGAGGACGTCAATATCCTTGGGGGTAACACCCGCCATCTGGTAAACCTCTGTCTCCGGATTCTTGAACTCGAACTCCTCTTCAAAGGTCAAACCCAACCCTGGGCGGCCAAACATGGTGTAGTTGTTTCGCCCGGTTCTGTCGCCTTGATAACCCGTTATGTAAACCGGCTTCTTCTTTAGATTCCTGGCTCTTTCAGCAGTAGTGATGATAAGACATGTCGAGCCCTCGTTGACCAGGCAATAATCGAAGAGACGATAAGGCGGGGAGACCATTCTTGAGTTCATATAGTCTTCCTGGGTCATAGTCCTGTCATGCATGATGGCCATGGGGTTGAGATTGGCGTGCTTGCGAAAGGCAATGGCAGTAGCAGCCAGCTCTTCGCTTGTGGCACCATACTTAGTCATGTATTTTCGTGCTACCATGGAAGTAGCTGCACCGGGTGTGTCCAGCCCATAGTGGGCAACTAAACCGTGCCCACTTCCGATATCCCTCATCCCCTCGCTAAAGCCTCGCTCCCGGGGAAAATGGCGTCCGTAACCCCTAGCGTTGGTGTTGGTATTGAGAACCGCTACGTAGTTAGCATATCCGGCGCACACTGCCATAGCTGCAGTGCTAATAGAAGTAGCCGTCCACCTACCATGGTTCACGAACTGGGTAACCCACCTGAAGTTGCAGCCCGCCTGAACCCCCATCTCCTCGTAGTCCACTCCGCCGGGCGAGCCATGGGCGGTGCTGTAACCGTCGATGTCATCTCTTTTGAGACCGGCATCATCAAGAGCCATCTTGAGGGCCTCAACCGATAATACAATTGCGCTCTTGTTTAAGACAAAGCCAAACTTCTGGCTGGTGCCAACCCCTACGATACATGCCCTGTTCTTCGCATCAAAGACTGCCATGTCTCTCCTTTCTAAACTGAGCCGTTTTCATGAACCTATTCCGAAATCCCTCTCCTCCTTAGTCCCCCTCTCCCGCTGTACGGGCTTTGTCCCAAAAGTCTTGTTACTCTGCGGTTCGACCATCCCCCTCACCCCCTTCCTTCCAGGAAGGGGGAAATATTAGATATGGGGGGTACCCCCATACCCCCGCCAGAGGGGACTCCGCCCCTTCTGGACTCCTCCTCCCTAGGACTTTTGAGATAAGATCCGCTGTACGGGAGAGGGGGAAAGAAGGAGTATCTGGGGGACACCCCCAGACCCCCGATCCCGACTGGTCGGGATAACCCCCGTTACTAAATGGTATCTAATAATATACACCAGTAAAGCCAGGTGTGACGGTGAGGGTCTGGCCCGTAATGGCATCTGCCTTATCAGACGCCAGGAATAATACCATGTTTGCGGCGTCCGCCGCCTCTGCCGTAGGCCCGGTCCTTTGGGCGAACCGTTGTCTGTTTCTCTGTATCACCTCCTCTAACGACATGTTGTGTGCCCTGGCATACTCTTCATCCCTTATCGTCGCTCCATCCCTCTCCACGCCACCCCTGGAGGCACCTCGGGTGCCAGGATGAATGGCGTTGACCGTGATCCCATCTCTGGCTACTTCATCGGATAAGACCTTAGTGAAGTTGATCAATGCTGCATTGGTAGCCCCGGCGGACCCAGTCCCGATACGGGCGGCAGCACCAGCCATATTCACTATCCTTCCCCACCTTCTTTCCTTAAGATATGGTAAAACCTCGCGAGCGAATCTCACGCATCCAATGACCTTAGTGTCGAAGTGGTTCCACCAGTTCTCGTCGATGAGCTCGTGGAAATCGCCCGAGGCAAAATTCACGGCGCTGTGGACCAGAATGTCGATGCGCCCGAACTTTTGATAAGCAGTGGTGACGAAACGTTTCACGTCCTCAGACCTGGTGACATCCGCTTGCACGGCCAGGACCTCAGTCTCGGTCTTGCTAGCGATCTCCTCTGAAATTCCCCTGAGGGCCTCAATCCCCCGAGCGCAGGTAGCGACCCGAACGCCCTGGCCGGCGAGGGCCTCTACGCACGCCCTGCCTATGCCCATGCTTCCGCCAGTAACTATGGCGACCCTTCCTCTGAGTCCTAGCTCCATGCTTTCCTCTGGCTAGATTGGGCTTGAATGCCCTCTAGTAAAAGACCCCTGCTTGACCAGCGCCTCTCACGGCGAGAGTCTGGCCGGTGATGGCAGCAGCCCTGTCGGACGAGAGGAATAGCACCATACTGCCGGTATCCTCCGCCTCGGCATGGGGTCCGGTCTGCTCTTGGGCGCGCTGCATGGCCTCGGCCCTCGCCTGTTCAACAGGCACGCCCCTTCTTTTAGCATACTCCTCCAGCCTCATCGCCCATCCACCCTTTCGGGGGACCAGTGATCTGGCGCCCGGGAGGACGCCCTGGCCGGCGGGATGAATGGCGTTAACCGTAATGCCTTCGTGCGCAACTTCATCTGATAGGACTTTAGTGAAGTTGATCAAGGCGGCGTTGGTTGGCCCTGCCGAACCACCACCTCCACCACGGGCCGCTGAGCCTACTACATTCATTACCCTGCCCCACTTCCTCTCTCGCATGTAGGGAAGCACTTCACGGGTGAATCTTACATATCCAACTACCTTGGTGTTGAAGTGGTTCCACCAGTTCTCATCGGTCAGCTCCGCAAAGTCTCCCGAGGCAAAATTCGCGGCGTTGTTAAGTAAAATGTCTATGCGCCCAAACTTCTGATAAGCGGCTGTAATGAAACGTTTCACGTCCTCGGACTTGGTGACATCCGCCTGCACGGCCAGGACCTCCGTCTCGGTCTTGCTAGCGATCTCTTCCGAAACTTCCCTGAGGGACTCAATCCCACGAGCGCAGGTAGCGACCCGGACGCCCTGACCGGCGAGGGCCTCGACACATGCCTTGCCGATGCCCATACTCCCCCCAGTAACTACGGCGACCCTTCCTCTGAGTCCTAGCTCCATACCGCCCTCCTTCGCTGCCAGATGCCCTCTTTATACCATACTCTTACAGTAACAACAAGCCACCTGGCACCCCTGTAGGGCAGGTTTCCTAACCTGCCCGCGTGGGACGGTCGGGTTGGGAAACCCGACCTACAGATTCATCGCTCTTTTCGGGGCACCAGCAAGACATATTTGAAAGGGAAGCACTCAAGTATCTACTCTGTGTGAGTGCTTCTGGCGCCAAGAGCTGGTTCATACCCTTGAATAAGGGATGAGATATCCTTTTTCCGTGGCGGGCGCAGGAAGGCAAATATCAGAGCGCTGATCAGCCACAGGACAACGAAAATCCAGAGGACACTGGCGTAGCTTTGAGTTCTGTCCCAGATCACGCCGGCCAAAAACGGCATGACCATCTGGCCCCAGCCGAAGAAAAAGGTCATCGCCCCGCGAATGGTGGCAAAGTTGCGGCGTCCAAAGTAGTCCCCAATGAGAGCCCAGTTCAAGGGCGGACTGCTCTCGACCAGCGCAAACGCCAGGATGAATGGCCAAAGGTACCAGGATCCCTGGCCGAAAAGGAGTAGCAGGAAGCTAAGAGCCCCTCCGACGAGGGTAAGAGCTATAATTCTTGCTTTGGGAAGCCGGTCTCCTATCCAGCCCATGATAAGGCGGAAGGGGATGCTTATGAGAGCCAAAACGCCAAGCACCCCGGCCGCTGCGGTCTGGTCCATGCCTTTCCATACCATGATAGCCACAAAGTGAACGATAAAGGCTCCACCCACCGCAAGGCGCAATGCAGTTCCGGCCATAATTAGCCAAAAGGAGGAAGTACGAATGGCTTCCCTTAGACTGAACTCCTTGAGACCATTACTCTGGGTACCCGCCGCCGAGTCCCCTGACGAAGCCTCGAAGGCCGGCGGGTCTCCGTCAGGCCTAAGGCCCATGCTTTCAGGGGAGCGGCGTACCACTAGCGACACCGGGAAAGACAGGACCAGGATCGCTACCCCAGTAAGAGCGGCCGCTACTCTCCAGTCCCAGCGAGCCACTGCTAGCCCTAGCAGAGGGGCAACAATGGCTCCTCCGATGGAGAAGGCGGAGGTGGCTATGGCCATGGCCAGGGTCCGCCGCCGAATAAACCAGTTGTTCACCAGCGCCAGAGTCGCATGGCCAAACCCCGCGTTGAATCCAACGGAAATCACCAGCAAATAAATCAGAAGCACGCTGAGGAAAGACTGGCTGGTGGAGAGAAGCAAATAACCTATGCCCATAATCGTAGCGCCTAGGGCAAGGAAGAGCCGGGCGCCGTAACGGTCAATGAGGTAACCTACTACCGGCCCTTCAAAAGCACCCTCAGCCCTGGCAAGAGAGAAGATGAGGGAGGCAGAGGCAGCGCTAATTCCCAGAGACTCTCTTAATGGAAGGAAAAAGACGCTGAAACCGTAAAACTGGGTGCCTCCCCCGAGAGCGTTGATGACCACGGCTCCCGCCAGCACCCACCAACCGTAATAGACGCCATTTACAATTCTTCGCAACGCAGTCTGATACCCTTCATTGTCATTTGAAAAACGGGCATCTCCTCTGGGGCTTGATGCACAGACCCCTGCCAACGATTTACGAAGCCATGCATAGTGGTCTAAACGTTTCCGTGGTCAGCCTGGACTGGTGGGTGTCATTCCGAACGCAGTGAAGCGGAGTGAGGAATCTAGGGCGTCCCATGCTTGCTAAAGGCCTAGGACTTAGATTCTTCGTCGTCCCGATAGGATCGGGACTCTCCAGAATGACAGGGCACATGTTTAGCTCACCGTTGGCTTCGTTGCCATCATCAAGGGCACACGCCTTCTTCCCACCCTCCACCCTCAATTTGTCCTTGGGGGGCACCCCCAATACCCCCGCCAGCGAGGGCTTCGCCCTCCCTGGACACTCCCAAATAGAAGATGTTAACAGAGCCCTCACCGTTCAGGGCTCTGTAGCTATCGGCCACGCATATCCCGGAGCCTGATATAGATGAGAGAGGGTCCGCTTCCGCTTCTTTCCTCTCGCATTTCGAACTCGCTGGAGTATGATCTGAGCAACTGAGAAAGCTGTATGAATCCATAGGTCCTCGAGTCAAAGCCTGGATCAAGCTGACGAAGCCGACTCCCCATGGTCCCCAGAAACGCCCACCCATCCTCCTGGACTGACATGTCGAAAGCACTCTTCAACAACGGCAGCGGTTCAGGAGGCGATCCCTCAGCAACAACCTTTTGCTTCTGATTCCGTGCAGGTTCCGGCTTGCTGGCGCCGCCGTGGAGATTTTCAGTGTAAACGAAAACCTCGCAAGCGTTTACGAAAGCCTTTGGAGTAGTCCTCTGCCCAATGCCCATCACAAAAACGCCCTTCTCTCTGATACGCGTTGCCAATCTGGTGTAATCGCTGTCGCTGGACACCAGGCAAAAACCGTTTACTATTCGCTCATAGAGGATGTCCATGGCGTCTATAATCAAAGCGCTGTCCGTGGCATTCTTGCCGACGGTGTTGCGGAACTGTTGAATGGGCTGGATTGCGTGAGTATTCAGGATGGGCCTCCAGCTCTTCATGTTGGCCTCCGTCCAGTCACCATAGATCCGCCGGACGGTCACCAGCCCGTACTTGCCTGCTTCGGCGATAGTCTCGCCCATTAGAGAGGGCTGGGCATTATCCCCATCAATGAGCATGGCGATGCGGCCACTTCCCGTGCCAGGGGATTGGTCCAGAATCATTTCATCCTCACGGTGCTCCACCGATGACTAGAGGCTACCCGGCCTTGTCGAACCATCCTTCGACTGGCTCACCCCCTCTTTCACTCTCCACCATCCAGGGGGAGAGGATTAAGGTGAGGGGAAGACTCCTTTAATCCTCAAGCTGTGCCTTCACTCCGTTCGTGGTGAGCCTGTCGAACCAAGCGCCCCTTGCGTCCGTATGACTCATCCCCCTTTCCCCCTCTCCTAGTCCTAGGAGAGGGGGTTATTAGAGATTCAGGGGGACACCCCCTGAAACCCCCGTCAATCCCGACATGTCGGGACTTGTAACCCCCGTTCGTGGTGAGCCCTTCGACTCCGCTCAGGGCGAACGGATTAAGCTTCCGTTCGTGGTGAGCCTGTCGAACCACCCTTCGACAGGTTTATACCATGGGGGTCAATCCCCTTGTAACCCCCTGTTATTAAAGGGTCTCATCAACGGCACGTAGCCTGAGGCAGAAAGGGTGCCACGATCTATGCAAATCGCTACTTGCGAATGGGCTGGAACTTGGGAAGGGTGATCTCCTCCGTTATATCCTCGAAGACCACTTCCACTGGCATGCCCATGTGGATCTCCTCGTTCTTGGCATTGACCAGGTTGGTCATTACACGCGGCCCCTCCTCCAGCTCAATCTCGCAAACATTATATGGGATCTCCTTTTCAAAGCCTGGGAAATAGCGCTGATGGAAGACCACCCAAGAGTTGACCTTCCCCTTGCCACTCATCTTCTCCCACTTGTAGTCGCGGACGTGGCAGTTGGGGCAGATGGGTGCAATGGGCCACCAGGTATGGCCGCATTGCCGGCATTTCTGCAGGTGAAGCTCTCGTTTTTCTTTGGCAGCATCCCAGTATGGTTTGTTGAGAGGGCTTACAGGCGGTAAAGGCTTTTCGTAGGGCATGTTCGCTACCTCCGATATATTAGGGAGTCGCCATAGGCGTTGGCCCACTGGATGACCTCGACATCCTTTATCTGGCGCGGGCCTGCCTCTCCCCTGAGCTGTCGAACGATCTCTATCTGGTGGTTCCAGCCGGACTTGTGGACCTCCGAAAGGAGGCCGCCGTTGGTATTCATAGGCAGCCTTCCTCCCAAGGCTATGTTGCCGTCATCGACAAAGGCAGGAGCCTCCCCTGGGCCTACAAATCCAAAGCGCTCCAGCGTGAACCATATCAGCGGAGTAAAGGCATCGTACGTAAACAGCCCATCGATATCCTCATGCTTCACGCCAGCCATCCTATATACGGGGTGGTCGTCTACCGTGGGCCGATACTCATAGTTCTCCATCTGACCAATCCCCATGCCCGGGATCCCAAAGATGAACTCATGGCGGCCGGCCGGGATGGGCTGAGTCCCCATTAGATATACTGGCGGCTTCTTGAGGTTCTTGGCACGCTCAGCCGAGGTGAGGATGACGCAAGTGCCGCCCTCCGTTACCAGACAGTAGTCGAAAAGATGCAAAGGCTCGCAGATGAATCGGGACGTTTGATGGTCCTCCACGCTAAGTATCCGATCCCGAAAAAGGGCGCTGGGATTCAGGTTGGCATGCCTGCGTATAGTCATCGCCACGTTAGCTAGCTGCCGGCTGGTAGCACCGAACCTATCGAAGTAGCGGCGAGTTGCCAGGGCCGTCCCAGCGCCGGGCGAGGTCATGCCGTACTCAGGAGCCTCGGCATGGCCTCCGCCTCCCTCTCTGGCCGCCTCTCCGCCGCCTCCATCCCCTTGCGGCCGCCTGTCACGCCGGCCTCCTCCGGAGCCGTGGACCAAGGCCACGTAATTGACGATGCCGGCGTTGATATTCAACGCAGCCCAGGTCAGGGCAGTGCCGCAATACCTGCCGTGGGACCACGTCTGCCAGTAACCCTTGACCTTTAGCCCCAGAAGGGTAGGAACGGAATCCATATCCGCCGAGCCGGGAGAGCCGCTATTGGAGGCGATGCCATCTAAGTCCTCCCAGCGTAGCCCAGCATCGTCCAGGGCATTCTGGATAGCCTCGGCAATGACGTCAAACGGACTCCTTTCCAATCGACGGCCATACTGGGTATGGCCAACTCCCACCACCACCACCTGGTCCTTTAAGCTACTTGCCATTTCC
>Ga0185320_10934910_pt1 | contig 25592 bp, 21 predicted proteins | sample OV2TP2_FD_128023 | JGI IMG/M metagenome (GOLD analysis project Ga0185320, IMG submission 128023) | Hot spring microbial communities from Beatty, Nevada to study Microbial Dark Matter (Phase II) - OV2 TP2 (SPADES assembly) (version 2) | ecosystem: Environmental > Aquatic > Thermal springs > Hot...
CGAAGCCGAGCAGTAAACCTGTGATAGCCATGGCCGGCATTTTTCCTTTTGAAGCAAACAGCCCGATAACCACCAGCCACAGCGGGAAGATGGCACCGATGATGGCGCCCAGCCCGGCCGAAATTTTATACTGCAATGCCAAAGTGCTGAGACCATTGCTCAGCATAAAGTTCAGAAAGCTGAGAATGATAATCGGGATCCAATCTTTTCCTTTTGGCAAAGCCACCCGTTTGTAAAGAAAAAATCCGACATAAATAATGCCGCCGAGAAACTGGCGGATGCCGGCCAGCTGCAGCGCATCAGGAATGTATTGCACACCCTGCTTGCTGGCCAGCCAGGTGGTGCCCCAGAGAAAACACACCAGGCTGAGTGCAAAAATCGCTTTCGCTCTTGTTCCTTTTTTGCGGATGGTTAAAGGGTTCAGCGCCGATAAACTTTTAATAGCATCGGCGGATTGTGAAAGGGTTTTATTGAAATCAAATAAGGGCATGCCCTCTAAATCTCCCTAAAGGGAGACTTTTTTCATTTGTAACACAGATGAGCATTAGTGCAAATGTTCTCTGTGTTTATTAGTTAATGGCCCCTTTAGGGGGCGGGGGTTCAATGTTTAAAATGCCTCATCCCCGTCATCACTATAGCCAGTTTGTTTTCCACGCAATAGTCAATGGAATCTTTGTCGCGGAGCGAGCCACCGGGTTGAATGAAAGCAGAAATGCCTGCTTCATGTCCCAGCTTCACACAATCATTGAAAGGGAAAAAGGCATCGCTGGCCAGCACGGCGCCGTGCAAATCAAAATTAAACTGCCTGGCTTTTTCAATGGCCTGCCGCAAGGCATCAATGCGGCTGGTTTGGCCGCAGCCCTTGCCCACCAGCTGTTTGTTTTTTACCAGCGCAATGGCATTTGATTTCAGATGCTTGCAGATGAGATTAGCAAATTTCAAATCTTCTTTTTCTTCCACCGTTGTTTCTCTTCCGCCCGCTTCTTTCCAATCGGCATAATTTCCATCATCGGTTTGCTGAATCAATACCCCATTTAGCAACGAACGATGCATGTCTGCCTTGTGCCTTGTGCGTTGTTCCTTGCCGGGAGACAGGGCATACTCTGTCTTTACAAATGATTTGTGCCTTAACAGGATTCTGTTCTTTTTTGACTTCAGCACCACCAATGCATCATCATTGAATGCGGGTGCAATCAGCACTTCAAAAAATATTTCGTTGATGGCAACGGCCGTGTCTTTATCAATTGTGCCGTTGCAAACCAGCACGCCTCCAAAGGCTGATTCAGGGTCACCGGCCAATGCAGCATCCCAACTTTCATTTACAGTTGGCCGTTGCGCCACGCCGCAAACATTGCTGTGTTTGATAATGGCGAAAGTGGCCTCACCCCCCGACCCCTTCTGCTCACGGAGAGGGGAAGGGCCGAACTCCGCTATTAGCTGGATAGCCGCATCCACATCCACCAGGTTGTTGTAGGAAAGTTCTTTGCCATGAAGCTGGTCAAAAATTTCATCGAGGTTGCCGAAAAATGCAGCTTGTTGGTGAGGGTTTTCGCCATAGCGCATTGCCTTTTCTTCTTTATTAAAAGGAGTGGCAACCGACAGATTGTGAAAATAATTGGAGATGGCCGTATCGTATGCGGTACACACATCGAATGCTTTTATGGCAAACATTCTTCTTTGTTCCAGGGTGGTTTCGCCGTTCTGTTCTTTCAGAATTTTTTCCAGCAGGTCATAATCTTTTTTGTTTGCAACAACCAGCACATCTTGATGGTTCTTGGCAGCGGCGCGGATCATGGAAGGTCCGCCGATATCAATCTTTTCAATGATGGCGGCCTCATCTGTTGTAGAGGCAACGGTTTCTTCAAACGGGTAGAGATCAACAATTACTAAATCAATTTCCGGAATATTGTACTGTTTCATTTCGGCCAGGTGGTTGGCATCATTTCTTTTGCCCAGTATGCCACCGAAGACAGAGGGGTGCAGTGTTTTCACCCGGCCGCCAAGGATGGAAGGATATGCAGTGAGTTGTTCAACGGGTACCACTTTTACTCCCAGCTTTTCAATAAACGACTGTGTGCCGCCGGTGGAATAGATGCTGATGCCAAGTTCAGAAAGCAGTTTTACAACAGGCTCAAGTCCATCTTTGTAAAAAACAGAGATGAGGGCGGATTGAATTTTTTTGTTCATGTTGCCGGTGATTGAATAATGGCGCCACGACTTAAAACCATGGCAATGAAGGGCGCAAAGCTAACTTAATTAACCTTCATCACAAAAGCTCCTTTCTCACTCACATCATGATAAGGAATGCCAAGTGAATCGCAATCTTTTTTCCAATACCGGGTTTTCCACGCAGGGCAGGAACCATCGAACACCACCTCTTTAATTACAAAAGACTCAGTGAGTTTTTTAAAATAAAGTTTTGGGTTTTTGGAAATCACCAAAAGGTCTACGGCTGTTTTGGGCAATGATGGAATAAAATTAAAAGCAGTATCAAGCAGCATTATTTTTTTATCATTAAACAAAAAAAGGTTATTAGCGCTTATAAAATTTTCAGACATCTCCGCAGGTTCTATGCGGTGAAAAATACGGGAAGGCTTGATATGAAAGTTCCGGGTAAAATCATCGGCCAGCAGATCGTTGTCGCCCGTAAAAAAATATTTTCTGCCCTCGATAAAATCTATCGCCTGCTTTTGCGGCACATTGTACACAATAACCTGCTGCCGGTTACCGGCCTGAATAAATGAAACCGTCCGCAATGTGATAAATGCAAGCAAGGCCGCTTTTCCCCATTTTAAACCGGCTTTGCTTTTTTCCATCAGCCAGTAGCCAAAGCCGGCGGCAATGGCTGCCAGTAAAACTGCCTGCAGAATGGAAATCTGCAAACCATCCCACAGCGAAAAAGGCAACAGCTCAATTCTTTCCACGTAACTGTTCATAAGCCATATCAGCCAGGATAAAATTTTTCCAAAAATGGCGGCCACTGCCGGAGCAAATGAAACAGCACAAAGAAAAATTTCGCCCAGCAGCACCAGGCTTGAAAGCGGAACGGCTATAAGATTTGTAAGCAGAAAATAATTGGGAAACTGGTGAAAATGATAAATGCTGACCGGCAAGGTGAGAATTTGCGCCGCAAGGGTAATGGCATTTAGCTTCCACAAAAAATCAAGCGCCTTGTTTTTTATGTAAAACCAGTTGTAAATGGGCTGCATGAAAATAACAATGCTGAGCACGGCGGCGTAGGAAAGCTGAAAACCGACATCCCAGAGCCAGTAAGGATTGTAACAAAGTAAAATGAATGCAGAAAGGGCCAGCGTATTGAAAATGGAAGTTTTTCTATCGAATGAAACGCACAACACGATGCAGGTAAACATGACCGCCGAACGGATAACTGACGGCTGTGCACCGGCCAGTAAGCTGAAAAGCCATAAGCCGGCAAGCATAATTACGGGCCGCAGCCAACGGAGTTTTTTCGGCACCGGTCTTACCAGCCAAAGCAGCAACCAGTAAATAAGGCCAAGATGAAGACCTGAGATGGCAATAACATGTACAACGCCGGTATTGGTGTATGACTGCACCAGTGTTTTATCCAGATCGTCTTTATAGCCAATCAACAGCGCTTCAGCCAGTCCCAGTTCCTTTTCTCCGCGGATGTAGCTGCGGATGATGTTCAGTATTTTTTCGCGGGTGGAGAGAATAAAACTGCGGAACCATTTTTTATTTTCACCGGGCAGGACGATAAAATCTTTTTCTTTTCCCGACGAGTCAGCCTCCCGCAAGTAAACCTGGTGAGTGATACCCTGGAACAGCGAATATCTTTTGTAATCAAACCCGCCCGGATTGCCCGAGTTTTTTATTTTCTGCAATGGTTTTTTGATGAGGAGCTGCGTGCCGTAACCCAGGGTGGTAATGCTGCTGTCTTTTTTGAAATAGAGAATAATAGTGCCGGTGGTTTTGAATGAAGAGTCATTTTGCAAAACATAATTTACCGATGCATTGGCTTTGTACGATTTTGTTTTTTCAACCGGCGCTTCGGTAAGGGTGACAACAAGGGCATTTTCATTTTTATAATAATTGCCAAACCAGCCTGGCTGATGACGGATATCTTTTATCCAAGCAAGCAGAGCGCCGAGTGCTGCAAAAAGAAAAACAAAAAGGAATCCATTAACTGGAGCCAGCCGGTATCTTTTTAAAAGCGGTAAAAAGAAAAGAGCAAGAATCGAGAAAAACGATGCCATGAGTACTGGCAGAATGACTATTAACTCAGCCTGCACATGCCACTGGATGATGATGCCCGCCATCAGCGGAATGAGCATTCGGATAAACGGTGCTTTTTTCCATGTATGAACAACCGGCAACGACATGATGAAAAGATAGGAAAGCCGGTGTGGGATTTCAATACCACTTTGCGGGTATCCTCACCCCCCAACCCCCTCTGCCGCAGGGAGAGGGGGAGACAAAAGATAAACTTGAAATAGTCTGTTTGACCTTTCACCTTTCACTTGTCAACTTCCGGCAAGCAACTTCTTCACATACGCCACCTGCCCGAGGTGATAGATATTGTGATGGATGAGGCCGTTCAGCATAAAGCGGTAATTGAATTTGCGGGTGGGAACCATTTCGCCCAACAGGCTGTCGTCTTTTGCAGAAAGCAACTCTGTTATTTTTTTATGGGTTGATTGCAATGCATCGATTCCTATTTTCCATGTATGAATTGCGGGGTCGGGAGTACGCCAGTCGAGTTCTTCAATTGCTTTCATTTCGGCAGCAGGGCGGTTTTCAAGACTCGCCAGCACAAATTCTGCCCAGGTATTCATGTGCCAGAGCAGTTCGAGCAGGGAATGCTCCGTGCCGTTGGGTTTGATGTTCACTTTTGATTCGTCCACTTCTTTCAGAATCTCAAATACCGCCCGGCCAAACCAGGGCTGGCCGCTTAATGTGTTCTCTAAGTTCCTGATGATGGATTGGGTTTCTTTGTTCATGATGACTGTTACATATTTTCTTTTACCCATTCTTCCAGCTTGCTATCTTTATCAGCAGCCATTGCCTTTTCCATGAGTTTGTTCTTTTTTACATCGCCACCGAGGCTGTAACAGTTAATCATACTTTTTATTGCCGCTATGCTGGCTTTCAATTTATCGTTATTGTAATTATTTTCCAGCACATAACGGCAATAAGAAGCGAGGAACACAGCAAGAAGATGAGAATTCTTTTCGGCAAGATTAGTGCAGAGTTTACTTATTTCAATTGTTACTGTGGGGCTGCCGGTAACCCACATGAGTACGAAAGCGTTTACTTTTACACGCTTGTCCATTTGTTGCCCGATCTGTGTGGCTTCCAGCCATCTGGCAGCTTCAATAATATCTTTTTCAGTTTTTATATAATCATCTTTTGTATTCAGTGAAACATTTTCCGGCGCTTGAAATTCCTGGGCAACAATGCCGGGGGTGAAAATTAAACTACCAAATGAAAAAACGAGACTAAGGATAAATTTCATAACAAATGGTTTTGAGTAGGAATAAAGATACAGCTTTGGAAAGTTTATAATGCAGCGCAAAAAAATTGCAATCGCACCCCCCTTCTCATAATCTTTCCAATCCCGTCAATCCTGGTTCTATTTACTCAAATACATACTCCGCTCCTTATACAACTGCCTGAAGTAAGGGTCACGCAGGTTTTTGATAAAACGAATGGCTTCGCCGGTGCTTTTCATTTCCGGGCCTAATTCACGGCTTACACCGGGGAATTTATTAAAACTGAACACCGGCTCTTTTATGGCAAAGCCTTCGAGATGTTTGTTGTTGGGGATATCACCTACCTTCATTTCACCCATCATCACTTTGGTAGCGTAGTTGAGGTAAGGAATATTGTAAGCCTTGGCGATAAACGGCGTGGTACGTGAGGCCCTCGGGTTAGCTTCTATCACATGCACCTTGCCGTCTTTGATGGCAAACTGTACGTTGATGAGTCCTTTTACTTTCAGCCGCAGTGCAATCTTTTTTGCGTAGTCCACCATGTCCTGCACTTCAAGCGGGGTCAGGTTGAAGGCGGGCAACACGGCATTGCTGTCGCCGCTGTGAATGCCGGCGGGCTCAATGTGCTCCATGATGCCCATCACATGAAATTTTTCGCCGTCGCAGATGGCATCAATCTCGGCTTCCTGGCAGCGGTCGAGGAAATGGTCCACCAAAATCTTGTTGGCGGGAATATGCTTGAGCAGGCTCACCACCGCTTTTTCAAGTTCATCATCGTTAATCACAATGCGCATGCGCTGACCGCCCAATACATAACTTGGGCGAACCAGCACCGGGTAACCTACTTTGTTTGCCACCTGTATGGCTTCATCCACAGTGTAGGCAGTGCCGTAGTCAGGATAAGGAATTTCAAGTTCTTTCAGCATATCGCTGAAGCGGCCACGGTCTTCGGCAATATCCATGCTGTCAAAGCTGGTGCCGATGATGTTGATACCTTTTTTATACAGGCGTTCAGCCAGCTTTAGTGCCGTTTGCCCGCCCAACTGAACAATGACACCGTAGGGTTTTTCGTGTTCGATGATTTCCCAGATATGCTCCCAATATACCGGTTCGAAATAGAGTTTGTCGGCCATGTCGAAATCGGTGCTCACGGTTTCCGGGTTGCAGTTAATCATGATGGCCTCGTAGCCGCATTCTTTTATGGCCAGCAGACCATGAACGCAACAATAGTCAAATTCAATTCCCTGGCCGATGCGGTTGGGACCTGAGCCCAGCACAATAATTTTTTTTCTGTCGGTAACTTTTGAATCATTAGAACTAAGATTGCCATTTACTGGCAACGAAATATGCTGCGGGTGATTTTCAAAAGAAGAATAGAAGTAAGGTGTTTTGGCTTCAAACTCGGCACTGCAGGTGTCCACCATTTTATACACACGGGTGATGCCGTATTTTTTCCTCAGTTCATACAGTTCATCTTCGGTGCCGTCTTTCAAAATGCGGCAAATCTGTTCATCGCTGAAGCCAATCATCTTTGCATCCCGCAGCAGCCCGATGGGCAGGGTGGCCAGCTTGTGTTTTGAAAGCTCAATTTCCAGGTTGCATATCTTCTGTATTTCATAAATAAACCAGCGGTCAATACCCGTGGCTTTGGCAATTGTGTTTACACTCACCCCCATCATCAGCGCATCCTTGATGCGGAACACACGGTCCCACTTCGGCGTTTTGATATGTTCCAGGATTTCTTCCGCATGCATCAGGCTTTTGCCATAATAACCCAGGCCGACAGCATTATTTTCCAGGCTCTGGCAGGCTTTCTGAATAGCTTCGGCAAAACTTCTGCCGATGGCCATCACTTCGCCTACGCTTTTCATCTGCAATCCAAGCGTATCGTTGGCGCCCTTGAACTTATCGAAATTCCAGCGGGGGATTTTTACAATCACATAATCCAACGCCGGTTCAAAGTAGGCTGAAGTGGATTTGGTAATCTGGTTTTCCAGTTCATCCAATGAGTAACCAATGGCCAGCTTGGCTGCAATTTTTGCAATAGGATAACCCGTGGCTTTTGATGCAAGCGCAGAAGAGCGGCTCACCCTCGGGTTGATTTCAATAGCGATGATTTCTTCGGTATCGGGATTCAGGGCAAACTGCACATTGCAACCGCCGGCAAAATTTCCCAGGTCTCGCATCATTTTTATTGCCGTATTGCGCATCAGCTGCATGGCCGTATCGCTCAGTGTCATGGCCGGTGCCACGGTAATGGAGTCACCGGTATGAATGCCCATCGGATCAAAATTCTCCACGGTGCATATAATGCAAACATTGTCGGCTGAGTCACGCAGCAGTTCCAGTTCAAATTCTTTCCAGCCAAGCACTGCTTTTTCCACCAGCACTTCATGAATGGGAGAGGCTTCAAGGCCGCGGTTCAGCGCTTCATCCAAATAATCCTTATTTAAAACAAAACCACCGCCCGTGCCACCGAGTGTAAAGGAGGGACGAATGACGAGCGGGAAACCGATTTCCTGGGCATATTCTTTTCCTTCGAGAAATGAGTTGGCAGTTTTTGCCGGGGCTACCGGCACCCCAAGTTCAATCATCCATCGACGGAACTTTTCGCGGTCTTCGGCTTTGTCAATAGCATTTATGTCCACGCCAATAAGCCGGATATTATATTGTTTCCAAAGCCCAAGATCTTCGGCTTCTTTGGCAAGGTTCAGCGCAGTTTGTCCGCCCATGGTTGGCAGCACGGCGTCAATCTCATTTTCCTGCAGTATCTGCTCAATACTTTCCACCGTCAGCGGCAGCAGGTACACCCGGTCGGCCATCATCGGGTCGGTCATGATGGTGGCAGGATTGCTGTTTATAAGAATGACTTTGATACCTTCTTCCCTTAAACTTCTTGCTGCCTGTGAACCGGAATAATCAAACTCGCAGGCCTGGCCTATGATGATGGGGCCGGAGCCTATAATCAGCACTGATTTAATCGAAGTATCTTTCGGCATTGATGGGTATTAATTTTTGGGCAAGCAAACCTTGAGACATAAAAAAACCGGGTACTATTACCCGGGGTGCAAAAGTAAGGGAAACGGAGATTTTGAAACCGTGCCTGGTGAAATTAATTTTTAAAAACTGACGGTAGTTTAGCTGCGGTGAAATGAAGCGATTTCATAGTCGTCGAGTGGCACTTCTCCTTTGTTGTCAGCAGGCTTTTGTTTCCTGTTTTCCTGGCGGGTTTTCATTTTGCTTACCCAGCGGCTGCGGGCTTCCTGCCCTTTTACCATGCCGACAAACATTCCGCCCACTACAATGGCGGCAATGAATAGTCTGTGATTAATCTGTTTCATCCGGTCAAGGTTTATGGTGATGCGATAATTACGGGTAAATTACAATCATCGGTTTTCACAGGCAATACCATAATGCGGGTATTTTCCGGCAGGACCTTACACACCCAAGACAAGCCACCGGGATATTTTGTTGCATGCAGACAGAAAAAAGTCTGTTGCTTTTTTTGACACCACAGTTTTATTTAACTACTGGTTAACTGACACCGTCACCGTATAACTGCCCTGCTCAAAAAACTCTATTTCTACCTGCTCAGAACCTATGTTGAATTTTATATGAAATGGAAAAACCACTTCCATAAGGGAGGTCTCGGTGCTTTTGTAATGTGTTTCCAGGGTAGTGCTTCTTTCGTAGTTGCCCTTTATCACCACTATATTGTTGGCTGATGCCCTTGGCAATATCCCTCCGATTGAAGGGACACCCCCGGTGGTGGTGGTGATGATTATTTTCACCCGGTTTACATTATCGGGAGTGTATTCCACATCTACTGACCGTACCGAGCCGGTTTTGCTGTGCACCAGCCAGGGCTTTTCATTTTTCCCGGTATAAATATCATTCTTCCAGAATCCTGCCACAAGGCTGTCCTGGCCGCCTTCTGTCTTAAAAGTCATGATACCTTTGCCATCACGCAGTCCTTTTACAAATTTCCCGGTAAAAAAATTCTTGTTGGCCCAGGTGTAAGTTCCCTGCCCGTCGGGCAACCCGTTTTTAAAATCGCCTTCATAAGTATCGGTGCCCGTTGATTTTCCCTTACCATGTGCTTTTCCCTTTTTGCAGGCGCCTGTATAAGTCCCTTTGATGGATTCTTTATCTACCAGGCAGGTTTGGCTGTATAGCCAGCCTGCAGGAAACAGCATAATAAGTAGTGCAGCAAGTGTGTTTGTAAAAAATGTTTTGGTCATAATGGTTAATTTATCCGCCGAAATTAAAGAAACATTAAAAAGAAGAAGCAGGCTTTGAGTTAATTTGCTTCAAAATGATAAAAGGCAAAAATAACATCAGGCATGCTGTATGTCCGCTTGTTTTATTTTACCTGGCCAATTTTGCCTCTGCTCAAGGCAGCCACTTGTCCAGGTATCCACAGGGTTATTTTGGTAATCCGCTCACTGTACCTATGGCTGTTACGGCCAACTTTGGCGAGTTGCGTCCCAATCACTGGCATATGGGGCTTGACCTGCGAACAAACCAAAAAGAAAATTTTCCGGTGCTGGCTGCTGCCGATGGGTATGTGCTTCGTGCCGGGGTCAGGGCACTGAGTTTTGGAAAATATCTAGTCATTCGTCATCCCAACGGGTATTCCACTTTGTATGCTCATTTGAATTCTTTTTTTCCGGAACTGGAAAAATATATAAGAGAAAAACAAAATGTGCAGGAATCTTGGGCAGTTGAACTGGAATTTACTGCCGGCCAATTCCCGGTACGCAAAGCCGACACCATTGCACTCAGCGGAAATACAGGTGGCTCCCAAGGGCCGCATCTTCATTTTGAAATACTAAACTCGGAAACCGGCCGGTCGCTCAATCCCCAGCTTTTCGGTTTCCCGGTTGCTGATGAAGTGCCGCCGGTAATTAACCGGCTGGCCCTTTACAACCGCAGCGCCGGCACTTATTTGCAATCACCCGTGCTGGTGAATGTGGTAAAAACTGACAGCGGTTATTTTACAAAGCCACGGAAAATTTTGACCGGCTTTAAAAAATTAAGCTTCGCAATCGGCGCTTACGACCAGGTGAGCGGCTCAAGTGGCGCCAATGGTATTTATGGCTCGGTATTGTATTACGATTCGGTACCGCAGATTGAGTTTATACTCGACAACCTGAGCTACCCCGAGTCGGATTACATTAATGCACATATTGACCGCAAGCACAAAAACAACGGCGGGTCCTACCTGCAGCATCTTTCAAAACTGCCCGGCTACCGAGGGCCGGTGTATCATGAAATAGAAGGTTCAGGCATTATTGAACCGGGCGACACGGCAAATCACTCCGTAAAAATTGAAGTGATTGATGCCAACGAAAATTTATCGGAACTTTTTTTTGAAATTCAGTACAGCGACAGCCTGGCAAAAAAAATTAAACGATCCGTTTACGGCAAACTGCTGAAGCCGGGCATGGTGAATATTTTTGAGGAAAAAAATTTCGAGACTTTTCTTCCGGACAATTGCCTGTATGATACGGTACCTCTTATTTATTACAGGCAACATATTTTTCCACCCGGTTCTGTCACTGCCCGGCATCGCTTTGGCGATCCGCTTTTCCCGCTTCATACAGGTTTTTATGTACGGATAAATCCGGAAAAACCTGTTCCGGAAAACATGAGGAATAATATAATCATGACAAGGGAGTGGCAGGGAAAAAAGTCAATTCGCAAAGCGGAATGGCAGCGTGAGTGGCTGGCGGCAAAATTTGACTTGTTTGGAATTTTCCAGGCTTATATTGATACCACGGCGCCGCAAATTAATGCACCGGTAAAAACCAAAAAGCCGTACAGGGAAGGAAAAGATACGCTTGACCTCAGCCCGCTGAACAGAATTGTTTTTACACCAACCGATAATTTTGCTGTTAAATCATTTCGTGCCGAACTGAATGGCAAGTGGCTGATGTTTTCAAATGATAAGGCAAGAGATTATGTTTATATTTTTGATGAGCAGTGCCCCTACGGCGTGCATGAACTGAAAGTGAGGGTGGAAGACCTGGTGGGAAATATGACTGAAAAAAAATGGGTGTTTAAAAGAAATCAACCCCCAAGCCCCCTGAAGGGGGAAATTAAACCGAAAACATCTTCAAAGAAAAAATGAAATTGCATATTTGATAACATCACAAATGCTCCCGACTGTAAACGTCGGGATTTGGGGTATGGTAACACTAAAAGAAGGTGATAAAGCTCCTGCCTTTACCGGCAAAAACCAGGATGGGAAAAAAGTTTCATTGTCAGATTACAAAGGAGGGAAACTGATTTTGTATTTCTATTCCGAAGCGGGTTCACCCACCTGCACTATCGAGTCGTGCAATCTCCGGGACAATTATTCTTTATTAAAGAAAAAAGGATTTGAAGTGCTGGGCGTAAGTCCCGATGATGAAAAAGCGCAGAAGAAATTTGAACAGAAATACAAACTCCCCTTTCCGCTGATTGCCGATACGGAAAACAAAATAACCGCTTTGTACGGTGTCCGTGACATGAAAAAACTTTTTGGAAGGGAATACCCGGGCATTCTCCGTACCACCTTTGTGATAGATGAAAAAGGAGTGATCCGGAAAATTTTTCACAAGCCGAAAAGCAAGGGGCATGCGCAGGAAATACTCGAGGCGTGTAAAAGCATGCCAGGATAAATGAAAAATACATTGCCCGGTTTTTGATTATTGGGGTTATTATTAACTTTAATAAATAAGTATAAGCAACCCCGCTGTCTGGTCTCCCGATTTGTTAAAAGACTTATTTAAAAAGAGTATGAAACACTTTCTGTTTGCCCTTTTCTGCTTTGCATTTATCTTTAGCCATGCGCAGGACGAACCGGTAACCATCATGGAAGAAAAGAAAAAAGAACAGCCGCCGGTAAAAGTTTTCCATTCGCAAAAAGTGATTAATACAAAATCGGTGGAAGTGCACCGCAAAGGTGTGCTGGAGTTTAACGTGGGCCACAGCTTTGGCGATATTGCCGGCGACAACGGCGGTGTAAGACGCTTTTACGGTCTCGATAACTCCACCGATATCCGTATCGGTTTCCAGGTGGGGCTGAGCGATAAACTGAACCTGGTGCTGGCAAGGGGCAAGGGATTGTTTGTAACGCAGCTCTATGAAGTGGGATTGAAATACCAGCTTTTGCAGCAGCAGGAAAAAAATTCAGGGCAGCCGGTATCATTAACACTTTTTGTAAATGATGTTGTGTCTGCTCAAAAAAGATCACCGGCGGCCGGCCAGGAAACTTCGTTTGAAAATTTTGGCGACCGCCACAGCCAGGTGGTGCAGCTGCTGCTGGCAAGAAAATGCGGAAAGGTAAGCCTGCAGTTCAACCCGCTCTTTCTGCATACCAGCTATGTGGTGCCCAACGATGATGAAAATATTTTTGCACTGGGGGGCGCCGTCCGCTTGCCGCTCAGTAAAAAAATTGTCATTCTTGCCGATTATTTCCATCCCTTCCGGTCGCAGGAGAGCAAAGATTTTTTTAAATCACAGGGTATAAAATTCTATGACCCGCTGGGCATCGGCATCGAAATCTTAACTGAAGGCCATGTCTTTCATCTGAACTTTACCAATGCCACAGAAATACTGGAAAACCGCTTCATCCGCCGCACCGTCACCAACTGGGGCGATGGCGCCTTTCGCTGGACCTTTACCATTTCGCGGAATTTTATTTTGTTCAGGCCAAAAGGAAGCAAAGGCGGTTGGGGCGGATAAGCATTAAGCAAGCACCCATTCAATTTCTCCAAACTCAAATCTTTCTTCCACCGAATGCTGCGTGATTAATTGCCCGGTTTCTGAAACAGCTTTAATGGTTGTTTCAAATACACGACTGCCTTTTTTCAGCTTTACCTTTTCATTTTTCTTATAAAGATGCTCCGTGTACCGGTTAAAAATTTCATTAAACTTTCCTGCAGCCAGCAGTTGAAAGTAATTTTCGAAAACTGAACAAAGCTCCTTTGCCAGCAAAACAGGCTTGTAATTTTTCCCCGTAATCTGCTTCAGCGAAACCGGGTTAGGCAAATCAGCCGGGAAAACTGTTTGGTTAATATTTATCCCGATACCAATCACTGCCCAATGCCATTGGTAATTGGTGACTGGTGAGTGGCGAATTTCTGCCGGTTTCTGATTTCCGATTTCTGACTTCCGACTTCCGACTTCTGTCTCCTGGCTCCTAAGTACATTCTCTATCAACACTCCCCCTGCCTTCCTGTCACGCCAGTAGATATCATTGGGCCATTTAATTTTTGTGTCATCACCTGCATAGCGTCTGAAAAATTCATGGACTGCAACTGCAGTGCATGCACTCAGTTTAAAACCATCGGAAACTGTTAGGGGGTAAGGGTTTAATAGTATGCTTATGGCAATGTTTGCTCCGGCTTGTGAACGCCATGTCCGGCCACGCTGCCCCTTGCCTGCTGTTTGTTCATGGGCAAAAATCACCATTCCTGGATGCGCTACAGTATGACCCTCCGTCACTCCGGCCTGCTGTATAAGCGCCATGGCATATTTGTTGGTACTATCAACTGATTGCAGTTCAATAAACGGCATTCCTATCGGATTGACGGCAGGTAGTAGTGGCAATTAATTACTATTTTTGGCAAAATAAACGGGTTTTTCCAAAGTAAAAACCGGAAGAAATAGTTGCCGGTTATTAGTTCCTGGTAATTCAAGAATAAAACACATTTTCAAACTAAAACTACCAGCAACAAGCAACCAACAACCCAAACATTAAACTATAACATTATTGGAACAACTTGAAATATTGACTTCCCGTAAGAAAAAAAAGATATCCCGGCTTACGAAGAATTCTAAAATCATCAAAACCATCATCAACGCAATCAGGGAAAAAAAAGGAGAAAAAATTGTTTCGCTTGATTTGAGAAAAGTGAACGAGGCGGTGGCCGATTTTTTTATCATTTGCGAAGCGGGTAACCAGCCGCAGATAAAGGCTATAGCCGAGTTTACCGAACAGGAAGTAAAAAAGAAATGCAAAGAACTTCCTTACCATCACGAAGGATACCAGAACCTGAGCTGGGTGCTGCTTGATTATGTAAATGTGGTGGTGCATGTGATGTTGGGCGATACAAGAAAATTTTACCAGCTGGAAGATATGTGGAGCGATGCAATGGTGGAGAATCACAGTAAAAAATAAAAGAGCTTTGTTAAAATTAACAGCGATACCATAATTATTAATAAAACGTTTTAAACAGCAGGGGAAGAAAGAAAAACATGTCAGAGCAATACAATAAAGACGAAAAACAATTGCCCCGGTTTCAGCAGAACCGCGACCGTGACGATAACAGTAAGCGCAAAGGGCCCAAGTTCAGCATCTACTGGATATATGCCATCATATTCGCCACACTCATCGGTTTTGGTGTGTACGGACCTTTCAGCAAAAAAACCACTTCCATTAAAGTGGGGGATTTTAAGCAAATGCTGCTGAAGCATCACGTGGATCAGTACCTGGAAGTGACCAATAAAAAAATTGTGCGGGTAACTATTAAGAAAGACAGCCTGAAGTATTACCAGAATATTTTACCCAAAAACCTAACCGGGCAGGTGGATGAGCGGCCACCCCAGTTTCATTTTGAAATCAACGACCGCTTCAGGGATGAAATTCTTGACTTCAAAAAAGAAAACCCGGTTTATTTCGCATCCGAAAATGACGATCCTTATAAGGCCGAAAGAGAAAGAGACTGGTTTTCCGGTGTGCTGAATGTTTTATTACCTGTATTGCTTTTCATCGCTATCTGGATTATGCTGATGCGCAAGATGAGCGGCGGTGTGGGCAGTGGTGGCGGGCCCGGCGGCATTTTTAATATTGGTAAATCCAAAGCCACTTTGTTTGATAAAGGCACAAAAGTGAACATCACCTTTGCCGATGTAGCCGGGCTTGACGAAGCCAAAGTGGAAGTGATGGAAATCGTAGACTTTTTAAAAAATCCAAAGAAGTATACCAACCTGGGCGGTAAAATTCCAAAAGGGGCATTGCTCATCGGTCCGCCCGGAACCGGGAAAACCCTGCTGGCAAAAGCGATGGCGGGTGAAGCGCAGGTGCCCTTCTTCAGCCTTAGCGGAAGCGATTTTGTGGAAATGTTTGTCGGCGTTGGTGCCAGCCGTGTCCGCGACCTGTTCAAGCAGGCAAGAGAAAAAGCGCCGTGTATCATTTTCATTGATGAAATAGATGCCATCGGCCGTGCAAGAGGTAAGAACATCATGATGAGTAATGATGAAAGAGAAAGCACACTGAACCAGCTGCTCGTTGAAATGGATGGTTTCGGAACCGATACCGGTATTATTGTGCTGGCCGCCACCAACCGCCCCGATGTGCTGGATAATGCACTGCTTCGTCCCGGCCGCTTCGATCGCCAGATTTCAATTGACAAGCCCGACCTGAAAGGACGTGAAGCAATCTTCAAAGTACACCTGAAGCCCATCAAGATTTCTGAAAAAGTGGATATTCATAAGCTGGCTGAACAAACTCCCGGTTTTGCCGGCGCCGATATTGCCAATGTGTGCAACGAAGCGGCACTGATTGCAGCAAGAAAAGGAAAACATTCAGTGGAGATGTCCGACTTCCAGGATGCGGTGGACCGTGTAATTGGCGGGCTGGAAAAGAAAAACAAAATCATCTCGCCGGAAGAGAAAAAAGTAATTGCATACCATGAAGCCGGCCATGCCATCTGCGGCTGGTACCTGGAGCATGCTTATCCGTTGCTGAAAGTAACCATTGTGCCAAGAGGAACAGCGGCGCTGGGCTATGCACAGTATACACCCAAAGAGCAGTATTTGTATAACACTGATCAACTGATGGACCAGATCTGTATGACGCTGGGCGGCCGGGCCAGCGAAGAACTTTTCTTTGATAAAATTTCAACCGGCGCACAAAACGATTTGCAGCAGGTAACAAAAATTGCCTATGCAATGGTTACCGTGTATGGTATGAATGATAAAATAGGTAATGTAAGTTTTTATGATCCGCAGCAGGAAAATGCTTTTACCAAGCCTTACTCCGAAGAAACTTCAAAACTGATTGATGAAGAAGTACGTAAGCTGATAGATAGTGCTTTTGACAGAACCAAACACTTATTAAATGCGAAAAAAGAGCAGGTGAAAACTCTTGCTGAAGCATTGCTGGAAAGAGAAGTGTTGTTTCAAAGTGATGTGGAGGCCCTGATAGGGAAACGTCCCTTTGAAGAGAAAAAAGTGCTGGATGTGCCGGTGAATGAAACCGCGGCCGAAGAAGCAAAGCCGGTGGAGAAGCCTGCAGAAAAAAAATCACCAGAAACTGCATCGGATACCGGGCCGGGCATATTTCCCCTGCCGGCATAACCAAACAACCGGGAATGAAATTTTCTCCATCAAAAGAATCCATACTGAAAAAAATACGGCAGGCGTTGAGTCACTCAACGCCTATTCCTTTTCCGCAAAGTGAAGGAAACCAGCCTGTGTTTCCGCCGTCGAAGCAGGATCTCGAAGTGGAATTTGCCGAGCAGTTCAATGCGCTGCAGGGGCGGTTTATTTTTTGTGTCAACCTGCAGGAGCTGGCTTTTCAGTTCGGCAGCCTGGTAAAAAAGCGGGACTGGCAAAAGATTTATTGCGTGGAAGAAAAATTAAAGCAGCTCGCCGGACATTCCATTGAGGAAAGGTTTATGTCAACTGATCTTGCCGGCTGCAATGCGAGTGTTACAGGCTGCGAATGCCTGGTGGCAAGAACCGGCTCCATCGTGATGAGCGCTGCGCAGCCCTCAGGAAGAACTACCAGCGTGTATGCACCGGTGCATATCTGCATTGCTTTTACCAGCCAGCTGGTTTATGATGTAAAAGATGCGCTGGTGCTGCTGAAAGAAAAATACAACAATAAACTTCCTTCGCTCATCACTTTTGCTACCGGTCCCAGCCGCACAGCCGATATTGAAAAAACACTGGTCGTAGGCGTGCATGGCCCAGGCGAAGTGTATTGCTTCCTGGTGGATGCGTAGTAACTTCTACCTTCGTATTTTTATTGCATGAACAATCCTCAGGTTTACGAGCTTTTTGTTTATGGTTCGCTGCGCAGCGGTTTCCGCAGCCCGGCTTATGAGTATATCAGCCGCTATTTCGATTTGGCAGGGGAGGCAAAAGTAAAAGGCGAACTCTTTGACCTGGGCAGCTACCCGGGCGGCAAACCAACAGATAAAAATAAATTTATCGTTGGAGAACTTTACCGCATCCGTAATGAAAGCGAATTTGCATGGGCCATGGCCCAGCTCGATGATTACGAAGGTGTGAATGTGGCCTTTGATGAAGTGCAGCTTTACCGCCGCGAATTGACCGAAGTGTACAACAACAACCAGGCAACAACAGCATGGATTTACTGGTACAATGGCGATGTAAGCGGCAAACCGGTTATTGAATCAGGCGATGTGTTGCAGTACATGGCAGAAAAGAAATAATTTCGTTTGGTGACGCTTCCCCCCGATAAAAAAATCTACTTCCTCTCCGATTTTCATCTCGGCGCACCGGATGCGGCATCCAGCCTTGAGCGGGAAAAACAGGTAGTCAGGTTCCTTGATGAAATAAAAACTGATGCGGCTGAAATATTCCTTGTTGGCGATATGTTCGATTTCTGGTACGAATACCGCAAAGTGGTGCCGAAAGGTTTTGTAAGGCTGCTGGGAAAACTGGCCGAACTCAGTGATACCGGTATCTCCATGCATTTTTTTGCCGGCAACCACGACATGTGGATGAAAGATTATTTTCAGAAAGAACTGAATATGCCGGTTTATTTTAAACCGGAAGAATTTGAACGGAACGGTAAAAAATTTTTCATCGGCCATGGCGACGGGCTGGGCCCGGGTGATAAAGGATATAAGTTTTTGAAAAAAATTTTTCGCAACCCTTTTTGTCAATGGCTGTTTGGCATATTACCACCTTTTTTCGGCATGGGGCTTGCCAATTACCTGAGCCGCCGAAGCCGGGCACAGACCGGTGCAGCAGAAGAAGTTTTCCTTGGAGAGGATAAAGAATGGTTAATTATTTATTGCAAAGAAGTTTTAAAGCAAAAGCATTTCGATTATTTTGTTTTTGCACACCGGCACCTCGCTATTGATTTTAGCCTTACCTCCGTTCCCCACTCCGTCAGGAGAGGGGTTGGGAGTGAGGCTTCACGCTACATCAACCTCGGCGACTGGATACATTATTACACGTATGCAGTTTTTGACGGCAATGATTTGGAACTGAAATCTTATTTGAATAAAAATGAAAAAATCATCCGCAGGTAAATGCTGAAAATACTTTACTTTATTTTTTTAATGACGCTGGCCGGTATTGCCAGTGCGCAGGGCGACACCGTTTTCAGCTTTTTAAAAAAAATCAGCGGCGATATCACAGCTTTTACGGTTGATAATCTTGATAACGTTTACCTCCTTAATTCTTCCGACCAGCTGAAAAAGCTGGACGCCAACGGTGATTCAGTAGCCGTGTTTAATAATGTGCGAAAAACAGGCAAGGTTTCCTTCATTGAAGTTTCCAACCCGTTGCGTGTACTGCTTTACTACAAAGATTTTTCCACCGTAGTGGTGCTCGACCGCCTGCTGAATATCCGCAACAGTATTGACCTGCGGCAGCAGGATATATTCCAGGTGCAGGCCATCGGATTGAGTTACGACAACAAAATCTGGCTCTACGATGAATTTGAACACCGCCTGAAAAAAATTGATGAAGACGGCAGGCTGCTTTTTGCGACCTCCGATTTCCGCCAGCTGTTCGGCGAGTCCTATACTTTTACTTCCATCAGCGACCAGGACGGCCTGCTTTACCTGTACGATAAAAACAAAGGGGTTTTGGTTTTTGATTATTACGGTACGTTGAAAAACCGCATTCCGCTGACCGGTTGGGAAAATTTTAAAGTATCAGGGAAATATATTTTCGGCACCCGAAACGATTCCCTGCTTCGCTACCAGCCTGCTGTTTTTCTTACTGAAGAAATTAAACTGCCGCCGCCGATTCGCCAGGCACTGTCCATCCGGTTTACTCCATCAAGAGCCTATGCGTTGAAAAAAGATGTGCTGGAAATTTACCGGCTTCGCTGAGGTGCATTCTTAATTACTTTTGCTGCGAAACAGTAAGACATGAATGATGTTTTCGATAAGATATTTTTTGACAACACTGTCCGGAGCTATGCAATTGTGGCCGGCATCATTTTGTTTGTGCTGCTGCTCAAGCGCTTTATTTCACGCTACCTGGCCGGGCTTATTTATGGCGTGGTAAAAAAAATCTGGAAAGATGTGGACAAGAAATCTTTCTCCGGCCTGGTGGCGCAGCCGCTGGGATTGTTCCTGCTTATACTTATCTCCATTGTTTCGCTGCACAAACTCCATTTTCCCGCTGCGCTGAATGTGGAAGTGTATAAGGCCACGACCAAAGAAATTGTTCAATCGCTCGGGAGCATCATACTTATCTTTTCTTTTATATGGCTGCTGCTGCGCATCATTGATTTCATAGCCCTGCTGCTCGAAAAAAAAGCTGACCTGACACCGGACATGGCCGACAACCAGCTGATCATCTTCTTCAAAGATTTTTTCAAAGTGGTTATCGGCATTCTTGGTGTGCTGATGATTCTGAAGTTTGGCTTTGGCTTCAGCATAAGCAGTTTCATTACCGGCCTCAGCATTGCCACGGCGGCCATTGCGCTGGCAACAAGGGAAAGCCTTGAAAACCTCATTGCTTCGTTTATCATTTTTTTTGATAAACCCTTTACCATCGGCGACCTGGTGCATGTGCAGAACATAACCGGCACGGTGGAAAAAATCGGGTTGCGCAGCACACGCATCCGCACCGACCAGAAAACTTTTGTCACCGTGCCCAACAAGCAGATGGTGGACAGTATTCTCGACAACCTGAGTTTGCGGACGCAACGCAAGGCAGAAATAAGATTGGAGATTGGCGTGAATATTTCTGCTGAAACACTCCGGATATTTATTGAAGCGGTGAAAATAAAAATGAATCACCCGCAGATTGAGGAAACATCAGTTTATTTAATGGAAATAAGACCCAATGCTTTCCTGATTCAAGCCGACTTTTTTACGGCGCCGGTTTCCATCAATGAATTCAACAGCCTGAAGCAGCAGAAAAACCTGGAAATACTCAGGTTGATGGAAGAAATGAAGATTGAACTGGCCGGGGCAAGCAGCGAGATAAAGATTTCGGGAAAACTGGAACAGTGATTTTACCCAAGGCCCGCCTTCAGCTCATTCAGAAAGGACTTGATTTTTTGCAGCGACTGAATCATGGCGAACTTCTCTTCTGCATTTCTGGTTTTCTTTAAAAACTCCTTGGCGCCTTCGATGGTGAACTTGCGGCGGCGCAGCAGGTCGTGAATGAGCACCAGGTTTTTTACATCCACAGGCCGGAAGAAACGGTCACCTTTGCGGTTCTTTCTCGGTTGCAGGATGTCAAACTCGGTTTCCCAGTAGCGGATCAATGACTGGTTTAACCGGAACCATTTAGCCACTTCGCCGATGGAGTAGTATTGTTTTTTAAAAAGTTCGTCATCCGGCGGAATCTGGATGAGGTCGGCATTCAGGTGCACTTCTTTCAGCGACAGGCGGCCCCTCGGCGATCTTCTTTTCGGTGTTTCCTGCCTTATTTGCTCTGCTTCGGGTTGTGAAATTGTTTCCTGCACCTCCTGCTGAGGTCCGGGGTTTACATGCAATTCCTGTTCCGCAGTTTTTACATCTTTTTCTTCTGCTGCAGAAAAATCGAAGGTGATTTGCGAGTGTGATTTGCTCATAATTGCCCAGTAAAGATAAGAACCCTGAACGGAGCCCCGAACGTTCGGGGCAACGGAAGCTGAATAGTGTGGAAAAGTTGGGCGAATAATAAATAATTCTGAATGGCAGGATGGTTGGATTGTTGGATGGTTAAATGGTTGAATGGGTGAATGGTTATCGTGGGGGATGTGTAAGGGATATTATAAGGAACTGTTCATATTTCGTAGAGACAGGGCATACCTTGTCTCTACAAACAAAGGCAAATTTAAAATGTATAATTGCCTGCAATGCCAGGTGGAATCTGACAGCAATCAAACCATCATACCATTCTTTCCTGCCTTAGTCAAAACTCTGGTTCGATGCCGCCGCCAGCTTCAGCAGCCGGTCAAACTGCTCGGGAGTGAGGTCGTTGTAGAAGAAATAAATCGGGTCGAGCTTGATGCCGTTTTTGATTACTTCGTAATGACAGTGCGGGCCGGTGCTTTTGCCGGTACTGCCCACCCAGCCGATTACTTCGCCACGCACTACCCGCTGCCCCCGTTTTGCCTTGATGCGGTACATGTGCCCGTAAAGCGTTTTGTACCCGAAGCCATGATTGATGATAATGTGATTACCGTAACCATCGCCGCTGTTGCCGGCAAATTCAATCGTACCATCGGCAGTGGCATAAATAGGTGTGCCTGCCGGGGCAGTAAAATCAAGACCCGGGTGCAGCTTTACGGTTTTATACACCGGGTCAATGCGGTAACCAAATCCGGAAGCTATGCGTTTGAGATCTTTATTGCTTACAGGCTGAATGGCAGGTGTGGCAGCCAGCAGTTTTTCTTTATTGTTCACCATGCCTGTTATTTCGTTGTATGAAGTCTGTTGTGCCCTGATGCGGCTGCCCAGGTTGTTGAGCGATTCCGTGATGGAATTAACAAGATCGCTTTCTTCCATGCCTTCCACTTTAGCTATCTGCTGCTGTTTCTCGAGTTCTTTGGCGCGGGCACTGTCAGGAATAGGGTTGGCTTCAAAGATGGAGCGGTACACATCATTATCCCGGGTTTCAAGTTCCTTCATCTTCTGCTCCATGTTTTTCATCTGCTGGCTCATTTCGCGGAAACGGTCTTTCATGCGTTCGTTTTCGCTGCGCAGCAGTTTTTCATTGGGCGAACCGATGAACCGGAAAGCCACAAAAGAAATAAGCGCCGCCGTTACCAGGGCAGCAGCCAGGAAACCAAATACCCGCAGCAGCTTTACCCGCAGCGGTGTTTCCAGTTTTTCGTACCGCAGCGTATGGGTGTTGTAATAATATTTGATTTTTTTCATGGAGCTCGTCGTTCCAGGTGGGTATTAATGGATGCTGGTTTTTGAGCCGGGCCTTCCGGCTTACAGTCAACTGCCGGCTTATTATTACCTTTGGCCACTTTTGCAGGGAAGACAAATATAGTCTTATAAAAAGCAAAAATCAACCGGTTTATTTATGATGACCAGCAGTGCCATACGGCAGCAGTTCATGGATTTTTTTGCATCGAAAGGACATACCATTGTACCCTCGGCGCCGATAGTGATTAAAAACGACCCCACACTGATGTTTACCAATGCAGGTATGAACCAGTTCAAGGATTATTTTTTGGGAAATAAACCGGCGCCATGGAAACGGGTGGCTGATACCCAAAAGTGTCTTCGTGTAAGCGGCAAGCACAACGACCTGGAAGAAGTGGGTGTTGATACGTATCATCACACTATGTTCGAAATGCTGGGCAACTGGAGCTTTGGCGATTATTTCAAAAAAGAAGCGATTGAGTGGAGCTGGGAACTGCTAACGGACGTGTACCGGATTCCGAAAGACAGGCTGTATGTAACCGTGTTTGAAGGCGATACCAAAGAAAATCTGCCGCAGGATGAGGAAGCATATAATGAATGGAAGAAGTGGATTAGGGAAGACAGGATTCTTTTTGGAAACAAAAAAGACAACTTTTGGGAAATGGGCGATACCGGCCCCTGCGGCCCCTGCTCCGAAATTCATGTGGACTTCAGGCCCGATGAGGAAAGAAAAAAGCTGGACGGGAAAGACCTGGTGAATAAAGACAACCCGCAGGTGATTGAAATCTGGAACAATGTATTTATCCAGTTCAACCGGCTGAAAGATGGAAGCCTTGAACCTTTGCCCGAAAAGCATGTAGATACGGGGATGGGCCTGGAAAGACTGGTGAGGGTGCTGCAGGGTAAACTGTCGAATTATGATACGGATGTTTTTACAGGCACCATCGCTGTTACTGAAAAAATAACCGGCAAAAAATATGATGGCAGTGATTCAAAACTGGCCATTGCTTTTCGTGTTATTGCCGATCATGTTCGGGCTATAGCATTCACTATAGCCGACGGGCAGTTGCCCTCAAACACCGGGGCCGGATATGTTATACGCCGCATTCTCCGCCGGGCTGTACGGTATTATTTTTCATATCTCGGTTACAAACAGCCATTGCTGTATCAGTTAATACCGGTGCTGGCAAGGCAATTTGAAAATGTGTTTTCCGAATTGCACCAGCAGGCAGATTTTGTAAGCAGGGTAGTGAGGGAGGAAGAGGAAGCGTTTTTAAGAACGGTGGATAAAGGTTTGAATCGGATGGAAGATATTCTTTTCATGCCTTCTGTGCAATCCGCAGCAAAAATATCTGGCAAAGATGCATTTGAACTTTACGATACTTATGGTTTCCCGATTGACCTGACAAGGTTGATTGCTCACGAAAATAAACTGGAAGTTGATGAAGCCGGTTTTGAAAAGGAAATGCAGCAACAGAAAGACCGCAGCCGCGCCGCTACTGCCATCGAAACCGAAGACTGGAAGGTGCTGGATGATTTTGCCCGGAATGAATTTATCGGTTATGAAGAGCTGGAATCCACTACCAAAGTGGTGAAGTACCGGGAAATAAAATTGAAAGGGAAAGAAGCATATCAACTGGTGCTGGAGGTAACTCCTTTTTATGCCGAAAGCGGCGGGCAGGTGGGTGATACAGGCTGGTTGGAAGTAGGCGGTTCGAAGTTGGAAATTGTGGACACTAAAAAGGAAAATGATTTAATCATTCATTACACCGATTCCATTCCTGCTGATTTAAGTGGCCCGGTGATTGCCAGGGTGGATGCGGAAAAAAGAAGAAGAACTGCCATTCATCATTCCGCCACACACCTGCTGCATGCAGCGCTCAGGAAAGTGCTGGGTACCCATGTGGTGCAAAAAGGCAGCCTGGTAAATGATGAATATCTCCGCTTTGATTTTTCTCATTTTGCAAAACCGGTTGATGATGAGCTTGCCGCCATTGAAGCCTTGGTGAATAAAAAAATCAGGGATAATATTCCTGTGGTAATAAAAGAAATGCCGAAAGAAGAAGCCACACAGATGGGCGCCATGGCATTGTTTGGTGAAAAATACGGCGATGTGGTGCGGGTTGTAATCATTGACCCCACCTGTTCCGTGGAGCTTTGCGGCGGCACACATGTGGGCAGCACCGGCGAGCTGGGATATTTTAAAATCATTCATGAAACCGCCATAGCCGCCGGGGTCAGGCGCATGGAAGCAGTGAGCGGTGTGGCGGCGGAGCAATACATCAATCAGCAGCTGGAGCTGCTCGGAAAAATAAAAGAGCAGTTTAAAAACCCAAAGGATGTACTGAAAACAGTGGAAAACACACTGAATGAAAACGCCGCGTTGAAAAAACATCTTGAACACATGGAAAACCGGATGCTGGTGGGCATCCGCAATGAGCTGCTTCAAAAGGATGTAATCATTGACTCGGTTAACTTTATCGGCGAGATAGTGGAAGTGAGCAATCCCGATGCCTTGAAAAAAATCTGTTACGATCTGAAAAATAATCTCAGTTATTACGTGGTGGTGCTTTGCGCCAATATAGGCGGCAAGCCTTCGGTGGCCATCAGCATTGATGAAAAAGTGGCGGCTGCAAAAAAGCTGGATGCTTCTGCCATCATAAAACAACATGTGGCGCCGCTGATAAAAGGCGGCGGTGGCGGCCAAAAAACATTGGCCACTGCAGGAGGGCAGGATGCAAACAATCTGTGGCAGGTAATTGAAACAGTAAAAGCGCTATTATAATACGGCTTGTTAAAAAGTCTTTTTCAACAGTCATTTTTGCGTTAATAAGTTATTTTTTGCAAGGGCAATCCTCCCCCGCTTATCATTTTTTTCATCCCGACTCACTTCGCCGCATGGTAGAAGTTATCGCTTCAGACAGTCTTGAAGGTAGATATACTGGCACTATCGGCAACCTGAAAGCCGCTCTCTACATTGCTGATCAATTCCGTAATGCAGGGCTCAGTCATGTGGCAGGTAACAACGGTTTTTTTATGGAAA